>Ga0079224_100012377_pt1 | contig 11804 bp, 5 predicted proteins | sample Stecom2015_FD_80414 | JGI IMG/M metagenome (GOLD analysis project Ga0079224, IMG submission 80414) | Agricultural soil microbial communities from Utah to study Nitrogen management - Steer compost 2015 | ecosystem: Environmental > Terrestrial > Soil > Agricultural land | place: USA: Utah...
TCCTGCTTGGTTTCCTTGGTTTCCTGCTTAACAAGCCCAGCTTTTACCAATGCTTCTTTCATTATTGACATTGAAGTCCTCCTTCCTCTTTATTATTCCCTTTTTTACTCCAATTTTTACTTGTAATGCCCCCAGAGAGATAGGGCTAAAGAAAGGAAGGAGGGGCTCGAACGCGCCCCTCCTTACCTCTCCCCCGCTACCACCAGCCTTTACGCGGGACTTAGGCAGTAGTGGTAGCGTGCGTAGTCTTATCTCCCACCTATTCTTCCTCCTGCATATTCTTTATTCCCAATTTTTTTAAATAATTTTCTATCTAGGTATTTTTACCACGTACCCCCAACTGGCGGGGACCTGTGAGTCTTCCGATAGGCACCAAATGGTTTGTATCCCATTCGGCGCTGTTAGCGGCGCAGTGCCGTAGCCATCGGTCATGTAGATCAGTACATTGGGCCTTGGCCGCATCTTCTCTGCGATTTTGAAGGCCGGCCTGAAATCCGTACCACCTCTGCCCTTTATCTTAAAGTCGTGCAAATAGGAGAGCGTTATGGGGACTGGCTCTCCATAGGCTTGTGAGTCCGCTTGCAGTAAATAGGGCTGGACCCCGCCTACTTGCCGCATGACCCCTGCTACCTCCCTGAGCGCCTCGTTCAAGTCACTGTGTCTCATCGAACCAGAAGTATCCAGAACGATGAGCACAACTATTTCACGGGTCACCACCCCAGGGATGGGCCAGCCCCTTAAGTGCGACCTCCTGCTGGGTCTTGCAGTTGAATAGTCGAGCGCTCCCACCTTGGCGTAGCCAATCACAGACCCGGTAATGCACCGAAGAAGCTGCGACCAGCGAATCTTCGGTGCATCGTTCTCGAGGGTGATCAGGTCGTCCAGGCCAAGCGGTAATATTCCCTGTTGCTTTTTAGCAGCCTCTTTTAGCGCCCTTTGTGTTTCCTTTCTCACGTTGTGCAGCTCGGTATGGGACATTTGTTGCTTTTTGTCGAGCTCGGCTTCGAGGCGCTTGGCTATTGGATTGCCTACCACGCCGCCGCAGCCGCCGCTAGCTACCTTGTTTTCACCAGCCGCGTCTTTGCCACCAGCCTCTGCTTTGTCGCCGCCTTTTTCCTTGTCGGTGCTCTCGCCCGCATGCGGCTTAGATTGCTGCTCCTCAAGGAGTGCGTAGTACTGGTCTGCTGACAGCCCGGGTGGCAGCCCGTATTTTTCTGGGTACTGGACCCATTCCGGTAGCCGCCAAATAGGCTCCGCTTTTCCGTGCGGGTCACGTACCTGGGTTCTTAGCGTGTGATTTATGAATAAATCAGCCGCTAAGTTGTACAGCTTGCGGTCAGGAAACGCTTTGGCTCTGGTTGCGTGCCCCAAAACGTCGTGCATTATTTCGTGCACGAGTGCCCCCGCCAACTCCAGGGTGTCTACGCTACTGACCCAGGCCGGGTCGTAAAGCAGCACCAGGTGCTCCGTTAAGCCCATCGGCCCGTCCGCTATCCGCGCTAGGTTTTCTACGGGGGTGGGCACCATCGCGTATAACGTAGACACCAAGTAGGGCGCATTGGCCGTTACGTAGATACGCGCGTTAGCCAGATTCTTTTTATGCATCTTTTAGATCCCAAGATACTTGTGCGCACCGTGCTTGCTGATTTCAACCAGCACCTTCTTTGCCTTCTCCCTCACCTCCTCATTATTGTGCTTGAGGCCCAAGTTGGCTTTGGCCAAGGCCATGGCCCTAACCACAACCATGTCCGTCAGGTTCTTATTTAGTAAAGTTTCCAGCACCGACCAAGCCCCCAGTACTAGTTTGGTGCTGTCTTCATTCTTTGACTTGCTTTTCTCTATTGCATAGGAGATAGCTGAAGAGCAAGCGATCAAGGTTATATCCAGGCGGTCATCGGGGAATTGCCACTTGCCGTCGAGGACATCGTTGGGATCGGGCAGGTCCGCCGTCGCTGCGTACTTCAGTAGTTCTTTTGCAGCTCCCGGTCCCACGCAACCTTCCACCAGCAAGTCTCTAGAATTATTGGAGAAGATAGCTTCCGGGCTATCGGGTTCAGTGAAGTTCTTCTTCAAAATGTTGCTGGTGGCCCAGATGCGCTGGGCGTAGTCCCACGTTCTAGGGCTTGGCCAGGCCTTCCCCGATTGTGGGTTATGGATGTCAGGGCGCTTGAGGAGCAGCCCTGGGTTCTTCTGGATGAATGAGGAGAACAAGCCTCTGGTCTTCGTGAATTCGTAGGCCCAGTCGGCCTTTACCGCATCTTCCAGCTCCAAGAGGCTAGGGAGGCTGATGTTTTTCTTGTAGAGGTTCCACTCTACCCACTCGTCCACGCTGATTTGCTCGTGGATGTGCACCAGCCTGTTTGCGAATGCCGGTGCGAAGCGGTACCCGCCGGTAGCAATATCTTCTGGGTTGGAGGCAGCGATGAGGCGGATACCGCCACCGATTGGGTCTTCCCCGATGAGGCGCTCGCCAATCAGTGCTTGGATGGCGCCCTGGGTGGCAGGCGCACCACCATTGATTTCATCCAGGAATACGAGCCCCCGTTCGTTGCTCAGGAGCTCTCGTAAAACCCCAATGGAGCAGATCTGCTTTGCCCCGCCCTGCCCGTCAGGGATGAGCGCCCCAGAGAAATCCTCGGGTGGGTGCGGCGCAGCCCGTAGAGATACAGTACGGATCCCGATTGACTCGCCAATAGCATTGATGATCGAAGTTTTCCCAACCCCAGGCTCGCCCTCTATGTTCAAGGTGAGCCCCCAAACTACGTTGTTGTCGTCGTTTGGGTCCCCACGCATCGGCGTCATCAACGCCGTCACAATGATCGGTACTAACTCGCCAAGAGTAACAGTTTGATAGTCTGCCATTATTTTACCTTCCGCTGCAGCAGTTGTCGTCACAATTTTCTTTCCGCCAGCACCGTTCGTAGATGCCGTTTATGCATACCTTCTGGCCCGGTACCGGCTCTAGCTCACTGTTCCAATACTCTCCGTCCTTGTCCATGTGGTACAGGCAGCCGATGCACATGTGCTGGCACCTGCCCATGGGCTGGAAATTGATACTAGGCCCGTTGGGGCTTCTCGGTGAGCAGTGAAGCTCCCCGAATTGGATGATTCCTACTACCTCCCAAGCTCTGACGCCGCTACCGCAGATGTCGCATTCGATTATGGCTAGCTGGTCTTCTACACTGGGGATGTCCTCATGCATGTCTCGCAATTCTTCTTGTAGCTCTTCCCAGCAGCTGAACTCGAAGAAATGTGGTTCATATTGGTAGTTGCCGTAGTCGTCTAGGACGTCGTAATGCTCCAGGCCCTCACGCGCTGCCTGCGCCTGGACCAGCCTGACTAAAAACACTTCTTCCGTTAGGTGGATGCCGTTTTGGCAGCTAGCACATTGTATTTCCGTTTTCGTCAGTAGGTGCTCGAGTTCGTACTTGTCATCATCATCGTCATATTCCACAGTTTATCTCTCATCCTGCTTCCGGTTTTATCTATGGATGCCCATCTATACTCTATTGTTTTTAGTCTTGGGTCCGGACCGAATCCGGTTTCCGGGTCCATGTCCCACAGCAGCGAGAGCCGTTCTTCGTAGTCGTTGTTCGGCCCATCGTGGACGTAGCGGATCAGCTCCGTTCCGCTGGGGATTACAGCGCCTGCAGGTAGCTCAGACCGTACGTATAGTTCCCTTTCGTACAAGTCGTCTATTAGATCCATTTCGTCCACGCACAGACCAATCCAACCTCTATCGCTTGGCCCAACGTAGTCGGCGTCCAACCAGGGGCAGTAGCTATCTGGCTTGGCGACGTCCAGGAGTACTTCTAGGTCTCGCTGGTTGCAGAAGGTAAAAAAACCTTTCTGGTCGTAGAGCTTGGCGCGTAGGCCACCAAGGGCCCTACCCCGGATTGGGGAGTAGAGCCCTTGGATCGTCCAGATGCGTAGTGGGTTGAAGGGGTCGGTAATACTGATGCCAACGATGCCCAGCGTCTCTTGTAAGATCCGGGTGCCGGGGATCGTTGCCATCACCGCTCTGTTCTCTGGAAGATGCGGGTTTATTAGCATTTTAGCTCTTAGAGGTTGTGCTCCAATACGAAAGCCCGCTCAAGATCCCATACATCACCCCGGATAAAACCGCCCATATTAATATTGCCAATAGGCGCCTACCGGGAGTCACTCCCCTCCGCTCCCTCCTTTCCCTTCTTTCCCTCCTTTCTCTCTTCTCCCTCCTCTCCTTCTTCTGTTGATTCTTCCCCGATAGAATCTAATCCCCCCGTTTCGAAAAGGTCAGTGACGATTTGCTCCCATCGAGCAGAATCTGTTGTGTTAACAACCTTCTTACTAATCTTACCGGAGGTTTTTCTCGTCATGGCTTTCCAGAATGGGAGACCACTGGGCCTCCATACTTCTTATCCCTGAACTTGCGCACTAGTTGCAGGGGCGTCTCTGAAGACAGAACGTTTCGGGCTATAATCAACGAGTTCACATGTCCTACCTGGATCAGAACGAAGCTTTTGAACATTTCAAGGCAAAGACGCTGGAGGCTATCCAGAAGCAATTCCCCATCGACGGTAGAAAAAGGGTTTTGGAGCTGGATGGTTTGGAAGTGGAGGATAACCTGCACCCTGATGACATTCGGTCCCAACACCAGGCGAAGGTGAACGGCCAAACCTGGGGCGTGCCCGTCTACGCCAAGTTATCTTTGAAGGACAAAGAGACCGGTAAAGTCATAGATGCAAAACGCGTTCGTATTGCCGAACTACCCAAAGTCACCAAGCGTTATAGCCACATCGTCAACGGGCAGGAATATCAGATAAATAATCAGTGGCAGCTTCGCCCTGGTGCCTACGTCCGCCGCCGCCAAAGCGGCGAGCTCGAGACACGTTTTCAGACCGCGGGCAGAAAGTCATTCGATATTACTTTCGATGAAGACAGCAAAGTTTTCAAAATGGAGTACGACTCGGCCAGGTTGCCGCTCTACCCCATCGTCAGCGCCCTCGGTGTTTCAGACGCAGAACTAGAAAAGCGCTGGGGTAAAACCATTCTGGAAGCCAACAAGAATGCTCGCAAAGCCAGCGTGGCCGTTGAGCAGTTCTACAAGTCTACGAAGAAGGCGCCGCCGGCTAGTTACGAAGAGGCACTTCGGCATTTGCGCGATACGCTTCAGGCTTCGAAGCTCCGTCCCGATGCTACAGCCATTACCTTAGGCAAGCCCGTAGACCACGTGAATGGCGAGGCCTTAACTTTGGCCACGCACAAAATGCTCAAGGTGCAGTCCGGGCACCCCGAGGACGACCGTGACTCGATCTTGTTCAAAGACCTGAGAAGCGTTGGCGATTTTGCCTACGATAAAATCAATTCTTACACCCGTACCATTCGCGACAAGGCATCCAGAAAAATAAACACTACGGACAACGTCCGAGAAATTATCAAGTTCGACACCATCAACAAGCCCATCCTCGAGACCTTCACTAAAAACTCGGCGGCCGAGCTTGCTAAGCAGGTGAACCCCGTGGAGATGCTGAGCGTGTCGCAGCAGACCACGGTTATGGGTCCTGGCGGCATTCAGAGCGAGCAGTCGATCATGGAGGAGGCCAAGTACGTCAACCCCTCGCACATGGCCTTCCTCGACCCCGTGAACACCCCTGAGGGCTCCAGGACGGGCATTACGCTGCGTTTGCCCATAGGGGTGCGCAAGCAGGGCAACGAGCCTCAGGTGCCTCTTTATAACGTCAGGACGGGCCGTACCGAGTACGTCAATCCCAAACGCTTTCTCGAGTCCAACGTGGTGCTGCCCGACCAGGTCAAGTGGGTGAACGGCAAGCCCAAGCCCGTTGCCAATTCCGTCAAGGCCTCGACCAAAGGTAACGATGTAGACGAGATCGACTTTGGCCAGGCCGACTACGTGATGCGGCACCCGTCGCAGCTTTTCAACGCGACCTCCAACCTCATCCCGTTCCTGAACAATACTTCTGGGGGCAGGGCCAACATGGCCGCGCGGCACATAGAGCAGGCTATCAGCCTCCTGGACCGGGAAGCTCCGCTCGTTCAAGTCGCTACTCCCGCTGAGCGTAATGGGATCGGTACCTTCGAGCAATTAATAGGCCGCCAGGCTTCTCACTCGTCCCCGGTAGCGGGCAAGGTCAAAGCCATAAAAGACGACGCCATCATCATCGAGGCCAAAGACGGCTCAGAGCACGAAGTTCAAATCTATAAAAATTACCCGCTCAACGACACCAAGTCCGTGCTCGATTCCGTACCTCGGGTCAAACCAGGCGACACTGTAAAAGCAGGCGAAGTAGTTGCCGACACCAATTTCTCGAGGGACGGGGCATTGGCTTTGGGCACCAACCTGCGCGTGGCTTACATCCCGTACAAGGGCTACAACTTCGAGGATGGGGTGGTCATCAGCGAAAGCGCTGCCAAGAAGCTGTCTAGCGTGCATTTGCACAAGCCCGACGTAGCGCTCGATAGGGATACCCAAGTCAACAAGCGCCTTTTCATGAGCCAGCACCATGGCGCCTTTACCAAGAGCCAATTGGACCTGGTCGATGATGACGGGGTGGTGAAGATCGGTACCAAGGTCAAGCCCGGGGACCCATTGGTGCTGGCTACGAAACGGTCTTCTATCGTCGATAAAAGTGGGCTAGGTGCGATCAGAAAGAGCCTTGGTGCGCAGTACGTGAACAAGGCGCTGACGTGGGAAGGTGACGCCGCCGGTGAGGTGGTGGGCGTTCACCGTAAAGGGGATCAAATCTTCGTTCACGTAAAGACTATCGAGCCCATGCAAGTGGGCGACAAAATCACCGGGCGCTATGGCAACAAAGGCATAGTTACCCGGGTTTTACCCGACAGCGAAATGCCACGATTGCCCAGTGGCGATCCGATAGAGGTTGCGCTCAATCCTTCGGGTGTGCCGGGGCGTATGAACGTGGGTCAGGTGCTCGAGACCGCGGCCTCGAAAATCGCGCGTAAGACCGGCAAGCCCTACGTGGTCGATAACTTCGAGCGCACCGACATGCTAGAAAAGGTAAAGAACGAGCTCAAAAAGCACAATCTTAAAGATACCGAGCCCCTTTTCGACCCGGTTACCAACCAGCCCCTCGGCGAAGCCCTGGTCGGGTACCAACACATGCTCAAGCTCCACCACCAGGTGGACAAGAAAGTCGCCGCACGTTCTGGGCTCAGCCTGCCTGGTGAAGAGCCAGAGAAATATGATATCAATTTACAGCCCGCAGGTGGTGGCCATCGTGGTGGCCAGGCTATGGACCACCTCGGGCTTTATTCACTTTTAGCCCATGGGGCCAAGGCCAACGTCCGGGAGATGCATACCTGGAAAGCCGAAGGTCCCGATCCTAATACCAATCCCAGTAAGCAGTGGCAGAGTCAGCACCATGACGTGTGGGATGCCATTCAGCATGGCGACCCGTTGCCCACGCCCAAGCCCACGTTTGCCTTCAATAAATTCGTGTCCATGCTCAAGGGCGCGGGCATCAACGTGGAGAAAAAGGGCCACGATTTTATCCTTACTCCTCTGACCGACAAGGCCATTAAAGAGATGAGCGGGGATAGGGTACTAAGTAACCCGGCTGATTTGCTCTACGCCAAAATCGACCCCAAAACTGGCGAACCCAAACCCCGCGCTGGTGGTCTCTTCGATGAAAAGCTCACCGGTGGGCATGGCGGGCACAAGTGGTCCAGGATCGAACTGGCCGAACCGATTCCTAACCCGGTCTTCGAATCCAGTATCCGAGCGCTGACCGGGCTCTCGGATAAGGAATACGCCGCGGTTGTTAACGGGGAAAAGGCGGTAAGCCCCACCGGTAAAATCGTGGACCTAGGTAAGGGGGTGACCGGCGGCGCTGGCATCAAACTCCTGCTCGATAGGATTGACCCAGCTAGAGAGCTGAGCCAAGCCAAAAAAGAGCTTAACACCACGGCTGCTGCCAAGAACGTGGATGCCGTGCTCAAGAAGGTCAAGCGCTTGCAGATGCTGGAGCAGACCGGCCTCAAGCCTTCCGAAGCCTACATCTTGACCAGCATCCCCGTTTTGCCGCCAGTGATGCGGCCCATTTCGCTGCTACCCGATGGCAACTTCAAGTACGCCGATATCAACCAGTTGTACTCTAGGTTCGCCCAGACCAATGACAAGTTAAAGGATCCGGTACTCAAGCAAAACCTGACCGAAGAAGGGCGCCAGGCTTTGCGCCGAAATCTTTACGATGGTGTGCGGGCGATCGTTGGGATTGGGGTGCCCTACAAGGATGCCGAGCACAAAGGACTCATCCATCAAATCGCCGGCGCCCAACCCAAGACCGGTTATTTTCAGCATACTCTTACGAGCCGCAAGCAAGACATGAGCATGCGCTCAACCATCGTGCCCGAGCCCGCTCTGGGTCTCGATGAGGTTGGGTTGCCCAAGCAGCATGCCCTGAGGTTGTTTGCCCCCTTTGTTGTCAACCAGCTCAAGACTACTGGTCTCGCTTCCAATGTGGCCGAGGCCCAGAAGATGGTGGCCGAGCAGTCGCCGTTTGCTTTCAAGGCCCTGGATAAAGTCGTCGAAGATCGCCCGGTTCTCCTGAAGAGAGATCCGGCTTTGCATAAGTATTCAGTGCAGGCTTTTCGCCCCAAGCTCGTGGCAGGAAACGCCATTCAAATCCACCCGCTGGTGACCGGCGGGTACAACGCAGATTTCGATGGGGACTCCATTGACTTGGAGACGCCTATCCTTTTGCGCATTCGCGGAAACGTGACGTTGAAGACCGGGCGCGAATTGCTTCAGCTGCTGGGTGCGGGTGATGGCAACTACGTTTGCGAGACGCAGGGTATCGAGGCGCATACTTACAGCGGTTGGCGGCGGGTCAAGACCGTTTCGTTCCATGAGGTAAGGGAAAAGAAGAAGTACAAGATCGTACTCAACAACGGCGTGAGCTTCATTGCTTCCGAAGACCACTCGTTGATGAGTGGGCAGCAGCAGAGGAAACCCGGTGAGCTCACCGTGGGCACTCGTTTGGATAACGTGAGGCCGCTGCTTGCTGATGAAGGCCAGGGGTGGGGGTACTACCAGGGGGTGGCCTATGGCAATTTACTAGGGGATGGTCGTGCCGAAGTCGATGGGTTGCTCAATCTGGGCGAAGAGTTCCTCAATGGGTTGTTAGCTGGGTACATTTTGGCTGACGGGGTAGTGGAGGGGACCGAAGGGGGTAGCTATGTGATCTGCATCTGGAGTCGAAGCAAGAAGTTACGGGACGGTATGTCGCTTGTGGCTTCCATGCTCGGCTTGCCGCATTCGCTGCGGGAGCGCGTAGCGGATGGCGAGCGCAGTTACGGCCTCTGGTTTGGCAAAGAAGCGATCAGGCTGATCGATTATCGTTGCGCTGGGGACAAGGGAGATCTGATTCGAAAAGCGCGTGCGGACTATCTCGATGAGAGAAACGATGCCGGGCACTTGCACAGCGAGCGGGGCTTCGAAATCAGGTCCATCGAGGAAGTTGAATACAACGACCGCATGATCGATCTCGAAGTCGATGGCCCCGAACACGTGTTCACTCTATTGGGCGGCGTCGTCGTGCATAACACGATGAGCGTTTTCGTGCCAATTAGTGATGAAGCGAGGCGCGAATCCCTAAAAATGGTACCGTCGAACAACATATTCAGTGAAGCGACGGGTAAAGTTATGTATCAGCCTACCTTAGAAAGTGCACTCGGACTGTACAAGCTGTCTAGGGTAAATGAGGGGCCGCCCGTCAAGAAATTTAAGGATTATGCGGAGGCAATCGAGGCCGCTAGGGCAGGTAAAGTCAAGGTTAATGACCCGATTAAGGTGGGGGCTAATCAGGTGACCGTTGGCCGGGTTTTACTAGCGACGGCTTTGCCGGAACCTATGCAAAAACCGGTACTTGAGGACTTTAATCTTAAGTTGGACAAGGAGGGATTGGACAAGCTTTTGACTGAGGTTGCCCGCAAGCACAAGGAGGATTTCGGGGTAGTCGCTAACAAGTTGAAGGATATTGGTAATGGCGCTTCTTTTGGGGTGGTGGCCGTAGAGCACAGCAATTTCGTTGGGCCCAATCGACTCGACCCGAAGCAAGCGGTCTACGTACCAGTGGGTACTCATACGCTTTCGCTCAATGATTTTACGCCCGATAAGTCCACGAAAAATAAGGTGTTTAATGAGTTCGAGCGGCAGGCAAAAGCGCTGTTGAAGAAGCCGTTGCCGAAGGCACAGAAGGAGACCAAGCTGGTCGAGATTTGGAAGGCGGCGGATGGTCGGTTGAAGGAGGAGCATCTCAAGAAGCACGAGAAAAATCCCAGCAATTTGCTGTTGATGGCTCAAGCGAAGGTCAAGCCTTCTTATGACCAGTACAAGCAGATGGTTTTGGCGCCGATGCTGGTGCAGGATTCTGCTGGGCGGATTGTGCCTAAGCCCATCAAGCGTTCGTATTCCGAGGGTTTAGACGTGGGGGAATATTGGACGCAGATGAGTGGGGCGCGGCGGGGTGCGGTGCTCAAGGTGCAGGAGGTTGAGCAGCCTGGGTATTTGTCCAAGTTGTTGATGGCGACGACCATGGACAACGTGGTGTCTGGGGCGGATTGCGGGACGAGGAACGGGATATCCATGTCGGCGTTCGACAAGGAGGTTCACGATCGTTATTTGGCCAAGGACTTTTCGTCCAAGGGCGTGTCGGTGCCTGCGGGGACGCTGTTGACGCCTGATGTTTTGGCCAAGATCAGAACCGCCGATAAAAACGCGCAGGTGATGGTGCGCTCGTCGCTTAAATGCGAGCACGAGAAGGGCATTTGCCAGAGGTGCTTGGGGTTGAGCGCCGATGGCCAGCACCACAAGATCGGCGAGAATATCGGTGTGATCTCCGCCCAGTCCCTGGGGGAAAGAGCTGTGCAGCTGACGATGAAAGAATTCCATCAAGGCGGGGCTATCTCGTCGGGCGCCGGTGGCAAGGCCTTAGTCAATAGCTTCGAACGCTTCAAGCAGCTCACCATGCTGCCGAAGAAGGTGCCCAACTCCGCTACCCTGGCTAAGGTTTCTGGGCAAATCGAACGGATAGAACAAGACCCGACCGGGGTGAAGATTTGGATCGGAGGCAAAGCCCATCACGTGGCCAAAGACCCCGCAGGTAACCCGCTGTGGAAACCCTTGGGAGCGGGCGCTGCCTGGCAGGCGCCTAAGGTGGGAGCGAAAGTCGAACGAGGACAGCCGCTGTCAGACCCCAGCCGTACTGTGATTAACCCGCATGAGCTCTACAAGACCACGCGGTCGATGAACAAAGTCCAGAACTACCTGACCGAAGAGATTTACAACCTTAGTAAGAGCGAGGGCGTCAAGCGCAAGTCGGTCGAGGTGCTGGTCAAATCTATGGGCAACTTGACCAAGGTCAAAGAGAGCGGCGACGCCGAAGGTATTTTACGTGGCGAATTCCACCCCTTCTCCCGGGTCGAGGCCTTGAACCGCGAGCTGATGAAGGCCGGCAAAAAACCAATCGAGCACGAGCCCGTGCTCAAAGGCGTGCTGACCCTGCCCTTGTCGCTGCAAGAGGATTGGATGGCTAAGCTCCAGCATGCTCGCATCGAAAATACGCTGCTCGAAGCCGCCGCTACCATGGGCCGCTCGAATATTCATGGTACTCACCCCATCCCGGCCGTGGCCTACGGAGCGGAGTTCGGGATGACTTCCGAGCACGCCAAAAATAAGTCGGTGCTCAAGCATTTAGAAAACGTTCCGATATTCTCTTACTAATGACCATTGGACAGCGCAAAGGGCTGAAGGCAGCGCGTGGGGCGCGCCAGCCCACGACCGA
>Ga0079224_100012378_pt1 | contig 11804 bp, 8 predicted proteins | sample Stecom2015_FD_80414 | JGI IMG/M metagenome (GOLD analysis project Ga0079224, IMG submission 80414) | Agricultural soil microbial communities from Utah to study Nitrogen management - Steer compost 2015 | ecosystem: Environmental > Terrestrial > Soil > Agricultural land | place: USA: Utah...
ATCGCCGGGCTCGAGGCCGACCTCGAGAGGGCCAAGGCAGCCGACAACGCCCGCAAGAGCGAGGAGGCGCAGGCGGCCCTCGACGCGCGTCGTGCCTGGCTCGAGCAGGTCGAGCGAGCAGCGGCCGACTCCCGCGGCTGACCCACCGGCGTCCGAGGGACCGAAGCTTGTCGTCGCGGTTGCTCGGACGCTCGGGTCAGGGGGTGGGGACGGGGACGTCGGCGAGGCGGAGGATGAGGTCGCGGACCTCGGTGGCGCGGACGTGGTCGGTGGTGGTCGACCGGTCGGTGCACAGGAGGACCGGGCCCTCCTCGGGGGTCTCCGGGAGCCGGCCGTGGCTGCCGCGCAGCGGCTTCGGGTCGAGCGGCACGACGTCCATGAGGTAGCGCATCCCGAGCTTCTTGCGCGCCAGGGCCTTGCCGGCGCGGAGCTTGACCCACCGGTCGTCGGGGTCCATGAACAGCTCGACCGGGTCGTAGCCCGGCTTCTTGTGGATCTCCACGAGCCGGGCGAAGTCCGGCGCGTGCGCGTCGTCCAGCCAGTAGTAGTAGGTGAACCACGCCCCCGGCTCGGCGACGAGGACGAGCTCCCCGGAGCGCGGGTGGTCGAGCCCGTTCGCCCGCTTGCCCTCCTCGTCGAGCACCTGCTCGACCCCGGGCAGCGCCGCGAGCAGCTCCCGCACGGCGGGCACGTCCTCCGGGTGCTTGACGTAGACGTGCGCGAGCTGGTGGTCGGCGACGGCGAAGGCCCGGGACGTCCACGTGTCGAGGAGCTCGCCGGTGGAGTTGCGGTGGACGTGGAGCAGCCCGGCACGGCGGAGCGCGCGGTTGACGTCGACGGGCGTGTCGACGTCGGTGATCCCGTACTCCGAGAGGACGACGACGGTCGCCCCCAGCGCCTCGGCGTCGTCGAGCAGCGGCGCGAGCGCGGCGTCGACCTCCTGGGCGGCCCGGACCGCCTCCGGACCCGAGGGTCCGAAACGCTGGAGGTCGTAGTCGAGGTGGGGGATGTAGGCGAGGGTGAGGTCGTGGTCGGGCAGCACCTTGCGGGTGGCGCCGATGATCCACCTCGAGGACTCGATGTTCGCGCCCGGCCCCCAGAAGGTGAACAGCGGGAACGGGCCGAGCTCGGCGACGAGCTCGTCGTGGAGCGACGGCGGCCACGTCCAGCAGTCCGGCTCCTTGCGCCCGTCCGCGTGGTACTCCGGGCGGGGCGTCACGGTGGTGTCGACGTCGGCGCCCATGGCGTACCACCAGCAGACGTTCGCGACGCGGTACCCGGGGCGGTGGCGGCGGATCGTCTCCCACACCCGCTCGCCCTCGACGAGCCCGCTGTGCTGGCGCCACAGGAGGACGTCGCCGAGGTCGCGGAAGAACCAGCCGTTGGCGACGATGCCGTGCTCGCTCGGCGGCAGACCCGTGAGGTAGGTCGACTGCGCCGTGCAGGTGACCGCGGGCAGCACCGTGTCGAGCGCCGCCTGGTAGCCCTGCTGCGCCACTCGCCGCAGCCGCGGCATGTGCTCGAGGAGCTGCGGGGTCAGGGCGACGACGTTGAGTACGATCAGCTTGGTCATGCGTCCTCCAGTCCGAGCGAGTGCAGCGCGCCGCGGGCGTGCCGCAGCTCGGCCGCGATCCCCGCGACGAGCCCGGCGTCGTCCGCCGGGCGCTGGTCCGGCGGTAGTACCGCCCACGTGTAGGTCTCCACCTCGAGGTGGTCGGTGAGCGGATGCTCGCCGCCGACCAGGGCGCCGGCCGACGCGGCGAGCGACTCCGTCGTGCTGCCGAGGGGCGGGCGCGGTGCGGAGTGCAGCGGGAGGTGGAAGTGGACCCGCCACGGTCCGTCGGCGGGGAGCGGCTCCCCGGTGAGCGCGCCCGGGAGGTCGTCCCGGCCGACGACGCCGGACGACGTCGGTTCGCGCACCTGGTGGAGGAACCGGTCTTCGACGAACTCGGCGAGCACGGCCCGGGAGGAGGGGTCGGCCGGGTCGGCGACGTGCAGCGCCGCGGACAGCTGCGCCTTGACCACGGGGAGGCCGGCGTCCGCCAGCCGTCCCATCGCCTCGGCCGGCTCCTCGAACGCGGTGGCGAGGTGGGCGGTGTCGACGCACACCCCCAGGTGCTCGGTGTCGATCCCGGCGAGCTCGCGCACGGCGTCGTGCGTGGTCTCGACGACGCACCCGGGCTCGGGCTCGAAGCCGACGCGCACCGTCCGCCCGGTGCGGTCGCGCAACCGGGCGAGCCCGGTGGCGAGCCGGTCGAGGTTGACCCGGGCGCCCGTGGCCTCCGCAGCGGACCACGGGGTGTGCCACGCGAGGGGCAGCGTGCTCACGCTGCCGCGCGTCGCGTCCTCGGGCAGGAGCCCGGCGAGGACCGTCGCGGCGTCGAGCGTGAAGTCGAGCCGCTCGGCCTCGGTCCAGTCCGGGCGGTACACCCGGTGCTTGACGACGGGTGCGTGGAAGCCGCCGTAGGGGAAGGCGTTGAGGGTGACGACCTCGAGCCCCTGCTCGTCGAGGACCCGGCGCAGCGCGTCGAGCTCGCCGCGGTCCGCGGCGAGCAGTCCGGCGGCCGCGGCGGGCAGCCACAGCCCCAGCCCCAGCCGGTCCACCCCGAGCTCGGCGCGGACGGGTCCCGCGAAGCGGCGGAGCTGGTCGTGGATCCCCTCGAGGTCCTCGGCGGGGTGGACGTTGCTGCAGTAGGCGAGGTGGACGACGGACCCGTCCGGGTGACGCAGGCGCATCGCTCAGGCCCCGGTGCGCTCACCGCGGAGGATGGAGTTGCCCTCGAAGGTGGCCGCGAGGCCGTCGGTCGTGTCGTAGTCGAGCATGAGGCGCCCGCTCTGCCCGAAGAACTCGACGGGGTTGCGCCACAGGACCCGGTCGACGTCGTCGTCGGAGAACCCGGCGGCGAGCATCGCCTGGCCGGTCTTGTAGGTCTTCAGCGGGTCGCTGCGGCCCCAGTCCGCGGCCGAGTTCACGAGGACCCGCTCGAGCCCGCGCTCCTGGAGGATCCGCACCATGCGGTGCTCGTCCATCTTCGTGTCCGGGTAGATGGAGAACGCCAGCCAGGCGCCGGCGTCGTCGACCATCTCGACGGTCGTCTCGTTGAGGTGGTCGACGACGACCATCTCGGGCTCGATGCCGACCTCGCGGACGAGGTCGAGGGTGCGCCGGGTGCCCGTGGCCTTGTCCCGGTGGGGCGTGTGGACCATCGCCGGCAGACCGTGCTCCCCGGCGAGCTCGAGCTGGCGGGTGAAGACCTCGACCTCGGCGTCGGTCATCGAGTCGAAGCCGACCTCGCCGACGGCGACGACGCCGTCCTTCGCGAGGTACCGGGGCAGGAGGTCGAGGATGCCCAGGCAGCGCGGGTCGTTCGCCTCCTTGGGGTTGAGCGCGATCGTCGCGTGGTGCGCGATCCCGAACTGGGAGGCGCGGAACCGCTCCCACCCGACGAGGCTGTCGAAGTAGTCGACGAAGGACTCCACGCTCGTGCGCGGCTGCCCCAGCCAGAACGCCGGCTCGACCACGGCCCGCACGCCGGCCGCGTGCATGGCCTCGTAGTCGTCCGTCGTGCGGGACGTCATGTGGATGTGCGGGTCGAAGATGCGCATGGAAGGGCTCCTGGTCGGGTGGGTCAGGTGGAGGGCCGCAGGGCGGCGGCGACGTCGGGGAACTGCTCGAGGACGTGGGGCACGCGGTCGAGGACGAGGCGGACGTCGTCGGGCACGGTGCGGCCGGCGGCGAGACGTTCGTGGGCGTAGGCCGCGACCATCCGGCCGAGCTCGTCGTCGGTGCGCTCGCCGAGGCGGTGGACGGCACCGAGGGGGACGCCGACGAACAGGCACTTGAGGACGCCCTGCCGCCAGGTGGCGACGTCGAGCCGCGTCCCGGACCACTCGCCCATCGCGGCCGCGACGATGCGGATGTCGTTCGTCCGCAGCGCGTCCTCGACGATCGGCTGCGCCCCCGGGCCGAGCCCGTCGAGCGCGCGGAGGACCGCCCGCTTCTCGTCGCCGTCGCCGTAGCGGTAGAGGGCGGTGAGCTCGCGGATCGCCGCGTCCTCGTCGTCGAGCGACTCGACGAGGGCGGCGACGAGCACGCCGCGGACGGAGTCGTCGAGGGTGGGGCCGTAGAGCCCGCTCCGGTCGGCCGGGTCGAGCGGGCCGCGGGCGACCTCGCGCGCGGCGGCGGGGAACAGGCGCCCGATCGCGGTGGGCTCGGCGGCGACGGCGTCGGCCAGCTCCGCGAGCCGCTCGCGCGCGGCGGGGGAGAGGTGGGCGACGAGGGCGTCGCGCAGCTGCTGGGTGCGGCTCATGTCAGCTCCTGTCGGCGGTGGTGACGGACGGGCCCGCGGCCTCGGCGGCCGCGAGGGCGGTACGCAGCGCCGCGAGGGAGCGCCGCGCGACGGCCGGGGCGTCGTGGCTGTGCCGGGTGAGCTCGACGGACACGAGGCCGGTGTAGCCGATGTCGAGCAGGGCGCGCAGCGCGGCCGGCACGTCGAGCTCGCCCTCGCCGAACTCGAGGTGCTCGTGGACCCCGCGCCGCATGTCCTCGATCTGGACGTGGGCGACGAGCTCCCCGGTGGTGCGGATGCACTCGTCCGGCGGGTCCACCTCGTTGACCACGGCGTGGCCGACGTCGACCGTCGCGACGAGCGCGGCCGGGTCGCCGAGCCGCCGGCGCAGCTCGCGCACCCCGCCGAGCGTGCTCACGAACATGCCGGGCTCGGGCTCGAACGCGAGCCGGACGCCGGCCTCCTCGGCGTGCGCGAGCACGGGCGCCAGGCCGGAGGTGAGGCGCTCCCAGGCGACGTCCTGCGACGTGCCGGGGGGCAGCGTCCCGCTCCACAGGTGGACGATGTCGCCGCCGAGGTCGACGGCGATGTCGATGGCGTCGTGGATGAGCCGGGCGCGCTGCTCCGCACCCTCGGCGGAGACGAAGGTCGGCTCGTGCTTGCGCCACGGGTCGAGGACGTACCGCGCGCCGGTCTCGACGGCGACGGCGAGGCCGAGCCGCTCGAGCAGCGCCGCGGCCTGCGCGACCCGGCCGGCGAGCCCGGGGGTGAACGGGTCGAGGTGCTGGTGGTCGAGCGTGAGGGCGACGCCCTCGTAGCCGAGCTCGGCAATGATGGCGAGGGCGTCCGGCAGCCGGTGGTCGGTGAACCCGTTCGTCCCGTAGGACAGGCGCATGGTCATGTCGGTGAGATTCCCTTCGCGGCGGCGCGGAACAGGGGGCCGGCGGCCATGAGGCCGGCGGCCGCGCCGACGGCCCCGCCGCCGGCGACGAGCGCGGCCTGGAGGGGGACCATGCCGCGGATGCCGACACCGGTCGCACGGCGCGCCGCCGCCGCGGTCGGCGTACGCACCGCGTCGGCCTGGGCCCGCCCGACGGTGGCGGCGTAGCTCGCGGCGAGCACCGCCGTCGCGAGGCGGGGCAGTCGCCCGGTGCCGCGGCGGACGCTCCGGCCGACGACGCCGGCGGCGACCGCCGCGGTCGTGGCGACGGCCGCCCCCGCGACGGCCGGTGAGGTCCCGTGGACCTCGCCCCGGCTCAGCGAGGTGACGGCGCAGGTGTGCGCGCCGAGGGCGGCGGCCGCCGGCAGCGCACGGCGCGGCGCGGCGGAGCCGCCGAGGAGGACGTCGAGGGTGCGGGTCGAGGCCATGACGACCGGGCCGAGCGGCGTCGACTTGGCGACGAGGTCGTAGGCCCACACCGCCCCGGCGAGGGGGACGGCGACGGCGAACGCCCGCCGGCCCGCGACCGCCGCGAGCCCGAGGCTCGCGGCGGTGAGCCCGCCGGCGACCCCCAGCGCCGTCGTCGGGCTCACGCGCCCCGACGGGATCGGGCGCTCGGGACGCTCGACGGCGTCGAGCTCCCGGTCGGCGTAGTCGTTGAGGGCCATCCCGGCCCAGTACAGGCAGGTGGAGGAACCGGCGAGCACGGCGGTGCGCCACCCGGCCCCGCCGGCGGCGACGGCACCCGCGAGGGCGTCGCCCGGGACCGACAGGGCCGCCGGCAGCCGGACGAGCTCGGCGAGGTCGCGTGCGGTGGTCACGCCGAGGCACCGAGCTGCTCGCACCACCGGGTGAGCGCGCGCCACTGCCCGGCGAGGGTGTGGTCGAGGCTGCCGAGCGGGTCCTTGAAGAAGAAGGCGAGCGGGCCGAGCACGCCGTTCTCGCCCCGCTCGTGCGCCCGGGCGGTGAGCCGGACGAGGTCGATGACGAGCGGCGCGGCGAGTGCCGAGTCGCAGCCCTCCCAGGTGAACTGCATCGTCATCCGGGTCCCGAGGAAGCCCTCGAAGTGGACGTTGTCCCAGGCGGTCTTCCAGTCCCCGAAGTCCTCGACGTAGTCGATGTGCATGGGGCCGTCGACGTGGTAGCCGAGCATCGCGTCGAGCCCGGCGCCCTTGGTCGTCGTCTTGCTCACGGCGGCCCGCGGGTCGGCGAGGGTGCGTCCGTCGCCGCCGCCGAGCATGTTGTAGGAGGCCCAGGAGCGGACGCGTAGGGCCCGGGTGCCGAACATCGGCGCCAGCGCCGACTTCACGAGCGTCTCCCCGGTCTTGCCGTCGCGGCCCGCCCACGGCAGCGCCTCGTGCTTGGCGAGCTCGGTGAGCGCGCCGAGCGTGGCGCCCGGGCTCGGGGTGAAGGAGACGAGCGGGCAGCCGGCCCGGAAGGCGGCGTACGCGTAGAGCGAGCTCTGGGGGAGAGGTGCCTGGCCGCCGTCGAGCGCCGACTCGAGCGCGGCGAGGTTGTCGAGCTCGGGCCGCGGCTCCGCGGGCGGCTCGGTGCTTGAGACGTCGACGACGACGACGCGGTCCAGGTCGTTCTCGTCCCGGAAGGCCCGGATGTCCTCGGCGATGGCGTGGGCGGTCTCCCGCTGGGTCCCGCCGCGCGGGGCGAGCCGGATCCGCGAGTCCGCCTCGGCGAGCTCGGCCCCGAGCGCCGCGACGAGGGACGGCGCGAAGACCCCGCCGTCGGCGAGCACCTCCGCGCGCCGGGTGAGGGGGACGTCGACGACGTCGTGGCCGCCGGTGACCAGGCCCTCGACCGGCGGCAACCCGGCGACCGCCACCGGCTCGAGCTCGCTCACCAGGCCGGTGCGAGACGCGAGCCCCGCGTTCATCGCGGCGGCGCCGAGCGTCGCGGTCGTCGCGACCGAGCCGCGGGCGCCGACGAACCAAACCCCGGTACGCGTCCCGTTGACGGCAGTACCCTCGGACATCACATCACCTCGTCGTATGTGTGGCAGCCGCCTATGGCTCCCAAACTCTGCCCTGTTACGTAAGGCAGTGTCATTCATGTGAGACACGTCTTGACAAAAGACGGTAACACATCGTGCGCTTGTCCGGAGCCTACCCGCCGCCGTCCACGAGCCGAGGGGGCGATGGCAAACCGGGGCACCGTGGCCGACCGGCGAGTGGAGGATGGACGAGTGGACAGTAGCGGAGCGGTCACCCGGACGGGAACGGGTCCCGAAGGGCGGTCAGCGGTGGAGGCCGTGGGCGGTGTGCTCGAGCGGCTCATGGCTGAGCTCGGGCCGCAGGCCGAGCGGCACGGCGCGCTGTACGGGCGGCTGTGGGAGGAGCTCGGCCGCGCCGTCAGCGGGGGCAAGCGGTTCCGTGGCCGGCTCGTCGTCGAGCTGCACGACGCCCTCGGCGGCCCCCGTCGCGAGGCGGCCGCCCAGGTGGGAGCCGCCTTCGAGCTGCTCCACGCCGGCTTCCTCGTCCACGACGACCTCATCGACCACGACACGATGCGCCGCGGCGAGCTCAACCTCGCCGCCCGGATGGGCCTGGCCGCGCGGGAGCGCGGAGCGCGGGAGGAGGAGGCGGAGGAGCTCGCCGAGGGGGCGGCGGTCCTCGCCGGCGACCTCGCCATCTCGCTCGCCCACCGGCTCGTCGCGACGGTCGTGGCCCCTCCGGACGTCCACGCCCGACTCCAGGAGCTGGTCTGGGACACCGTGTTCGTCAGCGTCGCCGGGGAGCTCGGGGACGTCGCCGCCGGCCTTGGCCTCGAGGAGGTCTCGCTCGCCGACGCGCTGCGCATCGCGGCCGAGAAGACGGCCCACTACTCCTTCCAGGCGCCGCTCCGGGCGGGCGCGATCCTCGCCGGCGCCCCCGCCGAGCTGAGGGGGGACGTCGAGGCGGTGGGACTGGCGCTGGGGAAGGCGTTCCAGCTCGTCGACGACCTCCTCGGAGTGTTCGCGCCCGAGTCGGTCACCGGGAAGAGCGCGCTGTCGGACCTGCGCGAGGGCAAGGCGACCACCCTCATGCTCCATGCCCGTGCGCTGCCGGTCTGGGAGGCGATCCGTGCGGACGTCGGACGTGCCGACCTCGACGAGGCCACCGCTGCGGTGCTGCGCCGCGAGCTGGCGCGCTCTGCCGCCCCCGGGCGGGTCGCGCAGCAGGCGAGGGGCGAGCTCGCGGCGGTCGAGCGGCTCATGGGCGACTCCCCCCGGCTCGCCCCGGCGACGGGCGTCATCCGCACGGTCGCCGGCATGGTCGCCCGCACCCTCGAGGACACCGAGGTCCACGTCGTCGCCGCACGCGACGGGCTGCCTGTGCGAAAGTAGCAGTCTCCAGATCGTACGAAAGTAGTAGGTAGCGGCATCCGAACCTGCGTCTCACTTTGCGACTTTTGACTTGACGTTTCCCTAAGTGCCGTTTATGTTCCGAAGGTCGTGACCTGAAGCACAGGGGCGGTCCGCCGTGTGGCGGGGTCCGCCGACGTGCGCGACTCAAGGAGGATTCGTGGCCAGACGTACACGGGGTGGCCATTGGGCCACCCGAGGTGCGGGAGCGCTGCTCGCCAGCGCCCTCGTCCTCCCGCTCGCGATGAGCGGGGCACAAGCACACCCGGAAGCGCCGCACGACGCGGCACCCGCCCAGGCCGCCGAGGACCCGGCCCTGGACTGGAACAACTACGACAAGGTCCTGCTGACGAAGAACACCGGTGAGCCCATCGACCTCGCCGTGCTGCCCGACTCGCGCGTCCTCCACACGGCGCGCAACGGCGTCGTGCGGCTCACCGACCCGAGCACGGGAGCGACGACGCAGGCCGCCCAGCTCGACGTCTACGCGAACTCGGAGGACGGGCTCCAGGGCATCGCGCTCGACCCGGACTTCGAGGAGAACAACTGGGTCTACCTCGTGTACGCGCCCCGGGTCATGTCCGGGACCGCCGCGGACGGGACGCCCTACCCGGAGACCACCCCGGCCGGGAACGCCCCGAACAGCCTCCCCGAGGGGGCCGACCCCGAGACCTACTGGGACCAGTGGCTCGGCTACAACCTGCTCTCGCGCTTCCAGTGGGACGCCGAGACGAACACGCTCGACCTCGAGTCCGAGCAGCCGATCATCAAGGTGGACGCGCAGCGCGGCCAGTGCTGCCACGTCGGGGCGGACATCGCCTTCGACGAGGACGGCAACCTCTTCCTCTCGACGGGTGACAACACGCCGGCCGGCACGCCAGGCGCCAACGGCTACACGCCGATCAACAACGCGCCGGGGATGAACCCGGGCTTCGACGCCCGTCGCGGCGCCGGCAACACCAACGACCTGCGCGGCGCGATCCTCCGGATCAACGTCAACGACGAGATCGAGCCCGGCGCCGAGCCGGGCGTCGGCACGACGTACACCATCCCCGAGGGGAACCTCTTCACGGGGGAGGAGTACGACGAGAGTCGTGACCTCGTCCGCGAGGAGCTCTACGTCATGGGTCTCCGCAACCCGTTCCGCATCGACTACGACGCCGAGTCCGGTGCGCTCGTGTGGGGCGACTACGGCCCGGACGCCGGGTCGGCCCAGGCCGACCGTGGCCCCATGGGCTACGTCGAGTGGCAGCTCACCACCGAGCCGATGAACGGCGGGTGGCCCTACTGCCACGGCCCGAACGACGGCGGCGCCTACAACGAGTGGGACTACACCAACAACGCCCCGGGTGAGAACGGCTTCTTCGACTGCGAGAACGGCCCGACGAACCGGTCCACCTGGAACACCGGCCTCGAGGTGCTGCCCCCGGTCACCGAGCCGCAGCTGTGGTACGGCGACAACCCGGGCGACCAGCCCTGGGACATCCTCGTCGAGCTCGGCGGAGGCGGCCAGGCCCCCATGGGCGGGCCGATCTACCGCTACGACGAGGCGAACGCGGCCACCGAGAAGTTCCCCGCGTACTGGGACGGCAAGGCGTTCATGGCCGAGTTCTCCCAGGACTACGTCGTCTCCATCACCATGGACGAGCCCTCCTCGGCCGGTGAGGTCACGGACATCATCGACTTCCTGCCGAACGCCCACCTCGAGACGGTGAACCAGCCCATCTGGGACAACGTCATGGACATGGAGTTCGGCCCCGACGGCGCGATGTACGTGCTCGAGTACGGGGACGGCTTCTTCCGGCAGAACCCCGACGCCGGCCTCTACCGCATCGACTACGTCGGTGAGGGGGGCAACCGGACGCCGCAGGCGGCGTTCACGGCCGAGCCGGTCTCCGGGAGCGACGCGCCCCTCGAGGTCACCTTCGACGCCTCGGCGTCCCGCGACCCCGAGGGCGAGGACCTCACCTACCAGTGGGACTTCGACGGTGACGGAGAGTTCGACGCCACCGGCGTGACCGTCACCCACACCTACGAGGAGCGCGGCCGCTTCGACGCGACCCTGCGCGTCTCCGACCCGCAGGGCAAGGCCGGCCTCGCGATCCAGCAGGTCAGCGTGGGCAACACCGCCCCCGAGGTCTCGCTGAACATCGACGACGGTGAGTTCTTCAACTGGGGCGACAGCTTCGACGTCACGGTCTCGGTCTCCGACGCCGAGGACGGCGACGTCGCCAACTGCAACGCCGTGAGCTGGACCTTCGGCCTCGGCCACAACGAGCACGCCCACCCGGAGGTCTCCGGCAGCCGGTCGTGCGAGTTCACCGTCCAGACCAGCCCCGACGCCGTCGAGCACGGCGAGGGCGAGAAGATCTACGGCACGCTCGTCGTCAGCTACACCGACCAGGCGCAGGAGGACGTCCCTGCCGCCCGCGGCGAGGCCACGCTCATCCTCAAGCCCGAGGTCCAGCAGGCCGAGTGGTACGACGCCGCCGAGGGCGTCACCGTGGTCGACGACGCCGAGGCGAGCGCCGGTTCGTACGTCACCGACTTCGAGGAGGGGGACTCCCTCACCTTCCAGCCGGTCGCCTTCCGGCACGCACCGACCGGGGACGTCATCGACACGGTGACCGCCCGCGGTGCCGGCGAGGGGACCGTCTCCCTGAGCTGGGGCGATGCGGAGGCTCCGTTCGCGAGCTTCGAGTTCACCGGCGAGGACGGCTGGCAGGACGTCACGACGCACCTCACCTCCGTCCCCGAGGGGTCCGGTGCGGTCGTCGTCACGAGCACGGGCGGCGTCGACCTCGACGCGCTCACCTTCACCGCCTCCGGTGAGCCCCGTGTGCTCATCGACCCGGAGCGGGTGTCCATCGGGATGTTCTCCCTCATCCCGTGGGTCAACGAGGTCGGCCTGCGGCCGGTGCTCACCCGGCTTGCCGAGATCGGCTTCGAGAACATCGAGCCCTTCGGCGGGAACCTCAACCCGTACACCGCCGAGGAGTTCCGCGCCATGGCGGACACGCTCCGGCTGTCGGTCCCCTCGTCGCACTACAACGTCGCCGAGAACACCTTCGACGCGACCCTCGAGTACGTCGAGACCCTCGGGCAGGAGTACGTGGGCTCGGGTGGCTTCGCCGCCCCGGGGATCGGGTCCTACGAGGACACGCTGGCGACGGCGGAGACGATGAACCGGCTCGGTGAGCGGTCCGTCGCGGCCGGGATC
>Ga0079224_100012380_pt1 | contig 11803 bp, 14 predicted proteins | sample Stecom2015_FD_80414 | JGI IMG/M metagenome (GOLD analysis project Ga0079224, IMG submission 80414) | Agricultural soil microbial communities from Utah to study Nitrogen management - Steer compost 2015 | ecosystem: Environmental > Terrestrial > Soil > Agricultural land | place: USA: Utah...
GATCATAGACTTTAACCTCATGTTCCCGGTTTTTATTCTTGACGCCATCAGTCATCATGGTGAGGCAGAAGGGGCAGCCTACCGCAATCGCCGAAGCGCCTGTATCCAGTGCCTCTTCGGTTCTCTCCACGTTGATGTCTTTCCGTCCTGGTTCGGGTTCCTTAAACATTTGAGCCCCGCCTGCCCCACAGCATAATCCCCTTGTCCTACAACGCTTCATTTCTATCAGTTCGACATCCAAAGCCCTGATCACTTCGCGAGGAGCTTCATAAACATTGTTTGCCCTGCCCAGGAAACAGCTGTCGTGGAAGGTGATTTTTTTACCTTTAAACTCCCCGCCGCCCTGTAGGACGATCTTACCTTCATTAATTAGTTGCTGTAGGAATTGGGAATGGTGGATCACCTCATAATGGCCGCCTAGGGCTGGGTATTCATTTTTAAGGGTGTTAAAGCAGTGCGGACAAGCTGTGACGACTTTCTTGATATTGTAACCGTTAAGAACTTGAATATTGCCGATGGCCTGCATCTGAAACAAAAATTCATTTCCGGCCCTTCTTGCAGGATCGCCTGTACAGGCTTCTTCGGTGCCCAGTACGGCAAAGTTCACGCCTACTTTGTTCAAAATCCTAACAAAGGCCTGTGTAACTGTCTTGTAGCGGTCATCAAAAGATCCGGCGCATCCTACCCAAAAAAGAATCTCCGGCTCTTCGCCACGGGCGGTCATCTCGGCCATGGTAGGTACTTTATATGTTGACATAGTTGGATTTTAGTTATTGGTTACTGGTTATTGGTCTACCGGTCGACAGACCGCGGCGCAAAATTGACCTTGCCTAATTTGGCTGTCACATTTTGTCTTCCGGCTCATTCATCCTTCTTCAGGCTCTCTGCCCAATCGAAACGGTCGCTAGGGGAGAATTTCCAAGGAGAGAAACTGGTCTCCATGTTTTGAAACATCGCGTTCCACTGCGCTGGAGAACTGCTTTCTTCCATGGCCATATAACGCCTCATTTCCAAGATGATGCTCAGTGGGTCGATATTAACAGGGCAGGCTTCCACACAAGCATTACAGCTGGTGCAGGCATTAATTTCCTCTTTGGTGATGTAGTCATTCAGCAGGGACTTGCCATCCTCAAGTCCAGGCCCTCCCTCCATGATACTTTTGGTGACTTCTTCGGCTCTATCCCGGGTGTCCATCATGATTTTCCGGGGGGAAAGTTTTTTCCCCGTGATACTGGCGGGGCATTCTGCCGTACATCTCCCACATTCGGTACAGGAAAAAGCATTGAGGATATTTACCCAGCTCAGGTCGTTCACGTCCTTAGCCCCAAATCTCGAAATTTCAGCGGGTGTGTCGGGTGCAGGGTCCGTGGCCGTACCAAGCATTAGATTGACCTCGTTGGTCACCTCCGGCATATTCCTCATCTCACCTCTAGGCTTAAGATCAGTGTACCAAGTATTGGGGAATGCCAGAAAGATATGGAGGTGCTTGGAGTAAGTGACATAAATGGCAAAACCTAAGATGCCAATGATATGGAACCACCAGGCGAAGCGTTCTATGAATATCAGGGTGCCGGTACTCAAGCCTTCAAATAAGGGGACAATCAGGCCACTTAGAAACAAATGATCTATCGTTATATATGATGGCGTGCCCCTATCTGCCAAAATCTGATCCGTGGCATTCATGGTAAGGATGGCAAACATCAACACAATCTCAATGATCAGAATCAGATTCGCGTCCAGTGCCGGCCATCCTTTAAGCTCCCTTGCGTTTAGCCGCGGCACTTTGGTAATATTTCGTCTCACCAAAAAAGCCACACAGGCGATCAGTACCAACAAGGCCAGAAATTCGAAAAGGTTCATCGCCAGCGGGTAAAACCAGCCCGTGTAAGGGGCGAACGTCCGGTGGCCTCCAGTGAGCCCATCGATGATAAATTCCAGAACTTCTATATTGATAATGATAAAGGAGGCATAGATATAAAGGTGAAGAATAGCAGGAATCATCCTCTTGAACATCTTCTTCTGCCCGAAGGCCACCAGCCACATCGTTTTCCAACGCTCAGCCCTGCGGTCGTTTCTTGCTTCAGGCTTCCCTAGAAAGATACTTTTTCTCAGGAAAGTCACCCTCTTGTAAAGGACGATCCCCGTTGCCACTATTATTATTAAAAAAGCTATTTGGGGTAAAAGGCTCATATTGAATTATTTGAAATCTTGCCGCTCTTTTTTTTATTTAATTTTTTACATTGTTTTTGCAGGAAAGGAACTTATGCCTACCTTTGCATCACTTTAACAAGGTGATGTAGCTCAGTTGGTAGAGCATCGGACTGAAAATCCGTGAGTCGGTGGTTCGAGTCCACTCATCACCACGAAAGCCTTGAAGATGTTCAAGGCTTTTTTTATGCCTTTTTTCTTTTGTCCCTGTTGTTTTTTTCTTCTAGTAGCCTGCATTGTTCTTTGTTTAGACAAAGTTATAAATAGTAGGCATGTGTGCTTTAGATTCCTGTTTAAATTTACCCTATTTGTTGTGAAGGCCCAGCCTGGGTGGGCCGGCTTGGCATGGTTTTGATCGACTGTATTGCATGTAACTTGAAGCAAATTAAAAATAAACAGCCCGCCGCATAATTTTTTATCCTAAATCCGTAACATTACTTCCTCCACTCCATTATCCCCATAAATGAAGACTTTTTTTGAAGCAAGCATCTGGCCTCTGCGCGGCAAACTCTATCGGATGGCTTATCTCTGGCTGAAGGACCGGGATAATGCAGAGGATGCTGTTCAAGAGGCCTTGGAAAAGGCTTGGTCAAAAAGGGAAATGCTTCAGAAACTGGATAACCCGACGGGCTGGCTTGTTAGGGTGCTGAAAAACCAAAGCCTACAGAAAATCCGGGAGCACAAGCGTTGGACCGTGCTGCGAGAGGGCGAGGAATTGTCAGAAGTCGAGGAACTCCCCGCGGAGGCCGACTCACCCGCTTTGCAGCTGGTGTTTAGGTTTCTAAAGGAACTTCCCGAAAAGCAGCAGGAAATCTTCCAGTTGCGGGAAGTGGAGGGACTGACTTACGAGGAGATCAGCGAATACCTCGGGATTTCTATGGAGCAGGTTAAAGTAAACTTGTTTAGGGCAAGAAAAAGCCTCCAGTTATTTATGTTAAAAAACCAAAAGAGATGAAGGAGAAGATAGAGGCATTGTTGGCTAAATATTACGAGGGGGATACGACCCTTGCGGAGGAAAAGGAACTGAAGTCGTTGCTTTTGAGATCGGGGGGATTTGAAGAAGAACGGCGGTTTTTCTTAGGGCTGGATGCCCTCCGCGCGATCGAGCCCTCCGCCAAGCCTCCGCCGAGAAGTGGGGCAACCATCCGGCTATGGCAGAAAGTGGCTGCTGTCCTGGTGCTATGCGGCGGCCTCAGTTGGTGGTTTATTGATCAGCAGATCAAGAAGGAAGAAAGGGCCTACAGCCAGGTGATGCAAGCTTTTGATATGATTCAACAAAATATGAGAAAAGGAACAACATCGCTCGGCGCCCTTAAAGAGATGCGGCATTTAAATAAGACCGATGAATTATTCAACATTAACAACCAAGAGGAGCAATGAAAAAGTGGATAGGTTTATTGGTGATGACCTTAGCCTTCAGTTCGGCCCAGGCACAAGATGATGCGATCGTCAAGTTTTTTTCCAAGTATATGGAAAATGACAACTTCTCCCGGGTGTATATCAGTCCTAAAATGATGCAGATGGCTGGAGGCTTTCTGCGTTCAAATGTAGAGGAAGGGAACACCGAGGAGAAGGATCTGGGTGAATTGATGCAGAAAGTCAAAGGGATCCGAATTCTCAGTGGAGACAAGGTCAACGGGCAAGCACTCTTTAAGGAAGCGATGGGCACCCTCAACAAAAACAAATACGAAGACCTGATGGATGTGCAGGACAAAACCAGCAGCGTGAAGTTTATGGTTCGGGAGGAAAACGGCAGAATCGCCGAACTCCTGATGATTACCGGTTCTGAGTCGGAGTTTACCTTGCTTAGCATGTTGGGTAGCTTTACCTATCAGGACCTCAATATCCTGGCCGAGAAAACCAACCTACCGGGAATGGATGAATACCAGTCTGGGAGAAAAAAGAACGGGAATTAATTTTCTAAACAACCTTAATCTATGAAAAAGATCACCTTAATTTTATTGTTGTCCGGTTTGGTCATGGCCGCCCAGGCGCAAAGCAAAAGCGTAGACGCCCTGTACAACAAATACAAAGCTAATAAAGACTTCTTCCACATGGATCTGGCAGGTAACTTCTTGAACTTTGCCCAGGGGATGAACCTGAAGTTTGATGAAGCCAATTTGGAAGCCATCACCAAGTCGGTTGAAAGGGTTAAATTGTTTAAGTTACCCGTCAGCGGAAATGTAGCCAAAGCAGATTTTAAAACCCTTCAGAAGGGGCTCGAGAGGGAGCGGTTTGAAGTCATGATGGAGATGAGCGAGAAGGACGGCGGAATGGTCATGTACTCCAAAGGAGGGAATAAGATAAAAGATATCATCCTCCTGATTTCAGGTGACGGGGACTCAGACCACATGGTCATCGCACTGGAAGGCGAATTCGATGCAAAGACCATCGCGGAGGCAGGGCAAAAAGGTATCCGCTAATCCTCAATATCCATCATCAGGTTGTTTAGGCTTTCAGCCAAGGTGGGGTGAGCAATGGGCAAGGTCTTGATGACGTCATAGGGGACCTTGCCGATCATGGCCATTTGGATGACCGCAAGGATCTCGCCCCCGTTCATACTCAGGATGGTGGCGCCAAGGATTTGCTTGGTTTTGGGATCTACCAGAACTTTGAAGAAGCCGTCTTTTTCGTCGGTTTCTAAAGGTCGCCCCGCATGTTTCATCCAAAATTTTCCGATTTTGTAAGGGATATTCTGTTGCTTGGCTTCCTGTTCATTTAAACCTATCCGAGCCAATTGCGGGTCAATGAACACGCAATAGGGCGTCAGCCGGTCTTTATTCGAGTGGCTTGTGTTTTCGTAAATGTGGTTGAAGGCGAGGAACGCATCATGAAAAGCCATGTGTGTGAAGGGGGGACTACCCGCCACATCTCCTAAGGCATAGATGTTTTTCACGGAAGTTTCAAAATAACCATTGACCTCTACAAATCCTTTCTCTGATATTTCGATCCCTATCTCCTCCAATCCAAGATGTGCCGAGGACGGAGCTCTTCCCACGGCTACCAATAGATGGGATCCGGTAACCTGTAGCTCTTTGTCATCCTCCCTATAGTGGAGGGTGACGTTTCCTTCCTGTTGGCTGATTTTGTAGGTGTCCGCGTTAAAGACTGTTTTGATCTTTTCCTGATGAAAAATACGGCTGATCTCTTCACAAACATCCGCATCTTCTTTAGGCACCAAGCGGGAAGCACGATCCAAAATGGTTACCGCACTCCCAAACCTGCTGAACATCTGGGCGAACTCCAGGCCAATATAGCCGCCGCCGAGAATGATCAAATGGTCAGGCGTTTGCTCGAGCTCCATGATGGATGTACTGGTTAGGTACGGCACCTCCTTAAGGCCTTCGATGTCAGGAATGATGGTTTCTGAGCCAGTGTTGATGAAAATCCGCTCTGCTTGAAGTTCTATTATGCCGCCATCAGGGTTTACAACTTCTACCGTTTTGCCGTCTTTAAATTTCCCCCTTCCTTTAACAATGTCCACCACCCCGGCCTTTTCCAGACTGGATTCCGCACCACCACGGAAAAGTTCGACAATCTGCTGTTTTCTGTTTCTGATGGCCGGCTGGTCGACGCTGAATCCTTCCACCTTAATTCCAAAGTCCCTCGCTTGGCGCACAATATGGGCTACTTTGGCGGAGGCTACCATCGTCTTGGTGGGTGAGCAGCCATCATTGATGCAAGTTCCTCCAATATGTCCTTCCTCTATCACTGCCACCTTCAATCCCTTCTTACTGATCTGCCTTGCTAAAGGCATTCCGGATTGACCTGCTCCTATAATGATGGCATCGAATTTTTTCATGGTTTTCGGGTTCACTGTGTCGTTTGATAAGCTGAATAGGCGTCTCCAGCGGCTATTTACCATTCCGGGGTCAGGATCCTTTTTAATAAAGGCCTCATTCTTTTATTTCTACGCCCTTCCAGAACGCAACATGATCGGTAATCTCTTTGGCGGCCTCCTTGGGATTTTCATAGGTCCAAGCGGCATCCCTGTTGATGTCTTCTCCGACTCTGATGTGATAATAAGAAGCAGTTCCCTTCCACGGACAGGTGGAAGTGGTGGTCGATTGCTCAAAAAATTCCCGGTTAAGTGAAGCCAGCGGGAAATAGTGGTTATTCTCTACTATGATCGTCTCCTCGGACTGGGCGAGGATTTTGTCTTTCCAAACAGCTTTCATAATGGTGTTGTGATGTTGTGGAAGAATAATCCAAAAAGTGTGCTAAAGACATCAACGGTCTCCGTATATGCTCAAACAAAAAGAGGAAGCCTGCAGACTTCCTCTTTTTGTTTAACTGAAAAATTTCAGGTTGACCACTTCTTTTTCCGTTAAGAAGCGGTACTTGCCACGGGGAATGTCCTTCTTGTTTAACCCTGCATAGACCACCCTGTCCAGGGCCGTTACTTCGTAGCCTAGATGGGCGAAGATCCTTCGAACAATCCGGTTGCGGCCTAGGTGTATCTCTAAGCCGAGAATAGTTCTGTCAAGGGACAGCACCTGCATATCGTCGACTTTCACGGGACCATCCTCCAGCGTCAGGCCTTCCAGAATTGCTTCCGCATCATTTTTCGTGAGCGGCTTATCCAACGTTACTTGATAGATTTTCTTGATCTTGTTGGCAGGCGAAGCCAATTTATCCGCCAGCTCTCCGTCATTGGTAAAAAGTAAAAGACCAGTGGTGTTTCGATCCAGACGTCCTACCGGAAATATTCGTTCTTCACAGGCATTGTTTACCAAGCTCATCACTGTCTTACGCTCCATTGGATCGTCAGTAGTGGTGATAAAATCCTTGGGTTTGTTAAGAAGCAAATACACGGGCTTTTCCGGGTTCAGTATTCTCCCCTGGTATTGAACTTTGTCTTTTCGGGAGACCTTAAAGCCCAGTTCCTTCACGACCGTTCCGTTAACACTGATCATGCCGTTTTCAATGAGGGTATCCGCCTCCCGACGTGAACAAACGCCGGCGTTGGCTATGTATTTATTTAGACGAATCTCGTCATCCAGCTTGTTTTTTTGAAACTGCTGTTAATATTTTTTAAGGTCATACTGGGGCTTAGCTGCCGCAGGCTCACTGAATACCTCCCTGCTCTTGGAAAAGAACTTTTTGTTCGACGTCTTCTCCGGGGATTCGTCTTTTCTGACGGTCTCATAACGCGGTTTCTGGTCTCTGCCCCTTCCCTTGTAGACCGTTTTGAGCTCTCCGTCACTTCTTTTGTCGGACCTCTCCGGATCGAATCGGTTATGGCCCTTGCTCTCCAAAGAATTCCTTTCCTCTCTTCCAGCAGAAAAACGATTATCATTCCTGCTCCCTGAGGGCTTTTCCTCCCACTCGCTGCCAAACTTATAGGAAGCCCGTTTTGGTTCTACGCGATGTTCGCTGTTTTTAGAGTGAAATTTACCCTCAGATGGTGTTCTGCCGTAGGATCTCTCTGAGCGCTCACCGCCGTAGGGCTTACTTCTGGAATCCTGTCTTTCGCGTTTGTCTGATGAAAAGCGTTTGGGAGCACCCGTGTCGCCATAAGGGCGTCCCGGTTTGTCTCCGTCAAACCCCCGGCGAGAGTTTTTGTTTCCGGCATCGTATCTTCTTCCTTCTGTCTCACCATCTCTTCTTTTATAAGGAGTTCTCCCATCCCGGCTGCCTTCATTCAGGGCTTGTCCAGCATAAGGTTTTCTTTCTCTTTCCGAATTGCCGTACCCGTCAGACTTAGTGTTGTAGGCGGGTTTTTCTGATCTCGATCCTTTGTCTTCGCGATCCCCAAAAAATCTTTTAGTGGATGATCTGCGGTCGTTTTCAGCCCCTTCGTTTCTTGTTGATTTGTGATTGCCACCTCTCCCGGAGGATTTCCCGTAGCCGGAATTGTCTCTGTTGTTTCTTTTCATGGTTTGCAGCATCTCTGCTGTAGTATTATTGTTCAGCCATTAAACCCCAGCGTTAAGGTTTTGGTTCACTGATTTTTAATGGGGACGCAAAGGTAATTCTAATATTGGTGATTCGGTATAGGGTGGCTACAAAATATTCTTTTCCTTAGGTCTTTCGGTTGAAAAACTGCTGGTTACTACAGCCTAAAGCCCATAGCGCAGGAGCAGGCGTGTCGCGGGATATGGGCTTGCTATCCTTGTTCTTCGCCGATCTGATTTTCTTCCGGCAGGAAGTCTTTGGGCTGTGGTAGGTCTTTAAGATCGTTGATGCCAAAGTAATTCATGAATTTTTCGCTGGTGCCGTAGAGCAGGGGACGCCCTATGCTATCGGATTTTCCTTTGATCATGATCAGGCCCTTCTCCAACAATTTTTGAATGGAATAATCGCAATTGACCCCGCGAATCTGTTCCAGTTCGGTTTTGGTAACAGGCTGCTTATATGCGATAATTGACAGCGTTTCCATTTGTGCCGCGGAGAGCCGCTTTTGGGACTGATGTTTTAAAAGTATGGAGATACTTGCCTGATAGGCTGGCTTCGTCAGAAATTGGTAGCCAGCGCCTAAGTGTTCGAGCGAGAACGAAAATTCTTCAGAAAGGTATTTTTCTTGAAGTTCCGCCAGCGCTTTTTCTAAGAGGTCTACCGCAATGTCCGTGTCAAACATTTCCGTTAGGCATCGCTGGATTTCACCGATGCCTAACGGTTGAGGGGAGCAGAATATAAGCGCTTCAATATGCCTTGGTAAAAATTCCAATTTATTTCTTAGCCAGCTTAGCTTCTATTGAGTGCATGGTATGCGGTACAGCTCTTAGCCGTTCCTTAGCGATCAGTTTTCCGGTATCCACGCAAACACCATAGGTTCCGTTTTTAATTCTTCTAAGGGCATTTTCCAAATTGATGATGAATTTTTGTTGTCTTGCCGCCAGTTGGCTAAGATTTTCGCGCTCAAGCGTGTCGGCTCCGTCTTCCAGCAGTTTAGAGGTGGAAGCCGTGTTGTCTGTACCACTATCGTTTCTCTTACTAAGGGTTTCTTTTAGGGAATTGAGTTCTTCTCTGGCAATCGTTAATTTCTCATTGATGAGGTCTTCAAATTCCTGTAGTTCTTCTCTGGAATAAGATGTTTTTTCTTCCTGACTCATATTTCTCTCCTTTTAAATGTTAAAATCACGACCTTTTTGCTTCTTCAAAAAGTCCCCTAAAATACGCCTACCTTTTGTAAATCAAAAATCTATTTTTCCCGCGGTTTCCGATTTCCATTCCGGTCCCGTATTTTTGGTTTAAATCACCATACGTTTTATTTGGAAAATGGATTTGAAAAAGTTGAAAAGACTTTGTGTGGCTGTTTTGATGATCACTGGGCTTCCATCTTTTAGTGCTACAATTCATGCCGTTACCCTCTCAGATTCTTCTGAAGTAGAGAGAAAGATCGCCCTGGCCATTCATGGCGGGGCAGGCACAATTAGGAAGGAAAGTATGACTGCTGCTCAAGAAGCAGCGTACCGACAGAAGATGGAGGAGTCATTAAACGCGGGTTATGCCGTTCTGGACGCTGGTGGCTCATCCCTGGACGCGGTCATCGCCGCCATTAAAGTAATGGAGGACAGCCCGCTCTTCAACGCGGGCAAAGGCGCTGTCTTCACCAGCGATGGGACCAATGAAATGGATGCAGCCATTATGGACGGTGCCACTAAAAATGCAGGCGCTGTAGCCGGTCTGACCCGAGTGAAGAACCCAATCACAGCAGCTTACGCCGTGATGACGAAGTCGCCGCATGTTTTTATGATCGGTCCTGGCGCGGAGCAGTTTGCCAAAGAACAAGGGCTTGAACTGGTGGATCCGTCCTATTTTAAAGACCAGAAGCGGTACGAGCAGTGGCTGAAGATAAAGGAAACAGAAAAACAGCAATTGGATCATTCTTCCCTATTGGAGATGGAGCTGGAAGACATCTATTTCAAAGACAGAAAATTTGGGACGGTGGGAGCCGTGGCTTTAGATAAAGAAGGAAACATCGCCGCCGCGACTTCTACCGGAGGTATGACAAACAAACGTTATGGCAGGGTGGGGGATGTGCCTATCATCGGTGCAGGAACTTACGCCGACAATGCTACCTGTGCCGTTTCGGCGACGGGACATGGGGAGTTTTTCATCCGTACCGTGGTGGGTCATGAAATTGCCGCGCAAATGAAGTATGCCGGTAAATCTTTGGAGGAGGCTGCAGATGATGTGGTCATGAAACAGCTCGTAGCTATCAAGGGAGAAGGTGGGGTCATTGCCATCGACCGGCAAGGGAATATTACGATGCCGTTTAATTCAGAAGGGATGTACCGCGGTTATATCAGAGAAGAAGGCCGGGGGAAGACGTTTATATATAAAGATGAGGAGTGAGACGTAAAATGCAGGACACAGGATTCAAGACTGAAGGCCGGTGAGGGAAGGCCGCAGCAATGATGACCACAATTTTGATCAACCCAACCGGTTTTCTGGCTAAGTCTTAGGCAAATGATGTAGAAAATGTCCGAAAAGCCACTGTCGTCGACTCCGACCGCCGGCTGACAACCGCCTCACAATCCACGACGCAACCAATAATAGATAACTCAATAACCAATAAACCCGTAACCAATTACCAATACGCAAAAAGAATCTTATACAGAACGCGAATGAAATCCTACCTATCCTTTACAATGCAGTTGATCTATTTGACCGTTGCGATTGTAGGCATGATCATGTTGATCCAAAGTAATATCGATCCCGTGTGGATCCACGAAAAAGCCTTTTTGATCGTAGGCTTTTATTTTGTACTCACCTGGATAACAGGCTTACTTGCTTTATATCTCTTGGAAATCAGTAAAGAAAATTCTGTGATGATCCTCTTGGGAGTAGGCGTGCTCCGAGTCGCGGCAAGTTTAGCCTTTATATTTTTAATTTTATGGGTGGGTGTTGGAAATATCCTTTGGTTTGTTGTGGATTTCTTTACCATTTATTTGTTGTATTTATTATTTGATATCTACACGTTTATAACTAATTTGCGCCCTCATTCGGAATAGGCTCTAAATTTTGATTTGATGATCCGTAAATCGTTCGGTTTAACACTCTTATTGTCAGTACTTTTGCTGGTCTGGTCTCCCTCTGTGTTTGCTGCGTCAGACGAAGAGAACAAGACAGGTTTTATCATGCACCACGTGAAGGACTCCCATGAGTGGCATTTTGCCACCTTTGGTGACACGCATGTTACTTTGTCCCTTCCCGTTATCATCTATTCCTCCGACCGGGGATTTGAATTTTTCATGTCTTCAGACTTTCAAGATCCGGCAACCCATGCCTTTGGTGTGGAGCATGAGGGTTACTATATAGATTCCCACGATAAGCTACAGGCTGTCGACGAGAACAGGAGTTTTATCGATCTCTCCATCACCAAAAATGTGGCGATGATGTTTTTGGTGATTACTGTTCTTCTAATCGTTGCTTTATCTGCCTCAGGTTATTATAAGAAAAATCCCAACAAAGCTCCCAAAGGCGTGGCTTCTGTGTTGGAACCCCTTGTGATTTTTGTTAGAGACGAGATTGCCCTTCCGAATATCGGTCCGCGATACAGGCAGTTTACCCCTTATTTGTTGACGCTGTTTTTCTTTATATGGTTTGGAAACCTACTAGGGCTGGTTCCCGGTGCGGCCAACATGAC
>Ga0079224_100012381_pt1 | contig 11802 bp, 10 predicted proteins | sample Stecom2015_FD_80414 | JGI IMG/M metagenome (GOLD analysis project Ga0079224, IMG submission 80414) | Agricultural soil microbial communities from Utah to study Nitrogen management - Steer compost 2015 | ecosystem: Environmental > Terrestrial > Soil > Agricultural land | place: USA: Utah...
GACACCAATTTTCGGGAAATTGGTGTCTGACACCGTTTTTCGGGCGGCGGCGGGCCGTCGTTGCCTGCCCGTCGCGCCGCCGGGTAGTATGCCCGCATCCCACGACGAGGGTGAACGCGCGTGCACGACCGTCCTGTGAAGAGGTCAAATAACAAGTCGCGGAACGATCGGTCGGGAACGGGGGGCGGACATCGCAACGCCACGGCGCGGCTTCTGGCCTGCGCCGCGCTTGCGGCCGGCTCGCTCGCCGCCGGCCCGTTCGCTGTCGCTCAACATGAAACGGCATACGACGTCGCCGACGGCCTGCGGGCCTATCAGGCTTCGTGCGCGAACTGCCACGGCCCGGACGGCGATCTGATCGCCGGCATAAACTTCAGTCGCGGGCTGTTTCGCCGGCCGCTGACCGACGACGAGATTGCCGCGATCATCATCGGCGGCATCCCGAACACGCCGATGCCGCCGACGCCGAACATGTCCGAGGAGCAGGCGCTGCAAATCGTCGCGTATCTGCGCTCGATGCCGGCGGCGCGGACGGCGCTCGAAGGCGATTCGATTCGCGGTCAGGCGCTGTTCGAAGGGAAGGGCGGATGCATGGATTGCCATCGAGTCGCAGGGCGCGGCTCGCGGCTCGGCCCGGATCTTTCGCAGATCGGTGCCGTACGGCGCGCCGCCGAGCTCGAGCGCTCGCTGATCGATCCGCAGGCCGAGGTGCTGCCGCAGAACCGCGTCTACTCGGTGACGCCGAAAAGCGGCGAGCCGATCACCGGGCGCCTGCTGAACCACGATACGTTCACCGTGCAGATCATGGATTCGGACGAACGTCTGCGCTCTTTCGTGAAGGCCGAGCTCGTCGAGCACGACTTTGCCGAATCGCCGATGCCGTCCTTCCAGGACGAGATGACCCCTCAGGAGATCGCCGATCTCGTGAGCTACCTTGCGAGCCTGAACGGCGGAGCGACGCAATGAGAATGTTTCCCTCTCCAAACAAGACGATCGTTTTGGCGGCGGGCTTCCTTGCCTGCGCTCCGCTGTCGGCCGACGTGACATTCGAGCGGATCCTGAACGCCGACGCAGAGCCGCACAACTGGCTGAGCTATTCGCGGACGCTGTCGAACCAGCGCTACAGCCCGCTCGATCAGATCAATACCGGCAACGTGCAGAACCTCGAGCTCGCCTGGATCTGGCAGGCGCGCTCGCTCGAGAAGTTCGAGGCGACGGCGCTCGCTGTCGACGGCATTCTCTATACCGTGCAGGCGCCGAACGACGTCGTCGCGCTCGATGCCGAAACCGGCCGCGTGTTCTGGACGTATCACCACGAGCCGTCGCCGGACGCGCGGCTGTGCTGCGGACGCGTGAACCGCGGGCTCGCGATTCTCGGCGACACGCTCTACATGGGCACGATCGATGCCTACCTTCTCGCGATCGATGCGAAGAGCGGCACGCTCGTGTGGAAGACGAAGGTCGCGGAAGCCGCCGACCGCTTCTCGATCACGATGTCGCCGAACGTCATCAAGGACAAGGTGATCGTCGGCACGGCCGGCGGCGACATGGGCATCCGTGCGCACATCTCGGCATTCGACGCGAAGACCGGCGAGGAGGTGTGGCGCTTCTACACGATCCCCGGTCCCGGCGAGCCCGGCAACGATACGTGGCTCGGCGACTCGTGGATGACGGGCGGTGCGGCGGTCTGGAACGCGGCAGCCTATGATCCAGAGACGAATCTCGCGTTCTGGGGCACCGGCAATCCCGCACCGGACTGGGACGGCAGCACGCGGCTCGGCGACAACCTCTACAGCGACGCGGTCGTCGCGCTCGACGTCGATACCGGCGAGCTCAAGTGGTATTACCAGTTCACGCCGCACGACGAGCTCGACTACGACGCGACGCAGGTGCCGGTCCTCGCCGACATCGAATGGCGCGGCGAGCTGCGCAAGGTGATGCTGTGGGCGAACCGCAATGGGCTGATGTACGTGCTCGATCGGGTCACGGGCGAGTTCCTGCACGGCAAGCCGTACGTCGTCCACAACTGGTGGGCCGGCTTCGACGAGAACGGCCGGCTAATCCGCAAGCCGGACATGGAGGTGACGCCGGAGCCGAAGGTGTTCCAGCCGCACGTCCACGGCGCGATCAACTGGCAGCCGCCGTCGTTCAGCCCGAAGACCGGCCTCTACTACGTCTCGCACTGGGAGAACTCGTCGATCGTCGGCATCGAGGGGCAGTTCCCGCAGGCGAACGGCGTGAACCGCCGGCAGACCGCGATGGGGCAAGTCAATCTCGAGCCGTTCTTCAACACCGAGGACGAGGCGTACGGCGTGATCCGCGCGTACGACCCGAGCACGCTCGATCCCGTGTGGGAGCACCGCATGGCGGACATCACATGGGCCGGCGTGCTGTCGACGGCCGGCGACCTCGTGTTCGGCGGCGGCCGCGAAGGCTACTTCCTCGCGCTCGATGCGGGCAGCGGCGAGCTGCTGTGGAAGGCGTCGCTCGGCGGGCAGATCAACGCCGGCCCTATGACCTACGCCGTCAACGGGCGCCAGTACGTGACGATCGCGGCCGGCAGCGCGCTCTTCGCGTTCCGCCTCGGCGACTGAAAAATTGGTGTCAGACACCCTTTTCCTGAAAATTGGTGTCAGACACCAAAATCGGTGTCAGGCACCAATTTTCACCGCGACTGAAAAAAATGGTGTCTGACACCTTTTTCAAGGAAATCGGTGTCAGACACCCATTTCGGGCTCGACGACATGTGTGACGAAACGACATTTGCCAGGGATCGCCGCATCGCAACGATGACGCGCCGGCGTTTCGGCGCGCTCACGGCCGCCGCCGGCGCCGTGATGCTGCTGCCGAAGGCGGCGAAGGCGCTCGACGTCACGTTCTCCGAGGTCGACGTCGAGACGCCGGACGGCACGGCCGACTGCTATTTCGCGCGCCCGGTCGAAGACGCCCATCCGGGCGTCGTAATCTGGCCGGATGCGCGCGGCATGCGCGGCGCCTATCGCGACATGGCGGTTCGTCTCGCCGAGCACGGCTACTCCGTGCTCGTCGTCAACCCGTATTACCGCCGGCAGCGCGGGCAGGTGCTGCCGGACGACACGGATCCGCGCCAGGGCAACGCGATGTCCGTGCTCGGACCGCTGCTCGCGGATCTGTCGCCCGAGACCGAGCGGACGGATGCGATCGCCGCGATCGAATGGCTCGACGCGCACGAGAACGTCGCGGACGACCGGAAGCTCGGCACGATCGGCTTCTGCCTCGGCGGGCCGGCGACGTTCCGCACCGCGGCAGAGGCTCCGACGCGCGTCGGCGCCGCAGCGTCGTTCCACGGCGTGCGGCTCGTCACGGACGAGCCGACGAGCCCGCATCGGCTCGTGCCGAGGCTCGACGCGCAGTTCCTGATCGCGATCGCCGAGGACGACGACGCGCGCGATCCGGACGCGAAGAACGTGCTCCGTGCCGCGTTCGACGAGGCCGAAGTGTCGGCCGAGATCGAGGTGTATCCGGCGATGCACTCGTGGATGACGACCGACTCGGCCGTGCACGATCCGGCACAAGCGGAGCGCGGGTGGAATCGGATGCTCGCACTCTTCGCCGCCGCGCTCGCGTGATCACGCTACTCGACTCCGAGCGCGTCCTACCTTGATCTGCGCGCCGTGCCGCGGCGCTCGCGACGTCAGCGGGGCCCCGGTCCGCCGCGCGAAACAGGGCCCCGCTGCGCGAGAATGAGCATATGGCACGGTACATCGGCGCAATCGACCAAGGCACGACGAGCAGCCGCTTCATCCTGTTCGACGAGGCGGGCGAGATCGTCTCCGTCGCACAGAAGGAGCACGAGCAGATCTGCCCTCGGCCCGGCTGGGTCGAGCACGATGCGGCCGAGATCTGGCGCAACACGCAGGAGGTCATCGCGCGAGCGCTCGAGCAGGCGAGCGTCGAAGCTCGGGACATCGCGGGGGTCGGCATCACGAATCAGCGCGAGACGATCGTGCTGTGGGATTCGCGGACCGGCGAGCCTCTCGCAAACGCGATCGTGTGGCAGGACACGCGCGTCGCCGACGACGTCAGGCGCTTCGCCGAGGACGGGGGGCAGGACCGCTTCCGCGCGAAGACCGGGCTGCCGCTCGCGACCTACTTCAGCGCGCTGAAGCTGCGCTGGCTGCTCGAGCACGTCGACGGCGCGCGCGAGCGGGCCGAAACGGGCAGGGCGCTCGCGGGCACGATGGACGCGTGGATCGCGTGGAACCTGACCGGAGGCCCGCGCGGCGGTCTGCACGTCACCGACGTGACGAACGGGAGCCGCACGCAGCTCATGGATCTCGCGACGCTCGAGTGGGACGACGAGCTGCTCGAGGCTTTCGCGATCCCGCGCGCGATCCTGCCGAGGATCGCGTCGTCGAGCGAGATCTATTCGCCGATTCCCGCGCCGTCGCCGCTCGCCGGCGTCAAGCTCGCCGGCATCCTCGGCGATCAGCAGGCCGCGCTCGTCGGGCAGACGTGCTTCGAGCCGGGTGAGGCCAAGAACACCTACGGCACGGGCTGCTTCCTGCTGATGAATACCGGCTCGGAGCCGGTGCCTTCGACCGCCGGTCTCGTCACGACGGTCGCATACCGCTTCGGCGCGGAGCGCGCGGCCTATGCGCTCGAAGGCTCGATCGCCGTCGCGGGCTCCGTCGTGCAGTGGCTCCGGGACAATCTCGGCTTGATCGAGCGCAGCCGGGACGTCGAGGCGCTCGCGCGCAGCGTCGACGACAACGGCGACGTATACTTCGTGCCCGCGTTCTCGGGGCTCTTCGCGCCGCACTGGGATCCGACCGCACGCGGCGCGATCGTCGGCCTGACGCGCTACGCGAATCGGGGCCATCTCGCGCGCGCCGCGCTCGAAGCGACCGCATACCAGGCGAGGGAAGTCGTCGAGGCGATGGAGCAGGACGCCGGCGTCGCGCTCAAGGCGCTGCGCGTCGACGGCGGCATGGTCGAGAACGAGCTGCTGATGCAGTTTCAGGCGGACATTCTCGGCGTGCCGGTGACCCGCGCGGCGATCGTCGAGACGACCGCGCTCGGCGCCGCGTATGCAGCCGGGCTCGCGGTCGGATATTGGCAGGATCCCGGAGCGCTTCGCCGCAACTGGCGTGCCGGCGCACGCTGGACGCCCCGGATGCCCGAGGCCGAGCGGGCGAGGCTCTACGCATGCTGGCGCAAGGCCGTCGAGCGCTCGAGGAACTGGGCATAGCCCCGCTACGGTGAAGACATACCCCCGAAGGGCGGCTGACGGAGCAGGAAGCGAACGAGGTCGAGGAAGTCATGACGGATCTGCACACGAGCATCGAGGAACGGTTCCGCGCAGCGCTCGCGAAGGCATTCGGCGACGAGCATCGCTCGACGGATCCGCTCGTGCGCCCGTCGAGCGAGCCGCGCTTCGGCGACTATCAGGCGAACGTCGCGATGAGCCTTGCGAAGGCGCTGAAGCAGAAGCCGCGCGAGGTGGCCGAGCGCATCGTCGCCGCGCTCGATGCGGACGACCTCTTCGATCGGGTCGAGATTGCGGGGCCGGGCTTCATCAACCTGACGCTTACGGCGGCCGCGCTCGCCGATCGGGTCGCGGCCATGCACGCCGACGAGCGGCTCGGCGTCCCGAGCGCGGGCCGGCCTCGCCGCACGGTCGTCGACTACTCCGGGCCGAACGTCGCGAAGGAGATGCACGTCGGCCACCTTCGCTCGACGTGCATCGGCGATGCGATCGCCCGCGTCATCCGCTTCCTGGGTCACGACGTCATCGGTCAGAACCACCTCGGCGACTGGGGCACTCAATTCGGCATGCTGATCCAGCATCTGACGGAGACGGGGAGCGCCGAGCGGCGCGAGATCGCGGATCTCAACGCGTTCTATCAGGAAGCGAAGCGGCGCTTCGACGAGGACCCCGAATTCGCCGAGCGGGCGCGCTCGAGGGTCGTGGCGTTGCAGCGCGGCGATGAAGCGACGCTCGCCGCGTGGCGCGAGCTCGTCGAGCGCTCGAAACGGTACTTCGACGCCATCTACGAGCGGCTCGATATCGATCGGGAGCTGCTCGAGTATCGCGGCGAGAGCGCGTACAACGACGACCTCGACGCGGTGATCGAGGATCTCGACAAGGCCGGGCTGCTCGCGGAGAGCGAAGGCGCGCTCGTCGTCTATCCGGAAGGCTTCAAGGGCCGCGACGGCGAGCCGATGCCGATGATCGTGCGCAAGCGCGACGAGGGATATCTCTACGCGACGACGGATCTCGCGGCCGCGCGCTACCGTCTGCGTGTGCTCGGCGCCGACTGGATCATCTATGTCACCGATGCGAGGCAGTCGCAGCACTTCGCGATGGTGTTCCAAACGCTGCGCCAGGCCGGCTGGGCCGGCGAGTCGGTCCGTCTCGATCACGTGCCGTTCGGCACGATCCTCGGGCCCGACCGCAAGCCGTTCAAGACGCGGACCGGCGACGTCGTCAGGCTCGGCGAAGTGATCGACGAGGCGGAGGAGCGCGCGTACGCGATAGTGCAGGCGAAGAGCCCGCATCTGCCCGAGGACGAGAAGCGCAGGATCGCGCACGTCGTCGGTGTCGGCGCGCTCAAGTACGCGGATCTCGCGAGCGAGCGCATTCGCGACTACGTGTTCGACTGGGACCGCATGCTCGCGCTCGAGGGCAATACCGCGCCGTATTTGCAGAACGCGTATGTGCGTATCCGGTCGATCTTCCGCAAGGCGGGCGAGGAGGGCATCGAGCCCGACCTTGCGGCACCGATCGTCGTCGACGAGGAGGCCGAGCGCGCGTTGTCGCTCGAGCTCCTGCAGTTTCCGCAGATCGTGCGGGCCGTCGGCGATTCGCTCGAGCCGCATCGGCTCTGCAACTATCTCTATTCGCTCGCGTCGGCGTTCCACCGCTTCTACGAGCGCTGCCCCGTGCTGTCCGCATCCGACGAGCGGCTCCGGGCGAGCCGGTTGCGGCTCGCGGATCTCACGGCGCGGACACTGCGGACGGGGCTCGCGCTGCTCGGCATCGGCACGGTCGAGCAGATGTAGGACGAGCGCGCCGCCGCGACGATACCGCGAATTCGCGGTAATCGGCGCCATATCTCTTTCGCGCTTCCGGGGCTTTGGCTTTGCGGATAGCATTGTCTGCGCGGCGCGTCGTGCTTGCGGCCGCCGGACAAGCAGAAGAAGGGGGGAAAGGCGTGAAGCCATCGAAGTCTCGCGCGGGCTGGGCCGCGGCGGCCTTGGCGCTCTTTGCGTGCACGGCCGGTATGTCATCCGTCGAAGCGCATCACTCGTTCGCGCCGTACGAACCCGAGCGCCAGATCACGTTCAAGGGCACCGTTGCGGATTACCAGTGGACGAATCCGCACGTCTACATCGAGCTCGACGCGCCCGATGAGACCGGGGAGGTTCGGCGCTGGCTGATCGAATGCGCGAACACGAGCATTCTGAGTCGAGTAGGCTGGACCTGGAACATGGTCAAGGTCGGCGACGAGATCGATGTCATCGTCGCGCCGCTCAGGAACGGCGAGCCCGCGGCGTTGCTGAAGAGCATTCGGCTTGCGGATGGGCGCGTGTTCAGCAACGGCGGTCCGGCCGGCCGGGCGACGATCTCGTTCGCGGATTGACGGAGGCGCCGGTATGACGATGACATTGCGAGCAAGCTCCGCGGCCGTTGCGGCGGTATTCGCGGCCCTCGCGCTCGGCGAAGCGTCGCATGCGCAGCAGTCTGCCGCCGAAGCAGCGGAGGCCGACGCGGTCGTCCGCGGGCTGAACGGCACGTGGGATCGCTACCCGAACCGCTTCAGCGTGATGGAGCCGGATACGAACCCGCCGCCGGCTCCGCAGCCGATCCCTGATCCGCCGTTGAAGGCGGAGTATCTCGCTGCATGGCGAGCCGAGCAGGCGAGAATCGCGGAGCTGACGGAGCAGGGGCTGCCGCCGGCGAACAACTACTCCGCATGCGTGCCGGACGGCATGCCGGCGATGATGCAGGGCATGTTCCCGATGGAGGTGCTCGAAACGCCGGGGCAGATCACGATCATTCAGGAAGCTTACAACCAGGTCCGCCGCATCTACCTCGACGAGACGCCGCTCGCTCCGGAAAACGCCGAGCCGCGTTTCGCCGGGCATTCGGTCGGCCGCTGGGAGGGGAGCACGCTCGTCGTCGAGACCGTCGGCGTCAAGGATTACGTCGAGTTTCGCAACGTGCCGCATTCGGCGAACATGCGGATCGTCGAGCGGCTGCGGCTGGTCGACGACGAGTACATGGAGAATGAGGTCACCGTCATCGATCCCGAGTATATGACGGAGCCGTGGACGTGGACGTGGATGTACCGGCGCTGGCCCGGATACAAGATCCACGAGTACATCTGCGAGGACAACCGCTACTACCGCGATCCCGAGCTCGGCTACCAGCGGCTGCGCATCGAGTAGCGTCCGGGGCGAGGCTTGCCGGTTGCTGCGGCGGACCTGACGCCTTGCCGAAGAGCGCCGCCGCTAGGAGCGCTCTTCGATCAGAGCGAGCGCGCGCTCCGACAGCTCGGGATTCGCGTTGACGGTCTCGTTGACCTCTTCGTACTTCTCTTCGGTCCAGCCGTGCCGCTGAATCGTCTCGAGCGTCTCGCGCTGCATCTGCGACTCGAGCGCGCGCGCTTCCCGCTCGCTCGCGACCGACGCGAGCTCCATCTCGTACTTCGTCGACGTCTTTTCGATCTCGACGAAGATGTCTGCAAAGGTCTCGAGCTCGTCGACGGAGACGCCCTGCGCTCGCGGATCGAGCAGCGCGATTTCGCTCTCTTCCGACTCCTGGGCCGCGGCGGGCGTGAGCACGACGGGTGCGAGCACTGCGCCGGCGAGCCAGGCGAGGCGCTTCATCGTATTCTTCTCCCGCTGCAGAATGCGCTCGGAGCTGCAAGGCCCGTGCCACAGGGCCGCGAGGGCGGAGAGAGTCGCCCTATCGACGCTCGGCCCTCAACGGGCCGCGCACACCGCGGATTGCCCTTCGAGCGCGGTCGCCTCGAACGCCGCATCTCCCGACGCGTCGAGGAGCTGCATATTGGTCGACAGCATGTAAGGACCGCTTTCCGCTTCGAACAGCGCCTCCGCGAATACGGCGGCGAAGCCTTCGGCGGGTAATTCGACGGCGGCCACGAACGCATCCGCTTCGGGGGCGGCCTCGCGGGGTGCGAAGCGCTCGTCGCGGAAGTCCGTGTCCTCGCTGACGGCGGACCAGAGCGTCACGGCGAGCGGCGCAGGCTCGGCGTGCACGCAGAGCGTCGGAGTGCCGCCGCGGCGGTCCAGCTGCCACTCGAGCTTTGGCAGCGGGACGCCGCCCGCGTCGAGCCGGTGCGTCGCGGCGATCGCCGGGATCAGGCGCGCAAAGTCCTCCGCGTCGTGCCCCTGGTTCGGCAGGTAGAGCACGTGCTTCGGCGCAGGCAGGCCTTCCCAGTAGAGGTTCAGCGAGTCGGGCGGGAAGTATTCGTCGTTCGTGCCCACGACGATCAGCTTCGACTGCGTCAACGCGTGCCGGTAGCTGTAGGGGTCGACGATCCGCCGCAGCGCCTCACCCGCTTCGCTCTCGAGGACGTCGTCGAGGCCGCGGCGGGTATAGGGCGCTATTTGCTCGGACGGCGTGCCCCACGAGGCCCGCTGATGCGGCATGTGCTCGGCGAGGTTCAGCACGTCGATGACGATCGGCACGAGCGTCGCGGCGCGCGGGTCGACGGCCCCGGTGAGCCACGTCGTCCAGCCGCGCTTCGACCCGCCGGATACCGTGAAGCGCTCGAGCTCGACCTGCCACGTCTCACGCGCGAACGCCTGCGTCGCATCCATTGCCTTCGCCGCCGCCTTGACCATCGGCAGGAGCAGCGGCCATTCCGCGTCCCCGCTCTCGAGATACTCGACGAACGTGTGCGCAATCAGCTCGTCCTCGCGCAAACCGAAGATCGGCTGAAACGGCACCTGGCCGACGACCGCGACGATGGTCCCGAGCTGACGCGCGAGCTGGATGAAGATCGCGGCATCGTCGGGCAGCGCGGTCTGGGTCTCTGTGTCGTAGCTCTCGCGCCAGCGTCCGCCGCCGATGAAGAGAAACCCTTGCCGGGCGCCGGCGTCGATCGATTCAGGCTTGACGAGGTGCAAGCGGTGCTTCCACTCGATGCCGCGCCACGTCTGCGAGACGAGCCGAAGCTCGACGATCTCGGCGCCCGGCACGTCGTGACGCGCGTGAACCCGCCACGAATAGCTCTGATCGGGCTTGGCGACGTAATCCGCGAGCGCCGTCTCGGGCGGGCTGTCCGGCCCGGCGAAGGCCGGCCCGACGGCGGCGAGCGCGAGGCCCGCCGCGAGCAGGGCGCGACAGAGAAACCTTTTTATATCATCCATTTGTATTCGAACCTCCATGTCGTTTCTCCTCGCACGCGGCGCGCAGCGACTCGAGCTCCTGCTCGCTCAGATCGGGACAGAAGTAGCGGACGCGGTCGATCACGTCCGTCGTGCCGAAGTACTCCGATGCACAGCCCGCGTGGATGAACCCGGACGGCTCGAATCGGTACTCCTCGAAGTAAACGAGCGCGAGACGCCACGAGCCGCGCTCGATCGGCTGCCTGCAGCATCGGCAGCGCGCTCGGCCGGTCGGGGCGCACTCCGCGCCGTTCAGCCGCGGCAGCCGCCGGTGCTCGATGCCGCCGCGGGCGGCCTCCGCCAGCGACTCCGCATTCTCGACGTCGTGCTGCGCGAGCGTCTCGAGAAACGGCTCCGGACGCTTGTAAGCCGCGCAGCGCAGATGGAACCACAGCGTCGTCTCGCCTTCGCCGAAGACGTTCGGCACGCGCTCGCCGAAGCGAATGTCGCCTTTCTCGATGCGCCGATCGCAGCCGCGGCACTTCGCGCGGGCGGTCTTTGCGCTTTCCAGTACGTGAGCCATCAGCGTCGCTCAGGAGACGTGAGCTTCTAGCCTGCGCTCAACAGCCGGCCGAGCCGCTCGAGCGCGGCCGGCAGATCCGCCGCCTCGGCGAGCACTCCCGCCAGAGGATCGCTCTTCTGCTTCGCGAGAAGCCGCGGCGCCGTCCTGATCGTGTAACGGCGCATGTCGAGCCGCGACGTCACCTGCTCCCAGCGTAGCGGCATCGAGACCATTGCGCCACGGACCGGGCGCGCGCTGTACGGTGCGACGAGCAGTCGGCCGTGCCCGTTCTGCAGGTAGTCGACGTAAACCTTGCCGCCGCGAGCCTGCACCTGCCGCCTGATCGTCGCGATGTCCGGGAGCTTGCGGACGACCCAGCGCGCGAGCAGCTCCGCGACGCCGCGGCTCTGCTCGTGCGTGTAGCGGGCGCCGAGGGGAATCAGCACATGCAAGCCAGTCGATCCGCTGGTCTTCGGATAGCACGGCAGACCGACGGCTTCGCAGAGCTCGCGGATTGTCCGCGCGACGCGCACGACGTGCTCAAACGGCGCGCCCTTCGGGTCGAGATCGAGGATGCACCAGTCGGGGCGCTCGAGGCTGCCGATCCGGCTCGACCAGACGTGCAGCGGGATCGACGCCATGTTCGCGACGTACGCGAGGCCCGCGTCGTCCTCGAGGACGAAGTAGCGGATGTCGCGCTCGGAGCCCTCGCTCCAGAGCGTCTCGAGCCGTAGCCAGTCCGGAACGAACTCGGGAGCGTCCTTCTGGAAGAACGACTTGCCGTCGATACCGTCCGGGTAGCGGGTCAGCACGAGCGGCCGATTGCGCAGATAAGGCAGCAGGAATGGCGCGATCGCGACGTAGTAGTCGACGAGGTCGCCCTTCGTGTAGCCCTCGTC
>Ga0079224_100012382_pt1 | contig 11802 bp, 11 predicted proteins | sample Stecom2015_FD_80414 | JGI IMG/M metagenome (GOLD analysis project Ga0079224, IMG submission 80414) | Agricultural soil microbial communities from Utah to study Nitrogen management - Steer compost 2015 | ecosystem: Environmental > Terrestrial > Soil > Agricultural land | place: USA: Utah...
ACCGACCTTGTAGCCGTAGGAGCCGGTGTTGGACGTGGCCCAGCGGATGGAATTGCGCTGCTGCGCGTCGGCGGCCCCGCTGCCACCGAGCCCGAGCACGGCGACCAGGGCCGCCGAGGCGACCGCGCCCAGTTTTGCTGTTCTACCCGTAATCATGGATTACCTTCCTCCTATTGCACGCCAGTGAACGATGTCCCACCCCGCGCTGGCGGCCGGACATCCGTAACACGTCGGCACCGCGCCCGAACGCGCGGACGGGTGGAGGCGGCGGAAGCACCGATGCTGCGGGCGTCCTCCCCGATACCCCCCTCCCCGTCGGTACCGAATAGTGTCAACCCCAGGACAGCGCCGGTATTGTCCTCCCGTTTTCCGCCGGACTGCAACAATTTCGGCTACAGGCTGCGCCTTTGCCAATTAAGGAATCGCCCCCGGGTGCGCGGCCCGCGGCGCCGGCCATCAGCCGCCGGCGCGCGCTTGCAGCGCCTCGGGATTCACCACGCCGCTCGGCCGACCGCGGGCGAACGCGACGATCTGGTCGAACGCCTGGCTGAAATACGACTCGTAGTTGTCCTTCTCGACGTAGCCGAGATGCGGCGTACAGACGACGTTCTCGAGCGCGAGCAGCGGGTGCGCCCCGTCGAGGACGGGCTCCTCCTCGTACACGTCGATCGCCGCGCTCCCCGGACGCCCGGCGCGCAGCGCCGCCTCGAGCGCCCCCGGCGCGATCAGGCCGGCGCGGCTGGTGTTGACCAGCACGGCCTCGGGCTTCATGCGCGCCAGATCGGCGGCGGTGACGATGCCGCGGGTCTCGGGCCCGAGGCGCAAATGCAGCGACAGCACGTCCGCGCGCTCGAACAGCGCCTCGCGGCTCGGCGCCAGCGCGATCCCGTCCGCGGCCGCGCGCGTGCGCGAGCCCTCGCGCCCCCAGACCAGGACCTCCATGCCGAAGGCGCGCCCGTAGCCCGCCACCAGCCGGCCGATGTTGCCGTAGCCGTAGATCCCGAGCGTGCGCCCGCGCAACCCCAACCCGAGCGTCCCCTGCCAGCGCCCGGCGCGCAGGCGGGCGACTTCCTGCGGAATGCGGCGCATGGCCGCGAGCACCAGCCCCCAGGTGAGCTCGGCCGGAGCGTACGGCGTGCCCCGGCCCTCGGTCACCACGATGCCGCGGCGGGTGCATGCCGCCACGTCGACGTGCGCGCCCACGCGCGCCGTCTGGGCGATGATCCGCAGGCGCGGGAGGCGCGCGAGCAGGGCCTCGTCGATCGCGGTGCGCTCGCGGATGAGCACCAGCGCCTCGGCGTCCTGCAGGCGCGCGGCGAGCGCGTCGCGATCCTTGACGGTATCGTGGTAGATCGTGACGCGGTGACCCGCGAGCTTGTCGAAGCACGCGAGCCCGCGCACCGCGTCCTGGTAGTCGTCGGGAATGACGACGTGCATCGAAGCCGCGGCAGCCATCGGCGGGCTGTCAGGCGGTGGCGCGCAGCGCCTCGCCGAGCACCCCGAACATCTCGTCGATGTGCGCCTTCTCGACGATCAGGGGCGGCGACAGCGCCACGGTTTCGCCCGCGGCGCGCACCAGCACGCCCTTCTCGAAGCAGCGCACGAACACCTCGTAGGCGCGCCGCCCGGGCGCATCGGCCCGCGGCTCGAGCTCGATACCGGCCATGAGGCCGCAGTTGCGCAGGTCGATCACGTGCGGCGCGCCCTTGAGCGCGTGCACCGCCTCCTCCCAGTACGGGGCGAGCTCGTGCGCGCGCTCGAACAGCCCCTCCTCGCGGTACAGCCGCAACGCGGCGAGCCCCGCGGCACAGGCGAGCGGATGCCCCGAGTAGGTATAGCCGTGCGCCAGCTCGATCGCGTGCTCCGGGCCGGTCATGAGCGCATCGTGCATGGACTGGCGCACGATCGCGGCGCCCATCGGTACGGCCCCGTTGGTCAGGCCCTTGGCCACGGTGATGATGTCGGGCTGCACGCCGAAGGTGACGGCGCCGAACGCCGCCCCGGTGCGCCCGAATCCCGTGATCACCTCGTCGAAAATGAGCACGATGCCGTGCCGGTCGCAGATCTCGCGCACCCGCTCGAGGTAGCCCCGGGGCGGCACGATGACGCCGCTCGAGCCCGCCACCGGCTCGATGATCACGGCGGCAATGGTGCTCGCATCGTGCAGCGCCACCAGGCGCTCGAGCTCGTCCGCGAGGTGCGCGCCCCACTCGGGCTGGCCGCGCGAGAACGCGTTCTTCTCGAGGTTGTGGGTGTGCGGCAGATGATCGACGCCCACCAGCCCGGGGCCGAACGCCTTGCGATTCGCGACGATGCCGCCGACCGAGTTGCCGCCGAAGTTGACCCCGTGATAGCCGCGCTCGCGCCCGATCAGGCGCGTGCGCGCCGGCTCCCCGCGCGCGCGCTGCCAGGCGAGCGCGATCTTGAGCGCGGTTTCCACGGCTTCGGAGCCGGAGTTGGTGAAGAACACGCGATTGAGATCGCCCGGGGCGAGCTCGGCGACGCGCGCTGCCAGCTCGAACGCGCCCGGATGTCCCATCTGGAACGGGGGCGCGTAATCCATGGTCGCCGCCTGCTCGCGGATGGCGCGCACGATCGGCTCGCGCCCGTGTCCTGCGTTGACGCACCAGAGCCCGGCCGTGCCGTCCAGGATCCGGCGCCCGTCGTGGCTCGTGTAGTGCATGTCCTTCGCCGCCACGAGCAGGCGCGGCGCCGCCTTGAACTGGCGATTCGCGGTGAACGGCATCCACCACGCCTGCAGATCGAGAGCGGATGCGGTTTCGAACGTTGCGCTCTTCATCGGCTTCCTCCTTGGGGGGGCGGCGGCGCCGCGCGGTAACGCTATTATTCCCGCAGCCGCGGGCAACGGCTACCCGCCCGCGCGTCGCCGGCACGACCCGATTCTGCTAGGTTGCGCGGGAAGCCGAGGACCGCACGCATGAGAACCGTGGCACTGCCTTCGGGCGAACGCGTACCCGCCTTCGGGCTCGGCACGTGGGGCATGGGCGAGCGCCGGCGCCGGCACGACGCCGAGCTGGCGGCGCTGCGCGCCGCCCTCGATCTCGGGATCCGCCTGATCGACACCGCCGAGATGTACGGCGAGGGCGGGGCCGAGTCCCTCGTCGGCGAAGCCATCGCGGGCCGGCGCGACGAGGTTTTCCTCGTGAGCAAGGTCTATCCCCACAACGCGACGCGCCGGGGCACGGTGGCGGCGTGCGAGCGCAGCCTGCGCCGCCTGGGTACCGATCGCCTCGATCTGTACCTGCTGCACTGGCGCGGCGACGTGCCGCTGGCCGAGACGGTCGAGGCGTTCGTGGGGCTGCAGCGCGCCGGCAAGATCCGGCACTGGGGGGTGAGCAATCTGGATCTGGCGGACATGCAGGCGCTCTGGGACGTCCCCGACGGCCGGGGCGTCGCGACCAATCAGCTGCTCTACAACCTCGTGCGCCGGGGAATCGAGGCCGATCTGCTGCCCTGGCTGCGCGAGCGCGGCGTGCCCGTCATGGCCTACTCGCCGATCGAGCAGGGCCGGCTGCTGGCCAACCGCAAGCTCGTGCGCTTCGCACGCGAGGCGGGCATCACGCCCGCGCAGGCCGCGCTGGCGTGGCTGCTCGCGCGCGACGACGTGATCGTCATCCCCAAGTCCGCCGACCCGCAACGGATCCGCGAGAACCTAGGCGCGCTCGACGTGCGGCTCTCCCCGGCACAGCTCGCGGCCCTCGATCGCCTGTTTCCGCCGCCCGAGGGCCCGCGCCCGCTCGAGATGCTGTAGCCGCTTCGGCCCGCCGCGCGGTGGCGCCCGGCAGCGACGGCGGCAGGGAGGCGGCCGGCAGCCGTAACGGCGGCGCCTGCCACCCCCTTTTTGTCGTCCGCCGCGGGCAACGGCGCGGCCCGCCCTCTCAGCCGCCCCCTGCCGCCGAGCGGCGGGCGGGGGCGGCCCGCGGCGTCGGCCCCGCCGCCTCCCCTTCCTGCAACACCCGGCGCAGCGCGCCGAAACGGCGGCGGTACTGCGCCGGCGTCAGCCCGACCTTGCGCCGGAACAGGCGGCCGAAGAAGCTCGCATCCTCGTACCCCACCTCGTTCGCCACCGCCTCGATCGAGAGGCGGGTGGTCTCGAGCAGCTGCTTCGACTCCTCGAGCCGCAGGGTGTGCACGTACTCCATCGGCGACATGCCCGTGGCCCGCGCGAAGCGGCGCTTGAACGACCGCTCGGGCAGCCCGCTCAGGCGCACCATGGCTGCCACCGGCACGTCCTCGTCGTAGTGTTGCGCGACCCATTCCTGGCAGCGGGCGATGACGGCGTCGTCCACGTTGCGGCTGCGGGCCAGCGCGGCATAGGGCTGCTGCCCGATGTCGTGCCAGTTGAGCAGATGCAGGCGCGCGACGCGCATCGCCTCCTCGGCACCGAGGAAGCGCGCGATCAGGAACAGGCTCACGTCGTGCCAGGACGTTCCGCCGCCTCCGAGGATCAGCCGCTGGCCCTCGCCCGAGATGACCAGCGCCCGGTTCGGGTGCACGCGCACCTTGGGGTAGCGCCTGGCCATCGCCTCGCAGTAGCCCCAGTGGGTGGTGGCGTCCTGCCCGTCCAGGAGACCCGCCTCCGCGAGCACCAGGGCGCCGGAGCAGGCGGCGGCGATCGTAGCGCCGGCGGCATAGCAGGATCGCAGCCATGCCCCCTCGCGCTCGTAGCGTCCGGACAGATCGGCCTCGGGCGGCGTCAGCAGATCGGGGATGGCGATGATGTGCGGGGACGGGCACTGCGCCAAGGCGCGCTCCGGCTCGATCCAGAGCCCGGTCTCCGAGCGCAGGCGCCGGCCCTCGGCCGACACGATGAGCGGCTGGAAGCACGCCTCGCCCGGCTGCCCCAACACCAGGTAGCTCCAGTCGCGCCCGGCCGAGGCCAGCAGGTCGTACATGCCGTAGAGGGTCGAGGCCGTGGATTCGGGTACAGCGAGCAGGGCTACGGTCAGCCGGTCACGGGTGTCGGGCATGGCCTGTTCGTCCGGTTTTTGCCCGATTGGACTTTAGCGCAGGTTCGCGCCCGAGCGTACCTTTGCGCGCATCGTCGGCCCGGGAACCCCCGCGCCGTCTCCCCTTGCTCATCGAACGAGGAAACTGGAAATGACACAGGCAGCACGGACAATCGAGTTCGACCCGGCGCGGGCGGAAGCCTTCGCCGGACACCTCCTGACCGCCTTCAACCACGCGGCGCTGAGCCTGATGATCTCGATCGGGCACCGCACGAAGCTGTTCGACGTCATGCAGGGCATGGCGCCGTCGACGTCCGGGGAAATCGCGACCGCCGCCGCGCTCAACGAGCGCTACGTGCGCGAATGGCTCGGCGCCATGGTGACCGGGGGCGTGGTCGAGTTCGATCCCGCCTCCCGGCGCTACCGGCTGCCGCCGGAGCATGCCGCCTCGCTCACGCGCGCGGCCAGGGCGGACAACATGGCGGTGTTCGCGCAGTACATTTCGACCCTGGGACAGGTGGAGGACGACATCGTCGAGTGCTTTCGCCACGGCGGCGGCGTGCCCTATTCGCGCTTTCCCCGCTTTCACGAGGTCATGGCGGAGGACAGCGGGCAGTCGGTGCTGTCCTCGCTCGAGTCCCACATCCTGCCGCTGGTGCCGGGCCTGAGCGAACGCCTCGCGCGCGGTATCCGGGTGCTCGACGCGGGCTGCGGGCGCGGACGCATTCTGCTGCGCCTGGCCGAGCTGTATCCGCGCAGCCGTTTCACCGGCATCGACCTGTCCGAGGAGGCGATCGCCTACGCGCGCGCGAGCGCGGACGCGCGCGGTCTGCGCAACGTCGAGTACCTGGCCGGGGACCTGAGCGACTTCGATCGCACCGCTTCCCCCGACGCCTACGACTTCGTCACCACCTTCGACGCGATCCACGACCAGGCGCGCCCGCTCGCCGTGCTCACGGGCATCCACCGGACGCTCGCGCCCGACGGCGTCTACCTGATGCAGGACATCAGCGGTACCGGCCACGTGCACAAGGACGTCGAGCATCCCCTCGGCACGCTGCTCTACACCGTGTCGTGCATGCACTGCATGACGGTGTCCCTGGCCCAGGGGGGCGAGGGCCTGGGCGCCATGTGGGGCGAGGAGAAGACGATCGAGTACCTGCGGCGCGCGGGCTTCCGCTCGATCGAGAAAAAGCGCCTGGCCCACGACATCCAGAACAACTGGTACGTGGTCCGGAAATAGCCCCACCGGCGGCGCACGAGGGAACGAAACCGCTGCGCGCGCAGGGTCATGCCCGCGCGGCGGCGCCTCGCCGCCTCGCCCCCGTCCCGGGACTAATCCGCTCGGGAATCGCCCGGCTTCTGCCGCTTCGTGCGCGCTGCCAGAGTATCGGCGGAAGGAAGCCACTGATGGAGGATTAGCGATGCTGAAAGGAATCGTACGCGTCCTGTTCTGCGCCGGCGCGCTGGCCCTGGCGCCGTTCGCCTGGGCCCAGCAGCAACAGCTGCAGAGCTCGTTCCTGGAGCGCGCGGCGCAGGACAACATCGCCGAGATGGAGCTGGCGGAGATAGCCGAGGAGCGCGCCGCGAGCGAGGATGTCAAGTACTACGCCAAGATGCTGAAGGGAGCGCACGAGGTCGCCAACGAGCGCCTGCAGGACATCGCCGAGCAGCAGAACGTGGAGCTGCCGGACGAGCCGAACGAGCAGCAGAAGAAGACGGCGGAGAAGCTCTCGAGCCTCGAGGGCGAGCAGTTCGACCGCCAGTACCTGCAGACCATGATCGAGGAGCACAAAAAGGCCATCGAGCTGTTCGAGCAGCAGGCGCAGAGCGGCGAGACCCCCGAGGTGCAGAAGTACGCCAAGCAGACGCTGCCGGGGTTGCAGGCGCATCTCGAGATGGCGCAGCAGATCGAGCAGCAGATCGGCGGCGGTGGCTCGGAGCAGCAACGCTCGCGCTAGCTCGCTCCGCCCGAGCGCGAACCGAAGCCCGGCCGGCTCCGCGGCAGGGCTTGTTTCCTCCGGGCAGCGGGCGAAAGCGCGCTAGCGCGAAGGGGCGTGCGCGCGCACCCAGCGCACGATGTCCTCGGTGCCCATGGCTCCGGCCTGGCGCGCGAGCTCGCGCCCGCCGAGGAAAATGGCGAGCGTGGGAATGCTGCGGATGCCGAAGCGGGCGGCCAGCCCCCGCTCGGCCTCGGTGTCGATCCTGGCGAGCCGGAAGTCCGGCTCGAGCAGCGCCGCCGCACGCTCGTAGGCCGGCGCCATCATCCGGCAGGGCGCGCACCACGCGGCCCAGAAGTCGACGACCAGCGGGATATCGCTGCGGCTCGCGTGGCGCTCGAAGCCCGCGGCATCGAGCGCGATCGGGCGCCCCGTGTACAGCGCTCGATGGCACTGGCCGCAGTTCGGCCGATCGGCCAGGCGCGGCGCCGGCACGCGATTGATCGCGCCGCAATGCGGGCAGCCGACGTGCAGCCGGTCCTCGGCCGTTTCGGCGCTGCTCATGAATTCCCCCTTCGTCGGTCGTGCTACCTTGGACCGGCGCCCGGCGCCCGAATTCCCCGGGCTCGCGCCCCTCGACCTCGCGCACCTCGATGGCGAAGCGGATCAGCGCGATGACGAGGGCGAGCACCAGCGGCCCCACGAACACGCCCACGGGACCGAACGCGCTGACGCCCCCGAGCACCCCGATGAACACCGTGAGCGTGGCGACCTGCGCCCGCCCCGATACCAGGATCGGGCGCAGCACGTTGTCGAAGGTCGAGACGAACCCGCCCCAGGCGAGCAGGAACACGGCCGCGACCCAGCGCCCCTGCAACGCGAGCACGATGACCGCCGGCACCCAGATGACCGGCGTGCCCATGAGCGGCACCAGCGCGAGCAGCGAGGCCAGCACCCCGAACACGATCGGCGACGGCAGCCCGACGATGGCGAAACCGGTCGCGATCAGGATGCCCTGCAGCAGCGCGGTAACGCCGGTGCCGAAAACCATGGCGCGCATGACGCTCGCGAGGTGCTCGAACAGCCGCGCCTTGTGCTCCGGCGTCATGGGGATCAGGGCGCGCAGCATCCCCAGCATGTACGGGCCGTCGCGGATGATGAAGAACAGCATGAACATCGTCAGCACGAAGCCGAGCACGGTCCCGAGGGCGCCGAGGAACACCTGGCGCCCGAGCGACGCCAGGAACTGCAGCACCGTGCGCGCCCCCTCGAGAAACCACGACTGGATCTGCGCCAGGGAAACGCCGAAGTACTCCTGCAGCCACTCCAGGAACGTGCCGAGCACCGGCATCGTCAGCAGGTCGCCGATGTCCGCCTGCCCGCGCGAAGCGGCGAAACGCTGCGCGTACTGCAGCAGCTCCGCCACCTGCGCGGCGAACGCCGCCCCGAGCGCGGTGATCGGCCCGAGCAGGAGCAGCAGGGTCGCGAACGTCAGCAGCGCGGCCGACAGGTTCGCCCGGCCGTGCAGCTTCCGTAGCAGCCAGGCGTGCACGGGATAGAGCAGGAACGAGATGAACAGCGCCCAGGCGAGCGGCACGAAGAAGAGCCGCAGGATCTGATACAGCAGCAGGCCCAGCAGCGCGAGCGTGACCAGCGCGAACGTGCGCGCGTAGAACACCTCGCCCGGGCGCTGCGTGGGATCGGTCGTCACCGCGCCGTATCCGCGGCGGCTGCGGCCTTACTGCGCCGGGACCTGACCCAGCGCTCCGGTGACTTCGTCGGAGCGCTCGACCAGATTGCGATCGACCAGGGTGATCTCGATGCGCCGGTTCTTGCGCCGGCCTTCGGGCGTGGCGTTGTCCGCGACCGGCGCGTACTGCGCGCGCCCGGAGGCGATCAGTCGCTCGGGCGGAATCCCGAGCTCCTGCAGGTAGCGCACGACCGTGGTCGCGCGCGCCACCGACAACTCCCAGTTCGAGGGAAACACCTTCTGGTGCGCTTTCGAGATCGGGACGTTGTCGGTGTGCCCGATCACGCGAATGACCTTGTCCGCGTATCCCTTGAGCGACTCCCCGACCTTCTTCAGCACCTCCTTGCCCGAGGCCTTGCGACTCGCCTCGCCGGAACCGAAGAACAGCTGCTCGGCCACGTCCACCGTGAGCATGTTCCGGCAGCGGCGCACCTGCAACTGCCCCTGCTCGAGCTCCTCGGTGAGGTTGCGTACCAGCGCATCGTACTGCGCTTCGGTCGCCTTGCTCGCGGCGAGCAATTCCTCTTTCTGCCGCTCGAGCTGCGCGATCTGATCTTCGAGCTCGAGACGGCTCTGGCGGTTGGCTTCGAGCAGCTCGGCCTTCTGCTGCTCGAGCGCCTGCACCTGCTCGCGCAGCTGCGCCCGCTGGGTCTCGAGCTCCGCCTGCTGCCGCTCGAGCGCCTCCTTCTGCTGGGCGAGCAGGCCGATGCGGGTTTGCAGCGCCACCTGCTCCTGATTCAGCCACACCTTCTGGTTCTCGAGCGCCGCGCGCTCCCGCTCGAGCTCGGCGATCTGCCGCTCGAGCGCGGCGCGATCCTGCCGCAGCGCCTCGCGCTCGGCTTGAAGCGTGGCGATCTCGCGGTTCTTGTCGGCCTCGAGCTGCTCGTAGGTCTGGCGGGTCACGCAGGCACCGAGCATCAGTGCCGTTACCAGCACGGCGCACCCGACCCGCAGGTGCGGGTTGACGGTCATGTTGGATCGCCTCCTCGAGTTGGGGTCGAAAGCCATTCCGGCGAGCAGGGTACCGCAGAGCCGGGTCCCGGGGGACCCCGCCCGCCACGGGCGGCATCCGCCGATCCCTACCGTCCGTCCCGCCGGGCTCGCCGCGCGCCCATGATGGCACACTCGCTGCGCCCGCGCCTTGTGCCCGCGTCGCCGCGCGGTTCGCCGGCGCCGGCGCGGTAGAATGGCGCGAGAGGACCGACCGCCATGGCCATGGCCCCGCCCCGCAAGCCGATCGATCGCGCGAGCGCCGCGCTGCTCGCCGTCGTGCTCCTGCTCGGCGCGTGCGCGACCACGCCCACGGGCCGGCGCCAGCTGCAGTTCTTCCCGGCCGACCAGGTGGCGCAGATGGGCGAAAGCGCGTACGGCCAGCTGTTGAAGCAGGAGCCGACGCTGCCGCCGGAACACCCGATCGGGCGTTACGTGCAGTGCGTGGTCGACGCGTTGATCGCCGTCGTGCCGCCGCCGGAAGGCGGGGGCGAGTGGGACGTGACCGTGTTCGCGGGCGAGCAGGTGAATGCCTTCGCCCTCCCCGGCGGCAACATCGGCGTCTATGCCGGGCTGCTGCGCGCGGCGCGCGCGCCGGCGCAACTCGCCGCGGTGATCGGGCACGAGATCGCGCACGTGCAGGCCGAGCACGCGAACGCCCGGCTCTCGACGCAGTTCGCGGCCGACGCGGGCCTGCAGCTGATTCAGGTGCTCGGCCAGGGCACGGCCGTGGAAAGTCAGACGGCGATGTCGCTGCTCGGCCTGGGCGCGCAGGTGGGTCTGCTGCTTCCCTTCAGCCGCGCCCAGGAGAGCGAAGCCGACATACTGGGGCTTCGGTACATGGCGCAGGCGGGTTTCGATCCGCGCGCCGCCGTGACCCTGTGGCAGAACATGGCGCAGGTGGCCGGCGGCCAGGAGGTGCCGACGTTCCTCTCGACGCACCCCTCGGGCGCGCAGCGCATCGAAACCCTGAACCGCGAAATCCCCCGGGCGCTCGAGACCTGGCGCCGGGCACAGGCCGAGGGACGCACGCCCTCGTGCCGGCCGCCGGCCTGACGATCGCTCAGCCCTCGATCTTGTAAACCACGTCGTTCTCGCGCGCGTGCTCGCGCACCCGCAGGCCGACCGCCTGCCCCGGGTAAGCCGCGTCCACGCGCAGGTGGTCGATCTCCATCGACTCGACCGGCTGCGTGAAGTCGCTGGTGTGCCCCTTGATGCGCACGGTGTCGCCCTCGCGCAGGCTGCCGCTGTCGAGCCGTACGATCGCGACCGAGAGATCCGTGTAGTAGTGCGTGACCGTGCCGATCGGGCGCTCGCTGGCCGCGCTCGCCGCTGGCGTCACGGCGCCGGCCGGTATCGGGCTCGGGAACGTGCGCGGCGCCGGCGCGGGCGCGGGGGGGCCACCCGCCGGGCGCGGGGCGGCCTTCGGCCGGGCCTTCGCCTTCGCTTTGGTCTTCGCCTTCGCTTTGGTCTTCGTTTTCGCGCGGCCCTTGGCGCGCTTCGCCTTCGGCGCCTTCCTGGCCTTGGCGCCGCGCTTGCGCGTCGCCGGGCCGCGTCCCGCCTTGCGCGCCGCGGTCTTCTTCGCGCTCTTGGCCCTCTTCGCCCTGGTCTTCTTCGTTCTCGCCTTTTTGGCCTTGGCCTTCTTTCGGGTTGCCATTGTCGTTCTCCGGTTGAGCTCTGCCGCCGCGCGTTCTCTCGGCCGCGCCGCGGCGGCGGAACGTGCGTGGACCGCAGTAATTTAAGCAGAAACGATGCGGCGGCGAGAGCCGCGCTCCGGGGACCCCGGTCTGCGCACGCGACCCCGCCCCCGCGTCGCCTCGCCCCGACCAATAATAGTCGCTCGCGCCTTCGGGGCCACCCTGCCGGGCCCGCCAGCCGACGCGGAGCGCCACGTGCCGCGGGCGGAATAAAGCGACCGAGGCCGTGTTTACGAGGGCGAGCAACCGGCAAGGCCGGACCGCCGGAGCAGGACGGTTCGACCGGGCACGAGTCATGCCCCATACTGGTCGCACCGAGGCGGCCATGGTCGGCGGAGACTTCGTGGAGAGTTTCGAGGCCCAGATCACCGAGCTGATTCCGCGTCTGCGGCGCTACGCGCGGGTGCTGACGGGCAACCGCGCGCACGCCGACGATCTGGTGCAGGACACGCTCG
>Ga0079224_100012383_pt1 | contig 11800 bp, 9 predicted proteins | sample Stecom2015_FD_80414 | JGI IMG/M metagenome (GOLD analysis project Ga0079224, IMG submission 80414) | Agricultural soil microbial communities from Utah to study Nitrogen management - Steer compost 2015 | ecosystem: Environmental > Terrestrial > Soil > Agricultural land | place: USA: Utah...
GGAGACGGTCCTCGCCGGTTAAATAGGAGGTGGAGGCGTGCAGAACTTCAGGATGCACCTCTGGCATGTTGGTGCGCGGATTGAGGCGATGAAGCGTCAAGCGCATCTCGTCGGCGGCGCGGTCGAGGTCGGCCAGCTTTTCCCGCACGACCGCAAGCGTCTTGCGCTCCACCGGTTCAGTGTAGAGCACGTGCAGAATGACGCCGGTTAGAATGTTCTTGGCGCTGTCGTTCCAGAACCGCTCGCCGCCGCGTGTTTGCCCGTGTGGATCGACGATGATGTCGACCACGTTTTGGACATCGCGGACTTCGTTTTCGTCTTTGCGAATTTCGAGGAGCGGATTGAAGCAATTGGATGAGCTCTGGGTCGGGGCAAAGCGCAAGACTGGTCCCAACAGCGCGCGATACCCAGACGCGCCCGGAAACCCGTGCCGGCGGTCGCCGTGGTCGAGTTCTCCTTTGACGTCGAGCACGATTGCCGATCCGCTCCATGACAGAAGCGTCGGCACGATGTGCCCGCGGCCTTTGCCCGAACGCGAAGCGCCGATCAGAATCTGATGGCCCGGCCCGTCATAAGCCAGGATTTCACCCTGGAACCTGCCGAGGATGGCGCCTTGCTCTGCAAAGAGCCCGGCTGACTCTATGTCGGCGAAGTTTGCCCATGCGTCCTTGCCGAACGGTTTGAGCTGAAACCGTTGTCGTAACCCGAGAGCCGCGACAAGAATACTCGCCGCGAAGCCGGCAAGCACGACAAGACGTGCGACCGCGAATGGCTTGGGAAAACGATCTGACCAGCGCTCAGTCCATTCGAAGACCGCCCAAGGTGCATAGAGAGCGCCCGCTTCCGTTCTCATCCACGGTCCACCCAGCGCCGGCTGATACGCGAAAACCTGCGCCAGATATTGCGTAGCGGCCCCTGCGCCGATCAGCGCGATCAAAAGTGAAACCGCAATGATGATTGCGCTGCGCATGTCCGCTCGCGTTTGGCGTCGCTGGGCACTGTGAGCCGTCGGGCGCACGGCGTCTTTGGGCCGAAGGGCCCATTGCCAAAGGGTTCTTTCCCTAGCTACGGGAATTGCGCGAACGCTTGATCATCTTCCGCTAACGTGCAGACTTTCGGCGGGAAGCGTATTCGCATTTTTCAGTTTGATGCTGCGGCGTGAGCAAATAGGCTTCGACCCGATGAAACACGCAACACAGTCTGGATCTGATCCGCTCGGTGATGTGGCGCGCCTCTGCGAGGAGCATTTCAGAACACACGGCCTAAATATCTTCGCCCGGGTGCGGGACTCAGATCGAGCTATGGACCTAGCGCTCAGTTCGACCGCTGGGGATGTTCTAACCGTTGTACGCTGCGTCGTGCGGATTGAACCCGCCGATTATCGCGCTCTGCGGACGATGCTCATCCAAGGGGACTTCAACGGCGCCGCTCTGGTTTACACTGCGGAAGAACAGCCACACCTTTCGAGTGAGATACCATCCTATCCTCTGGCTCGCATCGATGAACTTGCCGCTTCTCTCTTCGCGAGGAGCGCTAAATAAGACACTCACTCTGCGTGCTCTTGGAAACGAGCGCTCGCGGCTACTCAAACCACCTAGCGTTTCAAACGTACGCCCGCGCCGCCATCTTTGCTCGACTTGGGATCGAGGAAAATTACGCCGGCACCTTCCAGGGCTCGGCGAACGGCCTCCACATTCGCCTCCGTGCTACCCGATGGGCCGCGCGCGCCTTCCATCCGCTTGATGGTCTGCACAGAAAGCTTTGTTGCCTCGGCAAGCTGCTGTTGGCTCCAATTCAGAAGCCCGCGCGCTGCCCTGATTTGTCCGGCCGTCAGCAAATGTCACCTTTAGCGCCACAAGTCACTTTTAGTTTGACCAAAAAGGCCAGAAGGACTAAAAGGCGACTCCTGTAGCTGAAGGTTACCTTAAATGACCCGACGCCCGCCATCGGCGGCGAACGCGAGTGCGTGCCGAAACGAACCTACCCGCCGACTGATCCTGGGAGCCGCCGCCACGCCGCTCCTCCCTGGCGCAGCTCGCGCTGCTGATCCTGCTGCTGACGCGTGCCACGCTTGGCTCGCGCGCAACTCTGAACATGAGCGTCTCGCGGTTCAATGGAGCCGGTTGGAGGCCCGCCTGCATCGCGAGCACAACTGGATGAAGCTAACGCGCGCTCAGCGACGGCGCTTTCCTGAGAGCCGAGACTTGGACGATCTCGACGATCGCATTGAGGTGCTTAGCGACGAAAACGGCGTCTTGCTCAAGGCGCTTCCAGCCATCGTCGCCGCGTCGCCGATTGGCATTTGCGGCAAGCTCAACATCGCCATCAAGGCGACGAACAACGCGTGTGAGGATGTGCATAGACTGCTCTTGAGCATCCTGCGCGATTATCGCGCACTGCATGGGGACGCGTGAGGCCATGGTCCGCACGTCCCGCCGCAACGTGATCTCTGCGATCGGCGCGGCGCCCCGGTCGATGCGGTTCTCCTCTTTGACTTCAAGCCAGAGCGAGACGAGTTCGATCGTGCCGCCCTTTTGCTCGAACGAACGCAATTTGCCGAGCGATTTGGACTGACCGAGCGAAGCATGAACGAGCAATCATCGAGCATGGCTAGCATGCTTCCAAGCCTGCCTTCACGCTCGGTGACAAAACAACCATGACTCTCCCCGCGCAAAGCTCTGGAACACGAATTCTGTCGGGCTCAGGCCAGAACTCGACCTACCGGGCTGACGCCATCGACGGCGCGCCCTCAAGCAGAACCTTCACCGCATAACGTACATGGTCGGAAATCTCATCGTCAGTCAGGCCATAGTCGTCCTCCAGTGTAGCCCGATACTGGTGGGGGCCGCGCACCAAGGCGAAGAACGCAATCGCAGCGGCGTGCGCATCGTCGAATTTCACCGATTCCTTGGCAGCCCGCTTCTCCAAATAGTCGGCGACGGTCTCGACCACGCGATTTGGTCCAACCCTAAGGCATTCCTTCGCGGCCGCCGGGAAATCGGCGCTCGCCGCAACTATCATTTTGAAGAACCGGCGCGACTCCGCGCTCAAGGCGCGACGAAGATAGTGCTCCCCAATCCGCTGCAGGCCCGCTCGCAACGCAAGCGATGGATCGGCTACCGGGCAGAGATCCGCGGCGAGCCTCGCATTGCATTCCTCCAAGACCGCTAGAAACAGGCCCTCTTTATTGCCAAACTGGGAATAGAGCGTGGCAAGAGAACCGCCGGTCAGCTGCACGATGTCATTCACGCTGACCTGCGAATAACCACGCTCGCAGAAAACTCGTAGCGCGGTTTCCAAGAACAGCCGGCGGCGAGCGACGCCGCGATCACCGGATGTCGATGCTGCACCTTGGCTCATGGTCCAATCGCCTCGGAATTCCTCGGTGGCGGATCATGCTACCAAACGGAGAGCTGCACCGCCATGGGTGCCCCCAACCACGTTTGGAGCTTCACACGCGCAGATCGGGCCGCAGTCGGAACGCAGGCATTGTTCGAGGCATGGTGGCCGCGGCTGTTCTGGCCTGAAGCGCAGAATGCTGGGTTCTATCCAGCATGCAGGGCTACAAAACCTCAAACGACTTGATCAAACGGGCGCGGCAGTGAAGGCATCCGCCAGGCGCACTGAAGGCTCTGAAGACGCTGTCTACGCTTTTCCGATTCTGCCACACTAACGGCATCAACTTGGAGAGGCCGTCTGCCCCGCCCGCCACGCGGCGGGCTCGTCTTGATTGCTCCGAACCTCCGATGTCTCATCGACATGGACGGCGGCAATGGAATGGTCAAGCGACGTGCGCGCGCCAACTAAACTCATTTTGCGTAACGAGACGATTCGCCTGACTCATGTTCAAGACGCTGACAGGTTGCGATGTCCTTGCTTGCAATGACGTCGCGCCAGCGGTCGATTCAAGCGATAACGGTTTTGTCCTACGAGGCCTACGATGCGGCACGCACATGCGCCTCCTAAGTACGGAGCATGTCCATGACCACAGAGATCGACGCAATTGTCGGCAAAATCCGCACGCTTGAGCACGAATTGGAAATCGAGTTCGCCAAGCGGCGCGCCGGTTTCCGCTACGGGCTGGAGCGCGGCAAGATTCTCTTCGAACAAGAAGTGATCCGCCGCCATCGTGCTTTGCGCGTGGGGCTGGGACGTTATCTCCTCAGGGCGCGCCCGCTTGTCGTCCTCACGGCGCCGATCATCTATTCGCTGATCGTTCCATTTGTAGTGCTTGATCTTTGGGTGTCGCTCTACCAGGCGCTTTGCTTTCGTGCCTACGGCATCCCTCAGGTCAAACGCGGGCGCTACATCATTCTCGATCGCGCTGGACTGCCCTATCTGAACGCGCTGGAAAAACTCAACTGCGCCTATTGCTCTTACGTCAATGGCGTCATCGCCTATGTGCGCGAGGTTGGATCGCGGACCGAGCAATATTGGTGTCCAATAAAGCACGCCAAGCGCGTGCTTGGCGCACACCCGCGCTACGCCGCGTTTGAGGAATATGGCGATGGGGAACGCTATCGGGTGGAGCTTGAACGCCTTCGCATCGCCTTGCAAAGCGAGAAGGACGAAAGCGGCCAAACCATCGGCGACACGGCGCTTGCCGCACTCGACGCCGCAGATTCCGACGGCGCGCGCTGAGGCGGCACAATCCGCCTCACCGGAGGCGCTTCTCCCGCGACCTGTGCTCATCGCGCTGGGCCGCGCTTGCCCACCAAATCAAGACTCGATCGGGGCGCCCAACGCAGTGCAGAGGCGCGCGATCGCCAGAAGGTGGGCGCCCCTCGCGCGGGCCTGAGCACGCCGCGCGAGATTGGCCTGCCTTTGAGCGTCGATCACCTCGGGCAGCGTGCCGGCCCCCGCCTCGTAAGCGCGACGGGCCAAGCGAAGGCTTTCCTCGGCCAAGGCGGCGCCCTCCTCGCGGAGCTGGCGCTCAGTCTGCGTAGCGGTGACATCCGCGTATGCGTCGATCACCTGACCGAACGCACGCAAGACCGTTGCTCGGTAGCGTGCGTCCGCGCGCATAGCCTCTGCTTCGGCGCGCCGGACATCGGCGCGCCGCGCCCCCCCTGAAAAGAGCGGCAGTGAAATACGAGGTCCGACAGACCAGCCGGCGGCCGCGTACTCAAACAGCACATCGGGGTCGAGGGCCGTTTGCGCATAGTCTGCAGAGAGACGCACCTGCGGATATAAGTTTGCGACGCGCACCCCGATATCGGCGGTGGCCGCATGCAGCGAGGCTTCCGCGGCCCGAATGTCGGGACGATTATGCAGCACTTGCGAAGGTACGCTGCGGGGGATCGCAGGCGCCACAAAATCTTGCAGCGGAATGGTGGCAAGCGGCGCTAGGCCTGGCGTACGTCCCACGAGGATTTCGATCTGTGTCTGGGCGGCGATCAGCCGGCTGCGCAACCGCGGCAATTCGGCAGCGTCTTGGGACAGTTGAGTCTGCGCCCGAATGCGATCGATTGTGCCGACCGCACCTGCCCGCAGCGCGGCTTCGACCAGTTCAAGTGTTTGACGGTCGTCCGCGACGATCTGTTCGATCGTCTCGATTTCCGCCCGCAGCACCGCGGCCTCGAGCGTCGCGGCAGTGATGTCGGCCGCAAGGGTGAGCCGGGCTGCGTCGTAGCGAAAGCGCTCGGCCTGAAGCCTAGCTGTAGCGGCCTCGCGGGTTCGCCGGCCGCCGCCAAACAGGTCGAGGTCGTAACTGACGCCTAAGCCCGCCGTGTAACGCGATATCTCAATCGTCGGAAAACCGCCAAAGCCGAAAGCCGTCGCGTTGATGCGCGCGCGCTCAGCGCCAAGCGATCCCTCCGATTGGGGAAACAAACCGCCATAAGCACTGTCACGCGTCGCGCGCGCTGCGTCGAGCGCCGCATCTGCCTCGTCAATGGTGGGACTGGCGGACAGCGCCTCTGCGACGAGCGCGTCAAGCTCGGCCGCGCCAAACGACCTCCACCATGTATCCGACATGGTGACTTGCGCGTCGGCAATATCCGCACCGGGAAAGGACTGCGGGGCCGGAGGCCGGGGCGCGACGAAATCGGGGCCCACGCTGGCGCACGCCCCGATCTGGGCCGCGGCGACCAAAGCCATGCATGCTCTTATCTTATTCGATGACATGGACCGCTCCGCTCTGCATTGACGCCTGTGCGGGGCGCATAAGAAAGGCGATCGGCATGGCCGCCAATGTCAGCAGCATGATCAGATGGAAGTCGCTGACATAGGCGACCATTGCCGCCTGACGCGCAACTTCCGGCGCCCACGCCGCCAGATCCTGCGCTTCAGCGCCGTAAGGAGCGAGCATCGGATTGTCCGGCCGCAAGTTCTGTACAAGCTCGGAGTGCGAGGCCTGCGAATTTATAAGGAAGATTGCCTGCATGACCGATATGCCGACGGCAGACCCTATGTTTCGCACAAGCGTGTTGAGTGCGGCGCCATCGGTTCGCAGCGACTCCGGCACCGTGGAAAAGGCAAGCGTGTTGGATGGGATGAAAACGAAGCCCAGCCCGACACCCTGAATGATGCTTGACACAATGATGAGATGCGCATCCATTTCGAGGTTGAATTGCGTCATCTGCCAAGCGGCAAAAGCGTTGAGCGCGAATCCGACCGCCATGAGAAGGCGCGAATCGAACCATCTCATCAGCCTGCTGATGACGATCATCGAAGCAAACATCCCGATGCCGCGCGGCATGGTGACGAGGCCGACTTCGAGCACTGGATAGCCCATGAGATTTTGCATCATCGGCGGCAGCAGAGCGAGCGACGCAAACATCAGCATGCCCACAACAAAAGTAGCGACGCTGCCGAATATGAAATTCCGATCGCTTAGAAGGCGTCGGTCAAAGAATGGCCGCTCCGCGCTCATCGTATGTACGGCGAACATATAGAGCCCAGCGAGTGCAAGGGCTGCTTCAAACCTTACTTCCCAAGACTGGAACCAATCCTCGCCTGGCCCCCGGTCGAGCATGAGCTGCAGGGAGGCGACGAACAGCGACAACACTGCAAAGCCCGTGAAGTCGAATCTAGGCGGAGCGGGCCGCGGCGCCTTCGGTAAGAATAAAAACACGCCCACAAAGGCCAGCACGCCGAGCGGGACATTGATCAGGAATATCCAGCGCCAGCTCGATGTCTCGGTGATAAGGCCGCCGAGCGCCGGACCGATGATAGGGCCAAGCACAATGCCCGCGCCAAAGACAGACATCGCCTGCGCGTGCTTCTCGGGTGGGTTGATGTCGAACAGGATCGCTTGCGAAAGCGGGATAAACGAAGCCCCGCCGATCCCTTGCAGGACACGAAAAAGTATCATCTGCTCGAGGTTTTGCGCGAGGCCGCAGGCGATGGACGCGCCTACAAAGACAACGATCGAGACGAGCATCAGTCGCCTTCGGCCCAGCCGCACGGCGAGCCAGCCGACAAGAGGCGTCATCAAGGCTTGGGCGACGATGAACGACGTCAACACCCAAGTGATCTGGTCGAGGCCCGCCGACAGGCCGCCTTGCATGTGCGGCAACGCAACGTTGGCGATCGTGCTGTCGATTGTGAACATCGACGCGGCGAGCATGATCGAGATGGTGAGCGGGATGCGCTGCACGCTTTCGGGTGTCATCCGCTCGGTCACGACCTTATCGGCCTCGCAAGCGATCGGGGTCTGACCGCGTGTCGACGCGCGCGTGCGCGCTCAGCCCGGCGCGCAAGATCAGTTCAGGCGGCGGATCGACCAGCGTTAACCGCACCGGCACGCGCTGAACAACCTTCACCCAATTTCTGGTCGCATTCTGGGCCGGCAGCGGCGAGAAAACGGCGCCCGTTCCGGGGGAGAAGCTGGCCACTCGCGCCTCGAACTCGCGCCCGCCGAACGTGTCGATGCGCACCCTTGCGCGCTGGCCGACCCGCATGCGCCCGATCTGGCTTTCCTTGAAGTTGGCTTCGACCCAAGGTTCACCAGCAATGAGCCAGAACAGCGGTTGGCCTGCAGCGACGAACGTGCCGACTTGGACCTGATCGACGCGGGTCACGATCCCCGCTTGGGGGGCAATCACTTCGGTGTAGGAGAGCGCCAGACGTGCGCGCTCAAGCCGCGCCGCGGCTTCGCGAACGCTGGCGTGCTGGTCCAGTTCGGCGTCGGGCTCTCCGTCAAGATTAGCGAGCGCGGCGGCCAGGGCTTGCTCAGCCGCCGCCAATTCCGACAGCGCCTGCTGCAGCGCGTGCTGCGCCGCCTCAACGTCTTGGCGTGAGGCTATGCCCTCCCTGCCCAGGTCTTGTGCGCGCCGCAATTCCGCTTGCATGAAGGCTACGCTTTCCCGGCGCGCATTCACGCTCGCACGGCGCGATCGATACTCCGCCTGCAACGTCAGCACCCGCGCCCGCGCCGAAGCAAGTGCAGCTTCAAACTGGGCGACGTCCGCTTGTGGATTTGCGCGGTCCAATCGAAACAGGACTTGCCCGGCAACCACCTGTTCATTGTCCGTCACGCGCATCTCGATGATGCGCCCCGACACGCTCGTGCTAATCGGCACACGCGCGGCCTGTACATAGGCGTTCTCTGTCTCCTGGAAGCGGCCCGACATTAGCATCATGACGAGCAGCAGCGCGATCGCGATCGCGGGAACACCGTACATCACCAGCAGACGCACCCTACCGGTCAGGCGGGAACGCAAACGCGCCAGCAATGGCGGCGGCGCTGCGCTCTCCTCGGTGGCGCGCGTGTCCATCACAAATTCTCCTTCCGACCCGATCGGGCGCGAACCAACGCAATTTGACCACGAAGACGCTCAACGAGTTCACTCAAGAACGCGATCTCCGCATCGGAAAACGCCGCGGCCAAGTCCTCTTCAAACTCGCGCATGATGCGCAGCAGAGGCGCGTGTTGAGTCCGCGTTCGTGCTGTTAGAAAAAGGCGCCAGCTGCGCCCGTCGCCCGGATCCAATCGTCGCTCGATGTGGCCGCTTGCTTCGAGTTGTCGGGCCATAAGACCAACGCCGGCGCGCGTGACTTCCAGCCGCCGGGCAAGTTCAGCTTGGCTCAACCCATCCTGGCGATGGAGATGGGCCAAGAGCCGCCAGTTCGACCCCTGCAGTCCCAATTCGCGCATTCGAGCGCCAAAAGCCGCCCGCATCAGCCTCGCGCTGTCGGCAAGGCTGAATCCCAGTTCGCTCAACTTGGTGCGCGCTGGCGAAACATTTGGCTCGATATTCGCACCCATCGCAAAGGCCCGGCCAGATCAACTCTGTAAAGCACTTTACTAGATTGCGCGCGTAAAGAAACTGTCTAGGAGACTTGGCGCCGTCGATGTCGGCGAATCTCGGGCCTGCGCGACTTCGCCAGCGCGAAAATTCACCGGCAGAAGTGATTGCGCTCTTTAGGCGAAATCCGGGCAACGCCGCGCCAAGCGGCAGCTAGCTGTTAGGACCCAGTCCTATCCCCGCGAGCCGCAGGCGCGCCTTGTAGGCCAAGCAGGTGCGCCCTCAGACGCCCCACCAGTGCGGTCAGCTGCGCAAACTCCGCCTCGGAAAAAACGCTCAGGCACTCTTCTTCAATAGCGTTCGACACCGCGAGATAGCTCTCGAGGCTGGAGTGCGATTTGGGACTGAGAAATACCTTCCACGAACGCCGGTCCGCGCTGTCGGCCCGCCGCTCGACGAAATTAGCCGCTTCCAATCTGTCGATCATTTGCCCGATCGCCGGTCGGCTTATCTCAAGCATTTCGGCGAGCTTCGCCTGACTCAGTCCGTCATCCCTATAGAGATAGGCGAGAACCCGCCAACTCGCGCCGCTCAGCCCTTCCGCGCTCAGCCGGACATCGTAAATCGAGCGCAACAAGCGGGTGACGTCCGCTAGCGCAAAGCCGAGCAGCGCGCGTGGCGATAATGCCGCATCGGTCGCCTTTTGCGCCTTTCCGCTAGGGCGTGTTCTTGAAGAGCGTCGCGGCATTATGTAAAGTGCTTCACCATAAAGATATTTACTAACTTCGGACGCCGCGCGAACCGAAGACGAGGGGGGATTACCATGAGAAAAATGTCAACACTTGCGCTCCTTTCCGGCGCGTCGCTCGCCGCGATTGGGGCGTTGAGTCCGGCTTTTGCTCAGGATGAAATTGAGGCGTCCGAGGAGATCGTCGTCACCGCAACTGGGCGCCAGGCCGCCCTTCAGGACGTTCCCGTCGCGGTTACCGCCGTCACCGGCGAGCAATTGCAGAATTCAGGCGTTCAAGACCTCCGGGACGTCAGCCAACTCGCGCCATCGTTTGAAATGGGCACCGGCCAGTCCAGCGCCGCGACAACCGCGCGGATTCGCGGGATCGGGACCGGCGGCGACAATGTTGGTTTCGAGAACGCCGTTGGCATTTTTATCGACGGCGTTTATCGCGCGCGCGCGGGCGCAGCGCTCGCAGACCTTCCCGACATCGAGCGCATCGAGATATTGCGCGGCCCCCAAGGCACACTCTTTGGCCGCAACACCTCCGCTGGCGCAGTCAGTGTTGTGACCGCCTCTCCTCACTTCGAGCCGGGCATGTATCTCGAAGGGGCGGTGGCTTTCGACGATCTGGAAGAGACAGGCGCTCGCGCCGGCGTGAACATTCCGCTGTCCGATAATCTGGCGCTCTCGTTCGACGGCTCAATCCGCGCACGCGACGGCTACGTCACTGATCTCATTTCGGGAGAGGATATCAACACCCGCGACCGCTGGTTTGCGCGCGGGCAAGCGCTCTGGGACATCAGCAGCGCCGCTTCACTTCGCGTTATCGTCGACGCCAGCGAGGCCGATGAAGTGTGCTGCGGCGTGACGCCCCTCATCTACGGGTCGACCCAAGGGGCAATCAATTCCATCGTGAGCGGCGGCGCGATAACATCGCCCACTGGCATCACCATTGCCACCCCGGCCATCAACCCAGAGGGCCGCGGCATGACCGTGTCCCCAGGTGCGGCGGCGTTTCCTTCGCTTGGGCCGGGGTTGCCTTCGCAACCCGCCCATTCAGGGCGCGATCTTAGCGATTTCACCGAGGATTTCGGCGTATCCGCACAACTCGTTTGGGATCTTGGTGGGATCAACCTAACCTCGATCACCGCTTATCGGGACTGGCAGCAAACACGCGGTCAGGACATCGACTTCAACTTCCTCGACATCGCCTACCGTGATGGCGTCGTGGTCGGCGTCGAGAACTTCACCCAGGAAATCCGCCTTCAGGGCGAATACGGTCCGGTCAATTGGCTCGCTGGCGTTTTCTATTCGGATGAGACCGTCATCAACAACGACCGCATTCGAATTGGTGCGCAAGCCAATCTGTTCGCCAATGCCTTGGCGATCGGGGGCACGCTGCCGTTGGCCGCGGTCGGCGGACCGGCCGGTGGATGCGAGCTGTTCGATTCGGGCGCGCCCGGCGCCGAACCAGATGCGCGGCCATCCTTCTTCTATTGCGCGAGCGACAACCCTGCCACCCCGCTCGTCTTCGATCCAAATCCTGCGTTAGCGCCCTTCTATCTCAGCGGCTACGTCGCGGGCGACGGCCAGCAGCGGGACAATTGGACGGCGGATGGTGAAAGCCTTTCGGTCTTCACCCACAATGAAATCGCCTTGAGCGATCGGCTCATGCTTACCGTTGGCGCACGGTTCACACGCGACACCAAAGACGTTTCCGCCGATCTCAACTCGGTGGCGCCCGCCTGCGACGCCATGCGCGCAATTGAGATCGGCACTGATCCGTTCATCGGCGGGGCCGCCGATGGCGTCGGGTTAATTGAAGTGCTGCAATCAAGCGCGACGGCTGGCGGCCTCATGAACATCGCGTGCAGCC
>Ga0079224_100012385_pt1 | contig 11799 bp, 7 predicted proteins | sample Stecom2015_FD_80414 | JGI IMG/M metagenome (GOLD analysis project Ga0079224, IMG submission 80414) | Agricultural soil microbial communities from Utah to study Nitrogen management - Steer compost 2015 | ecosystem: Environmental > Terrestrial > Soil > Agricultural land | place: USA: Utah...
GCTTTGGTCCTATCGGCGATGGTACATACCTGCCCGAAGGCGAATTTTTCAATAGTTCGGATTCACCGGATATCCCGATGTTGTTTTGTACTACGTTCCACGAATGGGGGATAGACAGAAACAACCCTGTACAAGAAGCGATGACTAGGGCAGCAGTTATCCAAGAGTTGGAAAAGCAATATGGAGCGAAAGCCTCGTCGATATATGATGCTTACTCCCGTAATTTTCCAAAGACAAAACCGTTTGAGGTTCTTGTATTTATTCATTCCAACAGGATATCGGTTGTCGAATCGGCGATAGCGAAAAAAAAGCAAACATCTCCAGTATATATGGCTTGGTTTGGTTTCGAACCGCCGTTATTTGATGGCAGGATCAGAGCGTTTCACTGCCTTGATATTTCCTTTTGGTTTCTCAATACAGATCTTATGGCCAGCCATTCCGGCGGAGGAGCAAGACCGCGCGAGCTGTCCGCAAAAATGGCCGATGCGCTGTTGAGTTTCGCCCGAACGGGAGATCCCAACTGCCCATCATTACCGCACTGGCCGCAGTTCACTGCGGAAAAGGGAGAAACCATGATATTGAATGATGTATGTGTGGTGCAAGACGACCCGGATAAGGAGGGGCGTACTGCAATAAGTAATAGTAGCCATAAAAAATAAGGAATGAAGTACTTTTTAATCTTTTTTGGTCTTCTGATGATAGCTCATTCGGTGGGATTGTCTGCGGACTAAAACTTCTATGGATTAGTTGCGGCACAAAAGACCCGCGATATGAGGGGCATGTGGACTTTGTACGGAATCTAAAGGGAATAGGTATGAATTATGAATTTCACGATAGCAAATATGGACATGAATGGGAATTCTGGGGGGAACAGCTAAGAGATTTTTCTCAACAGTTGTTTAAAGATACAAAATAAAAAGGATACCTTTTCTATATCGTTGTCTGCATACTTTTATTCTCGAATAGATAGGAGAATATTTCCTTTTTTGATGGACATTCTCTGGGTTAGTGATGAGATGTTTTTTGCAATAAAGCATTATTTATGTAAATTCAAGGGCTATAATAGCTTTATGAATATTATGCTGCAATTATTTTGAAGATTATGAACAATAACGCAGTCAAAGAAGTAACACCTTTAAGAGAAACGGAATGCTTTACTGTTTTCTACAGAGAGAAAGAGAAATTTGACTTTCCCTATCATTATCATGAGGAGTACGAGCTGAACATGATTCTTCATGCAAGTGGAGCACAGCGTATTGTGGGGGATAAGGTCGATGAAATTGATGATCTGGAACTTGTATTGACTGGACCAAACCTTCCTCACGGCTGGTTCAATCATCGCTGTACGTCTAAAAATATTGTAGAGGTCACGATTCAATGGCATAAAGATTTGTTTAGTGAGCAGTTTCTGAACAAGAATCAGTTGAATTTTATTAAACGTATGCTCCAGCGTGCGCAATATGGCATCCGGTTTTCGAGGGAAACGGTGGAACAAATGGCATCCGAGATTCTGAATCTGCACAAGACTGTTGGTTTTGATTCCGTGATCAAGCTGATGCTGATCCTGCAGGATCTTTCGGTCAGCAAAGACACAGCTTTGCTTGTAGAAGGGGATATGCTGCTGGATAAAACCATGAGTTTCCGGAGTAGACGATTGGATGCTGCTTTTGAGTTTATGAATAAAAATTTCAGCTCAGCCATTACCCTAAAGGATGTCGCTGATGGGGTCAGCATGTCGGAAGTTTCTTTTTCCCGCTTTATAAAGAAAAGAACCGGCAAGACTTTTATTGATAATCTGAATGAAATACGCCTTGGCCATGCTACCCGAATGCTGATCGAAACGAGTAATACAGTCGCTGAAATCTGCTACCTCTGCGGCTTTAATAATATATCCAACTTTAACCGCACTTTTAAACGGAAGAAGAACTGTACCCCGTCTGACTATCGAGTGAATTTTAGCGGAAGTCGTATTTTTATCTAAGAAAGATAAAATAATACAATCTAACCTTATATATTTCTGCACAATATGCTATATGTATCAGTTATTGTATAATAATTGGTTAAAATAGTATTGGTGTTGGATGTTGCATTTCTATAGTTTTGTCTTAACGCTTAAGGTTATACCAATAGACCTGTATGCTATGCACACACAGATTATGATAGCCCCGATTAAGCGTTGCTTATAAATCTAAAAGTTAAATGTAATGAGGAGAAGTTTATTAAAAATTTGCGCTATTTGTTGTAGTGTACTTTTCACGGTTCAATTAGCCATGGCGCAAAGTCGCCAAGTCTCCGGAGTGGTTCGCGACAGTGATGGAAAACCACTCTCGGGTGTAACCGTAAAATCCGGGTCAACCGTCGTGATGACCGACGAAAAAGGTGCGTATCAGATTACCGTAGCCGAAGGGAGCAATGTTTTGACATTTAGTTCTATCGGTCTGGAGTCGGTCGATGTTGCGCTTAGCAACCGTTCGGAAATCAATACGGTGTTGAAAAGTGCTTCCGTAGACTTAGACGACGTAGTCGTTGTGGGATACGGTGGTGTCAAAAAAAGTGACCTAACCGGTTCGGTAGCGACACTGAAAGGCAGTGACCTGAACAAAACGCCGGCAACGTCTGTGGATCAGCTGTTGCAAGGAAAAATTCCTGGTGTGCAGGTCGCTATTTCCAGCGGACAGCCCGGCTCAGGTGCTCAGGTACGTATCCGTGGTAACAGCTCGTTGAGCGGATCCAACGCCCCGTTGGTGGTGGTCGATGGTTTCCCTTGGGGCGATGCTGGAGATTTAAAACAGATCAATCCCGAGGATATCGAATCGATCGAAGTGCTGAAAGATGCGTCTTCGGCAGCGATATACGGCTCGCGGGGAGCAAATGGCGTGATCATGGTGACGACCAAAAAAGCACGTGCGGGTACGCCACGTATTTCGTTGAACACCTTAAATACGGTGTCGGCGATGTCGGTCAAGCCTGATCTTTGGCGTGATGGTATTGAGGAAGCAGTCTATGCCAACGAAGCGGCTCTCAACGGAGGCACACCGCTCAGCCAATTGCCCTTTCTTGGCGAGGTGCGTAGCGGTGTATACCACCCTTCCATTGCCGAGCTTCGCGGATTGGATCCTAATAAGCCACAATGGACGACCAATACAGACTGGGTGGATCTCGTGTATCGCAATCCTTTCTCACAAAGCTATACCTTGGGGATTGACGGTGGTTCGGACAATACCAAATATTCCATGTCCGGAAACTACTTCAAAGAAGAGGGGCTGGTAATCAAAAATGCTTACGATAAATATACAGGCAGGCTAAACTTGGATCAGAAGTTGACGGAAGCTATTTCTGCCGGAACGAATGTCATTCTGACCTATACCAATAACACCGGACAGAATCTGGGTGCTGGTCGCTCACGCATATTCCCGGTTTATGATGAAAACGGGAACTATTTCCGTACCTCTGCGATGGATTTTGGCAACCCGATTGCTATTGCCAACGAAGTGCTCAATAAATCGAAAACCATTGATGTGCTGGGAACGGTATTCGTGAATGTCAAATTTACGGACTGGTTGCAGTTCAGGACACAACTCAGCACCAAATACGGAAACTCTGTTGGCGATGTGTACGAGCCAGCATCTGTTACATTCAGAGGATACGAGAACACCGGTTTCGGGTCGATCAACAACTATAACAACAATGAACTTGTTAACGAGAATTACCTGACGATCGATAAGACCTTCAACGACATCCATCGCCTGAACGTAGTCGGTGGTTTCTCTCTGCAAAATTCAAAAACCCGAACAAGCAACCTGGTGGGTATGAATTTCGTGAACGACAACTTGCAGAATGAAAACCTTGCCAGTGCCAAAACAAAGACATTGAGCAATGGTTTATCGGCTTCTACACTACATTCCTGGTTCGGAAGAGCTAACTATGCGTTGATGGATAAATATTTGTTCACGCTGACAGGACGTGCGGACGGTTCGACCAAATTCGGAGAGAACAACAAATGGGCATTTTTCCCATCGGCTGCAGCGGCCTGGAAACTGAATGAGGAAGCTTTCATCAAAGACCTTAATGTTTTCTCTGAACTGAAATTGCGTGCCAGCTACGGTCTGACAGGTAATCAGGGGATTTCTCCATACCAGACATTAGATCGTTTTGGATCGGATCGTTATTATGTAGGTTCGCAGAACGGTTTCATGACGGGCTTCGGTCCGGGGCTGGCCGGTTCGAACAACGAGCAGGGACTGACCATCGTGGGCGGATTGGGCAACAAAAGCCTGAAATGGGAAACGACCACTTCCTACGACATCGGTCTGGACATCGGCTTTATGAATCAACGCTTTACCTTGACTTTGGATTATTATGACAAGCATACCAAAGACTTGTTGCGTACACGTACGATTGCACCTTCATCCGGTTTTGACCAGCAATGGGTCAATGACGGAGAGATCAGTAACAAGGGCTTTGAACTGGGGCTGCACGCCGGCATTATCCAAAGAGAAGATTTGAACTGGTCAGTAGGTGGTAACTTCGCATTGAACCGAAACAAAGTTGTTGCGATGGGTGAGAGCGATCGCGTAGTTACAGGTGCATTGATTGAAATGGTACGCCAGAATGTCAATCATTTTATCGTAGGACAGCCGATGTACACCTTTTATGGTTATCGTTCCAACGGTATCATCCAATCGCTTGAAGAAGGTATAGAGGCCGGGTTGAGTGGCTCAGAGGCTATTCCGGGAGAAATCAAATACGTGGATATTTCCGGTGCTGACGGTTCGTCCGACGGAGCTATCGACCCGACTTACGACCGTACGGTCATCGGCGACCCGACTCCGGATTTCATCTACAGCTTCAATACTTCGGTGTCTTACAAGCGGTTCGACCTTAGCGCACAGTTCTATGGCGTAGTGGGCAACGATGTTTTCGACTTGCAAAAGATGACGGCGAGCAGACAGGTGCAGCGTTGGACACAGGACAATCCAAGCAATCTATATCCCCGTGCGAATAATTCCAGAGGATATAAAGCTTCTGATTTCTTTGTTGAGGACGGTTCATTCTTACGTCTGCAAAACGTGACGTTGGGTTATAACTTTGCGCCGGGTATTATCAAGGGTATCAGTAATATTCGGGTATATGCCTCTGGGAATAATCTATTGACTATTACCAAATTCAATAAGGGATTTGATCCAGAAGTTGGGCTGGACGGCATCAATTGGGGGAATTACCCACGTCCGAGAGCGTATTCTTTTGGTTTAACAGTTGGATTCTAACCTAAAATTAAAAAAGACATGAAGATTAACAATATTATAGCAAGTCTATGCCTGTTGGGAACGGTGAGCACCGCATTTGTGTCGTGCTCCAAATTGACCGAAGAACCTTACGGCATCGTGAACTCGAACTCATTTTATAAAACAGCGGACGATGCGGTGTCCGGTCTGATATATGCGTATTCCATCCTTCCGGAAGTAGGATACTATTCGCGCGGTTTTTATATTATTACGGAGTTGCCTACAGAAAACCTGACGGCAAAATCGGATGCAGGACAGGCCAACAGAGAACTCGATGAACTCCGTACCACGTCCACAAATTCCGATCTGGACAATTTATGGACGTATATGTACCGTGGCATCGCACGTGCCAATGCCGTGATAGCCAATGTGCCTTCTGTGCCAAATATGCCGGAGGCTGACCAAAACCAAGTCATCGGTGAAGGTTATTTCTTGCGTGCGTTGCATTATTTCAACCTTGTGCGCTTGTATGGAGAAGTGCCATTGCGCTTGGAGCCACTTGTGGAGGCTGGACAAATTCCGGTAGTCAAATCGTCCATAGAGGATGTTTACGATGTCATCATCGCCGACCTGAAACAAGGTGAAGCGTTGATGTCGTCGGCCAAAAACTTTGAAGGCCGTGCTAACCGTGTAGCTGCACAGGCGCTGCTGGCCAAAGTCTATCTGCATCTGGCCTCATCTGCGGCTTCAAACTCGACAGGGTATAGCTTTGTAAGTGATGCCGATGCGATGTACAGCGATGCGCTGACCTATGCCGACAAAGTAGTTAACGGACAGCAGGTATTTGGGTTTACAGATGTGTTGCCGGATATATGGAATACGGAAGTTTACAAAAATGCAGCCGTATCGGAGCATATATTTGATGCTGCGGTAGACCGTTCGGGCGAGAGGGAAGCCAATTACTCCAAACTGCCGAATATGTTCCTTGCCGATCCGGGATTTGAAATGACCATTCCTTACAATCCGAGTGATCCCAACAGCGAGATGATCAATATCGGCAGAGGCTGGAATCACTTTCAGATGGAAGCGCATCATTATGATAGCTATAACAACACTGACAAAAGAAAAACAGACCTGATTGTTTCTGAAGTGATCAATACAGACGGTAATCTGATTGAGCTTGGTATCAATGATTTCTCCCGTCCGTTTTCCCGGAAATACATCGATCCTTTGCGGGATGCGGATAAAATGAGCACCAACTCGCCTGTTATCCGGTATTCGGACATCCTGTTGGTGTATGCCGAAGCTGCAGGACCAACGACAGCAGGTTATGCCGCAGTCAATAAAATCCGTAACAGAGCCGGTCTTGGTACGCTTGCGCCTAACCTTTCCGTAGCTGCTTTCCGTGCTGCTGTTGTGGAAGAGCGTGCGCTGGAGTTGGCTTTTGAGGGAAATCGCTTGTTCGATCTCCGACGGACAAATAGTATGGAGAGTGTGTTGGTGGAAAAATATGGTAAAAGCATTACTTCGGGCGCATATTTCTTCCCGATTCCACAACGCGAAGTTGATTCTAATCCTTTAATGCAACCTTAAAATAAATCAAGTTATGAAAACAGAAATATTAAACGCTATAAAGGTTTTACCTGTTGTGCTGCTCCTTTTTGTGGGCTGTAAGAAAGACCCTTATGATGGTGTCAAGAGCAATGAAAAGTCTATTGAGAACTTTTCAATGGGCGAAGGGTTTACGCAAATCGGCGCTGCCGTAGTGGATCGTGAAGAAGGCAAGGTGAAGGTGAAAGTCCTGATTGAGGACAATACCGATTTTACCAAAGTGCGCCCCGTCATTCAGCAGTCTTATCGGGCAGCTGTATCGCCGGAATCGGGTACAGAAGTGAATTTTATGACCAACGACTATAAAATGACCTATACGGTTACTGCAGAAACCGGAGAATCCAGAATCTGGGAGGTTGAAATCGAACCTTTTGCGGAGACCTTGATTGGTACTTACGATATTACAGACTTGGTGGTGTATGGCGGTACCGGGCCGGAATGGGGTGGCGGAGGCGTAATTTCTATGGCAAGCAAACCTTGGGCCTGGCCGGCTGATAACGGTCCAGAAGCGGAATTGGATAACAAGCTTACCTTTACGCTGACGGGCGTAACTCCGTCGGGTAGAACGACCGGAACGTTTATCAACGATGCAGGAATCGATGGCTTGTATGCAGACTTTACCTATGTATTGGATCCGCGTACGGATGTGAACCATTTCTACCGGAAAATGCCAAAAGGGGAAGGTACTTGGGAAAGAGATTATACTACAGGTGTGCTCATTTTTATCTTTGCGGATGGACAACGGGTAAATGCGACACTTTTGGGACCGACTAAGGAAAATTTAGGAGATGGACATTCCAAAACAATCGCCAATCAGGCTTTTGCCTTCAATCTGGACGGAACGGATGACTGGGACAAGATTTATTCGGATTATGACAAATTTGTCAAAAAGCCAAGACGGTATTGGATTGAGGTAAAAAAGCAGGACTAAATAAGGGCTTGGTTATTTGATCGTTATAAGGTTTTCCTGCTTCTGTGTTGTAGCGCAGAAGCAGGAAAAAATATATTTTAAAAAGGTGTTAAGGTTTGGTTATGAAGAAAAGAAATTTAATAAGGCTGCTGATGTTGATGGCTCTTTGTATATGGAGCTGCGAAAAATCGGGAGATGATCCCATTGACGGAGGAGGAACCGGCACAGAAGAGCCGGCGGCTCTCAACTTGTTTGACAAAGCAGCTACGGCAGAAACAAAAGCATTGTACTCCCAGCTGTGGAGAATACAATCCAAAGGTTTCATGTTCGGGCATCACGATGATTTGATTTACGGGAGAGAATGGATGGATGAGCCGGGAAGATCGGATGTGTTTGAAATCGTCAACGATTACCCGGCGGTGTTCAGTGTCGATTTTGCCGAACTGATGGACGACCGCAGGGAGACTTCTACACTGAATGATGCACGCAAAAGAACCATTCTGGAAGCCCGAAAGCGTGGTGAGGTTATTACTGCGGTTTGCCATCTCAACAATCCGTTGACTGGTGGCGATTCGTGGGATAATTCTTCTGATGAAGTCGTTAAACAGATTCTGGAAGAAGGCAGTGTGACAAACCTGAAATTTAAAAGCTGGCTGGATCATCTGGCGGAGTTTGCCTTATCGTTAAAAGATGAGCAAGGCAAGCTTATCCCGATTATTTATCGTCCGTTTCATGAACATACGCAGGCTTGGTCTTGGTGGGGCAGCAAATGTGCTACCACAGCAGAATTTATTGCGCTCTGGAAATTCACTTTGAATTACCTCCGTGAGGTTAAGGGCGTGCATAATTTTATTTATGCCATTTCGCCACAGCGGGATAACAACGGTGGTCGGGAAGATTTGCTATTCCGCTGGCCGGGTGATGATTTTGTCGATTTTATCGGGATGGACTGCTATCACGGCACGAATACATCGGCTTTTCAAGCAAATCTGAAAGCTTTGCAAGACCTTTCAAAGGAAAAATTGAAACCTTGTGGTGTGACCGAAGTCGGTATTGAAGGAGTCCGCAATGGCAATACACCTTACACAGAGTATTGGACAAAAGAAATCCTGACACCGCTTATCGGCAAGAAAGTCAGTATGGTCGTCATGTGGAGAAATGAGTATGATCCGCTGAATCAAGGCTATCATTTCTACGGCCCGTGGATAAAACATGCTTCGGCTAATGATTTTAAAGTGTTGTATAGAAGTTCTGTGAGTTTATTTTCAAAAGACCTGCCTGATATGTACGTGTTGGCTGAGGGTGTGACGGTCAATTAATATAATATATATGCGAAAACTGTTTTTATTGAGCTTATCGACACTTATGTGCTCAGCTTTGTTTGCGCAGATTAAGTCTGTCGAATTTCTCCCTGCGAAAGGGGAGCAGTATAAGCGGATGGATTTCTCGGTGAAGTTGACATCCGATTGGAAAAACCCCTATCTTCAGGAAGAGGTGACTTTGGATCTCCATATCCAGACCCCTTCTGGGCAAACATTGGTGCAACCCTGTTTTTATGTTAGTGGAAGCTCTGGTCAGCTGTCTGACTGGTCGGCTCGTTTTGCGCCGAAAGAGTCTGGTATGTACAAATTTCATTTTGTCTTGCTCGATCGTGGAAAGGTATCATCTAAATCGGAGGTGCTGCAAGCAACGGTTGACCGTTCGGCGGATCAAGGGTTTCTGAAAGTTAAAAATAATTGGGTACTGGAATTTGACAACGGAGAGCCTTTCCGTGGTATTGCGGAGAATATCTGCTGGGAATCCAGAACGCACGATGATTCGAAATATTTTGCAAGCTTGCATGAGCGGGCGGATGTCTATAATTACGACTATCTGTTGCCTGATTTTGCACAAAATGGGGGTAACTTTTTCCGGACATGGATGTGTTCATGGAACCTTCCGATCGACTATCAGTCCGGCTTTAATAATGCACGCTACAAAGAAAGCCCGGCCTATTATAACGAAAGTGCGGTAGAACGGATGGATCATCTTATCAATCTGGCCGATTCGCTGGATCTGTACATCATGCTTACCTTAGGAACGGGCAATTTTCGGGGCAGAGATCCAGAAGTGGTAAAAACAACGGATGATTTTTTTGCCAGTCCGGTTGCCAAAGCCACTTACAAAAACAGGTTGCGTTATATCGTTGCCCGTTGGGGTTACTCTCCGCACATTGCGATGTGGGAATTTATGAACGAAGTCGATAATATTCAACTTAACGGACGGGAAGATCGTCCGATCAAGCCACAGGATATTGTTGATTGGCACCGCGAGATGAGTGCTTACCTGAAAGCAATTGATCCGTATCAGCATATTATGACGACCAGTATTTCGCACCGGGATATAGCGGGGCTGAATGATATTGCTACAATCGATATCAACCAAAAGCACATCTATAACCATACGGATATTTTGGCGGATGAAATTAACAAATATACCGAGGCTCATGGCAAACCTTATATTATCGGTGAGTTTGGCTACGAGTGGGATTGGCAGAAAAATTTTGATGATTTCGCCTGTGGAATGGAAACGGACTTTAAGAGAGGTCTGTGGTACGGGCTGTTCTCGCCTACGCCTGTGCTTCCGATGAGCTGGTGGTGGGAGTATTTTGAAAACCGCGGGATGACCGCTTATTTCCAAGGCGTACGCAGCATCAGCGATCAGATGTTACAGGCTGGAAAAGGGGATTTTCAACCCTTGAAAGTAACTGCCGAAGATCTTCATGTTTATGCGGTGCAATGTGGAGAAGTCGTATATGTTTACGTTTTCAACCCGACGAACCGTGTTGCGAAACAAAATCTGTCTGTGGCTTTGGATCGAAAAGGAACATTCAACGTAACAGCTTTCGAGCCAACCCAACAGAAATATACCGAATCAGGTCCGATACGTAATGAAAACGGTATAATCGTACTTGAAGATGTCTTTATCGGTTCTAAAAAAGAGCTGATCTATATTGTTAAATAATAAATTTTAAATTCCTGCGAAGAACATGAATATACGAACACTTTTAGGCTGTATGATGATGGTGATACTGGTCAGCAGCTGTACCGGAAATCGTGCCAATCAAACGAATACAGCAATTACGGACTCTCTGTCTGCCGCTATTGAAGCAAGCAAAAAGCAGATTATAGAACGCTTATCCGATATCAGGACAAAACAGGTTATCGGCGGTATCCATAACAGGGAACCTAATAGCAACCCGACACAATGGACGGACGCAATCTACAAACTCGTGGGACAGTATCCGGCACTTTGGAGCGGAGATTTTCTGTTTCAACAGGAAAATATTGACCATCGGCAGACGATGATTCAGGAAGCGCTCAACCAATTCCAACAGGGAGCAGTCGTGAATATCATGTGGCATGCCTGCAATCCCGCTAATGGACAGCCCTGCAACTGGGATGATGGAAAGGGCGTGTTGAGTACGTTGACAGACGCGCAGTGGGAAGAACTGTTTCAGGAAGAAACAGAGATACATACTAAATTTGTGCAGATGATGGACGAAGTCGCAATACACCTGCAATATCTTCGGGATCATGGTGTTGTGGTTTTATTCAGACCTTTCCATGAGATGAACCAAGGGAAGTTCTGGTGGGGAGGCCGTCCGGGAGAAAACGGAACTTTGAAACTTTATCGTTTTATACACGACTATATGTCGCAGGAAAAGAAACTGGATAACCTCCTGTGGGTCTGGAATATTCAGGATTTTCCGACATTGGATGCGGATGTGGATATTTACAATCCGGGTGATGCATATTGGGACATTGTGTCGCTGGATGTATATGATGATGCTTCCGGTTTTTCGAAAGAAAAATATGAATCCATAAAGCGTGTGGCCAACGGCAAACCTATGGGAATCGGAGAGTTCCAAAAACTACCTGCACTATCTGTGTTGGAAGAACAAAAAGACTGGGTATTCTTTATGGGTTGGTCGGAGCTTGTATTTGAAAAAAATGACGACACAACGATTAAAGAAATCTACGGTGCTGAACGTGTACTCATGTTGGATGAGAA
>Ga0079224_100012386_pt1 | contig 11799 bp, 10 predicted proteins | sample Stecom2015_FD_80414 | JGI IMG/M metagenome (GOLD analysis project Ga0079224, IMG submission 80414) | Agricultural soil microbial communities from Utah to study Nitrogen management - Steer compost 2015 | ecosystem: Environmental > Terrestrial > Soil > Agricultural land | place: USA: Utah...
CGGACGGCGCGCGCGTCGAGCTGCTGCTCCTGCCGCGCGCCGAGGGCGGCACGAACGCCACGGAACGGCGGCAACGCGAAGGCCGCGCGCTCGTCCGCCTGCTCCGCGAACTGCAGGAGGGCGGCACGCGGCTCGGCGACGTCGCGATCCTGTTGCGCGCCGCCGCCGACACGACGTGGCTGCTGCGCCCGCTGCGCCAGGCGCAGATCCCCTACGTGCTGCAGGGCAGCCGGCGGTTCTACTCGCGCCACGAGATCGTGCTGGCCGGCGCGCTGCTCGCCGCGGTCGCGCGGCCGTTCGACCCCGTGCCGACGCTCGCGGTGCTGCGTTCCGCGCTGTGCGGGGTGACCGACGCCGACCTGCTCGCGTGGCGACGGGCGGGCGGCACGCTGGATGTCCGCGTCGATCCGGGCGCGGATGGCCCGGTGGCGGAAGGTCTACGCTTCCTGCGCGACCTGCGCGAGCGCGTGCGCGGCCGGCCGCTGCACGAGGCGTTGCCCGCGATCCTCCGCCACGAGGAGCTGCTGCTGTGCGAGGGCGCCGGCTTCGAGGGCGCGCAGCGGATCGCCAACCTCGACCGCCTCCTGCAGCAGCTCCTGCGCGCCGCACCGGTCGACCTCGCCGAGGCCGCGGCGCTCGTCGAGCAGCGCACGCTGCGCGAGACCGACGACGAGGAGAGCCCGCTGTTCGAGGACGGTGCCGACGCGGTGCGCGTGATGACCGTGCATGCCGCCAAGGGGCTGGAGTTCCCGGTGGTCCTGGTGCCCGACCTCGCGCGGCGGCCGCCGTCCGACCCCGACGGCGAGCGCGCACCGGCGCAGCGCGCGTTCACCGCCGACGGCCGCACGCTGGTGGCGGTGCGCATCGGCGAGCGCGAGAACCGCGCCGCACAAGCCGCCAGGCAGGAGGCCGCGCGCCACCAGGAAGCCGAGGAACGCCGCCTGTTCTACGTCGCCGCGACGCGCGCGATGGAGCGCCTCATCCTGCTCGGCCACGACGACGACGAGCTGGCACAGGCGTCGCTGTGGCAGCGCGACCTGCTCGGTGCGCCGCTCGCAGAGGCTGGCGTGGTGCTGCGCGAACTGCCCGACGAGCCCGCTCCGCTGCCGCAGCCCGACCCCGGCGACCCCGGCGCGGCCGCGGTCGCGGCGGCGGAAGCCCTGGCCCGCCACCGCGCGCTGGTCGTGCGCGCCGCGCAGCAGGCGCGGCCGCACGTCGTGGCGAGCGCACTCGACGGCGACGAGCTGCCCCCGCCCGGTGCGGCCGCGGCGTACGAACGGGCGCGGGCGCGCGGCGTGGCGGCCCACGCCTACCTCGCGCTGGTCGACTTCGCGCGCGCCGCGGTCGACGAGGAACTGCTCGCCCAGGTCACCGCCGACGCTGGCCTGCGCGACGAGCTGGCCGCGATGCTCGCCCGTTTCCACCGGAGCCCGATCTGCGCGCGCCTGCGCGCGGCGCACGCCGTGGAGCGCGAGGTACCGGTCGCGTGGCGCGACGCCGACGGTCGGGTCGTGCACGGCGTGGTCGACGTCCTGTTCTCCGACGACGCCGGCTGGACCGTGCTCGACTGGAAGACCGACCGCGAGCCCGACCCGGAGCGCCACCGCGCGCAGCTCGCGGCGTACGCAGCCGGCGTACAACGCGCGCTCGGCCTGCCGGCCCCACCCGCGGCCGAGGCGGTCTACCTCGCCGCCGCCGGCGGGTGAAAACGTGCGGCGGGCCGGTGCGCGTCGTGCTGCCGGGCCGGCACCAGCTACCATGCCGTCGATGCGTTTCGCGAGCGCACTGTCGACGACACCACGCCTCGAGGCCGCCGCCGCGGCGGCGTGCGAGGCCGCCCGACGCGACCTGGGCGACGGGACCGTCGACCTCGCGGTCGTGTTCGCGAGCGCGTCGTACGGCCCTGACCTGGACCGCCTGCCGACCCTCGTGCACGAGGCACTCTCGCCGCGCGCGCTGCTCGGCTGCAGCGGCGGCGGCATCGTCGGCGGCGGGCGCGAGGTCGAGGGCCGGCCGGCGCTGAGCATCCTGGTCGCGCACCTGCCCGGCGCGCACGCGCTCGTGCGCCACGTCGACGCGGCCGACCTGCCGAGCGAAGACGTGGGACCCCGCGCGTGGACCGAGCTGCTCGGCATGGCGCCCGAGGACGCGCGCGGCGCCATCGTCCTGCCCGAACCCTTCCAGTTCCCCGCCGACCGGCTGCTCGCCGGACTCGACTACGCCTACCCGAAGGTCGCCAAGGTCGGCGGGATCGCGAGCGGCAGCCGGCACCCCGGCGGGCACGCGCTGTTCGCGGGCCGTGCCTGCCACCGCAGCGGTGCGGTCGTCGGCATGCTCGCCGGGAACGTGCGGCTCGCCCCGGTGCTCGCGCAGGGATGCAAGCCGATCGGCACGGTGGGCACGATCACCCGCGCCGAAGCCAACCATCTGCTCGAGGTCGACCACCGGCCGGCGCTGCGCTTCCTGGAACAGCAGCTGCGCGGCCTCGACGAAGGCGATCGCGAGCTGGTGACGACGCGGCCCCTGTTCCTCGGGATCGCGATGAGCCCGTTCACCGACCCGGACAAGCTCGGCCCCGGCGACTACCTGATCCGCAACGTGCTCGGCTTCGACCAGGGGCGCGGGTCGCTGGTGATCGGCGAGCTGCTCGCCCCGGGCAAACGCGTGCAGTTCCACCTGATGGACCACCACACCAGCGCCTTCGACCTGCGCCGCGCGCTGCAACGGCAGCGCGCCGCCGGCGGCAGCCCGGCGGGAGCGTTGATGTTCTCGTGCCTCGGCCGCGGGCAGGGGCTGTACGGCGAGCCCGACCACGACAGCCGCCTGTTCCGCGAGGAGCTGGGCGAGGCGCCGCTCGGCGGGTTCTTCTGCAACGGCGAGATCGGGCCGGTGCACGGAACGACCTACCTGCACGGCTACACCGCCTCGATCGGAGTGTTCCTGCCGCGATGACCGCGGTCGCGTCCGGCGAGACCGCTCCCGGTGAAGGCGGCGGCACGGCCGGCGGTCCGGGCACCGCCGCGCCGGTCGCGTCGCTGCACCTGCCGCGCCACCCGGTGCGCGCGCTCGTGCACGCCTGGCTGATCCTCGACTTCTTCGCCGACAACCGGCGCAGCGGCCAGCCGAGCAGCTCGCTGACCACGACGATCTTCGGCCAGGCGTTCCTCGCCCTGGTGTTCGCCGCGCTGCTGTTCCCGGACACCCCGCCGGGCGCGTTCGCCGCCGCGAACCTGTCGCTCTCGACGCTGCTCGTCGGGATCGGACACCTGAGCGACGACCGGGGCGGCAGCCGCGCGCGGGCGGACCGCGCGCTGCTCGCGTCCGCCCCCTTGTCGCCGCTGGTCGTGCTCGCCGCGCGCGCGCTGTGCGCGTCGTTCTACGTCGGCCTGCTCACCACGGGCATGGCCCTGCCGCCCGCGATCCTGACCGCGTTCCTGCCGGGGCAGGGATGGCCGGCGGTGCCGCTCTACCTCGTGCTCGCGTTCGCGTGCTCGGCCCTGTTCACCGCGGCGCTCGCCGTACTGCTGCGCGCGCTGGGCGCCCTGCTCGGCGAGGCGCGGGCACAGCTCGCGGGCGGCACGGTGAAGGCCCTTCTCCTGTTCGGCGGCGTGGTCGCCTTCGCGCTCTGCGCGCGGCACCTCGACGCGGGTCCGGACGCGCTGCCGATCCCGGCGTGGATCGTGTACGCGTGGCCGCCGTTCTACGCCGGCCTGACGATCGCCGGCGACCCGCGCGGCGCGCTCGTGCTGGCGGGCGCGCTCGCGGTGCTCGTCGTGCTCGTGGTCCCCTGGGCGAAGGAGCGCGAGCCGCGTGCGGCCGGACGCGTCGCGACGCCACGCGTGTTCACCGCGCTCGAAGCCCACCTCGCCGCCGGCCGCCGGCCCCTGCACGCCGTGGTCGGGTTCACGAGCGCGATGCTCTACCGCAGCCCCGGGTTCCGCAGCCGCGTGCTGCCCCTGTTCGGCATGCCCGCCGGGATGTGGCTGCTCGCCTTCCTCGACCGCGATCCGTCCGCGGCGCAGCGCCTGCTCGCGATCGCCTTGCAGCTTCCGGCGATCTACCTGCCGTTCCTCGTCGCGTTCCTCGGCAGCGGCGACGAGCCGCGCGCGCGGTGGTTGTTCGACACGAGTCCTGGTCTCGAAGCCGCGACCGTACGCCGCGCGGTCGCCATCGCGCTCGCGGTGCGCGTGCTGCTGCCGGTGCACGCCGTGCTGTTCGCGATCGCGCTCGCGACCGTCGACCCGATGCGGGCGGTCGCCGGCTCGACGCTCGCACTGGGTGCGGCGGTGCTCGTCGCGCGCTTCGCGCTGCGCGCCCTCGCCGACGTCCCGTTCTCGGGTACGACAGCAGGCGAACTGGACTTCGGTGCGCTCATCACCCACGCGCTCGCGCTGACCTTCCTCGGACTCGGCGCGACCGCGCTTCCCCCCGCGGCCGGGGTCGCCCTCGGGCTCGCGATTCTGGCTGCAGCGTATTTCGACCTGCGGAGGGGCCGGTGACGCCCGAGCCGCCGACCCTCCGCCGGGAGCTGCGCGCCGTCCTGACCCTGTACGTGGTGATCGCCATCCTCCCGCTCCTGCTCGGTTGGTGCCTCGGGCCGCGGTGAGCCGGCCCGGTGCGCCCGGATCGGCCCCCGAAAGGCGATCCGGGCCGCCGGCTTGTGATGCACGGGCAGGGGAAGTAGCCTTGCCTTCGTCTTTCCGAGGCCCCTTCAGGAGGCACTGATGCCCGCGGAACAACTGATGGAACGCGTCGCGGACGACGCCGGGCGCAGCCGAGCGCCCGCGCAACCGGCACAGGAGCCACAGACCTCGGCGGTGGGCAACGCTGCGGACGGCTCCGAGACGACGTTCAGTCCCGACCCGCAACGCCGCACCGACCGCTACCGGCTGGTCACTCCCTACCTCCTGCGGCTCTGACGAGCCGCCTCCTTCACGCCGGCTCGACGCGCTCGGCCCTCGCGTCGTGCGCGCGGCCTCCCGGCAGGCCCACGAGCCGGGCCATGTCGTCCGGCAGCGGTGCCTCGAACACCATCTTCCGCCCGAGGCGCGGGTGGAACAGCTCGAGGCGCGACGCGTGCAGCGCGTGCCGGTCGAGGATCAAGGCCTCGCGCTGTGCGGGCGTCAGGCAGCCGGCGACGTAGTTCAGGAACACGTCGTCGGGCACGCCGTACAGCTTGTCGCCGACCAGGGGACAGCCGACCGCCGCCATGTGGACGCGGAGCTGGTGCGTGCGGCCGGTGTGCGGCACCAGCTCGACGAGCGAGTAGCGGCCGTGGCGGCGCATGACGCGGTAGTCGGTGCGCGCCGGCAGGCCGGTGCCGTCGTCGCGCGCTTCCATCTTGAGCCGCACCTCGCTGCGGCGCGCGGGACCGATCGCGAGGTCGATCGTGCCTTCCGTCGCGGGCGGGCTGCCGTGCACGACGGCGAAGTAGCGCTTCTCGACCGCGCGCGACTCGAACAGCCGGCCGACCTCGGCGTGGAAGTCCTCGTCGAGCCCGGCGGCGACCACGCCCGAGGTCTCGCGGTCGAGGCGGTGCAGCAGGCGCGGCACGACGTCGTGCGCGTCGGCGCGGCGGTAGCGGCAATGCAGGAAGTGGATGAGCGTGCCGTAGACCCGGCGCCCCGCCGGGTGCACCGCGACGCCGGCGGGCTTGTCGACGACGACCAGCCAGCGGTCCTCGTACAGGATGTCGATCGCGACGCCTTCGGGCGCCGTCGTCGCGATCGGCTCCGCCTTCTGCGGCACGTGCACGACGATCCGCTCGCCGAGGCGCACCCGTGACGACGGCCTGGCGCGTCGCCCCTGCAGTTCGATGTAGCCGTCGCGGATCAGGCGGTGCACCCCGGTCCGCGACCGCCAGGGCAGGAACGCGTGCAGCGCCACGTCGAGGCGCGCACCGTCGTGCCGCGCGTCGATGACGACCTCGAAGCGCTCCAGGGGGCGCGAGAGGTCCTTGGGCGGTTGGCCGGCGAAGCGGGGCAGCACGGCGCGGGAGTCTAGCAGCCGCGGTTGCGCCGGACCGCGCGCGGGGGGCAGCCGGGCGCGCGGCCGCCCGGCCGACGCACGCTCACTCGGCGGTGGCGGCGACGTCGACCGGCAGGTCGTCCGCCGGCTCGGCGGCGACGGCCTTGACCTTCGACTTGCGCGCGGTGCGCGTGCGCACGCGGGTCAACCGCCGCTGCGCGCGCTGGATGTTGCGGATCCGCTCCCGCTCCTCGCGTCGGCGCTTGTCGCTCGGCTTCTCGTACGACGTGTACTTCTTCGCCAGGCGAAACACGCCGGCCAAGTTGCACTGCCGCTTGAAACGGCGCAGGGCCGCGTCGAGCGGCTCATTGGGGCGGAGCTGGACCTTGATCATGCGTCACGAGGGGTTGCGCCGCGCCGCCGGTGGGACCTCTCCGTCCGGCAGGGCAGGCGCGAAGGGGCAAGGACGATACCAGCGCGCCGCGTCCGGGCAACGGGACAGGGACAAAAGAAGGCGGGGTGGCGGGACCGGACCCACCCTCCACGGCGTGCGCCGGCGGACTGGCCGTGCCGACGGGCGCCGTCCGACGCACCCCGCACGGCCGGCGCCGCGTTACGACAGGCACGGATCGCGGACGTGGCGAACGACCGGCCGACCGAACGACCGCGGTGCCGAGCGCGCCGCACGAACGCTCGGTGGTCCCACCGACGGAGCGGAGCCGCGCGCGGACGCCTTCGCCGCCGCGCTTCGGCGGCACGTCCGCCGGTCCCGTCGCACGACGGCCTGCTAACCTCCGCGCGGGAACGCACGTGTCCGAGACCCCAGCCCGCGAATCGAGCGACGTGACCTGGACGGGCACGATCGTCCGTTTCACGTTCCGCAACGCGGAGACCGGCTTCGCGGTCGTGCGCCTGCAGCCGGAGGGCGGAGCCGGCCTGCGCACCGCGGTGGGCGTGCTCGCCCAGTTCCACGAAGGGCAGCGCCTGCGCCTCACCGGCAGGCTGACCGACCACCCGCGCTTCGGGCGCCAGCTCGAAGTCCGCACGGTGGAGACCGACGCGCCGAAGACGGAGGAGGGATTGGTCGCCTACCTCGGCTCCGGACTCGCGCGCGGCGTCGGGCCGGCGACCGCGCGCAAGATCGTGGCCGCGCTCGGCACCGACGCGCTCGCGATCATCGCCGACGACCCCGATCGCGTCGCGGCAGTGCGCGGCGTCGGCAAGGAGCGGGCGAAGGCGCTCGCCGAGGCGGTGCGCGCGCAGCGCGACGTGCAGGAAGTGCTCGTGTTCCTGCGCAGCCACGGCCTGGGTGCCGGCCTCGCGGCGCGCATCGTCAAGCGCTACGGAAGCGGCGCCGCGGCGATGATCGAGGCCGATCCCTACCGGCTCGCCGACGAAGTGATCGGCGTCGGGTTCAAGACCGCCAACCAGCTCGCGCGCCGGCTCGGGATCGCGGCCGACTCACCGTCGCGCGTGCGCGCCGGAATGGCGTTCACCCTCGGCGAAGCAGCGCGCGAGGGCCACTGCTTCCTGCCGGCCGACGATCTCGTGCAGGCGACGGTGGCCTTGCTCGACGTGCCGGTCGACCTCGCCGAGGACGCGCTGCGCGCGCTGCAGCACGACGGTCGCGTGGTCGTCGAGGAGGCTCCTCCGGAAGCGCCGCACGCCGTGGGCAGCCTCCGCGTCTACCCGCGCACGCTGCACCTCGCGGAGCTCGGCTGCGCGCGCCGCCTCGCGCAGCTCATGACCGCCGCGCCCGCGCCGCTGCCGTTCCGCGGCGAAGCGGCGATCGACGCGTTCGCGCGCGACGCCGGCCTCGCGCTCGCCGCGGGCCAACGCGCCGCCCTGCTCGCGTCGTTCGAGCACCCGGTCTCGGTGATCACCGGCGGTCCGGGCGTCGGCAAGACGACCATCGTGCGCGTGCTGACCGGCGTGCTGCGCCAGTACGGCCTGCGCGTGCGCCTGTGCGCGCCCACCGGCCGCGCCGCGAAGCGGCTGGAAGAAGCGACCGGGCAGCCGGCGGCCACGATCCACCGCCTGCTCGACTTCCAGGCCGGCGTGTTCCGCTTCGCGCGCAACGCCGAGAACCCGATCGAAGGCGACATGCTCGTGGTCGACGAGACCTCGATGCTCGACGTGCAGCTCGCCTACTCGCTGCTGCGCGCGATCCCGCCCGGCATGCGGGTCGTCCTGGTCGGCGACGCGGACCAGCTCCCGGCGGTCGGTCCCGGCAACGTGCTGCGCGACCTGATCGGCAGCGGCGTGCTGCCGGTGACCGCGCTCAACGAGGTGTTCCGCCAGCACAAGCGCTCGCGGATCGTCGCGGCGGCGCACGAGATCCTGCACGGCATCGTGCCCTCGCGCGGCGAGGAGGGCGGCGACTTCTTCTTCATCGAGACGCACAACCCGACGCACACCCGCGCGGTCCTGCGCGAGCTGCTCGTGCAGCGCATCCCCCGCGCGTTCGGGCTCGACCCGGTGCAGGACGTCCAGGTGCTGTGCCCGATGTACCGCGGCGAAGTCGGCGCCGACGCGCTCAATGCCGAGCTGCGCGAGCTGCTGAACCCGCGCACCGCCGAGGCAGGCCGCACGTCCGCGCCGTTCCGGATCGGCGACAAGGTCCTGCAGGTCCGCAACGACCACGATCGCGAGGTCTACAACGGCGACGCCGGCCGCGTGGTCGGCGTCGACGAGGAGGAGCGCCTGCTCGTGCGCTTCGGCGACCGCACGGTCGCCTACGGGCCCGCGGAGCTGGACCAGCTCGTGCCCGGCTACGCGATCTCGGTGCACCGCGCGCAGGGCAGCGAGTACCCCGCGGTGATCCTGCCGCTCACGCCGGAGCACTTCCTCATGCTGCGGCGGAACGTCCTCTACACCGCGGTCACGCGCGGCCGGCGGCTCGTCGTCCTGGTCGGGTCGGCGCGCGCGCTGCAGATGGCGGTCGAGAACGACGAGGCGCTCGCGCGCAACAGCGCGCTGGGCGAAAGGCTACGCGACGCACTGGCAGCTCGCTGAAGGCGGAGTGCCGGCGAGGCGGGCGTTCGTGCCTCCGCCTTCGCGGAGCGCTGCGGCAACGGCTGCACGAGCAGCCGCGCGCCGTTCACCGCCCCGTCCCGTCCGACGTCTGCTTGGACTGGGCGCGCAGGTAGGCGTCGTACAGCTTGCGGTACTTCTCGCTGATCTCCGGGATTCCGCCGCGCTGCTTGATCCCGCCGAGGTACTCCGGGAGGTTGCCCCACTCGGCCACCTCACCCGGACGCTCGGTCACCTCGACCCCGTCCTCGGTGGGTGCCTTGGCGGCGTCCTGGTTGCGCGCGTTTGGCGAGTCCTGCTGGTTGCCCTTCGGCTCCCTGCCGTCCTGCTGCTGCTGCTGCTCCTGCGGCTGGCGCACCATGTCGGGCGTCGCGTTCTCCTGCCGCGTCCCCGGTTGCTGGTTGCGCCGGCCCTGCTGCTCCTGCTGGTCTTGCTGGCTCTGCCCCGAGCCATCGCCCGGATTGTCGCAGAGCCCGCACTCCTCGAGTTGCTGGATCAGCTCGTCGATGCCCTGCTGCACGCGCTTGTTCGCCGACCCGGCGTTGTCCAGCATCTTCTCGATGCCCTCGACGCTGCGCCGCAGCGCCTCGCCGGTGGCCTTGCTCGCGTCGCGCTCGAGGAGGAGGCGATCGATCTCCTTCATCTCCTCCGCGACCTTGTCCGCGATCTGCTTGAGCTGCTGGCGCGGGTCGGGGGTGAGCTGGGCGGACGCGGATGCGCCGAGCACGAGCACGGCGGTCGACAGCAACAGGAACCTGGGCATCGTTTCGGCTACTCCGGTCACGACTTCGTCCAGCGAGCCCGGACGACGTGAGCAAGATAGCCCCCCGGGCGCCGCGGCCAAGTGGCCTGCCGGCCGGCCGGCGGCGCGGGCGGGTCTCGGAGCGGGACGGTGCGGGCAGGCTGCCCGGGCGACGCGGTGGCCGCGTCCGGGTTCACGCATCGACGCCGGAGACCGCGGCCTCCGCGGCCACGGACTTGGCGGGACGCGGCGTGATCGTGCGCGGAGCGAATCGGCGAGGTTCGCCGTCGTCGCCTGCGCCGCCGTCATCCTCCAGGATGTGGGGCGGCGTCGGCTCGAAGGGCACGGAGACGAGCACCGAAGGCTGGTGCCAGGAGATCGGCACGTCGACGAACACGCGGTCGAACCCGAGCGCATCGATCTCCAGGAGCACGAACGCCTCGTCGAGGTCGCGGTCGGACTCGATGATCGCGAGCCCGGCCTGATCCTCGAGGAACCCCAGGTCGGCGTCGCCGAGAAACGCAGAGTCGAACAGCACGCGACCGGTCTCGTCGGTGAACAGCCACAGGTCCGGGTCGCCGGCCGGCACCGTGCGCCGGCTCCACTCGTGGTAGGCCTCGACGGGGCGCACGCCGACGCCTTGCCATACGCCGTTGGTCTTCGGGTCGTAGACCTCCACCTCGATCTCGACGTAGCGCGGGGGCTTCGGAGTGATGACGACGGTGCGGCGCGAGCTGCACGCCGCGGCAGTCACGGCGAGGATCGCGAGGATCGACGCTCTGGGGACGAACATGCGCATCGCTGGAGCGAGAAGCATGCCGCGCCGGCGGGCGTGCGGGGACCGGCCTGCCATCGGCGCTTGCGCGCGCCGCGGCGCGGGCGCACGCCGGGCCGTGTCCTGTCCGCGCGACAATCGGTCGCTGCATCGCGACGGCGGCGGCCGGCGGAGCCATACGCAGGGACTTCAGGACCTTCAGCGGAACAGCCGGCCCTGACCCGCCCCCGACGCGATGCGCGCCAGGTCCGGGTAGGTCGCGAGCAGCAGCTCGGGCACGGCGACCTTGCGGCGTTCGACTGCCGCGGTCAGCTCCAGCGCGAGCTTCATGGCCTTCCCTTCGAAGTGGTTGTTCGCGACGACCAGGGTCGTGCGCGCCCGTGCGACGATCTCACGCAGGCGCAGCACCACGTCGTCGACCTCCGCGGCCGAGTAGTTCCAGTCGTACAGCTCGTCGCGCTCGGCGTCGCGCCGGCCCCAGGCTTCCGCGTTGCGCCCGTGCAGGCGGAAGTAGGCCAGGCCGCCGTCGTCGATGCCGGGAAACGCCGGGTCGAACCAGCCCGGACGCGCGGGGTAGTCGAGGTGCACCAGCGAGGCACCGCGCTCGCGCAGGAACGCGAGCGCCTCGTCGCTCTGCCAGGTCGCGCTGCGCACCTCGACCGCCACGTGCGCCGAGGGCGCGAACGTGTCGACCACGCGCGCGAGCCAGTCGCGCCCGCGCGCCCCGGCGGTGAACGAGAACGGGAACTGCGCGAGCACGGCGCACAGCCGGCCCGCCGCCGACAACGGCAGCAGCGCCTCGCGGAACGCGGCCACTTCGGCGGGCGCGAGACGGCGCTCGTGCGTGAACAGCCGGCCGAGCTTGACCGTGAACCGCGTGCCGGACGGCGCCGTGCGCTCCACCCAGTCGAGCACCGTCTCGGGCGAGGGCGTCCGGTAGAACGACGAGTTGATCTCGATGAGCGGTACGTAGCGCGCGCAGAACGCGAGCGGATCCACGCCGCGCGCCGGGTAGACCTTGCCCTTCCAGTCCTCGTAGCTGAAGCCCGCGATGCCGATGTGCAGCACGGATCAGGCGCCCTGCGGGCGCACGAAGAGTTGCCACACGACCATGTCGAGGGCGACCCCGGCGAGCAGCGCCGGCATGCACACGGGCAACGGGTTGCCGGGACGCGCACCCTGGGCACGTGCGCGCGCCCAGGCGGCGCGCGCCGGCCCGGACCACAGGAAGGCGACGGCGACGGTCAGCCAGCCCTCGACCGCCCGGGCCGCGAGCCAGCCG
>Ga0079224_100012387_pt1 | contig 11799 bp, 11 predicted proteins | sample Stecom2015_FD_80414 | JGI IMG/M metagenome (GOLD analysis project Ga0079224, IMG submission 80414) | Agricultural soil microbial communities from Utah to study Nitrogen management - Steer compost 2015 | ecosystem: Environmental > Terrestrial > Soil > Agricultural land | place: USA: Utah...
AGTATCGCTGAAAACCGGCCTCAGCTCGCCGCGCTGAGGCCCGCCCCTCCGCGGAAGGGCCTATCCTTCACCACGCGGCTTGATTCACTCAGACTGAAATGCGCGGTGAGAAATCCGGGTTAGGCGAGCTGCGGGCGCCCTGGAGCGCAGGTCGGCCGCGGCTGCGCGAGCCTCGGCACAGCCTTATTTGCCCAGCGCTCGTCAGCGGCGGACGAGCATGACTACGCCGACGGCGGCGCCGGCCCAGCCGACCCATACGGGGGTCGCGGCGAGGCCGGCCCACAGCACGCCGGCGAGGAGCAGGGCCGCGCCGACGAAATGCCTGTCGCCGATCTCGCCTCGCGGCGCGGCCGCGCGCTCGTCGCGCTCGCGCCGCCAGCGGGCGGCCCGCACGGGCTCCTTCTGCGGCGTCGCCGCGGCCTGGCGGAGCCTGCGATGCAGCAGCTCGGGCAGCATCAGCAGATCGTCTGCGATCTCAGGCCAGGCCTCGATCAGCCTTCGGACCTGCACGCGCGGGTCGCGCCGCTCGCGCATCCACTCCTCGAGGATCGGCTTCGCCGTCCGCCAGAGATCGAGGTCCGGGTAAAGCTCGCGGCCGAGGCCCTCGATCTGCAGCAGCGTCTTCTGCAGCAGCACGAGCTGCGGCTGCACGACCATGTCGAACTCGCGCGCCGTCTCGAAGAGCCGCAGCAGCACCAGCCCGAACGAGATGTCCTTCAGCGGCCGGTCGAAGATCGGCTCGCAGACGGCGCGCACGGCGGATTCGAGCTCGTCGACGCGCGTCTCGGCCGGGACCCACCCCGAGTCCACGTGCAACGCCGCGACGCGGCGATAGTCGCGCCTGAAGAAGGCGAGGAAGTTCTCGGCGAGATAGTGCTGATCCTCGTCGCTCAGCGAGCCGACGATGCCGAAATCGACGGCGATGTACCGCGGGCGGGCGGGATCGGCGAGGTCGACGAAGATGTTTCCCGGATGCATATCCGCGTGGAAGAAGTTGTGGCGGAACACCTGCGTGAAGAAGATGTCGACGCCGTTCTCGGCGAGCAGCCTGATGTTCGCGCCGCGCGCTTTCAGCGTCGTGACGTTGCTGATCGGGATGCCGCGGATGCGCTCCATCGTCAGGATGTTCGTGCGGCAGTAGTCCCAGTAGACCTGCGGCACGTAGAGCTTCTCCGAGTCCGCGAAATTACGCTTCAGCTGCGCCGCGTTCGCCGCCTCGCGGAGCAGATCGACCTCGTGCAGCAGCGTCTTCTGAAATTCCTCGACGACCTCGACCGGCCGCAGCCGCCGCGCGTCCGGCCAGTAACGCTCGGCGAGCTGCGCGAGCTGATACAGCACCTCGATGTCCCGCTCGATCAGCGCGCGCACGTCCGGGCGCAGGATCTTGACGACGACCTCGCTGCCGTCGATGAGCCGCGCGGCATGCACCTGCGCGATCGACGCCGCCGCGAGCGGCTCGCGCTCGAACTCGGCGAAGACCTCCGAGACCGGCTTGTGGAACGCCCGCTCGAGCACCGCAACGGCAACGTCCGACGGGAACGGCGGGACCTGATCCTGCAGCTTCGCGAGCTCGTTCGCGAGCGGCGGCGACAGGAGATCGCGGCGGGTCGAGACGGCCTGCCCGAACTTCACGTAGATCGGCCCGAGCTCCTCGAGTGCGAGCCGAAGCCGTTCGCCGAGCGGCCGCGCCTTGATCGTCGCGCCCGGCAGGAGCTTCTGGATCCACGCGATCGGCCGAAACAGGTGCGTGTTCCAGACGATCTCGTCGAGGCCGTAGCGGAGCAGCGTCCGCTGGATGCTGAGCAGCCGGAGCGGCAGCCGCAGGCGGCGGAGCACCATCAAGGCGTCTCGACGCCGGCCGGCGGCGAGCGGCGCACCCGCTCGCGCAGGAGGTCGATGCGGGCCTCGGCGCGGTCGACGTCGTCGCGCAGCCGCTCGATCTCGTCGAAGAGCGCGTCCGCCTCGTAGCGGGTCGGCAGCAGCCGGCCTTCCTCCGTCAGATACTCGGCCGTATCGGCCTCGAGCGCCTCGAAGGCCTTGCGAGCCCACGCCGCCGCCGAGCGGGCCGCGCTGCCCGCGCGGTGGGCCGCGATGTCGCCGACCCAGCGCGACAGCTCCTCCTCCGGGTCCGGCAGCGCCACGCGCAGCAGCCCGGCGAACCGCTCGACGACGTGCACGCGGCCGGTCACCGTGACGCCCGAGCCGGGCAAGCGGCTCGCGCTGCCGGCCGCGAAGACGCGCAGCAGGTCGAGGGGCGTGCCGCGCACGACGGCGTCGGCCGGGACGTGGCCGTCGCGGTGCAGGCGGATCCGGCCGTTCTCGACGCGCAGGACGACGTCGAGGCCGAGGCCCTCGGCGACGATCCGCAGCGCGTCGCCCTCGAGCTCCGCCGCGCGCTTCGCCGCGGTCGCCGATTCGCGCACGCCGCGCTCGAGCAGACGCTCGATTCGCTCGAAGAGCCAGGGGCTCATGGCTTCCGGGCGTTACAGGCGGAACCCGACATGGAGCGCGACGATGCCGGTCGAGAGGTTGTGATAGCGGCACCGCTCGAATCCGCGGCGCTCCATCATGCGCTGCAGCGTGCGCTGATCGGGATGACGGCGAATCGACTCGGCGAGATAGCGGTAGCTTGCCGCGTCGCTCGCGATCAGCCGACCGAGGCGGGGCAGCACCTGGAACGAATAGGCGTCGTAGAGCGGCTCGAGCGGGCCGAGCTGCGGCTTCGAGAACTCGAGCACGAGTAGGCGGCCGCCGGGCTTCAGCACGCGGTACATCTCCGCGAGTGCCTTGTCCTTGTCGGTGACGTTGCGCAGGCCGAAGCCGATCGTGACGCAATGGAACGCGCGGTCCGTGAACGGCAGCGACTCCGCGTCCGCCTGCACGTAGGCGACGTTGCCGGCGACGCCGGCATCGAGCAGCCGGTCGCGGCCGAGCTCGAGCATCCGCCGGTTGATGTCCGTGACGAGCACGTGCCCCGTTCGTCCGACCCGCTTCGCGAGGCCGAGCGCGAGGTCCCCGCTGCCGGCCGCGACGTCGAGCGCCTTCTGGCCGGCGCGCAGGCCCGTCTGCGAGATGGTGAAGCGCTTCCAGTACCGGTGCAGGCCGAACGACATCACGTCGTTCATCAGGTCGTAGCGGGGGGCGACCGAGTCGAAGACGCCGCGCACCTTCTCCTTCTTCACGCCGACCGGCACGCGCTCGTAGCCGAAATCGGTGAGCCGCTCCCGCCGCGGCGGCCTCTCCGGGGCCTCGTCGTAGATGGGCTTGATCATGTCTTCGCGCGGGCCTTGCCTGCCTTCTCGAGCCGCTCGAGATACCGCTGCCAGTTGCGCTCACGGTTGCGGCCGAGCTCGTACAGTATAGGCCAGGTGTACAGACCGGTCTTATGGCCGTCGTCGAACACGATGCGGACGGCGTACCGTCCGACCGGCTCGACCGCGGTGATCCCGACGTTCTCCTTGCCGGTCACCAGCATGCCCTCGCCGGCCGAGTGCCCCTTGACCTCCGCCGAAGGGGAGTGGACACGCAGGTACTCGGCGTCGAGGTCCGCCTCGAAGCCGTCCGCGAAGCGCACGACGAGCCGCCGCGACCGCTTCTTCAGCGTGATCTCGATGGGTTCCGGAGCGGTGGACATCGTGTTGCCTCGAAACGGATGCCGGACCCCCTTCCCGGGCGTCCGGCGTCATTCTCGCCGAAAAAGAGGCCGGACACGATTCTCTACAGGATGTAGCGGGTCAGGTCCTCGTCCTTGACGAGCTCGCCGAGGTGGGCGTCGACGTACGCGGCGTCGATCGTCACGGTCTCGCCGGCGCGATCGGACGCCTCGAACGAGATCGACTCGAGAAGCCGCTCGAGCACCGTGTGCAGGCGCCGGGCGCCGATGTTCTCGCTGCGCGAGTTCACCTCGTACGCGACCTCGGCGATGCGGCGGATCCCGCTCGGCTCGAACGTGAGGTTCACCCGCTCGGTCGCGAGCAGGCTCGCGTACTGCTGCGTCAGCGATGCGCTCGGCTCGGTCAGGATCGCGACGAACTCGTCGATCCCGAGGGCGGCGAGCTCGACGCGGATCGGGAAGCGGCCCTGCAGCTCCGGGATCAGGTCCGAGGGCTTCGCGATGCTGAACGCGCCCGACGCGATGAACAGGATGTGATCCGTGCGCACCATCCCGTACCGCGTGCTGACGGTCGAGCCTTCGACCAGCGGCAGGAGGTCCCGCTGCACGCCTTCGCGCGAGACGTCCGCGCCGATGCCCTCCGAGCGGCGCGCGACCTTGTCGATCTCGTCGATGAAGACGATGCCGTTCTGCTCGACCGCATTGAGCGCCTCGAGCTTGATCTCGTCCTCGTTCACGAGCTTCGCCGCCTCCTCGTCCTTCAGGAGCTTCATCGCGTCCTTGACCTTGAGCTTGCGGGTGCGGCGCCGGTGGCTCGACAGGCTCTTGAACATGTTCTGGAGCTGGCTCGTCATCTCCTCCATGCCGGGCGGCGCCATGATCTCGACGCCGAGCGACGGCGCCTGCACGTCGACCTCGACCTCGCGCTCGTCGAGCGCGCCCTCGCGCAGCATCTTGCGCAGGCGCTGGCGAGTCTCGCGGCCCTCGTTGTCGTCGCGGGTGCCGGGCAGGAGCGCGTCGAGCAGGCGGTCCTCCGCCGCGTCCTCGGCGCGGTGCGCGACCTTCTTCATTGCGTCCTCGCGCAGCATCTTCACCGCCATGTCGACGAGATCCCGGATGATCGAGTCGACGTCCCGGCCGACGTAGCCGACTTCCGTGAACTTCGTGGCCTCGACCTTGATGAACGGCGCGTTCGCGAGCTTCGCGAGCCGGCGGGCGATCTCCGTCTTGCCGACGCCGGTCGGGCCGATCATCAGGATGTTCTTCGGCGTGATCTCGCTGCGCAAAGGCTCGGCGACCTGCGCGCGCCGCCAGCGGTTGCGCAGCGCGATCGCGACGGCCCGCTTCGCCTCCTGCTGCCCGATGATGTGCTTGTCCAGCTCCTGGACGATCTCCCTGGGCGTCATCGACATGGTTACAGCTCTTCGATCGTGAGTTGCCGATTGGTGTAGATGCAGATGTCGGCAGCGATCGCCATCGCCTTCTCGACGATCGCGCGTGCGTCGAGATCCGTGTTCTCGATCAGCGCGCGCGCCGCGGCCTGGGCGTACGCGCCGCCCGACCCGATCGCGATCAGATCGTGCTCGGGCTCGATCACGTCGCCGGTGCCCGAGATCAGCAGCGACTGGTTGCGATCCGCGACGACCAGCAGGGCCTCGAGCCGGCGCAGTATCCGGTCGGTCCGCCAGTCCTTGGCGAGCTCGATCGCGGCCCGCGGCAGGTTGCCGTACTGCTCGAGCTTCTTCTCGAACAGCTCGAACAGCGTGAAGGCGTCCGCCGTGCCGCCGGCGAATCCCGCGAGGACGCTGCCGTCGCGCAGCCGCCGCACCTTGCGCGCGTTGCCCTTCATGACCTGGTTGCCCATCGTGACCTGGCCATCGCCGCCGACCGCGACCTTGCCGTCGCGACGGACGCAGAGAATCGTCGTGCCGTGAAATCCGCTCATCTCGTTCTACTTCGTACGTTTGCCGGAGGCGCCTTGACGGGAACGCGCGTGCCCGCATGCAAGTCCGGGGCCCGGCCGGGTGCGCCGAAAGGCCGCAGGACGGCCGGCCAGGCTAGCGGCGCCGGGCGCGGGGGTGCGTCTGATCGTAGATGTGGGCCAAATGCTGGAAGTCAAGGTGCGTATAGATCTGCGTCGTCGACAAGCTCGCGTGACCGAGCAGCTCCTGGACCGCGCGCAGATCGCCGCTCGACTCGAGCAGGTGCGACGCGAACGAGTGCCGTAGCATGTGCGGATGGACGCGGACCGGCATCCCCCGCCGGCGCCCCCACAGCTCGATGCGCGCCTGCACGGAGCGCTGCCCGAGGCGAGTGCCGCCTCTGCCGACGAACAGCGCCCGCTCCCCGGCGGCCGCCATGTCGGCCCGCACGGGCAGCCACTCTCGGATCGCGGCGGCCGCGATCCGGCCGACCGGGACGATCCGCGTCTTCGAGCCCTTGCCGAGGACCCGCACCGTGAGGTCGTCGAGGTCGACGTCGCCGACGTCGAGCCCCGTGAGCTCCGACAGCCGCAGGCCGGACGAGTAGAACAGCTCGAGGATCGCCGCGTCGCGCACCTGAAGCGGCTCTCGCGGGTCGGCCTTCAGCAGGCTCGCCATCTGGTCCGTGTCGAGCGTCGCCGGCAGGCGCCTGGAAGGCTTCGGCGCCTGCACGTGAATCGCGGGATTCGCCGCCGCGAGCCCATGCCGGAGCAGGAAGCCGTAGAAGCTGCGCACCGCGGACAGCCGGCGCGCGATCGTGCGCGGGCCGAGACCGCGGCGATGACATTCCGCGGCGAAGCGGCGGATGTGGTACGCGTCCGCCGAGGCGAGCTCCCCGACCCCCTCACGCCGCAGGAAATCCAGCAGCCCGGTCAGATCACGGCGGTACGCCGCGACGGTGTGCGCGGACAGATTCCGTTCCGTCCCGAGCTCGGCGAGGAACGCTTCCAGGGCCTCAGACGGCAACACTCCGTGCCTGCTCGCGGGTCAGGGCGACGGTGATCAGCTCGCCGATGCGGTTCAGAAAATCCATCCGCTTGCCGGGGTGGAAGTGACTCGGGTCGCTGCTGCCGATCACGAGAAAGCCGACGCTCACGTCGCGGCCGAGCGGCAGCATCGCCGCCGACGCGATCGTCTCCGCGTCACGGTCGAAGAGCACCGCCTTCTGCCGGTCCCGCAACGGGCCGCAGCGCGCCCGGGCGCCCTGAATGAACGCGGAGAAGGGCTTGAGCTCCGGGTCGTCGCGCGTCAGCGTCTTCACGAAGCCCGGCTGCTCGACCGGCTCGAAGCCCGCGTTGGCGAACAGGACGAGCGCGGCGCGCTCCGCGCCGAAGTCCTCGCGCAGGCTCGTCTCGATCTGCTCGAGGCGCTCGGTCAGGCCGCTCGTGCGCAGCAGCCGCAGCGAGAGCCGGTGAATCTTCTCGACGAGCGCATCATTGACCTTCGCGACGGCGATCAGATCCTTGAGCTGACGTTCGAGCTCGGCGTTGCGCTGCCGAAGCATCGAGACCTGCCGCTCGATGAGGGACACCGTGAAGCCGTTCGTCTCGTGCGGAAGCTTCAGGCGCAGGAGCAGCGAGCCGTGCCGCTCGAAGAAGTCCGGCCGGCGCTGCAGGTAATCGGCGATCGCTTCCTCGCTGAAGGGCTCGCTGCGCGCAGCCTCGTTCTTCTGTTGGCTCATAGTTCGATTACACCTTCATAGACGAGCGTCGTCGGCCCCGTCTGCCACAACGGTTGCCCCGGCCCCGGCCAGCGCACGGTGAGGGTGCCGCCGCGGAGCTCGACCTCGACCTCCTCGGCAAGCGCGCCCCAGCGCCGTCCGACCGCGACCGCGGCCGCGGCCCCCGTGCCGCAAGCCGGCGTCTCCCCAACGCCGCGCTCGTGAACGCGCAGACGCACCCGATCCGGCCGGACGATCTCGAGAAACCCGACGTTGACGCCCCGCGGGAAGTCCGGATGAGTCGCGAGCTCCGCGCCCAGTATACCGACGTCGGCCGCTTCGACCGAATCGACGAGCAGGACGGCGTGCGGATTGCCCACGGACACCGCGCCGATCTCGACGTCGCGGCCCGCGGCGCGCACGACGTACCGGTCGCGCTCCTCGGGCGCGCGAAACGGCAGCGACGCGGGCGCGAAATCCGGCACGCCGAGCCTGACGCTGACGAGTCCGTCCTCGCGGACCCGGGCCTCGATCGGTCCCGCCGCGCTCGCGAGCCGCAGCTCGCCGTCGCGTCCGCGGCCGCGCGCGGCGGCGAACCGCGCGATGCAGCGCGCCCCGTTGCCGCACTGCTCGACCTCGCCGCCGTCCGCGTTGAAGATGCGGTATGCCGCATCGTGGGCGGCGTCGTCGGCGAAGGTCACGAGCAGGAGCTGATCGAAGCCGACGCCCAGGCGCCGATCGGCGAGACGGCGCACGACGTCCGCATCGGGCGCGGGCCGATCCGGGGGCCACTCGGCGACCATGAAGTCGTTGCCGAGGCCATGCATTTTGGCGAAACGGACCTGCATGCGTGTCGGGCCTGCGGCGAGGCTCCGCCGGCGCATCTGGCCCGCAGCCCCCGCGGAAGGTTTAATGTCCGCTCGGGTATCGAACCGCAACGTTCTCCGGCCCGAGCGCCGGTGCGAAAGTATACGTGGAATCGCCTTGGCCTAAACCGCAATCGGCCTGCCGCGACCTGCGCGACTTCCTCGCGCTGCTCGAGAGTCGCGGCGAGCTGAAACGCGTGCGCCCATTCGTCGATCCGAAGCTCGAGCTGACGGAGGTCTCGCGCCGCACGCTCGCGCGCGGCGGCCCGGCGCTCCTGTTCGACGACGTCGGCGTCCCGGGCGTGCGCGCGCTGACCAACCTCTTCGGCACGCAGTCGCGCATCGTCGCCGCGCTCGGCGCGGAAGGCCCCGACGCGCTGGCCGAGCTCGGCCGCCTGCTCGCCGCGCTGAAGGCCCCCGAGCCGCCGCGCAGCGTCGGCGAGGCGTTCCGCAAGCTTCCGCTGCTCAAGGAGATCGTCAACATGGCGCCGCGCGTGCTGCGCACCGGGCGCACGCAGGAGGTGCGGATCGAGGGTGCGGACGTGGATCTCGGCGCCTGGCCGATCCAGACGTGCTGGCCGGAGGACGCGGGACCGCTGATCACGTGGGGGCTCACGACCACCCGCGCACGCGCCGACGGCCGCCAGAACCTCGGCGTCTATCGCCAGCAGGTCATCGACCGGAACAAGGTGATCATGCGCTGGCTGGCGCACCGCGGCGGTGCAACGGATTATGCTGCGTGGCGCGCCGCCCATCCGGACGAGCCGTTCCCCGTCGCGGTCAGCATCGGCGCGGATCCGGCGACGATCCTCGCGGCCGTCACGCCGATCCCGGACACGCTCTCCGAGTATGCGTTCGCGGGGCTGCTGCGCGGGGAGCGGACGGAGCTCGTCGAGTGCATCGGCTCGAGCCTGCGCGTGCCGGCGCATGCGGAGATCACGCTCGAAGGCTACATCGCGCCCGGCGAGACGGCGCTCGAGGGACCGTTCGGCGACCATACCGGGTATTACAACGAGGCGGAAACCTTCCCCGTCATGACGGTCGAGCGGATCACGCACCGGCGGGACCCGATCTATCACACGACGTATACCGGCCGGCCGCCCGACGAGCCATCCGTGCTCGGGCTCGCGCTGAACGACGTCTTCGTGCCGATCCTGAAGACGCAGTTCCCCGAGATCGTGGACTTCTACCTGCCGGCCGAGGCCTGCTCGTACCGGGTCGCCGTCGTCAGCATTCGCAAGCAGTACCCGGGGCATGCCCGCCGCATCATGTTCGGCATCTGGTCGTACCTGCGCCAGTTCATGTACACGAAGTTCGTGATCGTCGTCGACGACGACATCGACGCGCGCAACTGGCAGGACGTCGTCTGGGCCGTGTCGACCCGGGTCGATCCGGCGCGCGACAGCGTGCTCGTCGAGTCGACGCCGATCGACTACCTCGATTTCGCGTCTCCGGTCGCCGGCCTCGGCTCGAAGCTCGGCATCGACGCGACCAGCAAGTGGCCGGGCGAGGTCAGCCGGGAATGGGGGCGGGCGATCCGCATGAGCGCCGACGTCGTCGAGCGGATCGACCGGCGCTGGGACGAGCTAGGCATCGACTGAGCCGGATAGGACGTAGCGAGCGCACCCGCGCTCGAGGCGGTGGCCGGCGGCCTTGCCGCAAGAAACATCTCGGGGGTTGGACATTTGTCATAAGCACGGCTAAGTTATGCGCCTTGGCGGCGGACGGGAATCGCGATAAGAACGATAACAACGAGAAGGGACCGTTCGGGAGAAGCCTTATGAGAAGTATCCTGATCATGAACGCCAAGGGAGGCTGCGGCAAAAGCACGATCGCGACCAATCTCGCCGCATACTATGCGTCGGAAGGTTTCGAGACTGCTCTTGCCGACTTCGACCCCCAGGGCTCGGCGCTCGCGTGGCTCGAGGAGCGCCCGGAGAGCTATGGGCGGATCGCGGGCATCGAGGGGTTCGAGTCCGGCCTCCGTCACGTGCCCCGTAACACGGAGTACCTGATCATCGACGCGCCGGCACGGTCGCACGGCCGCGAGCTCACGGACCTCGTGAAGCGCGCCGAGACGATCATCGTGCCGGTGCTGCCGTCGCCGATCGACATGAAGGCGGCCGCGCGCTTCATCGAGGAAGTCCTGACCCTGCAGAAGGTCGCGGACAAGAAAGCGAAGGTCGCGCTGGTCGCGAACCGGGTTCGCGACAATACCCTGATCTTCGAAGAGCTCGACGCGTACCTGACGAAGCTGAAGGTGCCCTACGTCGCGACGCTGCGCGAGGCGCAGAACTATATCCGGGCGTACCAGCGCGGCATCGGCGTCCACGAGCTGCCGCCGTACCTCGCGTGGCCGGACTGGGAGCAGTGGGACCCGCTGCTCGAGTGGCTCGGGTCGCGGCGATCGCAGCCCCGCAACTGACCGGATGCCGGCGGGGGGTGCCGGCGCTGCCGTTCGGCGGGGCCGGGCGGCGCCGTCGGCGTCAATCCGACGGCGGCTCGAGCGCGGGGACCGTCATCGCGCGGCCGTCGACCAGCGCGAGACCGGACCGGAACGCGAGCGCGGCCCGCTCGTTCTCGCCGAGCCGATCAAGCAGGCTCCCGTACAGGGCGTACGACTCGGGCGCCGGGTCGATCGCGATGCTCGACTCGAGATAGCTGCGCGCCTTGCCCCACAGCTCGTTCGCCATGGAGAGCCGCGCGGCGGCGATCAGCAGCGCCGCGTCGTCCGGCCGGTCCCGCAGCCACGCCTCGGCCTGCTTCAGCTGCTTTTGCGGGTCCCCCGAGCGCACCTTGCCGTACGCCTCGACGAGCGTCGGATCCCAGGACCGCTTCAGCGCGGCGCGCAGCTCCCGCTCGGCGTCGCCGCCGCGCCCGAGCCGCTCGAGCGCGAGCGCGCGCAGCGCGACGACCCGCGGCAGGCGGCGGATGTCGCGAGGCAGCTCGCCCCAGCGCAGGGCCAACGCGTCCGACGTCAGCTCGGGATCGCGGAGCAGCGCGTCCAGCCCTTCCGCGGCGAGCCGCTCGAGCTCCGCCGGCGGCAGCTGCGCGCGATGCAGCTTCGGCAGCAGCGCCGCAAGCCCGGCCCGATCGTCGAGCGCCGAGCACGCCCGGGCCGCGAGCGCGAGCGCCACGGGATGCTCGGGCGACGTCTCGAGCACGCGCTGCGCCGCCTCGAACGCGCGCGCGTGCTCGCCGGTCTCGAGCTGCAGCTCGGCCTGCGTCAGCAGGACCGCGTTGCCGGCGTCGGGAAGCACCTCGTGGGCGAGCCGCAGCCATTCGTCGCGGCGCTGCGTCGAGCCCTGCTGCTGCGCGGCGCGCGCGGCCATCAGATAGTGGATCAGCGGCGCATCGCTCGCGCGTGCGCCGCGCATCAGGAGCCGCTCTCCCTTCGCCCAGTTGCCGTCCGCGATGTGCATCAGGCCTCGGGTCAGCTCCCGCCCGGCGTTCCGCTGTCTGCGCTCGGCGAGCGAGACGCCGAGCCGGTGCGGCGTGCGCCACAGCATCGCGACGCCGCGGACGGCCAGGTACAGCAGCACGAGCAGGAACGCGAGCGCGGGCACGGACATCTCGATCAGATAGCCGCGGTAGTCGATCAGCACATAGCCGCGGTCCTCGAACATGAAGTGCGCGGCCAGGGCGCCGAGAAACAGGGCGACGAGGAGCGCGATGCCG
>Ga0079224_100012388_pt1 | contig 11799 bp, 12 predicted proteins | sample Stecom2015_FD_80414 | JGI IMG/M metagenome (GOLD analysis project Ga0079224, IMG submission 80414) | Agricultural soil microbial communities from Utah to study Nitrogen management - Steer compost 2015 | ecosystem: Environmental > Terrestrial > Soil > Agricultural land | place: USA: Utah...
CAGTTGGCTCGTTCTGCCGGTGCTTATGTGATCGGAACCGGAGGTGCTAACGGTCGTCAAACAGCTCTGGATCTTGGCGTCCATAAGTACATCGACCTTGAGAAAGAGAACCTGGTAGATATCGGTGGGGTCGATCTTGTTTGTGATATTTTCGGCGGAGATATTGCCACTCAATCCGCAGCGCTGATCCGAAATGGAGGGAAATTAATCACCATAGCCGGGCCAAGCGATGCACGACCTGTCAATGGAACGACCATTGCTTTCGTAGTGGAAGCGAATCCTGCTCAGCTTAAGGAGGTTGTTCAGCGATTCCGTGCAGGTAAACTTAAAACGAACATTGGTCAGGTAGTCAATCTCGATAATGCCATTGCAGCCCTCAGCGAACAGAGCAAAGGAAAGACAATTATCCGTATTCATTCCTAAGGACATAGGGAGCGGTAACGTTCTCGCACTTTCCTTTATCTATAAAAACAACTCAAATACATGATATCAATAGACACAGATGAATGTAGGCTTGATATAGTAAATAATGATTTTTACTCCGATGTAATTCAAGGGCTGACACAAGACTCAAAGCAGTTATCCTCAAAGTATTTTTACGACAAAAAAGGTGACAAACTCTTTCAGGAAATTATGCGGTCTCCCGACTATTACCTTACCAGATGTGAAATGGAGATTTTTACAGGACAGGCCAAAGAGATTGTTGACAGTTTAGTAATCGGGAACTCAGCTATTGAATTAATTGAACTGGGGCCGGGTAATTGCGCTAAGTCAATTCATTTGATATACGCCCTTAGGGCTTCAAATGTATCCTTTAATTACGTACCAATTGACATCTCTGAAAATATAATTAATGAATTACAAACATCCTTGCCAGCTAAAATCCCTGATTTACGATTTAATGGATTGGTAGGCGATTACTTCGATACATTAGAGCGTCATAACTTAATACCGGGCACACAGAAAGTTGTAATGTGTTTGGGAGGCAATATAGGCAATATGACTGCAGCGGAAAGTAATCGGTTCTGCAAAAAATTACGTAGCTACCTGCAACCTGGTGATCGATGTATTATAGGCTTTGATCTTGTCAAACATCCGGCGACTATCAAACTCGCGTATGATGACCGAAAAGGGGTTACCCGGGCATTTAATCTCAATCTGTTGGAAAGAATTAACCGTGAATTGGGTGCTGATTTCGATATGGACCAGTTTGACCATTATTGTAGTTACGATCCGCTGACCGGAGCGGCGAAAAGCTATCTGGTTTGTTTAAGCGATATGGTGGTGCACCTACCCGGTGCCAGCATTCCATTGGAAAAAGATGAATGTATATGGACCGAAATATCACAGAAATATTCAAAAAAACAGATTTACCAAATGGCGGCTGATAATGGGTTTGTTCATACAACGGAATTCTTAGATACCAAATCGTGGTTTATGGATGCCATTTGGACAGCAGTTTAAATCAAATAAAATGGAAAAGTTTGATGCTATTATAATAGGTTCAGGACAGGGAGGTAATCCACTGGCAAAAAGGTTTTCTGAGGAAGGAAAACGAGTTGCTCTTGTTGATTCGGCATTTTTAGGGGGTACTTGTGTAAACTACGGATGTACCCCTACAAAAACTTTAGTTGGTATTGCTAAAAAAATTTTTCAAGCTAAAGGTGCTGTAAAATATGGGATTACTCTAAATAATATTGAGCCAAATTACAAACTAATTAATCGACAGAAAAATAAGGTAGTAAGTCATTCCCGTGATAATTTAGAAAAATCTTTATTTCGGGATTCTAATATTACCTTTTTTCATGGAAAAGCTAGTTTTTCAGGACACAAGGAAGTGCTTGTAAGATTGTCAAATTCTAACTACAAATCTATAACAGCGGAGTCCATATTTATTAACACTGGAACTCAGGCTCGTGTTCCCGAAATTGAAGGATTGCAATCCGTAAAGTTTCTTACGTCAAAAACCATTTTAGATCTTAAGTACCTGCCTGAGCATTTACTGATTATTGGTGGCGGTTATATTGCACTTGAATTTTCACAGATTTTCCGCCGGATGGGCAGTCAGGTTACCATTATAGAACAATCTCCCAGGTTGTTACCGAGGGAAGATGACGATGTCGCATCTATGATTCGTCAGGTTCTTGAAGCCGAAGGTGTGAAAATTATTACCGGTGCAATAGTCAGGCGGGTAAGCACAACTACGGACGAGTCAATTTATATAGAAGTTCTATCTGAATATAAATCAATTGAAATAACAGGTACTCACCTTTTAGTTGCTGCCGGTACAGCACCAAACACAAAGGATTTGGATTTGTCAAAAACAGACATTCAGGTGGACGAAAGAGGATTTATTCCTGTAAACGATCATTTAGAAACTAAAGAAACGGGTATTTACGCATTGGGTGATGTTAAAGGAGGACCGGCATTCACCCACGTATCTTATCACGATTATATTGTGGTAGCCGACCATTTATTTGGTGGCAAAACTTCTTCTATTCACAATCGGTTGGTTCCTTACTGTCTTTTCATTGATCCGGAACTTGGAAGAATCGGACTCACGGAAAAAGAAGCGAGTGAAAAGGACTTGGATTTTTCTGTGGCCAAGATGAGCACTTCCTCCATAGCCCGGGCTATCGAGACAGATGAAACCACAGGATTTATAAAGGCCATCGTTGATAACAACACAAGGAAAATTCTGGGTGTTGCCGTCATATGTGCTGGGGGCGGTGAACTAATGTCGATATTACAGATCGCTATGATGTGTGGATTGACTTACGACCAATTACGCAACACTATGTTTGCCCATCCTACTTATGCCGAAGCAATTAACAACCTTTTCAGTCCAACACACATAAAACAAAAGATTTAGTTATGACAGACATTAAAGATAAATATCGCAGAGTTCGCAAACGGAGCGAAGACATCTGTTCAAGCCTGCAAACTGAAGACTATGTGGTACAACCCGTTGTATATGTGAGCCCTCCAAAGTGGCACCTCGGACATACTTCCTGGTTTTTTGAAACATTTATCTTGATACCCTACATTCCCGACTATATGCCTTTTGATTCTTCATATCCTTACGTATTTAACAGCTATTACGAAAGTTTAGGTGCTCGTGCGATACGAACTGACAGGGGTAATTTAAGTCGGCCGACCGTTGAAGAAATCTATCAATATCGGAAATATGTAGATAATGCGATGGAACAGTTGCTCAGTTTACCGGTAAGTGATGAACTGAACATGCTGACTATTTTGGGACTTAATCATGAAGAACAGCATCAAGAATTATTGGCAACGGACATCAAGTATATTTTAGGGCACAACCCCCTTTTTCCTGTATATAATGAAATTGCAACTTCTGTTGAAGCATCTTCTCATAGAGATGAATTCGTAATTATTAAAGAGGGCTCACACGGCATTGGTTATAACGGTGATGAATTTTGTTTTGATAATGAATTGGGACGACATACCGTTTTCCTGCCTGCATATAAAATCGCAAAGGAATTGGTCACGAATGCAGAATACCTCGAATTCATCGAGGACGGAGGGTATAAAAGACACGAATATTGGCACGCAGAAGGACTGGATTGGATTAAGAATAACAACATTCTAGCTCCACTATACTGGCATAAAATAGACAACCAATGGTACTACTATAACGCATCCGGAATTCAGCCATTAAAATTAGACGAACCAGTAACACATATCAGTTATTACGAAAGTTCCGCCTTTGCTGCATGGAGAGGAATGAGATTGCCTACGGAATTTGAATGGGAAGTTGCATGCCACAAGTTTGAATGGGGTAAACGATGGGAGTGGACGGGGAGTGCTTATCTCCCTTATCCAGGGTATCTAAGAGCTGCCGGTGCTATCGGAGAATATAATGGCAAATTTATGGTCAATCAAATGGTACTCCGCGGGGCTTCTGTTGTTACTCCTCCAGGTCATAGCAGACCAAGCTATCGTAATTTTTTCCATCCACATTTGAGATGGCAATATACAGGCATCAGACTTACGCAAACCATCACCTGAGAGGAGAATAATCCTAAAAAAGTGTTCGTATCATAAACATAAAATAGATACTTATGAGAAAAGGAAGTTGGCCATATTTAGCATATAAAGATGCAAAACAAACATACCAGACAATTCATCTCTGGACACAGATAGCTGGAAAAATTAAGGTAGCAAAGCTTCCGTGGATTAATCATTCGTGGCACACTACCTTGTTTGTAACACCTTTCGGGCTGACTACGAATAATATCCCTGATAGGGATAAGCATTTTCAAATTAATTTTGATTTTCTTCAGCATCGACTACAGATCATTACCAGTAAAAATGAAGAAAAGGTTTTTGATTTAAAATCGCTTTCAGTTGCGTCATGCTACAAGTACACATTGGAGACTTTAAGCAACTTCGGTATTGATTGCCAAATAAATCCTATCGCATGTGAATTGGTAGATCCAATTCCCTTTTACTTAGATGATGCTCACGATAGCTATAATCCAGAGCATGCTTACAAATGGCATCAGGCACTATTAAAAATAAACGATGTGCTTACAAAATTCCGAGCTAAATTTACAGGGAAAAGCAGTCCTGTACATTTCTTTTGGGGCAGTTTTGATTTAGCCGTATCCCGTTTTTCCGGCAAAGAAGCCCCTCTTCATCCCGGAGGTATTCCGAATCTACCGGACTGGGTGACCCAAGAAGCCTATTCTCACGAAGTATTCAGTTGTGGATTCTGGCCAGGCGATGCATCGGTTCCATTTGCAGCCTTTTATAGTTATATCTATCCTGAACCTGAAAACTATAATACCTCTAGTGTAAAACCAGATACTGCTTATTATGACAAAAATTTAAGGGAATACTTACTCCCCTATATAAATGTTCAGAAGTCAGATAATCCTTCTCAGATTTTGTTGGACTTTTTGAACAGTACCTATGAAGTTGCGGCAAATCTTTCAAAATGGGATAGAGAAAAACTTGAATATAAACAACTAAAATAAAAAGTATAAAACACACAGTCTAATTTATTAATATTAAAAAAATACAATTATGTTAAAATGGCTTGATATTATAAAGTTTGCCAACAACGGCAATCCCATTCCCGATAAAAGAGTGGAAAAAACACCAGAGGAATGGAAAGAACTGCTTACTGAAGAGCAATTCAGAATTACAAGATTAAAAGGTACAGAACGTGCATTTAGCTCAGAGCTGTGTTCCTATTTTGAACCGGGAAGATATACCTGTGTATGTTGTGACACATTGCTTTTTGATGCAGACACCAAGTTTGAAAGTGGAACTGGCTGGCCTTCTTTCACACAGCCCATAAAAGAAAATGCAGTTGCTTATCATAAAGATACTTCCTTTGGGATGATACGTGTTGAGGCACTTTGTAATACTTGTGATGCGCATTTGGGACATGTATTTCAGGATGGACCGAAACCCAGTGGACTTCGTTATTGTATGAACGCGGTTTCCCTAAAAAAACTTGAAGAAGCTCGCGAAAAGAAAGTGGATTTTGGTGGTGGTTGTTTCTGGTGCACAGAGGCAATTTTTCAACGATTAAAAGGAGTATTGAAAGTAGAGAGCGGATATAGTGGAGGTACTGTTGTTAACCCTACATATAGAGAGGTTTGTAGTGGTGTAACAGGACATGCAGAAATGGTCGAAATCACCTATAATCCCGAAGAAATATCCTTCGAAGATTTACTAAGAATACATCTCACTACCCATAACCCAACTACGGTAAATAAGCAGGGAGGCGATCGAGGTTCCCAATATCGAAGTATTATTTTTTATAGGACAGAGGAAGAAAAACAAAAAGCAATGGCCGTAATTGAAGATGTTCAGAAGGACTATTCGGACATGATCGTCACTGAATTGGAAATGTTTGAACATTTTTATAAAGCCGAAGAACACCATCAAAACTATTTCGTAAGAAACCCTGACGGAGGATATTGTCGCGTAGTGATTGAGCCCAAACTGCAAAAGTTTAACCATTTATACAAGGATAAATTAAAGGAAGAATAAAACAAATGCAACCATTGATTAAAGAACAAAACGACCTGATAAAATGCCTTATCATAGGTTCGGGACCCGCAGGTTACACAGCTGCTATCTATGCTTCTCGAGCAGATTTAAAACCTGTTTTATATTCAGGTCTACTTATTGGGGGGCAACTCACGAAAACGACCGAAGTCGAGAATTACCCGGGATATCCGGATGGAGTAATGGGCCCTGAAATGATGGAGGGATTCCACAAACAGGCTTCCAGAATGGGTGCAGATTTACGCTTAGGAATAATTAGTGAAGTCGATTTTTCAAAATCGCCCTATAAAATCACAATCGATAATAATGAGGTAATATTTGCTGAATCAGTTATTATAGCCACAGGAGCCACACCAAAACAGCTGGGAATTTATTCAGAACTGAAATACGCCGGTCGCGGGGTTTCTGCTTGTGCCACTTGTGATGGATTTTTCTTTAAAGGTGAAGATGTTGCTATTGTTGGCGGAGGAGATACTGCTGCAGAAGAAGCCCTACATCTGTCAAAACTTTGTAAAAAGGTGTATATGCTAGTTCGTAAATCAAACCTTAAGGCTTCAAAAACAATGATCCGGCGATTAGAAAACACCCCTAACATTGACATCTTATTTAATACTGAAGTAAAGGAAATTCTTGGAGATGGAGAAAAAATTAATGCTGCTCAGGTGTTCAATAATTCTACCAATGATGAGACCAGGATAGAAGTAACCGGCCTTTTCGTTGCAATCGGACACCAACCTAACACGGAGGTTTTTAAGCCTTGGATCGCCATGGATGAATTAGGTTACATTAAAACAAACAATTGTTCTACAGAGACCAATATCTCGGGTATTTTTTGTTGTGGCGATGCTCAGGACCCTAAATATCGTCAAGCGATTACTGCTGCGGGAAGTGGTTGTATGGCAGCATTGGATTGTGAGCGATTCTTATCTGCGTTGGAACACAATTTCGTTGAGTAATAACCATTAAAAGAGCAACGGCATGAATGAATCATTGAATTTTATTGAAGAAATCATTGAGAATGATATCCGCAATCAGGTATATCATGAAGGTATCGCTACAAGGTTTCCGCCGGAACCTAATGGATATCTGCATCTCGGTCATGCCAAATCAATCTGTTTGAATTTCGGGCTTGCATTAAAATACAACGGGAGTTTTAATTTAAGGTATGACGACACCAATCCTGAACGGGAGAATAGCAACTATACAGAGGCCATCAAGAAAGATATTATGTGGTTGGGTTTTAAATGGGATAATGAACACTATACTTCTGATTACTTTGAAACATTGCACGGATTTGCGATAACTTTAATAAAAAGAGGGCTGGCCTATGTAGACGATAGTTCATCCGAAGATATAGCCAGACAGAAAGGTACACCCCGAATTCCTGGAATTGCTAATCAATACAGAGGTCGTTCGATAGATGAAAATTTACGTTTTTTCGAGGCAATGAAACTAGGTCAATATGGAGACGGAGAAAAAGTATTACGTGCAAAGATTGATATGAGTGCTGAAAATATGCTTATGAGGGATCCAGTCATGTACCGCATCAAGCACACTCCTCATTACCGGACAGGGAAAGCCTGGTGCATTTATCCTATGTATGATTTTGCTCATGGTCAGTCTGATGCTATTGAACACATTAGTCATTCAACCTGTACTCTCGAGTTTTTGGCGCACCGACAGCTATATAACTGGTTTATTACCAAATTGGAATTATACCCTTCCAAACAGATTGAGTTTGCACGGTTAAATCTTGCCTATACCATCATGAGTAAGCGAAAGTTGCAATATTTGGTTGAAAATAAGCTTGTCGATGGATGGGATGATCCGCGCCTACCCACAATAGCCGGACTACGTCGAAGAGGATACACACCAAATGCTATACGGGATTTTTGTAAACGGATTGGTGTTGCAAAGCGCAATGCAATTACTGATTACAATTTGTTGGAATTTTGTGTTCGCGAAGATTTAAACCAATCAGCCCAACGCAGAATTGCCGTTTTAAGACCGCTGAAAGTTATTATTACAAATTATGACAAAACGGTAACAGAGTATGTTAAGATGGAAAATGTACCCGGAGACCAAAGCAAGGGCATTCGAGAACTTCCTTTTGGTGAAGAGCTTTGGATTGAGCAGGAGGATTTTATGGAGCACCCAACAAAAAATTTCTTTAGGCTGTCACCTGGAGGTATGGTTCGATTGAAAGGGGCTTATATTATCCGGTGCGAGCATATCGTAAAAGACCAGAATGGTCATGTCACCGAACTCCATTGTACATATCTTCCGGAAACCAAATCGGGTAATGACCAAAGCAAAATTAAAGTAAAAAGTACGATTCATTGGCTAAGTATCCATCACGCCATTCCAGCTGAAATCCGGCTTTATGATAAACTTTTTAATGTAGAAGACCCCAATCAATCGGACGATCATTTTGCAGATCATCTTAATCGTGATAGTCTTCAGGTATTGCAAAACGCCTACGTCGAGAAAGATCTTTCGACAGAAGATCAATCAGGCGAGCATTTTCAATTTATCAGATTGGGATATTTTATAAAAGATAAAAACTCGAACGCAGACCATTTGATTTTTAATCGAACGGTGGATCTTAAAAACCGCTGGAAGAAGGCTTAGTTTATTCAAAAACAGTAAATAACAATTAATTCAAAATAAAGATGGAAAAGATCGAAATACACGAAGGAGAAAAAGGAATCTCTTTTTTTTCGCTTCATGCAAATGACAAAGAAGTCGGAAGGATGTTGGTGAACGTTAACGCTGAAATATTAGAAGCAGGATATACAAGTGTTGGTCTTGATCAACGTAAAAACGGATATGGAAAGAAATTGGTAAATGCGGTAGTCGATTATGCACGTGAGAATAATCTCAAAATAAAAGCAACCTGTGGTTTTGTTGCAATGATATTTAAGAAACATCCGGAACTCTATGGAGACATTCTTGCCCGGAGATAAAGAAAATAAATTATGCTTTTAAATAGAAATTAATAATTATGCGTAGAGGAAAACAAACTATTCGCTTGTTCGCAAACGATATTACAGGAGATCTTACTAAAGATCGTCAAGAGGTCATTGTTAATTGGCGTGCTGGCCAACTAATTCTTGATGAACCAACATTTAATGGAGGCAATGATATAGGACCAGATCCCTTTACAGCTATTTTGTCTGGTTTATTAGGATGTACATTGACCACTATGCGGATGTATATCAGAAAAAAAGGATGGGACATCAAAGACATCCATTGTTCTGTAAATATGATCCAACAACCAGAGCCATTCAAAACTTCAATCTTCAGAACAATTACTTTCGGTCAGTCAGTAACCGATGAACAAAAAGAACGTTTACTCTGGATTGCGCAGAACTGCCCGGCTGCAAAGTTGTTACAAGGAGATATTTCTATAGAAACTCGATTATCCGAAGATTCGACTGTTCGTGCTGGTGAAGGAGACTACCCTCCATCTGTCGACGTTTTTACTAGTGAGGTATAAAAAAAATTATTGGAATCGTAAAAAAAATTCCTTTTCACCAAAAATCAGCAAATGATTAAATTTAAAATAATATGGAACTAAAAAACAAAAAAGTACTGATTACTGGCGGAAGCACTGGAATAGGCAGAGCAATTGTCAAAGAACTTATACAATATGGCGTAAAGGAGATAGCTGTCGTAGGAAGAAAAAAACAGCATTTGGAAACATTAAAAGCTGAATTCACAACAGCAAACATCCTTATCATACAAGCAGATGTTTCAGTAACTGAAGACTTAAATAAAGTAGTTTCAACTATATCACGAGAGTGGGGAATGCTTGATATATTGATAAATAATGCGGGTGTTGTCAGCGCAGGTTTGTTGGCCGAACAGAGCGATGAAGATATTATGGGTCAGGTAAATATCAATCTCACAGGTCTGATCCTATTGACCAAAAAATCAATCGGCCTTTTACAGAAAAGCAACGAAGGTGCCATTGTCAATATATCCTCCGGATACGGTTATATCGCTATGCCTTTTTATAGTGTGTATGCTGCCACTAAAGCTGCAGTAGCACAATTTTCTAATGCCATGAGAAGAGAGCTTTATCAATATCCAATTCATGTAATGACGGTGTATCCTTCTGCAACAAATACGGGTATGATGAAAACTGCAGTAGTAGATAAAATGGACAATCCCGAAGACGTGGCGAAAGCTACCATTGATGGACTAATACTGAAAGAAATCAATGTAATTATGGGCGGTACAGAAAGAGAAGAACAAGTGAAATTAAATTTTTTGGAGCCAGAAAAATTCGATCAGATTGCTGCCGACAGTTTTGAAGCTCTAAGAAAAAGAACTAAAAATCATCGATCAATGTAATATAATCATTGATAAATTAGAATAAAAATATATTTTAACGTCCAGTGGCTGTAGCATTAATAGTCTTACCTTATTTATTAAAATTAGGAAATTCAAACCCGCTTGCCCTGTAACTTATCCGTTAAAGTTGGCATTTAGCCTTTATACTCACCTTATTGACGGATCATCAATTAGGGGTATTTCACATTATTATCTCTTACAAAAAACATTTAATTGCTGATGCTGTTTTTGGAATCGTGTTTCTGATAGCTCCATTCGTTTTTTCATTTAAAGGATTGGATGCCTGGGTAAACGGTGTAGTAGTTTTAGCAGTAGTAAGTTTGCATAAGCCGGAATAAGCTTATCTGACTTTCAATAAACTTAAAACGAAAAAAGAATACTTGAAGTCGATACTTCGAATGTTTTATGCTTATAAAAATTATGGACAAGATACTTTCAGAAATTAGAAATTGTACTGTCTGCAAAGAATTTTTACCTAATACCCCAAAGCCGATTATTCAGGCGAGCAGTGCTTCGAAAATTGTAATAATAGGGCAGGCTCCGGGTCGAAAAGTTCAAGATAGCGGTATTCCGTGGGATGATGCCAGCCGTAACAATTTAAGAAGCTGGTTGGGAGTTGATAGGCAAACATTTTATAATGAAAAAATCTTTGCACTTATACCTATGGGATTTTGCTTTCCTGGCAGTGGAAAATCAGGCGACTTGCCTCCAAGACCGGAATGTGCGCCCTTATGGCATCAAAAACTATTGGAATCAATGCCAGAAATAGAATTAACCTTATTGATTGGGACAATATGCCCAGAAATACTACTTGAAAACCAGTACTAAAGATACCTTAACAAAAACAGTGAAAAATTATGAAGAGTATCTACCAAATTATATCCCATTACCACACCCATCCCCCCGAAACAACATTTGGCAAAATAAAAATGAATGGTTTAAGGAAAATCTAATACAAGTGTTACAGGAAAAAGTGGAATCACTCATTAGCGATAACGACTTAAATATCGTAAATAAATTGGTATAAATAGATTGGATATAGAATACTCATCGGAGATTTTCCATCGATCGGTATTCGCATCGAATCAAAGGCAGCAGAACTTGGCGGATTTGTGACAAAAAGTAATCTGAACAGCAGAATTTTGGAAAACCAATCTTTTCCGGTAAGTCAAGATAGCGCAGTTGAAGTAAAAAAGTATTTGGTAAACAATGAGATGATTTTGAGAATTCCCCAAAAAGAACTTGGAAATCTTCTGAATGCTTTGGGTGAAGAAATTGAATTTCTGCATTTCAGAAATATTTCGGCTGATGATGTGAGCCTGAATTTAATGCTGGATGAACTGGAAACCAATCGTTTGAATCAGACCAATGAAAAATTGGACGTGGCAC
>Ga0079224_100012389_pt1 | contig 11798 bp, 10 predicted proteins | sample Stecom2015_FD_80414 | JGI IMG/M metagenome (GOLD analysis project Ga0079224, IMG submission 80414) | Agricultural soil microbial communities from Utah to study Nitrogen management - Steer compost 2015 | ecosystem: Environmental > Terrestrial > Soil > Agricultural land | place: USA: Utah...
GCGGCTCGCGGCTGCCGTCGCGGCAGAGGTCGACGCGCAGAAGGCGAAGCTGTCGCGCCGCGAGACCGTCGACGGCGCCCTCGCCCACTCGTCGATCATCGTCGTCGACGATCTCGCTACGGCCGTCGCGATCTCGAACACGTACGCGCCGGAGCATCTGATCCTGCAGGTCGAGCAGCCCCGCGAGCTGCTCGCCGCGGTCGAGGCCGCCGGCTCGGTCTTCCTTGGCCCGTGGTCACCCGAATCGATCGGCGATTACTGCAGCGGCACGAATCACGTGCTGCCGACGTACGGCTACGCACGACGCAGCTCGAGCCTCGGCGTCGGTGACTTCCTGCGCTCGATGACGGTGCAGGAGCTCTCGGCCGACGGCCTCCGCACCATCGGCCCGATCGCGGAGACGCTCGCCGAGCTCGAAGGGCTCGACGCGCACGCACGCGCCGTCACGACGCGGCTCGACGTCCTCGGGAGGGACGCGCGATGAGCGTTCTCGACCTCGCGCGCCCCGATCTGCGCGCCCTCGCGCCCTACGTGCCCGGCGCATGGGAGCCGGGCATGATTCGCCTCAACGCGAACGAGTCGCCGTGGCGCGCGCCGGGCGACAAAACCGAGCGCGGGCTCAACGTCTACCCGCCGCCGCGGCCGTTCGCGCTGCGCGACCGCCTCGCGCAGCACTACGGCGCGAAGCCCGACGAGATGCTCGTCACGCGCGGCAGCAGCGAAGCGATCGACGTGCTGATTCGCGGCTTCTGCCGCGCCGGGCAGGACAGCATCCTGATCTGCCCGCCGACGTTCGACATGTACCGCGTCTACGCGACGATCCAGGCGGCCGGCATCGTCCGCGTGCCGCTCAAGCGCGGCGCGGAGCGCTTTACGTTCGACACGGCGGCCGTGCTCGACGCGATCGGCGAAGGCGTGAAGATCGTGTTCCTCTGCACGCCGAACAATCCGACCGGCCAGTCGATCCCGCGCGCGGACATCGAGGCCGTCTGCGAAGCGGCGGCCGGCCGCGCGCTCGTCGTGATCGACGAGGCGTATCACGAGTTCGCGGACACGAGTTATCTCGATCTCCGCGAGCGCTACGAGCACGTCGTGCTGCTCCGCACGCTGTCGAAGTTCGTGTCGCTCGCGGGCGTGCGCTGCGGCGCACTGATCGCGGCGCGCGAGGTCATCGACTATCTCGGCAACGTGCTGCCGCCCTACACGTTCCCGACGCCTTCCATCGAGCACGTGCTCGCCGCGCTGACGGAAGACTCGCTGCGCGTCTCGAGCGCGCGCGTCGCGGTTCTGAAACGCGAACGCGAGCGCGTCGCCCAAGCGCTCCGCGACGTGCCGGAGGTGCTCGAGGTCTTCCCGAGCGACGCGAACTTCCTCCTCGTCCGCGCGCGCGACGGGCAGCGCTTTCGCACCGCCGCGTATCGCGCCGGCATCCTCGTCCGCATGTTCGCCGACGAAACGCTCGCGGACTGCGTGAGGATCACGATCGGTCGCCCCGAGGACAATGACCGGCTGCTCGCCGCGATCGGCCGGATGGAGCGCTTCGATGATGCGTAAGGTGCTGTTCGTAGGCCGCGAAGGCACGCTGATCGAGGAGCCGGCGGACGGCCGCGTGGATGCGCCCGAGAAGGTGATGCTGATGCCGGGCGTGATCCCCGCGCTCGTGCGGCTCCAGCAGGCGGGCTACGAGCTCGTCGTCGTGACGAACCAGCCGGGCCTCGGCAGCGAGAGCTTCAGGCGTCCGGAGTTCGAGCGGGCCGAGGCCTATCTGCGCGCGCTCTTCGCGTCGCAGGGCATCTCGTTCGCGGCGACGTTGATCTGCCCGCATACGCCCGACGAGCGCTGCGGCTGCCGAGCGCCGGGCGTCGGGCTCGTCCGCGAGTTCCTCGCGGCGGACGTTCTCGACCGGGAGCGCTCCGCCGTCGTCGGCAAAGGGCCGGAGGACCTCGAGCTCGCGGCGAACATCGGCATCGCGGGTTACGTCGTCGCGAAGAACGGCGGGCCCGACGAGACGTGGGCCCACGTCGTGCATATGCTGCTCGACCGGCCGCGGACCGCGGTCGTGAAGCGCAAGACGCGCGAAACGGACGTCCGCATCGAGGTCGATCTCGACCGCGAGGCGGAGCCGGTCGCGCGGACCGGCATCGGCTTCTTCGATCACATGCTCGAGCAGATCGGCAAGCACGGCGGGTTCGCGCTCGAGGTCGAATGCCGCGGCGACCTCGACGTCGACGAGCACCATACGGTCGAGGACGTCGCGCTCGCGCTCGGCGAGGCGCTCAAGCGCGCGCTCGGCGATAAGCGCGGCATCGGACGCTACGGCTTCCTGCTGCCGATGGACGAGGCGTCCGCCGAGATCGCGATCGACCTCGGCGGCCGGCCGTACCTCGTGTTCGAAGGGACGTTCCCGCGCGAGCGCGTCGGCGAGCTGCCGACGGAGCTCGTGCCGCATTTCTTCCGCTCGCTCGCGGAGTCGCTCGGCGCGAACGTGCACGTGCGGCTGCGCGGCGAGAACACGCACCACATGGTCGAGGCGGCGTTCAAGGGCGTCGCGCGCGCGCTGCGACAGGCGATCGAGCGCACCGGCGACACGCTGCCGTCGACGAAGGGGCAACTATGACTACGCCGACTTCCTCCGCGGCACGTGCGGCCGCCGCGCGCCGCTCGAACCCGGTCGTGATCGGCAGCTGCGGCTCGAATCTCGCGTCGCTCGGATTCGCGTTCGAGCGGCTCGGCGTCGACGCGCCGGTCACCGAGGATCCCGAGCGGGTGCGCGCGGCGAGCCACGTGATCCTGCCCGGCGTCGGCGCGGCCGGCGACGGCATGGAGCGGCTCCGGCGCGCGGGCCTCGCCGATGTCGTGCCGACGCTGACGCAGCCAGTGCTCGGCATCTGCCTCGGCATGCAGATCCTGTTTACCGCGTCCGAGGAAGAAGACACGCCCTGCCTCGGCATCATTCCGGGCGTTGCGCGGCGCTTCCCGCGCTCGGCGACGCATCCCGTCCCGCACATGGGCTGGAACCGCGTCATGCTGCGCCGCCGCTCGCAGCTGACGGAAGGCCTCGACGACGGCGACTACGCGTATTTCCTGCACAGCTACGCAGTGCCCGTCGGTCCCTATACGCGCGCGACGAGCGAGTACGGGATCGAGTTCTCGGCGATCGTCGAGCACGGCAATTTCTTTGGCGCGCAGTTCCATCCCGAGCGCTCGTCGCGGCTCGGTGCGCGGCTGCTCGCGAACTTCCTCGCGCTGTGATGAAGCTGATTCCGGCGATCGATATTCGCGGCGGGCGCTGCGTCAGGCTCCTCAAGGGCGACTTCGCGAAGGAAACGCGCTACGACGCGGACCCGGTCGAGCTCGCCGCGCACTATCGCGCGCTCGGCGCCCGTTGGCTCCATGTCGTCGACCTCGACGGAGCGGCCGCCGGTGCGCCGGCAAATCTGCCGCTCGTGAAAGCGATGCGCGCAGACGGGCTGCGCGTGCAGCTCGGCGGCGGTATCCGGGACGATGCAAGCCTCGAGCAGGCGCTCGAGATCGCGGACCGGGTCGTCATCGGCAGTCTCGCCGTCACGGCTCCGGAGCACGTCACGCGCTGGCTCGACACCTACGGCGCGGAGCGCTTCACGCTCGGCTTCGACGTGCGGATCGACGCCGCCGGCACGCCGTTCGTCACGACCCACGGCTGGACGCAGACGAGCGCCGTGACGCTCGCGGACGCGATCGAGCGCTTCCTGCCGCACGGGCTCGTGCACGTGCTCTGCACGGACGTCGACCGCGACGGCGCGCTCGCCGGGCCGAACCTCGAGCTCTACGCGGACTGCGCCCGGCGGTGGCCGACGCTCGCCGTGCAGGCGTCGGGCGGCGTCCGGGATGCGGCCGATCTCGCCGCGCTCGCGACGACCGGCGTCGCCGGCGCGATCTCCGGCAAGGCGCTGCTCGAAGGCCGGATCTCGCCGGATGAGATCCGCGCGTACGTGTAGCGCCGCACGAGGAATCGAACGACATGCTGACGAAGCGAATCATCCCGTGCCTCGACGTCCGCGACGGCCAGGTCGTGAAGGGCGTGCAGTTCCGCAACCACCGCGTGATGGGCGACATTCTCGAGCTCGCGGAGCGCTATCGGGACGAGGGCGCGGACGAGCTCGTGTTCTACGACATCACGGCAAGCCCCGACGGGCGAACGGTCGATCGGCGCTGGGTCAATCGCGTCGCGCGGATCCTGGACATCCCGTTCTGCGTCGCCGGCGGCATCCGCACGCTCGCGGACGCCGAGGCGATCCTGAACTTCGGCGCCGACAAGATCTCGGTCAACACGCCCGCCCTCGAGAATCCCGACTTCATCGACGAGCTCGTGCGGCGCTTCGGCTCGCAATGCGTCGTCGTCGGCGTCGACACGCTCGAGCGGGACGGCGACTACCACGTCTACCAATACACGGGCGATCCCGACCGGACCCGGCCGAGCCGGCGCCGCACGCTCGACTGGGTGCGCGAGGTCGAGCAGCGCGGCGCGGGCGAGATCGTGTTGAACTGCATGAACCAGGACGGCGTGCGGCGCGGCTACGACGTCGAGCAGCTCGCGCTCGTGCGCGATGCGGTGCAGGTGCCGCTGATCGCGTCCGGCGGCGCGGGCGCGCCGGAGCATTTCAAGGACGTGTTCGAGAAGGCCCGCGTCGACGGCGCGCTCGCCGCGAGCGTGTTCCACTCCGCGACGATCGCGATCCCGGACTTGAAGCGTTATCTGCTCGCGGCCGGGATCCCGGTCCGGCCGCCGGTCGATACTCGGAGCGGCACGCCGCAGGCACCGGGTGCCGAGCACGCCCCATCGGTGCGTTGACATGAGCGGCACGACGAACCTCGATTTCCTCTCTGCGCTCGAGCGCGTCATCGACTCGCGCCTCGCCGGCGGATCGGCCGAGCAGAGCTATACGGCGCGGCTCGCGCAGCAGGGCGTTCTCAAGGTCGCGCAAAAGGTCGGCGAGGAAGGCGTCGAGCTCGCGCTCGCGGCCGCCGCGCAGGACGACGCGCGCGTCACGGCCGAAGCGGCCGACCTCCTCTACCACGTCGTGCTACTGCTGCGTGTGCGCGGGCTCCGCCTCGAGGACGTAGTGGCCGAGCTCGAGCGGCGCCACCGCTGACCGAGAATCGTCGGCGGCCGAAATCGTGTGAGACACCTTTTTCCGACACGACGATCCGGCATGTCTGGCGGCTTGCGGCGGAATGTCGGTAAAAGGTGTCTGACACGATCTTCTAGTTCGCGGGCTCGAGCCTGAGCAGCGAGCCTGGGTTCTCGTCGGTCAACACGTACAGCAAGCCGTCGGGACCCGGGCGCACGTCTCGGATCCGCTGACGGAGCTCGATCAGGATCGGCTCGCGCTGGATCGGCTGGCCGAGATCGTTGAACGTGATACGTTGGATGTGACCCGTCCAGCTCACCCTCCCCTGCATCATCGCCCCGACGAACGCATTGCCCCGCCAGGCCGGGAAGCGGTCGCCGCTGTAGAACGACAATCCCGAGATCGCGATCGACGGCACCCAATAGAGAAGCGGCGGCTCGAGCCCGTCGCGCGACGTTTCGTCGCTGATCGTCGTGCCGTCGTAGTCTTTGCCGTATGTTACGAGCGGCCAGCCGTAATTGCGGCCCGCGAGGATCACGTTGATCTCGTCGCCGCCGAGCGGGCCGTGCTCGTTCTCCCAGATGGCGCCGGTGTCGGGGTGCACGGCGAGCCCCTGCGGGCTCCGGTGGCCATACGAATAAATCTCGGGCAGCCACCCGTCACACCCGACGAACGGGTTGTCGTCGGGCACCGAGCCGTCCTCGCGCAGACGCAGCACCTTGCCGCCGTGCACGCTGCCGTCTTGCGCACGCTCCTGCTCCTGCCGCTCGCCGACGGTGAGGTACAGGTGCCGGTCGGGGCCGAACACCATGCGGCCGCCGAAATTCGTCGGCGACCGGCTCCAGTTCTCCGCGACGAAGATCTCCTCGACGTCCGCGAGCGTCACGCCGTCGAACCGGGCGCGCGCGACGGCCGTCGTCGACAGCCCGTCATCGCGCCCCTTCGAGTAGCTGAGATAGAGCAGCCGGTTCTCGGCGAAGTCCGCATGCAGCAGCACGTCGAGCAGGCCGCCGAGCACGGTGATGTGCACCTGCGGGACGTTCGCGATCGGCTCCGGATCGAGCACGCCGTCGCGCACGATGCGAAGCCGCCCGGCGCGCTCGGTGATCAGGATGTCGCCGCCCGGCAGAAACGCGAGGCTCCACGGATTCGCGAGCCCGCCTGCAATCTCGTCTACGAGGATCGCGTAGTCCACGCTCCGCACGACGGTGGGTAGCGGCGGCCACGGCGGCGAGTCGCGCAGCACCTGTGCTCCGGTCTCCGACCATGGGAATCCCGCGAGCGCTGCGGCCGCGGTGATGCCCGCCGCAACGAACCGGAAACGACGCATCCACTCCTCCCGTTGCGTTCCGATGCCGACCGGCGCCTGTCCGGCACCGTTCCGCATGCGGTCAAATACCGCCGAATGGATCGAGGCCGCCGGGCTGCTGCATGAAGCCGACCTGCCCCTCGAACTCGCCGGCGACGGCGAGCCGCCCGTCGACGACCTTGAGCGGCAGCGCGGCAAGCGGCCACGGTGCCGGGCCCCCGATGACCCGCGCACCGTCCTTCGGGTCGAACTCCGACTCGTGGCACGGACACCTGAAGCGGCGCACGTCGCCGTACCAGTCCGTGACGTCGCAGCCGGTATGCGTGCAGACGCCGGAATACGCGACGATGCCGTCGATGGAGCGGGCGCGCGTATCCGTTGCGAGCTCGGCCGGATCGAGCCGGACGACGATGACCTGGTTGAGCCGCGATCCGTTCCGCACGACGCCGGTCGCCGGATCCTGCGGATAGGCGAAGATCTGCTTCGCGCCGACCTCGAGATCGTCGGGCGCGATCGGCTGCCCGGCGCGCGCGCCGAACGCGACGACGAGCCAATCGTCCTTCCGAGGCGGGGCGGACTCCTCACCGTCGGCCGCAGCAAGACGCGGGAAACCGACGCCGACGGCAATCACTTTGAGCAGACTTCGGCGCCGGCAGCGGCACGCGGGCCGCGAAACGGTGGACTCGGTCATAGGCGTCGTCGATCCCTTCGGACTGCCGCGATTGTGCGGGCACGACGACGATCGCACAACCGGGAAACCGAGACCAGCGCGCGCCCCGGAGCGCGTGACCTCGCCCGACCGCGCGGCGGCGCGTGCTAGATCACGACCTCTTCCGCCGGCTCGCGCAGGTTATAGCGCGAGCTCATCGCGTAGCCGTACGCGCCCGCATTCGCGATCAGCAGCACGTCCCCTTCCTTCGTGACCGGCATCAGCCGATCCGAGCCGAGCCGGTCGCCGGTCTCGCAGATCGGTCCGACGACGGTCACGACCTCGGTGGCCGCCTCGCCGAGGCGCGTCAGGTTCGTGATCTCGTGGTAAGCGCCGTAGAGCGCCGGCCGGATCAGGCTGTTCATGCCGGTGCTGACGCCGACGTACTGCACGTCGCCCTTGCCCTTCGTCTGCGTGACGCGCGCGAGCAGCACGCCCGCCTGCGCGATGATGTAGCGGCCAGGCTCGATCCAGATCTCGCGCGCGCCGCACGCCTCCTTGACCTCGCCGAGCCGCCGATCGAGCGCGTCGAGGTCGAGCGGACGCTGCCCCGGCCGCTCCGGCACACCGAGCCCGCCGCCGAGATCGAGATAACGCACATCCGGAAAACGCTCCAGCAGCGTGACGAGCTGTTGGCCGGTGTCGCGCCACGACTCCGGCGAGAGGATGCCGCTGCCGGTGTGCGCGTGCAGCCCGACGACCGTCGCACCCGCCGCGCGAACGGCGCGCGCAAGCTCGTCGAGCTCGAACATCGGCACGCCGAACTTCGAATGCGCGCCGGCGGTGCGCACGTGCTCGTGATGGCCGCGGCCCTGACCGGTGTCGACGCGAATGAAGACTTCGGTGCCTTTGAAGAGGTCGGGCCACGCCTCGAGCGTGTACAGGTTGTCGAGTGTGAGCCAGACGCCTTGCTCGAGCGCCCACTCGTACTCGCGGCGCGGCGCGAAATTCGGCGTGAACAGGATGCGCTTGCGGTCGATGTCCGGGAAGAGCTCGAGGACCCGCTCGATCTCCCCCGGCGAGACGCATTCGAAGCGAGCGCCCTTGCCGTGCACGATCTTCAGCACTTCGCGATTCGGGTTCGCCTTCATCGCGTAGAAGATCGCGTCGACCGACCGGAGCGAGTGCAACGCGTCGAGCGCCTTCTCGATGCTCCGTCGCTCGTAGACGTACGCCGCGCCCCGCTCCTCGGCGATCCGCAGGAGCTCGTCCCGCCGCTCGGCCCACCACGGCTTCTGCTCCGGCTGCGCCGGCGGCAGACCTCGCGAGTATTGCTCCCACGTCGCGCCGAACACGCCGCCTTCGAAGCGCGTGATGAGCAGCGCGTGCAGCTGCTGCACGACGCGCTGGGCATGCTCCGAGCCGACGACGAACGTGAAGTTCAGGTCGTTCGCCGCCTGCGTCACGAGGTGGACCTGATACTCCTCGAAGAGCTCGAAGACCGACGTCAGCTCGTGCATGATCGTGCGGATGCGCCGCCCGACGAGCGTGATCGCCGCGCAGTCGTGAATGACGGTGACCTTGCAGAGGCGCCGCAGATCCTCCGCGAGTGCCTCGAGCGCGCGACGGTCCGCGCTGTTCGCGCCGACGTCGACGGACACCGTGACGCTGCTCTCCGATGTCGAGATCAGATCGACGGAGATCCCGTGCTCACGGAAGCACGCGAACGCTTCGGCCAGGAAGCCGACCTGATGCCACATGTCCATCGACTCCATCGAGAACAGCGTGATGCCGCCTCGATGCGAGATCGCCTTGAGCTGCGGCGCGTCGTCGCCCGGCGCGTTGGAGATGACGGTGCCCTCCCATTCGGGATGCGCGGTGCACTTCAGGAACAGCGGAATCCCGGACGCGCGCACCGGCGAGATGCTGCGCGGATGCAGGATGCCGCCGCCGGCGGACGCGATCTCCTGCGCTTCCTGGTAGTGAAGGCTGCGGATCAGACGCGCGGACGGCACGGCCTTCGGATCGGCGCTGAAGAAGCCCGGCACGTCGGTCCAGTTCTCGAGACGTCGGGCCTCGAGCATGCCGGCGATATAGGCAGCCGACGTGTCCGAGCCGCCGCGGCCGAGCAGCACCGTCTGGCCCTCGGCGTTTCTTGCAATGAAGCCCTGCGTCAGCACGAAACCGTCGATCGCGCGAAACTGCGCCTTCAGCGCTTCGCTCGGCCGGTAGTCGCAGCGTGCGGAAAGGTACTGCGCGCGCTCGCTCTGGTCGCGAAGCGTCCTGCTCGTGAGGAGCGTCCGCGCGTCGAGCCAGACCGCCGGAAGCCCGATCCGGTTCAGATACGCCGCGCCGAGCTTGGTCGCCGCCAGCTCGCCCGTCGCGAGCACGCGTGCGTGCACGCGCGGACTGACCTCGCCGATCAGCTTGACGCCGGCGACCATCTGCTCGAGCTTCTCGAACAGCTCGTCGAGCATGTGGCCGTCCACGCCGAGGTCGGCGGCGAGGTCGAAATGCTGGCGCTTCAGCTTATCGAGCTTCTCGTCGACCGCGTCGCCGCGCTCGGCGGTCTCGAGCAGGTCGATCAGCGCGTTCGAGACGCCCGCGAGCGCCGAATGCACGATGACCGGCACGACGCCTTCGTCGAGCCGGGCCTGTACGAGCCCGGCGATCTTCGCCCAGTTCTCGGCCGTCGCGACACTACGGCCGCCGAACTTCATCACGACCCACGGCGAATCCGGATACGGCGTCTCCACGCTCTGCTCGGCGACGCTCCCGTGCACGGTCATGACCATCGTTGCACGCGCTCCATTCAGGAAACTTCGAGAAAGGGGGAAAGAGGACTCGTGTCAGACACCTTTTCCGCGGGGCGGAAAAGGTGTCTGACACGAATTAGAGCGGCTGATCGGTGACCGCCCCGCGCGATGCCGAGCTCACGAGCCGCGAGTATTTCGCGAGCAGCCCCCGCTCGGCTTTCATCGGCGGCGGTGTCCAGCGCGCGAGCCTCTGCTCGAGCACGTCCGCCGGCAGGTCGACGTCGATCGTCTTCTTCTCGGCGTCGATCACGATGCGGTCGCCGTCCTCGAGCACGGCGATCGGCCCGCCGACGGCCGCCTCGGGCGTCACGTGCCCGACGACGAAACCATGGCTGCCGCCGGAGAACCGCCCGTCCGTGATCAATGCAACCTTGTCGCCGAGACCGCGCCCGATGATCGCGCCGGTCGGGCTCAGCATCTCGCGCATTCCGGGTCCGCCGCGCGGACCCTCGTAGCGGATCACGACGACATCGCCGGCGACGATCGCTCCGTCGAGGATCGCTCGCACGGCCTCCTCCTCCGAGCCGAAACAGCGCGCGCGGCCTTCGAAGCGGAGGCCCTCCTTGCCGGAGATCTTGGCGACCGCGCCCTCCGGCGCGAGGTTGCCGTACAGCACGGCAAGGTGGCTGTCCTTTTTGATCGGCGCGTCGAACGGCCTGACGATGTCCTGCCCTTCCGGATACGGCTCGACGTCCGCGAGGTTCTCGGCGAGCGTGCGTCCCGTGACGGTCAGGCAATCGCCGTGAAGCAGGCCGTGCTCGAGCAGCGTCTTCATCAACGGGCGGATGCCGCCGATGCGGATCAGCTCGGACATCAAGTAGCGCCCGCTCGGACGCAGATCCGCGAGCACCGGCACCTTCGCGCCGACGCGCGTGAAGTCGTCGAGCGAGAGATCGACGCGCGCCTCGTGCGCGATCGCGAGCAGGTGCAGGACCGCGTTCGTCGAGCCGCCGAGCGCGATCACCGTCGCAATCGCGTTCTCGAAGGCCTCCTTCGTCAGGATGTCCGAAGGCTTGATGCCGCGCTTGATCAGATGGACGACCGCCTCGCCCGCACGCCGGCAGTCCGCGCGCTTCGCGTCCGAGACGGCCTCCTGAGCCGAGCTGTTCGAGAGGCTCAAGCCGAGCGCCTCGAGCGCCGATGCCATCGTGTTCGCGGTGTACATGCCCGCGCAGGAACCGGGCCCCGGAATCGCCGTCGACTCGACCTCCTTGAGCTCGGCCTCGCTGATCCTGCCGGACGAGTACGCGCCGACCGCCTCGAACACGGCGACGATGTCGCGACGCTTCGGCCCCGGCTGAATCGTACCGCCGTAGACGAAAACCGCCGGCCGGTCGAGCCGGGCTATCGCCATCGCGCAGCCCGGGATGTTCTTGTCGCAGCCGCCGATCGCGACGAAGCCGTCGAACCCCTCGCCCGCGACGACCGCCTCGATCGAGTCCGCGATCACTTCGCGTGAGACGAGCGAATACCGCATCCCGGGCGTGCCCATCGAGATGCCGTCCGACAGCGTGATCGTGTTGAACAGCACGGCTTTGCCGCCGGCGGCGTCCGCGCCCGCCGCCGCTTCGCGCGCGAGCCCGTCGATGTGCATGTTGCACGGGGTGACCATGCTCCACGTCGAGGCGATGCCGACCTGCGGCTTCGCGAAATCCTCGTCGCGGAAGCCGACCGCGCGGAGCATCGCGCGGCTCGGCGCCTGCTTGACGCCGTCGACGACGAGCCGCGACCAGCGCCGCGGATCGACCTGCGTGGGATCCTCTGCCATTCGTCTCTCTAGAGCAGTTGGGCGGGGCGCCGATTATCCCCGTTCATGCAATGCGCGGGCAACGGCAACGGGGCTCGCGGGCAGCCGCCTCAGCCGAGCCAGGGCGTGTACCATTTCCGAAACAATACGGTACACTCCGCCGGAC
>Ga0079224_100012390_pt1 | contig 11798 bp, 14 predicted proteins | sample Stecom2015_FD_80414 | JGI IMG/M metagenome (GOLD analysis project Ga0079224, IMG submission 80414) | Agricultural soil microbial communities from Utah to study Nitrogen management - Steer compost 2015 | ecosystem: Environmental > Terrestrial > Soil > Agricultural land | place: USA: Utah...
CCCCGAATCGAGCCGTGTCGGTGATTCGGTCCCGGTTCGTTTCGCCCCTGTTCCGCTTGCTGCGCGATCGCGTTCACACTCAGCTGGTGAAGAAGGCCTGGGAGCCGTGGGCCTCGATGGCCGTGGCGAGGCGTCCGAGCGCATGAATGTAGGCGGCGGTGCGCAGGCTGACCGCCTTTTCGCCGGCGATGTCCCAGATGGCGTCCGCCTCGGCCTCGATGATGGCCTTGAGGCGAGCGTGCACCTCTTCCAGGGTCCAGGAGTAGCCTTGGCGGTTCTGCACCCATTCGAACCAGGACACCGTCACCCCGCCGGCGTTGGCCAGGATGTCGGGCAGCACGATCACCCCCCTGTCGGCCAGGATGCGATCGGCCTCGGGCGTGACCGGGCCGTTGGCCAGTTCGAGGATGGCGCGCGCGCGCACCGAAGCGGCGTTGCCGCGGTGGATCATGTCCTCCATCGCCGAAGGGACGAGGATGTCGCAGCCGAGGCCGATCAGTTCGTCGGCGGAAATGGCGGAGCCCACGTCAGCGTCGAGAACGGAACCACCGGCCGCCTTGGCGGCCAGCAGGGCGGCGAGGTCGAGGCTGTCCGGATCATGCACCGCGCCGCGCGAGTCCGAAACGGCGAGGATGCGGGCGCCGGCGGCGTGGAACAGGCGGGCGACATGCTGGCCGGCGTTGCCGAAGCCCTGGACGACGATCCGGGGCGCCTCGTCCGGCAGACCCAAGCGGTCGGAAAGGTGGCGGGTCAGGTAGAAGCCGCCGCGGGCGGTGGCGTCGTCGCGGCCCAGCGAACCGCCGAGCGCGATCGGCTTGCCGGTGATGACGGCGGGTACGGACTGGCCGTGAATGCAGGCGTATTCGTCGGCCATCCAGCCCATGATCATCGGATTGGTGTAGACGTCCGGGGCCGGAATATCGCGGTCCGGGCCGATGACGCGGGCGAAGGCCTGCACCCAGGCGCGGGACAGCCGCTCCAGCTCGGTCTTGGACAGGGTGCGCGGGTCGACCCGCACCGCGCCCTTGCCGCCGCCGAAGGGCAGATTGGCGACGGCGCATTTGACCGTCATCCAGAAGGCGAGGGTCTCGACCTCTTCGGCCGTGGCGTCAGGGTGGAAGCGGATGCCGCCCTTGGTCGGACCGCGCGTGTCGTCATAGCGGCAGCGCCAGGCCAGAAAGGATTTGCGCGAGCCGTCGTCCATTCGGATCAGCAGCCGGACCTTGGTGGTCTCACGCGGATATTTCAGCTTCTCCAGCACGTCGCCATCGATGCGCACATGGCGGGCGGCTTCGTCGAGGCGGGTCAGCGCTGATTGGAGAATGGTCTGGTCAGACATAGATTATCCGCATCACCCGTCGATGAGAAACAAAATCGCGCCGATGGGCCTGCGCGCCTAGCGTGGCGACTACTTTACACCTCATACGCAACTGCCATGCTGCAGCGCAAGCATGAGGGGCGCGTCATTTTCGCATTGCAGCAAACGTTGCACGGCGGCGCTTGAGCCCGTCCCCCTCAGACGCCACCTTGTGAGGATCATGAGCGACCGCGCCACAGGCATGGCTCCCTCGCGCGTCGTCGCGGTGCTGGGGCCCACCAACACCGGCAAGACCCATCTGGCGGTCGAGCGGATGCTGGGCCACGCCTCGGGCATGATCGGCCTGCCGCTGAGGCTGCTGGCGCGCGAGATCTACGACCGGATCGTCAAGCGGCGCGGGGCGGCGGCGGTGGCCCTGGTCACCGGCGAGGAGAAGATCGTTCCGCCGCGAGCGGTCTATTTCGTCTGCACCGTCGAGGCCATGCCGATGGAGCGGTCGGTCGAATTCCTGGCCGTCGATGAGATCCAGCTGGTCGCCGACCCGGAGCGCGGCCACGTCTTCACCCAGAGGCTGCTGCACGCCCGCGGGCGGTTCGAGACCATGTTTCTGGGCGCCGGGACGATGGCGCCGCTGGTGCGGTCGCTGGTCCCGGACGTGGAGATCGTGGAGCGCGAGCGGCTGTCGACCCTGAGCTACGCCGGGTCGAAGAAGCTGACCCGCCTGCCCCGGCGCAGCGCCATCGTCGCCTTCAGCACCGAGCAGGTCTACGCCATCGCCGAACTGATCCGCCGTCAGCGCGGCGGGGCGGCGGTGGTCATGGGCAGTCTCAGTCCGCGCACCCGCAACGCCCAGGTCGAGCTGTTCCAGTCCGGCGAGGTCGACTTCCTGGTGGCCACCGACGCCATCGGAATGGGGCTGAACATGGACGTCGACCACGTCGCCTTCGCTGGCCTGCGCAAGTTCGACGGCCGCCGGACGCGCTGGCTGCACGCCCACGAGATCGGCCAGATCGCGGGACGGGCCGGGCGGCATCTGAGGGACGGCACCTTCGGGGTCACCGGCGAGGCGATCGAACTGGACCCCGACCTGGTCGAACATGTGGTCGAGCACCGCTTCGATCCGGTCGAGGCGGCCGAGTGGCGCAACGCCCGGCTGGATTTCGACACCCTGCCCGACCTGCTGCGCTCGCTGACGGTGACGCCGGGTGTGCGCGGCCTGAACCTGACCCGGCCGGCGCTGGACGAAACCCTGCTGCGGCGACTGATCAAGGACGAGGAGGTGGCCCGGGTCGGCCGCTCGCGCGGCGCCATCATGCGGCTGTGGGAGGCCTGCCAGCTGCCCGACTTCCAGAAGACCACCCTGGATGAGCACGGACGGCTGGCGAAGGAGATTTTCGAGGCCCTGACCGGCAAACGCGGCCGGCTGACCGCCGACTGGATCGCGCCGCGGTTCGCCGACCTGGATCGCGACGACGGCCAGATCGACCAGTTGTCGGCGCGGCTGAGCGGCGTGCGGACGCTGAGTTATATCGCCAACCGGCCCGACTGGCTGGACCAGCCGCAGGGCTGGCGCGACCGCACCAAGGCGCTCGAGGAGCGGCTGTCGGACGTGCTGCACGAGCGGCTGACCGCGCGCTTCGTCGATCGCCGCACCACCGCGCTGATGCGGGCCCTGAACGTACGCGACGAGGCGGTGGCCAACGTCGATCCGGAGGGGGCGGTGGTGGTCGAGGGTCATGCGGTCGGGCGGCTGTCCGGCGTCGACTTCCAGATCGACAAGGGGGCCAGCGCGCTGGAGGACCGGGCCCTGCGTCATGCCGCGCGTCAGGCGGTGACGCCCGAGATCACGCGGCGGCTGGGTCGGCTGGCGGCGGACGGCGACGAGGCCTTCGCGGTCACGCCCGACGGGGCCGTGCTGTGGCGCGGGGCCCAGGCGGGACAGGTGACCGGCGGCGACTGGTTCGCGCCCCGGGTGCGGCTGCTCGGCGAGCTCGGGCCCGTGGCGGCGCGCGAGCGGGCGCAGCGGCGACTCGAGGCCTGGCTGGCGGGCGAGGCGGGTCGGGCGCTGCGGGCGCTGCGGCGCCTCAAGACGGCGGTGGAGAACGGCACGCTGAAGGGCCTGCCCCGCGGCGTGGCCTACCGGCTGGTCGAGGCGGGCGGGATCATCGACCGGCGTGAGGTCGAGCGCGATCTGGCGGCCCTCAGCCAGGTCGAGCGGCGCACCCTGAAGAGTTTTGGCGTGCGGCTGGGGGCTCATTCGGTCTGGCTGCCGGCGCTGCTGAAGGGACGCGCCCCGGCGGTGGCCCAGGCCTTCGTGGCCGGCGAGGCCTTCCGCCCCGGGAGCGGCGGGCTGACCGCCCTGCCCGAGCCGCCGCCGTCCGCGCGCCTGCTGTCGGCCTTCGGGCTGCGGGCCGTCGGACGATTTGCGGCCGGGGTCGAGATGCTGGAGTCCGTGGCCGAGCGGCGGGCGCGCAACAAGGGGGTGCTGAGCGAGACCGACCTGGCCGAACTGGGGCTTTCGCTGGAGCAGGCCAGGGCGTTGGCGACCGGCCTGAAGTCGACGCGGGCGCAGCGGCCGGGGCGGCCGCCCAGAACGACGAAGCCGCCCAAGGACTCGCCGTTCGCGGCCCTGTCGGCGCTGACCGCGCGCCAGGCCCCAGCGAGGCGCAAGCGCCGAAAACGGACCGCGGCCAAGTGACTTTCTTCATCCGCTCATCCCGGCGAAAGCCGGGACCCGGTCCTGCCCAGCGTGACGCGGGCGCTTCAGGACTGCGGATCGGCCTGGAGCCCCCGACGTGCCATCACCCAGGGCGCCGGGTCCCGGCTTTCGCCGGGATGGGCGGAGTTTGGGTGTGAGCGAAACCAGTTGCCGGATCGACGTCTGGCTGTGGCGGGCGCGCTTCGCCAGGAGCCGGTCGCTGGCCGCGGCCATGGTCGAACGCGGCGCGGTGCGGCTGACCCACAACGGGGTGCAGACCCGGCTCGACAAGCCCAGCCGCAGCGTCCACGTCGGCGACGGCCTGATGTTCGCCCAGGGCGGGCGGCTGGTGGAGATCGAGGTGCTGGGGATGGGCGAAAGGCGCGGACCGCCCGCGGAGGCCCGCGCCCTCTACGCCGCAGTGCCGAGCGAACCGCCTACGGCCGCGTGAATTCGCCCTCGACGTGCAGGTCGACCTCGTCGCCCAGGACCGGCAGGGCGAAGTTGATGCCGAAGTCGGAGCGCTGGATCGTCGCCCGGCCATCGAAGCCGGCGCGGTAGACCCCGCCCATGGACGGGCCAGCCTGGTTGAATTTGACCTCCATGGTCACCGGCCGGGTGACGCCGCGCAGGGTCAGGTCGCCGACCACGGTCGCGCGTGTGGCGTCGCCCGGGTTCACCGTCACTGAACGCGAGACATAGGTGGCGACGGGATGGTTGGCGGTGTCGAAGAAGTCGGCCGTCTGCAGGTGGGCGTCGAGGCCGTCGGAGTTGGAATCGACCTCGGTCAGGGGGATGGTCGCCGTCAGGGTCGAGGCGGAGGGATTGGCGGGATCCAGCACCAGGTCGGCGTCGACGTTCACGAACTGGCCCTTGTAGGTCGAGAAGCCGAGGTGATCGACCGACCAGGTGATCTTGCCGTGGTCGGAGTCGAGGTCATAGGCGCCGGCCTGGACCTCGGCCGGGACCTTGGTCAGGGCCGCCTGAGCGACGACGGCGCCGCCGGCCAGCAGGCTGATCGAAGCAGCGGCGGCGATGGCTGTGCGGGAAACGAAACGCATGAGTGAAATCCTTCCTGAATGAGGGCGCGATCTGTAATCGCATCGGCTACAGATAAGAAGCGCGCATTTCAGGGCAAGCTTACCCCGGCGCATGCGTCACGTCCGCCCACCGAGTTGACAGCCGGGGCGCCGGGCGTCATCTGCGCAACCTGTAACCTCGAACCGCGCGAACGCTTTCCGCTTCATGACCTACATCGTCACCGACGCCTGCGTGAAATGTAAGTTCATGGACTGCGTGGAGGTCTGTCCGGTGGACTGCTTCTACGAGGGTGAGAATTTCCTCGTCATCGCGCCGGACGAGTGCATCGACTGCGGCGTCTGCGAACCGGAATGCCCGGTCGACGCCATCAAGCCGGACACCGAGGACGAGCCGGACGGCAAGTGGCTGATGGTCAATGCCGAATACGCGAAGGTCTGGCCGAACATCACGGTCAAGGGCACGCCGCCCGCCGACGCCGAGGCCTTCGAGCGCGAAACCGGCAAGTTCGAAAAATACTTCTCGCCCAACCCCGGCAAGGGCAGCTGACGACAGCCGTCACGGGTTCCGACGCACAGGTCGCGGGGCAGGAGAGGTTTTACCGCCTTCCGTACGCTGACGCTGTGGACGTTTTGAAATTCCGCAGATTTGTGATAGGTTACTGTCATTGGGTCGGGCGGTCTGCGATTTCTTCGCGCCGCCCGCGTTTGCGACAGAATCCCGCCCACGCAGGTGGGATCGGCCAGAGGTTTGGTGATCCGTTTCCGTTTTGACGACTGACAAGCACGCCGGCGGCTGTTGCCGCGGGATGCGCCCCCGTCGTTTCCACGTATGCGCCTCGCCCCGCCGTCTCGAGCCGGGAAAGGAATGACATGACGAACAAGACCGGTCTGGAGTTCAAGGTTGGCGACGCGGTCGTCTATCCGGCGCACGGCGTCGGCAAGGTGGCGGCCATCGAGACCCAGGAAGTCGCGGGCATGTCTCTGGAGGTCTATGTCGTGACCTTCGATCACGAGAAGATGACGCTGCGGGTGCCGACCAAGAAGGCCAAGACCGCCGGCCTGCGTTCGCTGGCCGCCGACGACGTCGTGTCCAAGGCCCTGACCACCCTTAAGGGCCGCGCCCGCATCAAGCGCACCATGTGGTCGCGCCGCGCGCAGGAATACGAGGCCAAGATCAACTCGGGCGACCTGATCTCGATCGCCGAGGTGGTCCGCGACCTGCACCGCGCCGACAGCCAGCCGGAACAGTCCTATTCGGAGCGCCAGCTCTATGAATCGGCGCTGGACCGCATGGCCCGCGAAGTCGCCGCGGCCAACCGCATCGACAAGGACGCCGCCGTCGAACTGCTCGGCAAGTCGCTGAGCGCCAAGAAGGCGGTCATCGCGGCGGCTGAAGCCGCGGAAGAGGCTGCGGAAGCCGAAGCCGCCTGATCGACGCGCATCGCCGAATGACGGAAGGCCCGGGAGCGATCCCGGGCCTTCTTCATGTCAGCCGCCCGTGCCGGAGACGTGCTCCAGCCAGGCGATGACGTCGGCGATCTCCTGCGGCTGCAGCTCGATGGCGGGCATGGCCGGGTGGGTGGTGACCAGCCCCTCGGCGAAGGCCTCCTGGAGATCGCGCACGGGGTATTCGACGCCCAGCGTCCGGAACGGCGGCGCGGCGGCCATGGGGCTGTCGCCAGTGCGCTCGACGGCATGGCAGCCGGCGCAACTGCGCCGCACCAGGGCGGCCCCCCCCTCCAGCGAGGCGGCCTCGGCCACCGGCGCGGGTTCAGGATCCATCCGGCCGTCCGCGGCGCACCCGCCCAGGATCAGGGCCGCCGCCGTCGCCCACGCCAACCGCATGCTCATGGTCTGTCCTCCGGGTTTTCCCCGACTTGCAGGACAAGCCCGCTTGCCCGCACAACGGTTCCCATACCGCAACGCCCGACGGGGCCGCCACAGGAGACGTCAATGGCCGACTTCTATCATATCCGCCTGGAGATGGCGCGAGAGCCGGGCCGGCCCGCCGGCGACCCCGGCGAGGGCTATGACATCGTGGCCCCGCTGGACGACGAGGGTCGGCTGGATCCCGCCGGCTGGCGCGCCGATCCCGGACGTTGCTACGCCCGGCGCTTCAGCGACGGCCAGACCGAGGCCAAGGGCCGGCTGCACTATGACGGCAAGCGCTGGATCGTTGACCTGGAGCCGGGCGACGCGGCCGACGCCGTCGGCTTCCGCTTCGGCGAGGAACGCTTCACGGCCGGGGAGTACGTCAGCCTGACCTTGCCGGACGGCGAACAGCACACCTACGTGGTCGCCGCCGCCAAGCCGCTTTGAGCCTCAGAAATACTCGGCGTTGGCTGGGCACTGGGCGCTGACGCGGCGGGCGGTGATGCTGGCCGGCAGATACGGCGTACCGCGCGCCAGTTGGGCGCCGCCGCGGAAGGTGAAGCTCTCCTGCTGGTAGGTGCCGTTCAGGCGCACGTTGACGCGCCGGCCCTTGCGGTCCTCGCAGGTCCCTTCGAAGCGGGCGTTGCCGTTGCCGACCTGTCGCACCGGATAGGTGCAGCGCCAGCGGCGGGTCGACAGGCCGCCGAAGAAGCGGTTGATCTCGCTGGGACGGACACATTTGGTCTCGGTGTCGCGCACGCCGACGGCGCTGGTGGTGTATTCCCAGTAGCCGGGCAACACGGTGTCGGCGCTGCTCTGCGGCGTCATCGCAGCCTGCGGCGCAACCGGGGCGGCGAGGAACAGGGTGCCGGCGATGACCGGCGCGGCGACGGCGGCGACGCGGACGAGGGCGGACGACTTCATGGCGGTTCCGGAGTTGAACATCAGTCTCATGACTAGTGGGGATATATGGCGGCAATTGAACGGCGGCTGAACGGCCGCGTTGCGTGCTCCAAGTCTTGACGCCGCGGGGACTCCTCCTCTATACGCCCCCCTCTCGCGCGGGATGACCTCCCGCGCGCACCTGTTTCATGCGTCCGCATTCGTGCGTGGACGGCTCCGAAGGATAGTCAGATGTCGCGTCGTTGCGAACTCACCGGTATCGGCCCGATGGTCGGCCACAGCGTGAGCCACTCGAACATCAAGACCAAGCGCCGCTTCCTGCCGTCGCTGAAGACGGTCAAGGTCGCCTCGGAAGCGCTGGGCCAGACGTTCAGCCTGCGCATCTCCAACGCGGCCCTGCGCACCCTCGACTACAAGGGCGGCCTGGACGCCTTCATCGTCAAGGCCCGCGACGAACAGCTGTCGATCGCCGCCCAGCGCATCAAGCGCCAGGTCAAGGCCAAGCTGGCCGAACAGGCCGCCGCCTGATCGACGGCGACACCAGGTTCTGAAGAGGCCGGCGGAAACGCCGGCCTTTTTCTTTGCGCGCGGCCGGGGCAGGCTGGGCCATGACCCGTGACGAGATGTTCGCCTACGCCCTGGGCCTGCCCGGCGCCGAGGATTCGACCCTGCATGGCGGTCGCTGCGTGCGCGTACGCGGCCACTGGATCGTCAACGAAAATCAGGATCCCGACGCCCTGGCGCTCGCCCTGGACCGCGAGACCGTCGACTTCCTGATGGAAACCGAGCCCCAGACCTATTTCCAGACGCCGCATTTCGAGGGCTGGCCGGCGGTGCTGGTGCGTTTCGCGGCCGCCGACGACGACCGGCTGCGCGAACAGATCGACAGGGCGTGGGCGCGCCGGGCCTCCACGGCCCAGCGCAGGGCGCGGGGCCTGTAGCCGACAGACCGCTTGCGCGTTCGGCGCGCCTGTCTAGGCTGGGCCGGTACTTCCGGGGAGCTGTCCGTGTCCTTCACCGCCTGCCGCGCCGCCCTGACGGGCGTTTCCATGCTCGCCCTCGCCGCCTGCGCGACAACCACCGCCTCGCAGGAGGTCGCCCCCGAGGCGGCCGCGCGCCAGACGCCGGCTCCGCGCGAATCCACCGCCTTCACCCTCGGCACCGACCAGCCGCGCGCGCCCGAACAGCTGGCGATGCGCTTTGACAAGGCCGACCTGTCGATCAAGGTCATCCCCGACGCCAAGGCCATCGACGCCGTCGCCGTGCTCGACTTCACCGCCACCGCCCCGCTCGCCCGGCTGGTGGTCGAGCTGGACACCCTGCTGACCGTGTCCGGGGTGGCCGTGGACGGCGTTGTCGTCCCTGCGGGGCGCTGGTCCAATCCCGAAGGGCGGATGACCGTCGAGCTGGCCGAGCCGCTCGCCGCCGGCGAGACGGCGCAGCTGCGTATCGCCTACGCCGGACAGCCTCGCGTCGCCCCCATGGCCCCGTGGGACGGCGGCTTCGTCTGGGCCACGGCCCCGTCGGGCGAGCCGTGGATCGCCACCGCCGTCCAGCCCGAAGGCTGCGACATCTTCTGGCCGTGCATCGACCACCCGCTGGCGGAGCCGGGCCGTGTGGACCTGCACATCACCGTGCCGTCGAACCTGTCGGCGCCGACCAACGGCAAGTTTCTCGGCAAGGTCGACCATGGCGACGGCTGGACCACCTGGAACTGGTCAGCCGCCCAGCCCAACACCTACGCCATCGCGCTGAACATCGGGCCCTATGAGGAGGTCAGCGCCGACTATCACAGCCGCTTCGGCAACGTCATTCCGATGTCCTACTGGCACCTGCGCACCGACGATCCGGCCAAGGTGCAGGGCCTGTTCGACCAGTTCGCCCCGATGATGGACTTCTACGAGGCCACCGTCGGCCCCTTCCCCTTCGGCGACGAGAAGATGGGCGTGGTGGAGACGCCGCACCTCGGCATGGAGCACCAGACCATCAACGCCTACGGCAACGGCTACAAGCTGGACGGCAAGGGCTACGACTGGCTGCTGCACCACGAACTGGCGCACGAGTGGTTCGGCAACCAGATGACCAACCGCAACTCGGACGACATGTGGCTGCACGAGGGGCTGGGCAGCTATATGCAGCCGCTCTACCTGCGCTGGCTGCACGGCGAATGGCTGATGCAGGCCGAGCTGCTGGGCCAGCGCCGCGGCCTGATCAACAAGTTCCCCGTTGTATCCGGCGAGGAGAAGTCCGAGGACGAGGTCTACCAGGGCGACACCGGCCCGGCGCTGGACATCTACAACAAGGGCTCGCTGATCGCGCACAGCCTGCGCATGCTGATCGGCGACGAGGCCTTCTTCACCTCGGTGACGCGGCTGGTCTACGGCACGGCGACGCCGCGTCCGGGCGAGTTCCAGCCCCGCAACGCCAGCACCGACGAATTCCTGGCCATTGTCAATGAGGAGACCGGGCGGGACCTGACCTGGTTCTTCCGCGGCTACCTCTACCAGGCCGCCCTGCCCGACCTGCGCCAGTCGCGGGCGGACGGCGAACTGGCGCTGGAATGGGTCACCGGGGACGGCGGCGTCTTCCCTATGCCGGTCGAGGTCGAGATCGACGGTCGCCGCGAGACCGTTGCAATGGCGGGCGGACGGGGCCGGATTGCGGTCCCGGAGGGCGCGCACGTGCTGATCGACCCGGACAACAAGGTGTTGCGCCGACTGGAGTATATCGAGGCGTGGAAGGCGGCGGGCGGCGCCAACCCCTAGCGTAGCTCGCCGTCACAGCCAGTCGATCCACAGCGACGACGCCATGCGTCCGGCAGACATCATGGGGCCGACCCAGGCCGACCCCATGATGATCCGTTGGCCGTTCGGCCGGGTTCAGTCGCTCTCGGAACCGTCGTCCGAAACCACCACGACGGCGGCGGCGATCACGCCGGCGATGGCCAGAAGGCCGATCACCGGGATGCCGGCGAACTCGCTCGACGCCTCGGCCTGGGCGCCTACGCGGTCTCCGACGCGGACCGCGCCCTCGGTGGTGGCGGCGGCCTGACCGGCGATCAACAGCAGTCCGGCCGACACGGCCGCAAGCGTCTTCTTCATGGTTTTCTCTCCCGATAAACTCGGGGTGGCTAACCCGTCAGAAAGCGATGCGTTCCCGTATCACGGGTGTCCCGAATTCGCTCACCGTCTGCGCCGGCCGATGAAGGGAAGCGCGAAAAGCAGCGGCAGGGCGAAGAAGGCGAAACGGCCGCCGGTGGCGAAATAGACGGCGAAGCTGACCGCCACCGCCGCGACCACCACCAGCAATATCGTTCCCGCCCGCATGCGAGACCCTCCAGAACACCTTTCGCCAACCTCGACAGGCGGGAAGGGTTCCGGGCGATCAGGGCTCCAGCTCGATGTCCCAGTACAGGTAGTCGAGCCAGCTCTGGTGCAGGAAGTGCGGCGGGAAGCGGCGGCCGAACTCCTGCAACTGCCAGGCGCTGGGCCGGTGCGGCGCGCGGCGCATGGGCATGCCGGCCTGCTCGGGCGTCCGGCCGCCCTTCCTCAGATTGCAGGGGCTGCAGGCGGCGACGATATTCTCCCAGGTCGTCCGCCCGCCCCGGCTGCGCGGGATGACGTGGTCGAAGGTCAGTTCGGTGGTCGCATTGCAGTACTGGCAGGCGAAGCCGTCGCGCAGGAAGACGTTGAAGCGGGTGAAGGCGGGCTGCCGGTCCTGGTCGACATAGGTCTTCAGCGCGATCACGCTGGGCAGGACCATCTCCATCGAGGGGCTGCGCACCACCTTGTCATAGGTCGAGACCACGTCGACGCGATCCTGGTACACCGCCTTGACCACCTCCTCCCACGGCCAGATCGACAGCGGGTAGTAGGACAGGGGACGGAAGTCGGCGTTGAGCACCAGCGCGGGCCAGCCGGACGGGGGGCGGCTCAGGACCTGCATCAGGCCGCCGCCTTGCGAACGA
>Ga0079224_100012391_pt1 | contig 11798 bp, 9 predicted proteins | sample Stecom2015_FD_80414 | JGI IMG/M metagenome (GOLD analysis project Ga0079224, IMG submission 80414) | Agricultural soil microbial communities from Utah to study Nitrogen management - Steer compost 2015 | ecosystem: Environmental > Terrestrial > Soil > Agricultural land | place: USA: Utah...
CCTGCTGCAGGTGAATTTCGCGAGGACGTTTTTTCAGACCCAGTCTGGCCACACCTTCGGCGACAGCACCGGAGGATACCAGCACAACCTCAACCCCCTTCTGCCTGAGGCCAACCAGTTGCCGCACCCAGTTGCCAATGGCTTCGCGATCAAGACCGGTGCCATTGTTGGTGATCAGGGAACTACCGATTTTGACGACCCAGCGCCGGGCCACTCCGTTTTCTCTTGTTTTACTCATACAAGGCTCAGTAGTCCTCATCAAAATCATCAAAGTCGTCGTCGAAATCGTCGTCTTCTTCTACCCGGCGTACACGGCTGGCCTCAATGCTGCGGCGGATTTCAAAGGCCATCTGCTCGTCACGTGCCTTATGCTCGGCCTGGTAGTCGGGATCCTGGGCCAGACGCTCACGATGCAGTTCAACAGAGCGCATGATGTCCTGACACAGGCGCTGGCAACCCGTGCCATCGATAGCAGCAATACGGTAAACCGGCAGATCCCAGCCCAGCTCGTCACGGAAACGCTGTTCCAGCGCATCCAGGGCTTCAGGATCAGCCACATCCGCCTTGTTTAATACCAGCCAGCGCTCTTTGGCAGCCAGGGTTTCACTGAAACTGCCCAGCTCGTCCACAATGGCGCGCGCCTGCTCAACCGGATCAATTTCTTCATCCATTGGTGCGGCATCAATCACGTGCAGCAGCAGACGTGTACGCGACAGATGCTTGAGGAAACGGAAACCCAGACCGGCACCTTCAGAGGCGCCCTCAATCAGACCGGGAATATCCGCCATCACAAAGCTGCGCTCCAGCTCGATGCGCACTACACCCAGGTTTGGAACCAGAGTGGTAAACGGATAGTCGGCCACTTTGGGACGGGCAGCAGAAACCGCGCGCAGCAGCGTCGATTTGCCGGCATTGGGCATACCCAGCAAGCCCACATCGGCAATTACCTTGAGCTGCAGCTGCAGGGTTCTGACTTCACCATCGGTGCCGCGTGTAGTTTTGGTAGGCGCACGGTTGGTACTGGATTTAAAACGGGTGTTGCCAAGTCCATGCCAGCCGCCCTTGGCTACCAGCACTTTCTGACCATCAGCAGAGATATCGGCAATCAGCTCTTCGGTATGCTTGTCCATAACCGTCGTGCCCACAGGAACGCGGACAAACAGGTCTTCACCGGCACGACCGGTGCAGTTTGCACCCATACCACCCTGACCAGCCTGTGCGATATAACGACGCTGGAAGCGGAAATCCACCAGGGTATTCAGGGATGCATCGCCTACCAGGTAAACGCTGCCGCCGTCTCCGCCATCACCACCATCAGGGCCGCCCTTGGGGATGAATTTTTCCCGGCGAAAACTCATGCAACCGTTGCCGCCACGGCCGGCCTCTACAACGATCTCTGCTTCATCAACAAACTTCACGATTATTTCCGCCCATATAAAAAAGCCCCGTCGACTGACAGGGCTTTATTTTTTGATCCGAGGCTCTGACTACAGCCGGGAGGCTACAAGCTCTCACCAGCAACTGACAGCGCCGGACTCGCTCAAGCAGTCACAATGCTGACAAACTTGCGGTTGTTCGGACCTTTAACCTCGAACTTCACTTGACCTTCCGCGGTAGCAAACAGGGTATGGTCTTTACCAATACCTACGTTTTTGCCAGCGTGGAAGCGGGTGCCGCGTTGACGGACCAGAATGTTACCGGCCAGAACGTGCTCACCACCAAATTTTTTAACGCCAAGACGTTTGGCTATCGAGTCGCGGCCGTTACTGGTACTACCGCCTGCTTTTTTGTGTGCCATTTGCTATTTACTCCCGACCCGAATCAGGCCTTGATACCGGTAATACGAACTTCAGTGAACCACTGACGGTGGCCCTGACGCTTACGGTAGTGCTTACGACGATTGAACTTGATGATCGTCACTTTCTTGGCACGACCCTGAGCCACAACTTCCGCGGTCACAGAACTGCCAGCTACATAAGGAGCACCGATCTTGACGGATTCACCTTCGCCTACCATCAGCACTTTATCAAAGTTGATAGTCTCGCCAGTCGGAACTTCAATTTTTTCCAACTTCAGAGTTTCGCCTTCAACAACACGGTGCTGTTTGCCACCACTTTCAATAACCGCGTACATATCAAACTCCAGTATTCAGGGAACTTCAGTCCCGGCACACCGGCGGTTACCGTTGCGCCATAAGCTTTAAGGGCGGGCATTTTACGAGAAGCTGACGCCACAGGCAAGCACTTATCCAATATTATCCTTGATTTATCGTCTTGACAGCCAGCACGCGCCCACCTAGCATGGCCGCGCATCAATTCCCATGTGTTTGCAAATCACGGTCCATACATGCAAAAAAGTATCCGCGCGGCAGTCGCGTCAGACTTTGAGGCTGTCAACGCGTTCATTGTCGAACAACTTCACTCCAATGTCGACCTGGTAGAAAACATCGGCCATTACATTATCAATGCCGGTGGCAAACGCATGCGCCCTGTACTGGTTCTGCTGGCCGCCCGCAGCTGCGGTGCTATCGGAGACGCCCCGGTCAAGCTGGCAGCCGTCATCGAATTCATTCATACCGCTACCCTGCTGCATGACGATGTTGTCGACATGTCAGCCATGCGTCGCGGCCGTCCTACCGCCAACGCCCAGTGGAACAACCCGTCCAGCGTACTGGTAGGCGACTTCATCTATTCCCGGGCATTCCAGGTTCTGGTCAGCCTTGGCCATATCGGCATCATGCAGGTCATTGCAGATACCACCAACGTGATTGCCGAGGGTGAAGTACTGCAGCTGCTGAACAAGCACCGCGTCGACATTACCGAAGCTGAATACATGCGCGTCATCGGTGACAAAACTGCCATCCTGTTTGAAGCTGCTGCGTACTGCGGCGCCATGATTGCCGGCGCGGATGAAAGCATACAGCAGGCCCTTAAACAGGTGGGCCGCGATATTGGCCTTGCGTTCCAGCTGGTCGATGATGCTCTGGACTATGACGGCAATGTCGAAGACCTGGGCAAAAACGTCGGTGACGATCTGGCCGAAGGCAAACCTACCCTGCCGCTGATTCATGCGCTCAAGCATGCTGAAGAAAAGGACAAGGAACTGATTCGTCAGGCCATCCTCAACGGCGGCACCGAAAACCTGCAGGAAATCATTCGCATTGTTCAAAGCAGTGGCGGACTGGAATACACCCGCGACCTGGCCAAACGCCACGCTGCAGCAGCCGCCGAAAAAATCATGCTGCTTCCTGACTCCTCGTTCCGCACTGCCCTGCTGCAGATGAGTGAACTGGCCGTCGCCCGCGTCAGCTGATCCCGCAAATATTGATTTACATCTGCCTTATGACTTGAGGCAGTAGCCCTTCAGCCTCCTCCATGTTAAAAGGTCCAGAAGACTGGTTTTACTGGAGGAGTGACTGGCTTATGGCAGAACCCGCAATCAAACCTGTACTGGACTCACTGGCTGATACCGAGGCTTTTGAACAGGTACCAATGCGGGAACGCTTTCCCGCGCAGAATGTACTGGAACTGATAGAACAAAGTGCCGCCGCTTACGGTGATGATCCTGCGCTGGATTTTCTGCTGACCGGTCGTCGTGATGAGATTCCCCAGACCCTGAGTTTCAAGGATCTGTGTGAACGCACAAAACAGACAGCCAACCTGCTGACCAGTCTGGGACTGAAGGACAACGAAGCTGTATCGATTGTTCTGCCAATGCTGCCACAATCACATCCGATGATTCTGGGCAGCGAAATTGCCGGTCTGGCCAACCCCATCAACCCCATGCTCGATCCGGCGCATATAGCAGAGATCATGCAGGCCGCAGATGCACGTATCATCGCCTGCCTGGCACCTTCAAAGCACAGCGATATCTGGCAAAAAATCATCGCCCTGTTGCCTTCTCTCCCCAAGGTTCACACTGTACTGGCCGTTCACCAACCAGGTCTTACCGACTCGACTGCCGCACTGGAAATTCCTGGCAGCTCCGTAAAAGTTGTGGACTACAACACCGAACTGTTCAAACAGCCTGCCGATCATCTGCTGCAGAGCCGCAAACTGACACCGGACACGCTGGCCGCCTGTTTCCATACCGGCGGCACCACAGGCAAACCCAAGATTGCACAGCTGACCCATGGCAATATGGCCTATCTGGGACAACTGGCCCAAACATTAACAGCACATCTTGATCGCCACACCGCCCTGTGCGGACTGCCACTGTTTCACATCTTTGGCGTGATTATTCAGGGCATTGGTGCATTCAGCGCTGGCAACCGCATTGTGCTGCTGACACCGGCTGGTTTCCGCAATCCGGAAGTGATCAAAAACCTTTGGCATCACGTGGCACGTTTCCGGGCTTTCAGTTTTGCCACAGTACCAACCGTGCTGACAGCATTGTCACAGATCCCTGTGGGCGACGAAGATATCAGCTGCCTGGATCGCATCAGTTCCGGCGCGTCACCGCTGTCACCTGCATTCAAGGATCGTTTTGAGAAGCAGTTTAACGTCAAGGTTTTTAACGGCTATGGAATGACCGAAACCACTTCCCTGATCAGCCGCTCTCCGGAATGGCAGCCGCCAGGCAGTGTAGGCATTCGTATACCCTACTCTTTTATCCGTATCGTCAGACTGGATGGCACGCGTGTTGTACAGGAATGTGCTACCGGCGAGACCGGTGTGGTACTGGTCAAAGGTCCGCAGATTTTTGCCGGCTACAAGGATGAGACCGATAACAGCAAAGCCTGGATAGAAAACGACTGGTTCAATACTGGTGACCTTGGTTATCTTGATGAAGAGGGGTTTCTGTATCTGACCGGCCGCGCCAAGGATCTGATTATCCGCAGCGGTCACAATATTGATCCGGAGCTGATCGAGGAACCGCTGAACCGCCATCCGGATGTTGTCTCTGCAATTGCCGTAGGCATGCCTGATCCCTATGCAGGCGAACTGCCAATGGCCTTTGTGGTCACCAAACCCGGCTCAAATGTGACACCGGAACAGTTGCTGGAATGGTGCCAGACCCACATTTCAGAACGTGCCGCCATTCCCAAACGTCTGGAGATTGTTCCGGCAATTCCGCTGACTGCAGTCGGCAAGGTTTTCCGCCCGGCACTGCGTGAACAGATCAGTGCCAAAGTACTGAGTGAACGCCTGCAGGCTGAGGGTATTGAAGCCCAGGTCAGTTGCAAGTTCCAGGACAGGACTGGCATGACTGCCGACATCATGCTGGGCGACCAGCACGGGGCAAACCTCTCAGAGCAGGCTGAAAAAATCGGTAACCTGTTGGGCTCCTACCAGATCACCATCAACGTACATGGCTGAAGCCTGATCAATTGACCTGGATCACACGCAGACTTGTACCTGCCCCGGTCAGACGGAATGTGGCGCGGTTTTCCACGCGTCGCACCCGGCTTTGACTGGCGCGATAGGTCTGGTCACCGAGCTCACGTACCGCAGCGGCCATCTGCGACAGATCGGCAAAAGCTTTTTCGTCGCCCATTTCCCTGAATGTCAGGCCAAGAGCCAGATAAAAATCAGGCTCATTGGCATCACGACGCAGCGCGTCCTGATAATGCGCACGCGCCTGTTCGAATGCGCCATCCTCGTAAGCCAGATTGCCCAGCATGTAGTGATAATAGGGATTACGGCGGTTATAGGTCTCTACGGCGCGGCGATAGCGTTCGCCCTTTTCTGTATCGCCCTGATCAAAATACAGACGGGCAAGATTGTTGTAGGCACTGGCATTGTCGCGGTCCAGCGCTGCGGACTTGAGCAGACTGTATTCAGCCAGTTCGTTCTCTTCCAGATTTTTGAGCACACTGCCCATGTTGTTCCAGGCAATGGACAGCTCAGGGTTTACAACCAGCGCGTACGAAAACTGCTCCCTGGCCTTCTCATACTCACCTGCAATCAGGTACTCGACCCCTACGTTGTTGAAGAACAATGCCAGCGCCTCGGTATCGGAGATCAGACGCGCGGTCTGGCTCTGCAATCGGACTTCTGGCGTGAAATCAACGATGTAGCGATTGGTTGGACCGATTCTGCCGTGAGCATTGATATGCTCGCTCAAAATCATGACCTCGCCGCGGCGGTTCCATACCGGCCGCATCTTGATAGTCTGGTACTGCACATCCAGTCCCAGGTGGCGGGCCATGCCTATGTACAGGTTAACCAGTGACAGGCAGTTTGCACGCCGCTCTGCAAAAGCCTGGCTGGCAGTGAAGTTGGCCAGATCGTCGTACTGCATATTCAGATAGTCGGGCGAGAACAGCAGCTCCTGCAGTCGCTCCACCAGATTCCAGCCACGAAGCCGGGGATCGATATTGGCATCCAGATAGCCGATGACATTCTGGTCAAGACCTGACAGGTCAAGTGGTGGGGGTTGGATATATTGTCCAATAATGCGTTGTTCAAGCGCAGGATTTTCCCTGAACCCGGTATTCAGTCCCATGAACTGACAGGCGCCAAGAACGCCTGTTAACAACACCAGAAAAATAGCGCGATAGAGTGCCTGCACGGTCATCTTCCAACAGTTTTTATTGTGATTATCTGACCGTTGCGGCCAGAGAAAAATTACGTGGTGACGACACATTCTGCACCAGCGCAGTGCAGGACAAAAGCCCTGCACGGCTGGCGATGGAAGGGATATTACATATTCGGGTAGCTGGGTCCGCCACTGCCTTCAGGGACAACCCAGCGAATGTTCTGGGCAGGGTCCTTGATATCACAGGTTTTGCAGTGAACGCAGTTCTGTGCATTAATCTGGAAGCGCTTGTTACCAGCACCATCGTCCAGCACTTCGTATACGCCGGCCGGGCAATAACGCTGCGCCGGCTCGTCATACACCGGCAGGTTGTGACTGATCGGAATAGCCGGATCAATCAGCTTGAGGTGACAAGGCTGGTCTTCCTCATGGTTGGTATTGGACAGAAATACCGAGGACAGTTTGTCAAAACTGATTTTGCCGTCCGGTTTTGGATAAACGATTTTGTTGCACTCGGATGCCGGTTTGAGCTGGGCATAATCTGGCGTCTTGTCATGGAAAGTCAGCGGGAAGCTGCCACCAAAAATATTGTGCTCGATAAAGCTCAGGCTACTGCCAATCCAGAAACCAAAATTGTGGAACCCAGCGCTGAAGTTACGGGTTTTGTACAGTTCCTGGTACAAGCCGGAAGCCTTGAAACGCTCGCCGTAGGCTGTCAGATCCTGGCCACCAGTCACTTCAACCGGAGCATCCTTCTTCAGCTCTTCGATAATGGCCTCCGCTGCCAGCATGCCTGAACGCATTGCAGTATGGCTGCCCTTGATCTTGGCAGCGTTCAGAGTACCTGCGTCACAGCCGATCAGCAGACCGCCCGGGAAGCTCATCTTCGGCAGGGAGTTCAGACCACCCTTGTTCAGCGCACGCGCGCCGTAGCTCAGACGTTTGCCACCTTCGATGTACTGCCTGATTACCGGGTGATGCTTGAATTTCTGGAATTCATCAAAGGGGCTGATGTGCGGGTTCTTGTAACCCAGATCCACGATCAGGCCCAGATAAACCTGGTTGTTTTCCGCGTGGTAGAGAAAACCGCCGCTGGAGCCGGCATAACTGTCACCCACCATCGGATAACCTGCCGTGTGCACCACCAGACCTTCCTTGTGTTTGGCCGGGTCGATTTCCCAGATTTCCTTGATGCCGATACCGTAGTGCTGCGGATCACTGTCCTTGTCCAGACCAAAGCGGGCAATGATTTCCTTGCCCAGGTGACCACGGCAACCTTCAGCCAGAATGGTGTAACGGGCATGGAATTCAAAACCTGGCTCATAGGTATCTTTTTTGTTGCCGTGGGCATCTACACCCATATCTCCGGTGGCAACACCTTTGATGCTGCCATCTTCGTGGTAGAGGATTTCAGCTGCAGCAAAACCGGGGAAAATTTCAGCGCCCAGTTCCTGCGCCTGTTCGGCCAGCCAGCGGCAGAGATTCCCCAGGGAAATGATGTAGTTGCCATGATTGCGCATCGGCTTCGGAACCAGCATGTCCGGGAAGCGGATGGATTTTTCGCCATTCGGCAGGAAGTAGACGTCATCGGCTACAACCTCGGTTTTCACCGGGGCACCGCGCTCTTTCCAGTCCGGGAACAGCTCATTCAGAGCAGATGGCTCAAATACGGCGCCTGACAGGATATGGGCACCGACTTCGGAACCTTTTTCCAGTACGCAGACGGAAATTTCCCTGTCAGCTTCCTTGGCAAGTTGCAGCAGGCGGCAAGCAGTCGCAAGTCCTGCCGGGCCAGCACCCACAATAACTACATCAACTTCCATCGATTCGCGTTGCATAGCCTGCCTCTCCCGCTGTTGATCGTGCGAACTTGAAAGGCCCGTATTATCCTTAATTCAGGTCAAAATCGCAAAACAGTTGCTCGAATCGCGCGGGAAAATCAGACAGAAAATTCAGCCTTCAGGGCCTGTTCCAGCTGTTCGTAGCGGAATACAAAGCCCTGCTTCAGCAAACGCTCCGGTACCACATTGCTTCCCCCCAGCAGCAGCTCCTCTCCCATTTCTCCAAACAGCAGGCGAATCACAAACGCAGGCTGCGGGCAGAGAGCTGGCCGCCCTAAACTGGCCGCCAGCATGCGGGAAAATTCTGCCTGGGAAACCGCATAGGGAGCAGTCAGATTCACAGCCCCGGGAAGGGGATGCTGCAGCAGCCATAACAGCGCCGAAATCACGTCATCACGATGAATCCAGGACAGGTATTGCTCTCCGGATCCGGTTCGGCCCCCAAGCCCCAGCCTGAATAGCGGCAGCAGACGTCCGAGCATGCCACCCTCGGCTGCAAGCACCACACCCAGGCGCAGCAAAGTTACTGATACACCTTCAACCTCAGCCTTGCGGGCCTCTTCCTCCCACCGCATGCACAGGCGGGATGAAAAGCCATCTCCGGCAGCGGCAGCTTCAGTCAGCTGACTGCTTTCACAATTTCCGTAAAAACCAATGGCAGAAGCGTTAAGCAATTGTGATGGTTTATGCTGCAGGCGCTGGATCAGCCGGATCAGCTCACGGGTAGTGTCCAGCCGACTGTCGAGCAGGATGCGCCTGCGTGCGCGGCTCCAGCGCCCTGCGGCAATATTTTCACCGGCCAGGTTGATAACCACTTCCAGCCGGGTGGCAGCATCGATTTCATCCAGACTTCTCACCAGCGTCACGTCCGGGCCAAGTTGCAATCGGGCGCGGGCGTAATCACGCACCAGGGCGATTACCTGCCAGCCTTCTGAACGCAGGGCCTTGAGCAGCAAAACACCAATAAATCCGGTCGCTCCGGTGACCAGCACCCGCCTTGTTGCCACCGACTGCGACTGATTTTTTGTTGTCCCTGAATTTTCCATGCCAGGAGTCCGAAATAGCCGATTTATAAGCCCCGTAAAACGGACGGGCAACCGCTCGCCCCAATTGCCATATTTTCGCCACAAAGATGGCTGAAAGTACCGCAGATTACGGGGGTTTTCTCACAAAATGTCACATAAAGCGATGATACTTTTTTGATAACATTCAAGTTATTCAAAAATAAGGCTTTAATCAATCGATCTGTATGACACAGGAACCGGGTTCCTGTGTCTGCCGTTCAAAACAACCCGGAGTAGTTAATGAGTAACCGCAGTATCTCGCCCCGTTTTCACGCCCGGCTGCTTGCACTGGCAATTTCCAGCGTAACCCTCGGTCTGCCACTTGCAAACGCCCAGGAGCTGGAACCCGTAGCCGCCCAGGATACTACCGTTATTTACCCGGCGTCGTTTTTCCAGCCCTATAACCCGGTGTCGGCCAACGACATGATCGATCGCATCCCGGGTGTTTCACTCAGTTCAAGCAGCAGCGGTCGCGGTCTCGGTAATGGTGGCGACCTGCTGATCAACGGCCAGCGTCTGGCCGGCAAGGATAACTCCGCACGCGACCAGCTCAGCCGCATTGCTGCACGAGAAGTCGAGCGCATTGAAATCATTCGCGGCACTTCCGGTGAACTGGCTGTGCGCGGTTCTGGTCAGGTTGTAAACATCGTGCTCCAGGACACTGGCACCCGTGCCAGCACATCCGTTGAAGTCAGCAGTGATTTTCACCGTCAGGATGAAACCTTTGATCCGGGCCTGACCCTGTCACACAACCGTCAGACCGGCAACTTCAGCACAATGTTCACAGTGCAGGCTGATCCGCAGTACCGTCACGAGAAGCGCCTGGAAAACAGCTACGCCGCAGATATGACTCCGACCGAAACCATGCGTGAGTCCAATGTCCGCGACCAGACCACTTACCGCACCAGTGCCACCATGGGCTATCGCATCGGTCAACACCGCATGCAGCTCAACGGTCTGTACACACTGGCGGATCACCCGGTTAACCTGGACCGCCACTATACCGATCTGACCCAGGTCAACCGCCCGGTTCGCGGCGAGCGCGAAGCGTTTGACTATGACAACAACAACTGGGAACTCGGTGGCGACTACGAATACAGCTTCAGTAACGGCCACCGCGCCAACGTACTGTTTATTGTCAACGACAAGGACGACAACTACGTGCGCGAGCGTTTTGACCGCGACACCGTAGAATCCACTGACGAAGAAAAGTCCCTGTTTATTGCATCCAACGCCCGCACCCGCGAGCGTATTGTACAAAGCAGCTACAGCTGGCCGCTGGCGGATGCACAGGACATGCAGGTGGGCGTAGAACGCGCCCAGACCATTCTGGATTCCAGCCTGCTGGTAGGTCGCAACACCGGCTCTACTGCTCCGTCATTACAATTTGGCGGCCTGCGTCCTGCCCTGTCCTCTTCCAACCTCGGCTCCACCGTCGAAGAAATGCGTTATGAAGGTTTTGCGATCCACAACTGGACGCTGAACGATCGCATGACACTGGAAAGCAGCCTGGTGTATGAAACTTCTGAAATTTCCCAGAGCGGTGTAGTCAGCAAATCCCGTGACTTCCAGTTCTGGCGCCCGTCTGTAGACTACCGCTACAACATTACGGATGCACTGCAACTGCGTGCCACTGTAGCCAAGGAAGTGCAGCAGCTGAGTTTTTCTGCCTTCGCAGCAACCGCCAACACTGATGACAACGATCGTGACGCGGACGCCGGCAACCCGAACCTGGTTCCTACCGAAGAGATGCGTTACGAACTGACGCTGGAATACCGTCTGCCCAACGATAGCGGTGTACTCAGCTCACGCTTCTTCCTGCGCGATCTGACCAACCAGATCGGTCGTGTGGATGCCACTACCAATCCGAACTCTCCGACATCAGCTGAAGGCAATATTGGCGACGCCAAACGCTGGGGTGTGTATCTGGATGGCAGCACCCGTCTGGGCATGTTTGGCATGCCGGATGCCCTGGTAAGCGCCACACTTAACCTGTTCGATTCCTCAGTGACCAACCCCATTCTGGGCACCACCGAGCGTATCAACGGCCGTGGCACTTTCAAACTGGGGCTGCGTCACGACATCACCCGTCTGAACCTGAACTACGGTTTTGACTACGAGCAGCCACTGAAAGGTGGCCAACGCACAGTTGAAATCAACTACATCGACTGGTCACACAGCGCAGAGACACTGACCATGTTTGTGTCCACCGTGCTGTTTAACAACATCACCTTCCGTCTGGAATCCAACAACACACTCAGTGATGAAACCTGCCGCAACCGTGTGCGTTACCATGGCACGTCTGCCAGCGGCAGAATCAGTGAAGTCGAGGATGCCTGCTGGGGCGGCGGCCAGAAACTGGCTCTGAAAGTCCGCACAACTTTCTGATCTGTACACAGGCAGCACAAAAAAA
>Ga0079224_100012392_pt1 | contig 11797 bp, 8 predicted proteins | sample Stecom2015_FD_80414 | JGI IMG/M metagenome (GOLD analysis project Ga0079224, IMG submission 80414) | Agricultural soil microbial communities from Utah to study Nitrogen management - Steer compost 2015 | ecosystem: Environmental > Terrestrial > Soil > Agricultural land | place: USA: Utah...
CGCTAACAGCGCTGATCGACTCGGCCTACAACGCTGGCCGCATGCAGGATATCGACTTGAAGAAAGCGTCGCTGAGCAGCGTGATCCGTGCCGGGACGCCCACGCCTCTCGAATCTGAAGAAACTACGCATTTTTCGATCGTAGATGGGACCGGCAGCGCCGTGTCCATCACGACAACCATCAACGGATCCTATGGGTCGCATGTAATTGTAGACGGCGCTGGTTTCCTGCTCAACAATGAAATGGACGATTTTTCGGCGAAGCCGGGCATCCCCAACATGTATGGATTGGTAGGAGGAGAGGCCAATGCCATACAACCAGGCAAGCGCATGCTCAGTTCGATGACACCCACTATATTGGAGCGCGACGGCCAATTGGCAATGGTCGTGGGCACGCCGGGCGGATCGACAATCATGACCTCGGTGTTTCAGACCATCGTCAACGTTGTGGACTTCGATATGGACATGCAGGGCGCCGTGGATGCGCCGCGTTTCCATCACCAATGGCTGCCCGACGAAATATGGGCAGAGGCCGACGCCATTGACTCCCTGACGCGGCAGTCGCTCGAAGCCTCGGGCTACGTATTCAAGCCACGAAGTGCCATCGGCCGTGTTGACGCCATCCTTGTGGCTCCCGACGGCGGCATGACAGGCGGCGCGGACCGCCGGGGCGACGATACGATTGCAGCTTACTGAAAAAAACACTTGATAAAAGATATGGATAAAACACACATAGCAAACACGTATAAAGCAATACAGCACGAAATCACGACGGCCATTGAGACCTTGGACGGCAAGGCCAAATTTGAAGAGGAGCTCTGGGAAAGGGAAGGGGGCGGTGGCGGCCGAACAAGGGTTATCCAGCAAGGCAATATCCTAGAAAAAGGCGGCGTAAACTTTTCGGCCGTACATGGGGAGTTGCCGGCCACCATTCAGAAGGCATTCGGTGTAGAGGAGGGCGAGTTCTTTGCCACGGGCGTATCCATCGTTATCCATCCAAACAGCCCGTTGGTGCCTATTATTCACATGAATATCCGATATTTTGAGCTTAGCGATACCGTACGCTGGTTTGGGGGAGGTATCGACCTGACGCCCCATTACGTGGACGAAGACGACGCCCGTTTCTTCCATGGCGAGCTAAAGGAAGTTTGCGACCGCTATCACCCTGAATTCTATCCGCAGTTTAAGGCCCATGCCGATGATTATTTCTTCATCAAGCATCGCAACGAGACACGCGGCATCGGAGGGATATTCTACGATCGGCTGACGCCCGAAAAAACCGGCATCTCGTGGAATGAGATCTTCGAGTTTTCCTGTGCGGTAGGCCGTTCCTTTGTGCCGATTTATGCCGAGCTCGTCAATCGGAGCCGCCATAAAACGTTCACGGAGGCGCAGAAACAATGGCAATACCTGAGACGCAGCCGGTACGTCGAATTCAATTTGGTATACGATGCGGGAACGAAATTTGGGCTAGAAACAAACGGACGCATCGAATCCATCCTGATGAGCCTGCCGCCCCAAGCCAATTGGCCCTACGACTTCTCCCCGGATGCGGAGAGCGAAGAAGCCAAGACCCTTGCCTTGCTGAAGAAAGGAATCGATTGGGTAGGCGGCGAACAAACCTCCGTGGCGCCATGAAAGTGACCCTGCTGTGCGTCGGCAAGACAGATGAGGAGTACCTCCAAAAAGGGATAGAGAAATATCTCAAGCGCCTGAAACACTATGTATCGTTTGAAGTAGCCATTATACCCGACCTGAAGCAGACGAAAAACCTGACGGAAAAACAGCAGCGGGAAAAAGAGGGACAGGCCATGCTCAAACACGTACAGCCTACGGATATGCTCGTCTTAATGGATGAGCGCGGCAAAACGCTTCGATCCGTCGAATTTGCGGCGTTTTTCGAAAAGCAAATGCTTAATAGCGTGCCGCATATCGTGTTTGGGGTAGGTGGTCCGTATGGCTTTGACGACGCGGTATACCAGCGAGCGAATTCCATAATGTCCTTATCGACGATGACATTTTCGCATCAGATGGTACGGCTTTTTTTCGTCGAACAGGTGTATCGTGCGTTTTCCATCATACGTGGCGAGCCGTACCATCACGAATAGGGAATTTGGCGTAGGATGGCTTTTGTCGTACCTTCGCCGGCAATGAGCGAAATCGTATGCAACGTATACTTTCCCGTCGTTTGTCGATGGGTAACCTGAATCTTAAGAACGAATTATTTGCCGGGCTTACTGTCGCCATGACCATGATTCCCGAGTCGCTGTCGTTTGCGATATTGGCAGGCCTATCGCCGCTGACGGGACTATACGCCGCTTTTCTGATGGGCCTAGTGACCTCGATTATCGGAGGCCGCCCGGGGATGGTGTCGGGCGGCGCGGGCGCTACGGTAGTGGTACTCATTGCTTTGGCCGCCACCCATGGTGTGGAGTATCTTTTTGCGGCCGTGGCCCTCGCCGGCATCCTGCAGGCACTGGTGGGTATTTTCAAGCTGGGTAAATTCGTCCGGCTCATTCCCCAGCCGGTGATGTACGGCTTTCTCAACGGACTGGCGATTATTATTTTCATGGCACAGGTTGCGCAGTTTAAGGAGCCCGTGGCAGGCGGGGAGGGGACCGCGTGGATAACGGGCGCGCTTCTTTACACGATGCTGGCACTTACCGCGCTGACCATCGCCATTGTTTTGATTTGGCCACGGATCACCAAGGCCGTCCCGCCGTCGCTGGTAGCTATCCTGGCAGTGTTTGGCATCGTATCGCTGTTCGGTATTGAAACGAAAAAGGTGATGGATATCGCCAGCGTCAGTGGTTCGTGGCCCGTCTTCCACATCCCGGCCGTGCCCGTCACTTTCGAAACATTGGAGATCATCTTTCCCTACGCACTGGTCATGGCAGGGGTGGGACTGATCGAGTCACTGCTGACGCTCAATATGGTGGATGAAATTACGAATACAAAGGGAAAGTCCAATCGCGAGGCAATCGCGCAAGGAGTCGGCAACCTCGTTAACGGCTTTTTCGGGGGGATGGGCGGTTGTGCGATGGTGGCGCAGACGCTGGTCAACATAACGGCAGGCGCGCGGACGCACCTCGCCGCGTTTATCGGCGCCATTACGATTTTGATCATTATACTCGTCGGGGCACCGCTGATTGAGCAGATACCGATGGCCGCATTGATCGGGGTGATGATGGTCGTCGCCATCCGCACGTTCCAATGGGTAAGCTTGCGCGCCATCACGCGCTTTCCACGTTCGGACATCTTCGTCGGAATATTGGTGGCGGCCGTCACGGTCGTTTTCCACAACTTAGCACTTGCAGTATTATTGGGCGTGGTTGTATCCGCGCTGGTCTTTGCTTGGGACAATGCCAAGCGAATTCGGGCACGTAAATACGTGGACGAACATGGCGTCAAGCATTACGAAATCTACGGTCCGCTGTTTTTTGGCTCGACAGCGAATTTCCTGGAAAAATTCGACATCGAAGACGACCCCAACGAAGTGCTCATCGATTTCCGCGAAAGCCGCGTAGCCGATATGTCCGCGATTGACGCCTTAAATAAGGTGACCGAGCGCTATGCCCGGGTCGGAAAACGGGTGCGGCTTAAGCACCTGAGCCCAGATTGCCGGCGCTTGCTACAAAACGCGGAATCGTTGGTCGTCGTTAACGTATACGAAGACCCAACCTACCAAGTGATGCGGGCCAAATAACGGGACAATCACCTATATTTAAGGATCTTACAGAACGACGCAGCAATAACTAGGGGAGAAGAAGGGCTGGGGGAGAAGGTCACATCAGTTTAAAGCCCAGCCATACGGCAAACAAGCCTAAAACCACGCTACCAGCGATATAAACGACGGAAGTAAATGTATGGCCTTGCTGCAATAAATTCACGTTTTCGGACGCGAATGCAGAAAACGTCGTATAACCGCCGCAAAACCCAGTAACTAATAAAGACCGAAGACTCGGGTTCAGGAATTGGTGACGCTCGGCACAACCAAGCAGCACACCGATGAGCAAGCAGCCGACGATATTGACGGCAAATGTGCCAATGGGAAATTCGGAGGAAAATAATCGGTTGGCCAAGACCGTCGTCAAATATCGTAATACGCTGCCGGCGGCGCCACCCACGCCGATCAGGATTAAGGTTCTAAGCATCCTCAAATATAACGGTCTTTATTGGATGATATATGCAAAAATAATTCCTCACAACCGATCTCAAACCAGGGATCGGAGGAATACCCGATCACATATTTAACATAATATATATTATACGACAATTATACGATAAATACCGTCAGCTCGAATTTTTCCGTCGAACGGTCATTTAGACTCGAATATCCACCGTTAGCTATAATTACGAGTATCCTAGAAATGTCGTCGAATATCGAACGCCACCGGTCGTTGTGGTTCTTTTAACTTCCAACGGCCGGGCTTCGCTCTACGCGCGCATCGACTGCAGATCAGCAGCGGTGCTAACCTTCTTTGCGCAATATGGCCAAGGGCGGCTGCGTGGTGATTCCCCGACTGTTTGCCATTCCCACGAGAACGGTCAAACCGACGATGGTAGCCGCTACGTAAAGCATGCTGAGTACGCCCGGACGGAACGGCACCTCAAATACATAAGCCGCCAAGGCCCAAGCGCCCAATACAGCCAATAAAATACCCGTCAGCGCGCCGATCATGCCCAAAAAGAAATACTCCAGTGCCGTAATCATGAAAACTTGCCGGCGACTAGCGCCCATGGTGCGTAACAGGACGCTCTCGCGGATACGCTGGTATTTGCTAATCATGACGGATCCAATCAGCACCACGAACCCCGTTAGAATGCTGAATCCGCCCATAAACCGTATCACGAAGGAGATCTTATCCAGAATTTCGTCCAGAACCGCTAAAACCAACCCTAGATCGATGACAGAGACGTTCGGAAACTCCGTCACCACGGCTTGTTGGAAACGAGCCGATACGGCATCGTCCGGTACGCGCGTCATCAACACATGGAATTGAGGTGCCTTGTCAATCACGCCCTTGGGAAAAACCAACCTGAAATTAGTTTGGACGCGGTTCCAGTCCACTTCACGCAGGCTGCCCACGACGGCGGTTATCCGGACGCCCTGCACGTTGAACAGCAACGTATCACCCACTCCCACGCGTATCCGGCCGGCATATCCTTGGTCCAGCGATACCCGCGGAAGCTCCCCTACCGTCACCTGGCCCGTCCATTGCCCCACCGTAATTTTTTCCGAATCAGTGAGCGCGTCGCGATAGGTAACGCGAAGTTCCCTTCCCAAGGCCCGCCGCGACACTTGGATCGTCGAATCGGCCTGCACGTCAGCCAGCGTGTGGCCATTAATCGCTTCTAATTGGACAGTCACGATAGGCACCTCTTCCAGGATCGGCAAACCGTAGTCGCTAACAACCTGCGCCACCTGCTCCTTTTGATGGGTCTGGATATCAAAAATAACCATGTTAGGTTGTCCTTCGCCGGACGAAAGCGCCACCCTGGAGATCAGCATACCTTGGACAAGCACCAAGGTGGCAATAAACGCTGTACCCAGACCAATCGCCACTACCAATACGGCGGTTTGGTTGTTAGGGCGAAAAAGATTCGAGAGCCCCTGCCGCCAAAGGTAGCTCCAGGAGACTGGAAAGAAACGCCTCACCATCCAAATGACAAAGTGCGCAGCGAAGTATAAAATCAGGAACGAAACTGCGAGCGCCACAGCGGAAAAACCGGTTTGTCGCCAATCGCCCAACTGTAGGTAGGCAAATAGCACAACAAACACCGCAATAAGGCCGTACACGACGATACTAAGCCGATCCCTGACCGGACCGGGCTCGTCCAAGGTGATGCGAAGCGTATGCAGCGGGGATATGTTACGGATCCCGACGAGCGGAAGTAGCGCGAATAATACGGCGATCAATACGCCCAATGCAATTCCCTGTACAATGGCCCCCCACGAAATCGCACTGCTAATGGCCACCGGGACGATGTCGCGCAGCGCCCAAGGCAAGGCTTGCTGCACGATTGTGCCTAAGAAGGCGCCTAAGATCGAACCGATTAACCCCACCGCGAACACCTGGGTGAGATAAATCATAAATGCTTGGCGTGCCGTTACCCCTAGGCACCGCAGGATGGCGATACTACCGATTTTTTCCTTAATATAGATGTGGATGGAAGAGGATACGCCCACGCAACCTAACAATAACGCAATAAAGCCCACCAACGAGAGGAACTTCTCCAAATCCGCAAACGAGCGGCCAGTCTCGCTTTTGCGCGACGCAACGGTGTCCGTTCCTAACCGGTGTGTTTCCAGCGCTTCCTCCAGTTGCTCTACAAGTTCGTCGGCTATCGCCGGATCGCTGAGCTTAAAGTAATAGTTATAGTGCACACGGCTACCCAGCTGATTAAGACCCGTGTCGTCTAAATAAGCCATCGGAATAAAAACCGCTGGCGCCACCGTACTGGAAATACCGGATTGTCCAGGCGCGCGTTCCAATATGCCGACTATCTCGAAGGTTACTTCCCCTACCTTAATCGAGTCGCCAACCTGCGCCTCGAATTGCAGCATGACGGTCTTGTCGACAAGGGCCCGTCGTCCTTTACGAAAATCCGAGCCGGCCACTGCGGGCGTCGTTTCTAGTCGGCCATAGTACGGAAAATCCCCGTCCAGCGCCCGCACTTCGACCAAGCGGCTACCGCCGCCAGCCGGAAAGAATACCATGGACGCAAACCGCTGCTCGCGCGATACCGATATGCTCTGCGCCCCCAGCGTATCAATCACGCGCTGCGCCGCTTCGTCGAGGGCTCGATTGGTATTCACCACTAAATCGGCGCCCACGAGGGTCGCGGCTTGGTTATCAATGTCACGCTGCAGGTTGTCGCCTAGCGCGTAAATCGCTACCAGCGCGGCGATACCAATGATGATGGAAGAAATAAATAGAAAGAGGCGGCCGCGGTTTTTACGGCTGTCCCGCCACGCCATCCGCAGCACCCATGCCGGGTTCGGCCGACCATCGTTTTTGGATACGGCGCGTGGTTCCCAATCCATTACGCACCCTCCTCTTCCACCGAGTCCGAGATTATCGCACCGTTTTTCATGCGCACGATGCGGCTGGTTTTAGCCGCCAGCTCCAGGTCATGCGTTACCAATACGAGTGTAGTACCTGCATCGCGGTTCAGCTCGAACAGCAAGTTCTCTACCTTTTCCCCGGTTTCCGCGTCCAGGTTGCCGGTTGGTTCATCGGCAAAAAGAATCCGGGGCGAATTGGAGAAAGCACGCGCGATGGACACACGCTGTTGTTCGCCTCCCGACAGTTGCAAGGGGTAATGGTGGCTACGGTCTGCCAGCCCTACCTTGTCCAGCAATGCCAGGGCGGTTTTGCGCGCGTTGCGATCGCCCCGCAACTCCAAGGGTACCATTACGTTTTCCAACGCCGAAAGCCCCGGTAGCAATTGGAAGTTTTGGAATACAAAGCCCACGTATTGGTTACGGACGCTTGCCCGTTCGTCTTCACCAAGCTCGTTTAGCGATATACCCTGCAGCACCACGCTGCCACCGCTCACCCGATCGAGCCCTGCACATAGCCCCAACAAAGTGGTTTTTCCGCTCCCAGAAGGCCCCACAATGGCGATGGATGACCCGTTAGCCACGTCTAGGCTGACATCCCGGAGTACGTGAAGGGACCGGCCTCCGCTTTTGTAGATTTTGTTGACATGTCGAAGAGAGAGGATCGCAGACATAGCGTAGTGTTTTCTGTGGTGTTGGCGTACATGGAACGTCGCTCGCTCTGCGGCCTAATACCTCGTGACAACCCGAAAAAGGTCATCGCGAACGCCGTAGCCCCGGGGAGCGCAGGGGACTAATGTAAGGTATTGGCACCAATAATGAAAAGATTTGTTCCCGTTTTTGTAGGCCCTCGCAGCGGCCAAACGAAAACCTTCCCACCGGGATAACCTTTCGCATTCTGTCCTAAAATCCGTATTTTTGCACGCCGAAAAGCAATAAACGACTTCTAATGACCATAGCAAAAACATACGATCCACAACAGGCCGAAAATAAATGGTACGCGTACTGGCGCGACAAAGGATTCTTCCGTTCCACGCCGGATGCCCGCGAACCCTATACCATTGTGATGCCCCCTCCCAACGTGACGGGAGTACTGCACATGGGACACATGCTTAACAATACGTTGCAGGACGTACTCATCCGCCGGGCTCGCATGCAAGGCAAGAACGCATGCTGGGTGCCCGGCACCGACCACGCGTCCATCGCTACGGAGGCCAAGGTCGTGGCCATGCTCAAGGAGAAAGGCATCGACAAAAAGGACATCACCCGCGATGAGTTTCTAAAGCACGCTTGGGAATGGAAGGAAAAATACGGCGGTATTATCCTGCAGCAACTTGAAAAGCTCGGGGCCTCCTGCGATTGGGAGCGCACCAAGTTTACCATGGATCCGGAACTCAGCGAGGCGGTCGTCGACACCTTTATACGGCTCTATCGCAAGGGCTATATTTACCGCGGCGTACGCATGGTCAACTGGGACCCGCAGGGCAAAACGGCCCTGTCTGACGAGGAGGTCAACCGCAAGGAGGTCATGCAGAAGCTCTACTACCTGAGATACGAGCTGGTGGATACGACGACAGCTGGAGGGGACGGCTATTTGGTCATCGCGACCACGCGGCCGGAAACCATTATGGCCGATACCGCAATCTGCGTCAACCCCAATGATGAACGCTACCGCGAGCTCATCGGCAAAAAAGCGCGAGTACCCCTCATTAACCGCGAGATTAACATCATTGGCGACGAGTATGTCGAAATGGATTTCGGCACAGGCTGCCTGAAGGTAACTCCCGCGCACGACCTAAACGACTATGAATTGGGCCAAAAGCACAATTTGGAAGTCATTGACATCCTTAACGACGATGGCACGCTCAACGAAAAAGCCCAAATCTTGGTAGGTGAAGACCGATTCGTGGCACGCAAGAAGATCGTGGCACAGCTAGACCAAGCTGGACACGTGGAAAAGATCGAGGATTACAAGTCCCAAGTTGGCTTTTCCGAGCGCACCGACGCGGTCATCGAGCCCAAACTTTCCATGCAATGGTTCTGCAAGATGGAGGAACTGGCCCGGCCCGCCTTGGACTACGTTATGCGGGGGGAGGTCAAGCTCATCCCCGATAAGTTTATCCCGAGCTACCGCCATTGGATGGAGAATGTCAAGGACTGGTGCGTGAGCCGCCAGTTGTGGTGGGGACAGCGCATCCCGGCTTGGTATAACGACAAAAACGAGTGGGTAGTGGCAAAAACGGCGAAGGAAGCCGAAACGCTGTTCCTGGCCGACAATAAATCTACCGAGGGTATCCGCCAGGAAGAGGATGTATTGGATACCTGGTTCTCGTCAGCACTGTGGCCCATGTCGGTATTTGACGGCGTCACCCATCCTGACAACGCCGAATTCAACTATTACTACCCGACCAGCGATTTGGTCACAGCACCCGAAATCCTGTTTTTCTGGGTGGCCCGGATGATTGTTTTCGGCCATGAATATACCGAGAAACCACCTTTCAAAAACGTATATCTGACAGGTATCGTACGCGATAAGCAGGGGCGCAAGATGTCAAAGTCGCTTGGCAACTCGCCCGACCCCATCGAGCTGATGCAAAAATACGGTACGGACGGTGTCCGTGTGGGGATGCTTCTCTCCTCGCCTGCCGGAAACGATCTCATGTTTGATGTGTCCTACTGCGAACAGGGCCGCAATTTTGCAAACAAGATCTGGAATGCGTTCCGCTTGGTAAAGGGCTGGAATGTCGTTGACGCGCCCCCCACGAGCGAGCAGGAGGAAGCCGTGGCGTGGTTCGGCCATCGCTTTAACCAGGCGTTAGCGGAAATCGAAGGCTATTTTGAACAGTATCGCATCTCCGACGCATTGATGGCTACCTATAAGCTGGTGTGGGATGATTTTTGCTCGTGGTATTTGGAGCTCGTCAAGCCAGCTTACCAGCAACCCATCGCGGCCAGCGTCCTGGCGCACACCAAATCCTACTTCGAGTCGGTACTGAAGCTCGTGCACCCGTTCATGCCGTTCATCACGGAAGAGCTTTGGCACGACGAACTGTTTGGGCAACGCGACGAGCGGGATTGCTGCATCGTGGCGCCGTACCCGGTCGCCGAGGCCTTCGATGAGGCCCAGCTACGGGCTTTCTCTTCGCTACAACAAGTCGTGACCGAAATCCGAAACGTGCGGAATGTCAAGCAGCTTTCGCCGAAGACGGCGCTGCCATTGGCCATTCAGGCGCATTCGGGCATCGATTACATGCGCTACGGCGCCTGCATTCGCAAGATGGCGAACGTCTCGGAAATCAATTTTGTAAACGAAAAGCAAACAGGAAGCCGCTTCTTGGTCGGCACGGATGAATTCTATTTGCTCCTGGGCGACAACATCGATATTGAGGCCGAGCGCGAACGCCTGCAAAAGGAATTGGACTACGTACGCGGCTTCCTCAAATCCGTAGACGCCAAGCTTGCCAACGAACGGTTTGTACAAAATGCGAAACCCGAGATTGTGGCTAACGAGCGTAACAAAAAAGCGGACGCCGAAGCGAAAATCCAGCTACTAACCGAGTCGATTAAAAGCCTGGAATAGAGAGAGATTCGTCTTTATTGAAACAGGATTGTTACCATCAACCTCCCTGCGCGCTAGAGATTCTTGTTACATTTGAATGCTAAACGATTTTAAACCACATAGAATAAGGCATCATGAAGAAGATTCCCTTTGTCGCGCTTTTTGTGTCGATTACGTTGCTGCTGAGTTGTCAGTCCGGTACTAAAACCGAAGAAACCGTCGAAGTCGTCGACCCCAACGAGATTACCTGCGAAGGAATCGGCCCTGTGAAGCTGACCCATACCTATGAGGATCTTGTGCAAGCGGTGGGCGCCGAGCGGCTTAGCCAAGGCATGGCGACGCTTGACGGAGCCGACGTGCACGTAACTCGGGTTTTTGAAGGCGAAGCCGAAGAGATTATCGTCTACTGGGCCGAGAAAGCCGAACCCTACCAAACGATTACGAAAATCGCGGTCGCCAATGCCTTCGGACCCTACCAAACCGCCGACGGGATCCGCGTCGGGTCTACGCTCGACGACCTCCGGCAAGTGAATAATTTCATGCCGATAACCATGGTAAACTTTTACAACTCGCCGGACGGTTTTGGAAAAATCCTAAGCTTCAACGGGGGCGATATTGAGCTCAATCACCCCTGTCTTGGAGGCATATTGGATATCGTCAAGCAGCGGGGCGTAGACGTGGCCATTTTGGACGAGATTAAGCCCGAACCCGAATTGCTTTCCTCGCACCGCATATTTTCGGTCCTGGATGTCGAGGTAGTCGAACTATCGATAAGCAAATAATCGATACTACGCATTGTATCGTAATTTTTCCCCAAGAAATGGAAGCCGAGGCTGTCTCATAAAGGCAGGCAAAGCAAAAAGGCCATCGTCCTCTTCGCCAAGGGACGGTCCATATACCGGTTCATAAAGGAGAACCAAGTATGAAGATGTGCAACGTGTTGAAGTAGTAGCAGTTGTTTTACCGTTGGTTAGTTTCTTCGAGTCTGCTAGGGCGCAGCGCAGTAAAGCCCTTGTGGACAAAATACATGAGGCACGCGGTGAAAAATTGTCAAGAAGCGATGTTGCAAGGTTGACGAAACATCATGGGATACGAAGCAAGGTCAAGAAAAAATAATCTCCGAAACGAATAAAATCGGGCCATATTTCGGGGTAGGCCGAAAAACTTTTTGGC
>Ga0079224_100012394_pt1 | contig 11796 bp, 7 predicted proteins | sample Stecom2015_FD_80414 | JGI IMG/M metagenome (GOLD analysis project Ga0079224, IMG submission 80414) | Agricultural soil microbial communities from Utah to study Nitrogen management - Steer compost 2015 | ecosystem: Environmental > Terrestrial > Soil > Agricultural land | place: USA: Utah...
GGTCTTGGGTGTGGGGGAAGCCTTGTGGGCGAAGGAGAGTGTGCGACGTTTCGCTCCCTTCAAGGTGTAGGGTAGAAGATCGTTTGCCCGGTTCTCGATCAGAGTGGTGAGGCTGGAGTCAGCGGGGCCACCCGAGGGGGGGTTGTACTTGAAGCCACCGTCCCGCGGTGGGTTGTGGCTGGGGGTGATCACGATCCCATCTGCGCGAGCGTTTGATGGATCTTGGTTGTGATTCACGATCGCGAAAGAAAGTACCGGAGTGGGCGTGTATCCGTCCCGATCGTCAATGAAGGTCGTGACCTCGTTCGCTGCCAAAACTTCAAGGGCGGTGCACCAGGCCGGTTCGCTCAAGGCATGTGTGTCTCTTCCCAAAAAGAGAGGTCCACGGATCCCTTGCTGCAATCGCCAGTCACAGATCGCTTGGGTGGTTGCCAGGATGTGAGCTTCGTTGAAGCGTTGATCGAGTGAGCTGCCTCTGTGACCGGATGTTCCAAAGCTGACCAGCTGGTCCACCTGATCTACATCAGGTGTGAGCGAATAGTAACGGCTCACAAGTTGGGGCACGTCGATGAGGATGGATCGAGGGGCGAGCTTTCCAGCTAACGCATGCGGCGTCATGGTCGCCCACTACCACTGACCTTGCTCAGCTGACAGGCGCGTCCGGGGTGGCAGAGAACCGGCATCGCGGGACTTGTGCTGTTGACTCTCCTGTTTGGCGTGGGACGAGCCTTGTTGAGCGACAGGGAGGAACTTAGTAAAATAGTGTTAAAATGCTCTTGATATCACAGGTACGGAATTGGTTGTGCAAAATGGCATGACTATTCTAGTTTGAGCGGTCTTCATTGCTGCGCGAAAAGGCTGGGGGCTCTTTGAGTGGTTGCGCCCCAGGCGAAGTGGTTCCAAGTTTACAAGAGACGGGTCCCTCTCTTTGCCCCTCGCTTTTCTTATGGATATTTTTTCTCGACGGCCTCTGGCCGGCGTTCATTCCGCCCTTATTTTGGGGGCGGCAATTCTTGCAGCCTGTGCCTCTGGTGCCGAGAGCGAAGTAGTCAACGATGACGAGCGGACGGCAGTGGACGGTGAGGTGGGCGATCTAGGTAGCGCCACCGGCGGCGTTCTCGATAACGCGGAGCCCATCTTCCTCGGTCCTTCTCAAGGGGGGGCCGGAGGTGCGACGTCGGAGGAGTGCCTTTCCATGATGATGTGGGGAGGCTCCGGAAAGTACGGCGCTGTCCCTGGCAACGCCAGTATGAACGCCGTGGCGGACTGGCTCAACGAGGAAAGTACCGCCGTGGCGAGGCACTTGGTTTCCAAGCCGGTGATCAGTCTAGAATTTCTTGAAGATGTCGACCTTCTTCTTCTTCACGATCTTTCCGGATGGGAAATGTCTGAGGAAGAGGTGGGTGTCGTCAGAAATTGGGTACGCGGTGGGGGAGCCCTTTTTGCGCTATCAGGCTACCGTGAGGACGGCGCCGAAGTGCCCTTGACCAATCGTCTCGTGTCTTTTTCGAACATGAGCTACGTCGGCCAATCGGGGGCAGGCGACACGGCGTTGATGCTGCGGGAGTGCGCCTACTGCCTGGGTTCGACTTTTAGGCAAGAGGGTTGGATTGATGGTCACCCCATCTCTGTGGGGGTGACCGCGGTCGGCGCCTATCAAGGGCGATCCATTCAGGGTGACGGTGAAGTTGTCGCGCAGCAGGACGGCAAGATCTTGGCCATGGCCAAATCGGTAGATGAAGGTCGCGTGTTCCTCTTTCACGACGATTGGGTTTCCTATCGCAGCCAATGGGAGGCGGACGCGCCTGCCGCGTGTCACGAAAACCCTGAATGCGCTGGGGTGTCGCCGATGCAGAGCTATCAAGTCGCTCAGTTTTGGTACAACGCCATCCGTTGGCTTGTGCCTGAGCGTGAGTGTTTTCGTCTCGACTCGACTTGGAACATTGTGGACTGAAACGGGCGAGCTCACCCGCCCGGGCGGAAAAGCCGCACTGGTGAACGCGGGAGGCCGGTGAGCGCTGTCTAGCGCCCGCCAATGAGGAGAGTGGCTATGCGCGTTTGCTTCAGTAAGGCGACGTTGAAGTCGCCCAAGACGCGCTTTCCGTTGGTCGAGCGGTGCATTCCTAGAACCAAGAGATCATTGTCTTCGGCGAGAGAGGTCAGGGCCGAAACGGTGTCGTCGTTTCTGACGACCATCAGTGTAGGATCCCCATAGACATTGTCCTGGGCCAGCTGGAGCAAGTGCCGCCTGGCCACTGCTTCGCCTTGCACGCTGCTGGCTTCTGGGATGACGGTCACCCAGGTGATCTCCGGTCGATGAACGGTCTGTAGACTGCCGAGCACGCGCGCGCGCATCTCCAAGTCATGACCCGACGACCCACAGGTACCAGGATGCGTTGAGCATGGTGCGGGCTCCATCCCTCTGGACAACGAAGGAATGTAAAGTCGCAGTCCAGTTGATTGAGGAGTGTCTCAGCCGGTCCGCCTTGGAGGGCTTCTTTTTCAGGCAAGCCCACAACGACGCCTCCACATGAGTGACTTCGAACGACTCGTGCTATTTCACGCCAAGGCCTCTCTCCGATCGTCACCAGCCCCTCGGGCCGGTGTCCGGAAGTCATCGCGGCGGTGAGGGCCTGAGTGAGCACGACTTGGGCTCGTTCCAGATCGCGTTGTGATTCGACCGTCGCCTCCGCCACAGGAATGACGCGGAGAAGCATCACACGTCCGACCCGAGGTGGTGCCAAAGCCGCAGCGATCTCGACCATCGCGGCGGCGCTTCTGGGGTTGGCGACCGGGACGAGTACAAGAGGGTTGCGCCCGCGCATACGAGCCAGACTGGGGTCTTGAGCTTCAGCGAAGGCATCGTAGATCTCGGCGCGATCCGAAAAGAGCGCAGCATAGAGAAGCCCACCCAGCCCTAGCCAGACCAAGGCAATGCCACCAGCGGCCGGCGCAGCCAGTGCTTGAAAGATGGCCATGGCGACGCACGCGACCCCGCCAACAATGGGAACGAGCGGAAAGTACGGGGTTTGGAAGGTTACTGTGCCCAGGGCGGCGGGCGCTACACCACTGTGAGTTGAAAGCGGACTGCCCTCCTCTTCATCGCGCTTTCTGGCCAGGATGCTTGTCCAGTGTGCGAGAGCGAAAGCGATGAGAAAGATGAGACTGGCGGCTGCTCCAGCGGCTGCCAAGTCGGGCACGGCAAGTAGAAGAGCGGTGAGAGTCAGGGCGCTGGCGTAAATCGCCATATGAGGTGTCTTCAGACGAGGATGCACCACGCCAAGAATCGCGGGCAGAGTGCGGTCTTGTGCCATCGACTTGGCGATGCGTGAGGCAGCCAGCAGGTTGGCTTGCAGTGCCGAGAGGGTAGAGAGCAAGGCTGCGGCCATCACCATCCAATAGCCCCCCGCCCCCATGAAGTGCTTGGTCGCTCGGGCCATGACCGTCTCGGGATTGGAGGCGCTGGCTTGAGTGATCGAGATCCCGTCCGGTGTCCCGACTGTGCTGACGATCAAAAGAAGCGGCAAGTAGACGAGCAGGGCTGCTGCCAATGAAAGCAGCATCGCCCGGGGAATGGTACGGACAGGATCCTTCACTTCACCCGCAATCGCGGCAATGAGATCGAAGCCTTGCAGCGCGATGAAGGTGAGCCCCATGGCGGTCAATAGCCCGCTCATGCCTCCCGGAAAAAACGGCACTAGTTTCTCTTGAGTTTGCTCAAGGTCCTGGGTCGCCATCGCCCAAAAGCCGCCCAGGAGTAAAAGCGAAAACACGACCAGCTTTCCCCAAGTAGCCCATTGCCCACCTCCTGAGGCTTTTTGAATCAATGAGGCCGAGTAGAGCAGGGTGGGCGCGAGGGCCAAGAGCACAACAACCGTGCGTCCTTCGAGCCAGGCGGGGATGGCATTTCGAAAGAAGAGAACGCGAATGAGCTCCACTGCGTAGGATGCAAAACCGAGGGCGTAGAGCACGCCCGCTACAATGTACGCGAACCAAAGAACCCAGCCGACGGCGAAGGCGAAACGCACGGACAAGACACGTTTGGCAAAATTGTAAGCGCCCCCCGACTCGGGAAATCTTGTCGACATCTCAGCAAAACTGAGAGCGGTGAGCACAGCGATCACCCCATTTAGGGCGAAGGCAACGATGGCGCCAGGGCCTGTAGCTTGAAAAGCCGCGCCGGCGAGAACTAAAATCCCGCCGCCAACGATGGCGCTCATCCCTACAGTGGTGGCTCCTAGAAGTCCGATGGTCCGTTGGGGTGAGGGTAAATCCCCCTTTGCCTCCATAGGTGGTGAGGTAGCGGTTTCAATCGAGTCGGTCGTCAAGGAGCGCTCGCCTTTGAGAGGGCGGTTGTGACTGCCGCTTGCACGTCGAGGGTGTGCTCCTCCGACAGGGAAAAGACAGTGACCTCGACAGAGTCCGTGGAGCGGACCGTGATTTCTGGAAGCCGGGTGACGGAGCCCCAATGCTGAAGGAGAGCAGTCCGTTCGATGATCTCGCTGAGTCGAGCTAAAGGAAGCTGTCCGCGTTGGACGGTGAAAGAGCTGCAGGCGCCCCTTTCGAAGCCGCGCGTTCTGACAATGGGCAGCTCCGTCGCTCGCGAATAGGGGATGAGCGCGCTGTCGCCCTCAGGGGTTTGCAGGGCGACAGCGCGTGGTCCGAGTGCAGTGACGCGGCCCTCTGTTTCTCCAATACGCACATGATCACCTTTTTCGATACTGCGCTCGGCGCGCAGGGCGATCCCTGAAAAGACGTCGGCCACGAGGGTGCGCGATCCGAGAAAAAACCCGATCAAGACCAGCAGGAGAGCAATGGGAAGTACGGTTGGGTAATGGCTAAACAGCGCTTGAGCCGAAAAAAGCGAGAACACCACGGCGCCGAGGAGCGCTACCAAAGGTCGAAAGCGTGTGATGGCTGCTCGACGATCGTCACCGATGGGCAGAAGATCGATGGTGCGAAAGATGGCCAGGTAGGCAAAACCAAGTACGGCTCCCCAGAATCCGACCCAGGCAAGATCGACGACGAGACTTCCTTCCGACCAGATCATGCGAACACTCCTCGCTTCATGAAGCGTTCAGTCAAAGCAGGATAGAGTGCTGGCTCGATCTCCAGGATGCGCCGTTGGCTTTCGACGACAAGGCCCATACGGATCAAAGCGTCAAGGTCGTCTTGAAGCTGTTGACGAGGAAGTCCTGTGATGCGTCGAAGACGTTCGACACTCATTTGTTTGTGAAGAGCTAGCTGAAGCAAAAGAGCGATCCAGCTGTCTCGCAGCGTGTCGAGGGCTTCCCAATCGCGACGCACCGGAGCCGTGATCTCCAGCACGTCGCCCTTCACGCGGTGGATACACGAGATCCAAGAGCGCAGCGTGCTCCCCACTGAGCCCCCATTGTGCTCAAAATGCTGAGAGAAGAGCCGCGCGAGGCTCAGGTCGCCCACTTCGAGTTCTGTCTTCTTGCCAAGTCGGTACCTCAGACCTGTGGAACCATGCCTGAGCGTCACGATCGTCTTGAGGGCCTCGGCCGCGAAGGGATCGCACTCAAGGACGGCGAGAGCCGTGTCCGCGATAGGAAGGAGGCGATTGATCAGCCGAAAGGCTTGAGTCTCCACCGCCAGAACGAAAAGCACTCGACTTCCGTGTGTGAGGATTGCCGATCGGACAGCCTCCAGTACGCGGAGCCCGCTTTCATTTCGATCCCACCAGAGATTGAGATCGTCCAAGACGATGACCGCTCCGGGAGGAAGGGAGGCAATGGTGGACTGTAGATCGCTTGTAGGATTGCCCTCAGCATGCTCTCCCAGGGACTTCTTGAGCGAGTTCTTGAAGACCTGAAGATCGGTGCTGCCGCCCGGAGGCGCATGAACCCGGAAGATCTTTCGACGATTGAAGAGATCCGTACCGAGTTTTTGCAGCAGCGCGCTCTTGCCCGAGAGTCGGTCCCCGACAATGAGCAGACTACCGGAGGTGCCGGCGTCAAAATGGCTGAGCACCTGCTTGGCCTTGCTCAATTGTGATTTTCTTCCGACCCAGAAGGTCTCGTTGACCCCACTTTGACCAAAAAAGAGCTGCCGGTAGTAAAAGGGGAGGTCGTCCAAGATCTCGGGTCGCGCGACTTCGCTCCGGACCAAGCTGGAAATACGATCAACTGCCCGCTCGTCGTTGCGCAAGCTTCCTCGTCGCCTTTGAGCAAGCAGCACGCCCTCGCTGCGGCGATACATGAGCTTCACCGTCGTATCACGGGCGCGAAAGACAGTGCGTCGAAGCAAACCGCGCGCACCAGAGACGGCCTTCTTGCCGTGATAGGCGCGAATGTGCTGATCGAGACGCCCACTTTGAGTGGACAGTTCGTAGGCGTTGGTGCCGTCGATCACATGGTGCAATCGCTTATCCACGCCTTGTAGAAGCTGTGGGGTGCGAGCGGCCAGTGCGTTGCGTTCGATCGTCAAACGCTCAATTCCATTGCGCACGACAGGAGACATCTGACTCTTAAATTCTTCAGGAGGCAGTTCTTCCGTTGCTTCCATTTCGCTCCACTGGAAGTTGACCAGACGAACCACATCCTGGGCGATCCCGAGGGCCTGCTGCTCTTGAAGAGGAACTGTTGAGAACTCTTCCGCGAGCCCTCCGATGAGTTCAGTTTCTGTCAAGAATTGCATGAGTCTGCGTACCGGCAAGTCGACCTGTTCCACCGCGTCCAGTCGCCCTTCTTCGAGGGCTTGGATGGATTCGTCGCTCAGCGTCTTGAGTGTGACGGGAAGATCGTCGGCGCTTCCCCCACACTCCTGAACCAGACGGTCCACGATGGGCTGCGGGTCAAAGTGGGCCTTGGTATCGACTTGGAGGCTCAGCCCCTCGCTGGCGGCGGCGCCTTGCCCCAATCGTTCAGAGAGTCGCTGAAGTTCGCCGAGGACCCGATCGCACTCTTTCAGAGCGCCGTTCTTGATGCCTATTTCTAGGGCTTCACGTTCGCGACTGACAATCGCGGTGAGACGATGTTGTACGCTTGAGAGCGAGAGAGCCAGCCGTGCTCGTTCACAAAGCTGCACCTGGTGTGTCTTCCAGTTGGAGGGCGAGCTAGTGATTTCTTCGACGTCGTGATGGTCCGAAGGAGCGCGTTCAAAACGAATGACGCGCGCAAAATCCAAGCTGGAGATGTCTTCTGCGTACTTTTGAGTGAGTTCAAGAGCGCCAACAATCAGCGACCACGACTTTCGCCGCATGAGTTCTTTGGTGCTGGCATCCATCGCGCTCAAGTGAGAGATGAGTTGCCTTCGTTGGGACTCAAAAAGTAGTTCAAGGGCGACCGCGTCCTCCGAGGGCAGAGAAAGGCGGGTGGAGTTCAACAGCTTGCCCACCTGCACGAGCAGTTGGTGGCTTTCTGTCATGAAACCCTTGATCGCAGGAGCCAAGAGATCGCTTGTGGCTTTCTGGAAGTAGTAGCGCTGCAAGCGAAAGGTCGGCACTTCGTAACGAGGGCTCCTTCGTGTAATTCGAGCCGCCCAGCGTTGCTTGCGTTTGAATCGGCGGACGCGAGGAGTGTCGTCTTTGCGTGCCGCAAAATCCCCGACCTTTCTGCTGATTTCGAGACTGGAACCCGGGCCTTGAACCATGCCCTCGTCGTGCAGAAAGGCGTCAACGCCCCCCTCAAGAATTGAATGCAGATCGGGTAGCTCCTCTTTCTTGCAGGCGTCCAGAGCTGTTTGGCATTCCAGCAAGAAGGCGCTCTGCTGGCGATTGAAGGCGGTGCGCAATCGCCGTGGGTTCTTCAGCTTGGAAGTGTTCTCCACCCGCAAATGTCGCTCGGCAGAAGCTCGGAGAGAGCGAATGAGTTCGATATGACGTCCGTAGAGCTTTCTAAGGGAGCGTTCGCTGAGACTTCCTACCAAGCGCTGCGTGGCTTCTGAGTATTGAGTCGTCGCCAAGGCAATATCGGGCACCTCGGATATTTGGAGATCAGGAAGTTCAAACTCTGATCCATCGGCCGAAGGCGGGGGGAGTTCAGAAATGGCGGCAGAACGACCGACAGGAAGAACTTCGGCGAAGGCTGATGAACCACGCACCATGAGGAGCTTCCCCAAGTGTTCAGAAAGCTCCGAAAGCTCCGAAAGCTGCACTTGGTCGAAATCGATCGGATCCGTCGGCATGCCGACCACCGTGAGGGCGGCGTCAGCTGAAAGGGTTCTGACTCGATCAACGAAGGAGCGTTCTCCAAAGGTGTCGCTCTCGATCTTGACCGTTGCCTCGACGCGACCTTCGCGCAGGATGCGGCGCATCGTGCTGCGCAAGTTATCGTTGTTTGCGCTATCCGCACTCAAAAGTACGAAGCGCAGGGGTGAACGTTCCCAATGGGGAGAGCGGGTGAGAAAGCGCAGAAGAGCCATGCAGAAGGCCACGTTGCCGCCATCGACTCTCCACCAAAAATCGATGCGGGTGGCGTCTTCTGGGGAGGGCTTGTCTTGGTAGCAAAGGACGTTGAAGTCTTCGTCGCTGGCCGTGTTGACGGTTTCGACAAATTTTTGAGGATCTTCACGCGAAAGCGACCAGGGCAAGAGCAGGGTATTGGGCTCAAGTCCGCTGAAACCATAGTTGAGGCAAAGGGTTTGGATTTTTTCGAAGGGCTGATCGTCGAGGGTCAGTTTTCGTCGAAAGATCCCCACGGTGTGACCAGGGAGCTCTTTGAGAACTTCATCACGCTTAGCGCTTCCCCCAGAATTTTTCTCGCTCAGGACGGTGTCGCCTGAGCGGCCGCGCACAAACTCGAAATCCGTCAAGATCCCATTGCCGCTGATGAGCGCTTGGGCAAAGTCCTCGTAGCCAGCCTCTCTGTCTTTGGAACTGGTCCGAAAGGCTAGAATATTGGGCCGCCAATTGCGTTGCTGCTTTTCTTCTCCTTTGGTGACTCGAAACAGGGCTGAGCGCACCATGGTGGACCACACCCCCTCCCACGCGTCTCCCGATTCCAGCTTGAGTTGCTTGCGCTGGAGGGTCACGAAGAGTCCCACCATGATGGCGGTCGCGCCAAACATCGCGATGAGATCCAGCTGGATCATGACCAAGATACAGGTGGCCGCTCCTAAAACGCTGACCGAAGCAGGAATGCGAAACGAGGGGCGAAAGTCTGGGCTCACCTTTGCTTCGATGGCGCAGCAGACGTTGAGAAAGGCATACATTGAAAGGAACACCATCGACACGATGCGGGCGATGACATTCAGCTCAGCGATGAGGATCCCCGCCTCAGCGATGACGAGGGCGAGTACGAGGGCGTTGCGAGGTTCTTTGTCGGGTCCGTGACCCTTGGCAAACACCGAGGGGGTGATTCTGTCGACGGACAGAGCTTGCAGAATGCGGGGGGCCCCCATGATGCTCCCCAGCCCGCTTGAAAACGTGGCACCCCAGATCCCGGCGACCACCATCGCCGCGCCCAGGCTGCCGACCCCTTTGAAGGCAATGTGTGACAGGACGTTGGTGTCGGTCTTGAGGGCTTGGGGGTCGACTTTGAGGCTCAGGTACGCGGCGAGACCTGCGTACACGACAAGGCCGGTAAAAATGGCCGCCATTGTGCCCTGAGGGAGAGCTTTTTTAGGGTCTTTCAGATCACCGGACATGTTGACCCCGGCGGTGAAGCCGGTGACAGCAGGAAAGAAGATCCCGAAGAGCAGAGCCATGCTGGGTGATTCGAGGGGGACGTTTGGATCAACGACAGCTGTGCTTGGGTCGCCCGCAAAGATGGCCAGCAAGGACAGGGTGATGAGAGCCAACACCACGTACTGCGTTTTGATCGCGAAAGCCGTACTGATGACGGTGACCGTCGTCACCAGCAAAAGCACCAGACTGCCAGCAATCCGGATCGTTGTTGCAGTGAGTTCAATGTCGAAGGTGGAAAGCAGACTTTCAGAAAACCCGATCACATAGAGGCTGGTGCTGAAACAAAGCCCGACGAACAGAGTCAAGCCGAGGGCTCCGCCGATCGGCAGTCCCAGACTGCGGGAGACAATGTAATACGGACCACCGGCCCCCACGTTTTTGTCCGTGGCAACGGATGAAATGCTGAGCCCGGTCGCGACGCTGATCACGTGCGCCACCAGGATGATCAAAAGGCTGCCCCAAAACCCGGCATGCCCCACCACCCACGGCAAGCGCAGGTACATGATGACGCCCAAGATGGTCAGCAGAGAAGGCGTGTAAACGCCGCCGAAAGTTCCGAATTTGTTGTCTTTTGCCACAGGCTTGGGGTGCGCCGCGGAAGGAGAGCCGCGCGCGCAAAGTGGCGCGTCCACAGTGGAGCGGTGCGCGTTTCCAAATGGTACCTGAGAGCCGCGCGCTTTGACCAATCTCCGGAGCCTGAGCGGCACATGTGGTGGCCGGGGGCGAGGCATTCCCCGCGAACGTCATTGAAAGTCTGCGAAAATCGCCCGTTCACGCAACCCTGCGCCTCACTTGAAGATCCATTTCAGCAAGCGAGTTTATGGAAGTCCGCACTTGGTGTTTGGCAACGACAAGACCGACGACTTCCCGCCCACCCCGAAGATGCGTTCCCGTCGCGGGCCTCTGACTTCCCATGGCGGGAAAACAGCCGAATCCGGTGCGAATGAACTCAACGAGAATCATGCTAAACTTCAACACGATGACCGAGGTAGAGCGCATTGTCGCCGAAGTGGCGCAACTGAGCGACGAGGAGAAACAGCAGGTTGCAGCTTGTCCCGAACGAGCGGGACATTGCGGCTCAGTGGATGAAGGAAGCAGAGCGTCGCTTTGAGGAACTCGACAAGGGCTTCGTAAAAGCGATTCCTTGGTCAGAAGCGCGCGAGCGCCTCTTTGAGAAGCGCTGAGCGGTGCCGCGCCATCAGGTCGAGCTAGGACTTCGAAGAAAGCGCCCATACCTGGGACGCGAAGAAGTCTGTGAAGAACTTCTTCATCAACGACTACAAGGTCACCGTGGTGTACCGACTCAGGGGTGAGGTGGTCACAATCGGCGCAGTGGCTCACCGTGGCCGAAAGCCGGGATACTGGCGGAAGCGGGACTTTTAGAGCCGTCTTTGGTCTCAACTAGTTGTTGGTGAGAAGACGTGCTCCCGACGAACAAAAATGAAGAAGGCCCCACAATGGTTTCGTCGAGCGTTCTTGATGACGAATAAAACTAAAAAACGCCCCACGATGCACAATCGTGGAGCGTTCTTTGAACGCGAGCTTTCGCTTTCGTTACTTCTTACGTGAGAAGCGCTGCTTGAAGCGTTCGACGCGGCCAGCGGTGTCGACCAGACGCTGCTTACCGGTGTAAAAAGGATGCGTGTAGGCTGAGATGTCGACGTTGATGACGTTGTGCTCAACACCGTTGATGTCACGCTTTTCTTTTGAGCTCATGGTAGAGCGCGTGATGATCTCGTGGTCGCCATCGATGAAGATAGCGGGCATGTACTTGGGATGAATTTCGGGCTTCATGGAAGTCTCACAGGTTGGTGCCAGGTGGCGTGAAAACTCTCCCCCGGAGCGTGCGCTCTCTGTCGTCGGGTTCCAAAGGGACGCCTGACCTAGCTCACTTCTGCTCTCAGAGCCAGCAAGTGTTCAATTGCTCAAGAACTAGATAAATATATAAAATAAGAGCGAAATGACACGTATTGATCTGGCTTCGGCTCAGAAATGTCCGGTGGATCTCCGTGGTCGAGGCGGATGAATGCCAGAACAGGTGGGGCACGCTTCGAGGCGGGATCCGTCCAGGGGCGCAGCGACGCTTCGAATACGGAGCCTGCTGGCGTGCAGGGGTCGATTCACTTTCAACGAAGAACAGTCATGAC
>Ga0079224_100012395_pt1 | contig 11795 bp, 8 predicted proteins | sample Stecom2015_FD_80414 | JGI IMG/M metagenome (GOLD analysis project Ga0079224, IMG submission 80414) | Agricultural soil microbial communities from Utah to study Nitrogen management - Steer compost 2015 | ecosystem: Environmental > Terrestrial > Soil > Agricultural land | place: USA: Utah...
CGGTCTTCGCGCTGGCGGCCTTCGTGGGGGGAGCCTTCCCGCTGGCGGGCGCCGCCACCACGGGCGAGGTCACGGCAAGGGCCAGGAGGAGTGCCACCACGCGGGTACCGTCGACCATGACCCCGGCAGATTACAGTAAGGACGAGAGGCGGGGAACAGGCCGCCTCGGGCGGCGACCGCGGAGCTCAGTTCTGGAAGGGAAGGAAGACCCCCAAGCCGCCGAGCACGGTGACGTCGTTCACGATCCGCTCGATGCCGAGGCGCTCCCGCTGCATCTGACGGATCTGGTCGCGCACGTCGAGCCGGAGCGCGAGCCACTCGGTCAGGTAGAACTTCATGCCGAAGCCGATCGAGCCCGCCAGGCCGCGTTCTCCAGGCTCCACGGCCACACCCGCGCCGAGGGCGACGTGGAAGTCGTAGCGCCCTATCGCGCCCCCCATCCAGCGCACCTTTCCGTAGGCCAGCGACCACACGAGGTTGCCCATGAAATACTGGAGCACCTCCGTCTCGGGGGCGGTGATCTGGATGAGGCCCTGGTTCGAGTCGACGATGCTCTCGAGGAAGACGAACCGCTGCTGCGTGCGGAGGTAGCTGGCCTCGAGGCCCACGTCCTCGGTGAAGTGGAACGTGTAGGCGCCGCCGTAGACGGGAGCGCCGTCGGAGACGTCCCCCGCGTACCAGCCTGCCATCGGGGCTAGCTCATGCCGCAGCGACTTGCGGATCTTGCGCTCGACGACGCCCCGGTACGCGCGTTTGCCGATGAGCTGCTCCTTGAGGGCTTCGTCGACGCACTGGGCGTTTGCAGCCGGCGCGCGCAGGCCTAGGGTCGCCAGGACCACCCCCGCCAACAGCGCCCCCTTGCCCTTCCGGGATCGAGCGACCTGCGGGTTTCGGGCCACGGGGCTCCCCGCGGACGCGCGCGGCCCCTGGTCTTGGGCGGCGCGCTCATCGAAAACGACGAACCATCGAGAGCGACCGGAGCGAGACATTCCGCGTTGGTCGACTGAGTAACACAGGATCGAGTCGCCGTGACCGGCTCGCGCCGCACCTGCTAAAAAACCATCCTACCATGCGCCGTCCAGCCCTCCCCACACTCCTCCTCGCCGCGTGCGCGATCGCGCTGGGGAGCGCCGCGCCCGCTCACGGAGCACAAAGTTCCCCGAGTGATCACCCCTGCCCACAAGGTGAGCGGAGCGCTCTGAGCGAGCTCGGCTGCGAGCTGGGGCGTCAGCTCGAGCTCACGGGGAACACCCTGGTCGCGACCGCCCCGATCCGCGCCGACGTCCCCCTCGAGCGCGCCAGCGAGCTCGCCGAGCGGCTCGTGCGCGTGATGGGTGGCGCGCTGGGCTCGGGACTGCAGCTGCACCCCACGCCAGTGTCCCTCTCCGAGGCCCGCCGCTTGGCGAGCCGCACGGGCGCTCTCCTGTATCTCGCCCCCGAGCTGCGCCAGGGAACTCTCCATGTGACGGCGGACGTCTACGTCGAGGCACGGGCCTTCTGGGATCGGGTGAAGGCACCGTCGACCGGCCCCCTGCGTCACGCCCACGCCCAGCGGCGCGCCGACGCGGAGATCCGCTCCTTCTTGCCGAGGCCGCCGTTGGTGATCAGTGAGAAGAGCTCCGCGCCGCTCCCGGAGCGCCCCGTGTTGTCGCTCGCTTGCGGCGCCTTCGGGGAAGACGCCGGCGATCGGATCGTGCTCGTCGGGCGCCACCGCGTCAGCGCCGGACGACTCGTGAAGGGAACGCTGGTGCGGGAGGCCGAACGCAGCTGGCGCGATCTGTCGCCCGTCGCTGCGGCTCCTCTGCGGGCCCCCCTGGCCGCGGCGCGGATCCTGGATCGCTGGCTCGACGTGGGCTCCAGCGATCGTCAACGAGCGCTCCGCCTCGACGGAGAGCTCGCGGTGGTGGCGGAGGAGCCCCGCGCGCTCCCGTGGCCCGACGGCGGTTGCGCGCCGCTGACGGCGACCGCCGCCGGCGCGACGCCCACTCCGTGCTTCGGAGAGGCCGCCCCCCTGGAGCCGCCACCTGTGCCGGAGGCCGCGCTCGAGCAGGGGCTCGACGCCTACGCGTCGACGGTGCTCGTGCGGCGGGACGGTTCGGCGGGACGGGTGTTCTTGCTGCGCCCCACCGGCTCCTCGAGCGCGTGGCTCGTCGATGACGCCGGGCGGCGCACGGAGGTGCCGGACGTGGGGGCCCAGGTGGCCCTCGGCGATCTCGACGGAGACGGCGTCCTGGAGGTCATCTCCGGACGAGCCAGCCTCGATCCGCGCGCGGACAGCCTCCGCGTCGACAGCTGGGAGCCGAGCGGTCGCCTCGTGCGCCGCTACGAGCTGCCCCTGACGGACATCCAGGCCATCGCGGTGTGCCCCTGGTCGGGCGCCGGGCTCGCACCGCTGGCCGTCGCCGCAGGAGATCAGCTCTGGGTGCTCCGATGAGCAGCCGACGCGAGGTGCTCCGCGTCCTGGCCGCGGCGCTCTGCGCCGCGCCCTTCCTCACGCCGAGCGCGGTCCACGCGCGCGGGCGCACGCCCTACGGCGGCACCTTGCGCCTGCATCTACCCTTCGCGCTGGAGGGCGTCGATCCTCACGATCTCTTCGACCTCGACGCCGCCGTGCTCGGTGGCGCGCTCTTCGACTCGCTCTACGCCGTGGACGACAAGGGCCGCCCCTACGCCACCCTCGCCGACGGGCTCCCGGAGTCGACGCCGAACGGGCTGCGGGTGATGCTCCGCGCGGGCTTGAAGACCGCGGCGGGGCGCTCCCTGGAGGCAGCCGATCTCGAGCTCAGCCTCCAACGAGCCAGCCGTGGCGGCGCGCGGTTGCTGTTGCACCCCTTCGGTGTGCCGAAGCGGGTCGCCGGACGTCCGGGCGGCGTCCTGTTTCCGCGGGGCGAGCCCCAGGATCTCGCCCGAGCCCTCGCGAGCCCACTCACCGCCGTGGTGCCCCGAGGCTTCCAGCCGCGACGCCCCGACGGCACCGGTCCCTTCGCCTGCACGCCGACGACCAGCGGTTTGGTCCTGCGACGCAACGCTCACGCGGCGCGCGGCGGCGGGTTCCTCGACGCCATCGACGCCCGACGTAGCCCCGACCTCGCGGCGGCCCTCCGCGCCTTCGAGGCGAGTGAGGCGGACCTGGGTTGGCTCGCGAGCGGCCTGCATCGAGCCCGTCGCCAGGCGCGACAGCTGGACGCAGGGACGCTGGGCTGGGTCGTGATGGCGACGGGACGTCAGCTGGGCCCCTGGGCGGCGCCAGGCGTCGCGCAGACCGTTCTCGACGAGAGCCCTCTCGGTAGCCTCTCGGCGCTCGGACTGACTGTCCCCAGCGCCACGCCCGCTGCGCCACGCCCCTGGCGCGGTCCCGCCACCGAGCTCCTCGTCGACGCACGAACGCCCCAGCTCCTCGCCATCGCCCGCGCCCTGACGGAGGCCCTCGGCGGAGGCGGCAGCGGCATCACCGTGAGCCCCGTCCCCAGCGCGACCTTGCTGGCGAAACGCACGACGGGCGACTACGGACTCCTGCTCGACTTCGTGCGCGTCATCGGCACCGAACCCGGCGACGATGCCCGAGCCCTGCTCACGGCGGCGTCGGTCGCCACCGGCGGACAGCTCGTCACGACGTCGTCCTTCAGCTCGCGGGAACCTTACGGCGGTGTCACCCGTCGCCTGCCGCTCGGGGTGGTCGGTGCTCTGCGCCTGCGCGGCGCCCACCTGGACACCTTCGTCGGCCTGGATCGCTGGCAGCTGGGTGAAGTCTACGCGCGTCCCTGAGCCTCGCTGCGCGGCGCGCGCCGAGCGCCTTCGAATGAGCGCCCCTGCAGCGCCGCCCGTGCGGTTCAGGGGAGCTTGGTGGGCTGTGGCAAGGAGATGCCGCCGCGCACCGCCGCGATGATCGAGCCGACGAGCGCCTCGTCCGCCTGCACGCACTTCTTCGTCACGGCGCCGCTGAAGGCTCCTTTGCACTCCTGGCGTCGGGCTCGGTACGCCGTGTTCACCGCGTCGTCCGTCCGCAAGGCCTCCTGGATGGGCGCCTCGAGATACCGCCAGTCGACGCGTCCATGCTTGGCCTTGGGGGGCGGGCGAGTCGTGACCTCCTCGCCGGAGAACGTCACGCAGGAGCCATCCCAACGCAGGGCATCGTATCCGCCGGAGGCGCCGCTCACCTGCATCCCACCGAGGTTGGAGTTGCGGGCGTACAGCAGGATCACCTCCTCGTCGAAGGCCACCCACTCCTCACCGCTGGTAGCGCCGCCCGACGCGTTCCACGCCTTCACCTTGCGGGTCGCGTACCCGCGCGTCCAGGGGCTACCCTCTCGGAACAGGTGCAACGCCACGTTCGGGTACACGTCGTTGCACAGCCGCTTCACCCACTTCGGATCGGGCAGGCACACGTCGCCGCTCCCGTGACACTCCGTGGGCAGCTGCGCGACGACCGCATCCTCCTCGTCCTTCGACTCGGCGCCCGCGTCGTCCAACTCCTCGGCGTCGGCCACCTCGGCGCTCGCCTCGTCGGCGTCCGCCGTCTCCGGGCGAGGCGAAGCTCCCCCACAAGCAGCCAAAATCACCCACCCGCACAACAGGCTCGCCCTGCTCCAGGGGCTCATCGACGCAAAGGGACCGCGCATGGCCTCCCAGGCAACACTCCGACCGGGACCCTGTCAAGGGGCGGAAAAGTGCGCCCTCACTCTATTCGACGGTCACCGTCTTGGCGAGGTTTCGCGGCTGATCGACGTCCGTCCCCTTCAAGTCGGCGACGTAATAGGCGAGCAGCTGCAGCGGGAGGACCGACACCAGCGGCAGGACGATCTCCGGGACCTCGGGGAGCGTCAGCACGTCGTGCACCAGGCGGGGTGCCTCTTCGTCGCCGTCCGTCAGCACGGCGATGACGCGTCCTTCGCGCGCCAGCACCTCCTGGACGTTCCCGAGGGTCTTCTCGTAGTGGGTGTCCTTGGGCAGGACGACCACGACGGGCATGGCGTCGTCGATGAGCGCGATGGGACCATGCTTCATCTCGCCGGCGGCGTACCCCTCCGCGTGCGCGTAGCTGATCTCCTTGAGCTTCAGCGCCCCCTCCAGAGCGATCGGATAACCGAGGCCGCGCCCCAGGAACAACATGTGCTCCGCGTGCTGCCACTTGCGCGCGACCGCGAGTACGGCGTCAGCGCGCTCCAGGGTGCGCCGCATGTCGTTGGGCACCTCGACCAGGGCCTGCAGAGCGTCGCGGGTCTCCTCCGGCCCCAACACTCCGCGTCGTCGCCCCAGGTACACGGCGAGCATGAGCATCGCCACGAGCTGCGCGGTGAAACATTTGGTGGAAGCGACGCCGATCTCGGGCCCGGCGTGGGTGTACAGGGCGCCGTCTGCCGCTCGCGGGATCGCGCTGTCCAGGACGTTGCAGAGGGCCAGCACGTGGGCGCCCTGCTCCTTCGCGGCCAACAACGCCGCCAGCGTGTCCGCCGTCTCCCCCGACTGGCTCACGGCCACGATCAGGTCTCCCGGGCCGAAGACCGGGCGACGGTAGCGGACCTCGCTCGCCAGCTCACACTGCGCCGAGACGCGGGCGAGCTGCTCGATCCAATAGCGGCCGGCGAGGCTCGCATGGTGGCTCGTTCCACAGGCGACGAAGTACACCCGCGAAATGCTCCGGGCGACCTCCGGCGTGAGGCCCAGCTCCGCATCGATCAGATCCGCGCTCTCGAGATCGATGCGGCCGCGCAGGGTGTCCTCGATGGCCCGCGGCTGCTCGAAGATCTCCTTGAGCATGAAGTGCTTGTAGCCGCCCTTCTCCGCCTGGGCCGGGCTCCAATCGATGCGACGCGGCGCGCGCTCCACCCTCTCGCCCGCGACGGTGGCCAGACGCACGCGATCCGTGCGCAGCTCGGCCATCTCTCCGTCCTCGAGGAACAGGACGTCGCGGGTGTAGCTGAGCAACGCCGGGATGTCGCTCGCGCAGAGCACCTCCCCCGCCCCGAACCCGAGCACGAGGGGACACGCGTTCTTGGCCACGACGATCGTGCCCGGCTCCTCGCGACACACGACGGCCAGAGCGTAGGCGCCCCGGATCTTCCCGAGTGCCTTCCGCACCGCCTCCCACAGGGATGGGCTGTCGCGCAGCGCGCCCCGAACGAGGTGAGCGACGATCTCCGTGTCGGTGTCGCTCTGGAACTTCACTCCGTCGGCTTCGAGCTCCCGCTTGAGCTGGAGGTGGTTCTCGATGATGCCGTTGTGCACCACCGCGACGCCGTCGACCTGGTGCGGGTGGGCGTTCGTCTCCGTGGGGCGCCCGTGGGTCGCCCAGCGCGTGTGCCCGAGCCCCATGCAACCGGGCAACTCACGAGCCTCGATGGCCTGGGCGAGGTTGTCGAGCTTGCCCACGGCGCGCGCGATGCGCAGGCTCTCCCCGTCGTGGACGACGATGCCCGCGGAGTCGTACCCGCGGTACTCGAGCCGCTTGAGACCGTCGAGCAGCACGGGGGCGACCCGACGCTCACCGACGTAGCCAACGATTCCGCACATGGTGATCTCGGTTGTCGCGCGACACCCGGAGCACCGCAAGCGTCGAGGCGCCGAAGCTTCAGGTCGCCCTGGCTGCGCTGCTCTCTTCCACGAGCTCCGCGTAGAGGTCGGCCGTCTGACGGGCGATGCTCGTCCAGCTGAACTTCTCCACGGCCCGCGCGCGCCCCGCTCGTCCGAACCGACCCGCCAGCTCTGGATCGAGCGCGACCTGGTTGACGCGCCGGGCGAAATCCTGCGCGAAGACCTCCGGCGCCCGCGGGTTGCCCGCGGCGTCGGCGTCGTAGCGCACCAGGAAGCCCGTCTCCCGATCCACGACCACCTCGGGGATGCCCCCCACCGCCGACGCGACGACTGCAGCGCCGCACCCCATGGCCTCCACGTTCACGATGCCGAAGGGCTCATAAATGCTCGGGCACACGAACACCGTCGCCGCGCTCAGGAGCTGGATGATGTCCGGACGCGGGAGCATCTCCGAGATCCAGATCACGCCCCGCCGGCGCTGCTGGAGCTTGCCGACGAGCGCGGCGACCTCCGCGCCGATCTCCGGCGTGTCCGGCGCGCCGGCGCACAGGACCAGCTGAATCGACGGATCGAAATGTTCCGCGGCCTGGAGCAGGTGCACCACGCCCTTCTGGCGCGTGATCCGGCCGACGAAGACCGCGCTCGGCTGCCCTGGATCGATCCCATGCCGCTGCAGGACGTCCCGCGCCTCGGTCGGCTGGTACTCGTTGGTGTCGATGCCGTTGTAGATGACCTGGACCCGCGCGGGATCGACCGCCGGGTAGGCGCGCAGGATGTCGGCGCGCATCCCGGCGCTCACGGCGATCACCCGATCGGCGCTCTCGATGGCCGTCTTCTCACAGAAGCACGACACCGCGTAGCCCCCGCCGAGCTGCTCCGCCTTCCAGGGCCGCAAGGGCTCGAGGCTGTGGGAGGTCATCACGTGCGGGATGCCGTACATGAGCTTGGCGAGGTGCCCGGCGAAATTGGCGTACCAGGTGTGGGTGTGCACGAGCCGAACACCCTCGACGGCGGCCGCCATCTGCAGATCGACGGAGAGCGTCCGCAGCGCCGCCAGGTGCGGTGCCTTGCCGCTGATCGCGCTCCAGCTCTGGTACGCCCCGCGCACCTCCGCCGCCGCGCGGGGCTCGCCGAAGCAGTGCACTTCGAGGGCCACGAGCCGCTCGAGCTCGCGCGCGAGGTACTCGACGTGCACGCCCGCGCCGCCGTAGATGTCCGGCGGGTACTCTCGGGTCAGCAAGGCGACACGCAGATCGGCCGCGCTCATGGGAGGTGCGTCGCGACGGTCAGCAGCATCAGCCATGGGGAACCGGATCGCCCTTCCCGATCACGACGACTCCGCTCTCCGAGACCGTGAACCCACGGCGCCGGTCGACCTCGAGATCCACGCCGATCTGCGCCCCCGGCGGCACCCGCACGTTCTTGTCGATGATGGCGCGACGCACCACGGCGCCGCGCCCGATGTCCACCCCCGCCATCAAGACGGAGTCTTCCACCAGCGCCCCCGTGTGCACCTGCACCCCCGAGGACACCACCGAGCGCCGCACCTGCCCACCGGAGAGGATCACGCCAGCGGCGACCATCGAGTCGATCGCCACGCCGCGGCGGCCCTCTTCGTCGAACACGAACTTCGCCGGAGGCAGCGAGCCGGAGCTCGTGTGGATCGGCCAGCGCGAGTTGTAGAGGTTGAACACCGGGTGGACGCTGATGAGATCCATCTGCGCCTCGTAGTAGCTGTCGAGCGTCCCGACGTCGCGCCAGTAGCCCCGATCGCGATCCGTCGCGCCGGGCACCATGTTGCGAGTGAAGTCGTAGACGGCGGCGTCGCCGGACGCGACGAGGTTCGCGACGATGTTGCCGCCCATGTCGTGGGCGCTGTCCTCGTCCAGGGCGTCCTCCTGGACCGCCTCGACGAGCGTCTGGGTGGTGAACACGTAGTTGCCCATCGACGCGAGCACCTCGTCCGGGCTATCGGGCAGCCCCGGCGCATCTTTCGGCTTTTCGTGAAACCCGCGGATGCGCCCGTCGGCTCGTGGCTCGATGATGCCGAAGCGAAACGCCTCCGCCCGCGGCACCCGGATCCCCGCGACGGTCACCCCCGCGCCCGACTCGATGTGGGCCTCGACCATCTGCGAGGGATCCATGCGGTAGATGTGATCCGAGCCGAACACGCAGATGTATTCGGGGTTCTCGTCGTGGATGAGGTTCAGGTTCTGGAAGATCGCGTCCGCCGAGCCCTCGAACCAGCGCTTGCCGCGCCGCATCTGGGCGGGGACGCTCATCACGTAGTTGTTGAAGAGCGGCGACATGCGCCAGGTCATGGCGATGTGGCGATCGAGGCTGTGGCTCTTGTACTGCGTGAGCACCGCGATGCGTCGGTACCCGCCGTTCACCAGGTTGCTCAGCGCGAAGTCCACGAGTCGGTAGTTCGCCCCGAAGGGCACCGCTGGCTTGGCGCGATCCCGCGTGAGCGGCCACAGCCGCTTGCCTTCGCCGCCAGCCAGAACGACTCCGAGTGTTTGTGGACGATTCGCCATCGCTTCCATGCTGCCCCGGTCGCGCGGTTCGGGGCAAGAGGACGGCCCGGAAAGCGGGCGGGCCGGGTTCGGGCGGCGGCGGTTCACACCGCGCGATGGTTCAGGGCGCGCCGCGCAGGCGCGAAAGGACACCCACGACCAGAAGCGCCAGGAGCACGCCGACAAGGACCTTCAGCCAAGCTGGCCAGCCAGTCTTGCTCCGCCCCTCCCCCGCCACGTCGCCGCTCCGCGCCCTTTCGGGGCGCTGGACCCGGGCGACGGGGCCTCTCTGGTCCGGGGCGGCTTCGGCGCCCGAGTCTCGGGTCGGCAGGCCGCGCGCTCGCGCCCGCGCGGCCCTGGCCCGTTCCTGCTGTCGCTGCGACTTCGTGCGTCTGCCCAAGCCGACTTCTCTCCTGTGATGGGGCCCCCGAGATCGGCCGCATCGAGCTCGGCCGCACCGAGCTCGGCCGCGGTGGCGCGCTGCGACGGTGCGTCCCCGCGGGTCCGAGCGCGGCTCCCGACGGCGCCGCGCCCTCCGGCGCTCTCAGCCGTTCAACGCCTCGGCGCCGCCGATGATCTCCATCAGCTCCGTCGTGATCGCAGCCTGGCGCGCCCGGTTGTACTGCAAGGTGAGGCGCTCGATCATGTCGTTGGCGTTGTTCGTCGCCGCGTCCATCGCCGTCATGCGCGCGCCCAGCTCCGACGCCATGGACTCGTAGAGCGCGCGGAGCAACGTGATCTCGATGTACATCGGCACGAGCACGTCGAGCAGGGCTTCCTTGTCCGGTTCGAAGATGAACTCGCGCACGCGGTCCCATTCGGGCACGTCCGACGGGGCCTCCTCCTGGGCGGCGTCGCTCAGGCGCCCCAGGGGGAAGAGCGGCTCGGCCACCACCGTCTGGGACATCGCGCTCTTGAACTCGTTGTAGACGAGATAGATCGAGTCGACCTCTTCGGCGAGGAACGGCCGCAAGATGGAGCGAGCGACGCGGCGCGCCTGGTCCATGCCCAGGTCGTCCCACACGCCCTCGAAGATCTCCGTGAGGGGCGCCTGCCGACGCCGGAAGAAGTCACGCGCCTTGCGCCCGATGACGGCGATCTTGACCGACTTGCCCTCCGCCTCCGCCTCCCGCCAGAGCCGCTCGGCGCTGCGCAGGATGTTCGTGTTGAAGGCGCCGCAGAGGCCACGATCGCTCGTGATGACCAACAGCAGGAGGCTCCGCTCCGGGCGCTGGGCGAGGAGCGGGTGATCGACCTGCTGGATCTCTGACTCGAGCTCACCCGCCTTCTCGATGGGGCGCGCCCCCACGACGGACCGCAGCACGGCGCCCGTCTGCACCGCGTACGGCCGAAGCGCCTGGATGCGGTGCTGCGCACGCGTGAGGCGAGCACCTGCCACCATCTTCATGGCGCGGGTGATCTTCTGCGTGCTCTTCACGGTCCCGATGCGCTTACGGATTTCCTTCTGGTTCGCCACTGTGTCGGCCCTTGAAAAGTAGGAGAGAGGACGCGGACGGGGCCGGGATCAGAGATGCACCCCGGCCCGCCTGGCTCACTGGCCCAAGGACGCCGCGAAGTCCCGCGTGAAGGCCGCGAGCACGTCGTTGAGCTTGGCCCCCAGCTCCTTGGTGATCTCCTTCTTGGTGCGGATCTCCTCGAGGATCTGCGGGTGCTTGTCCTCGACGTGGCGGTGCAGCTCTTGCTCGTACTGCTTCAGGGACTCGACGGGCAGCTTGTCACAGTAGCCCTGCGTACCCGCGTAGATCGACAGCACCTGCTTCTCGACGGAGAGCGGCACGTACTGGCCCTGCTTCAGGATCTCCGTGAGGCGCTTTCCACGCTCGAGCTGAGCGCGGGTGGCGGCATCGAGGTCGCTCGCGAACTGCGAGAAGGCCGCCATCTCGCGGTACTGCGCCAGGTCGAGGCGCAGGGTACCGGAGATCTTCTTCATCGCCTTGATCTGGGCGTTGCCGCCGACGCGGCTCACGGAGATACCGACGTTGATGGCCGGGCGCACACCCGAGTGGAACAGGTCGCTCTCCAAGAAGATCTGACCGTCGGTGATCGAGATCACGTTCGTCGGGATGTACGCCGAGACGTCGCCCGCCTGGGTCTCGATGATGGGCAGCGCGGTGAGGGAGCCTCCCGAGTGGGGATCCTTCTTCACGGTGAGGGAGTCCTGCCCGAGGGCCTTCAGGGACGCCTCCGCGTGCTCCTTCCCCTCCTCGCCGACGTGGACCTTGCCGTCCGCCCCGCGGAACGCCTCGTCCCCCGGGGGCACCTCCTGATCCTTGCCCACCACGTACCAGCGCTCGGCCAGCTTCGCGGCGCGCTCGAGCAGGCGCGAGTGGATGTAGAAGACGTCACCCGGGTAAGCCTCGCGCCCTGGCGGACGGCGCAACAACAGGGACATCTGACGGTAGGCGACGGCCTGCTTGGAGAGATCGTCGTAGATGCACAGGGCGTGGCGGCCCGTGTCACGGAAGTACTCTCCGATGGTGACGCCCGTGTAGGGGGCGAGGAACTGGAGCGGAGCGGTCTCCGTGGCCGTGGCCACGACGATCGTCGTGTACTCCATGGCGCCGTGCGCCTTGAGCTTCTCCACCACCTGGGAGACGGTCGAGGCCTTCTGCCCCACCGCCACGTAGACGCAGTAAACGCCCTTGCCCTTCTGGTTGATGATGGTGTCGATGGCGATCGCGGTCTTGCCCGTCTGGCGGTCACCGATGATGAGCTCGCGCTGACCAC
>Ga0079224_100012396_pt1 | contig 11795 bp, 5 predicted proteins | sample Stecom2015_FD_80414 | JGI IMG/M metagenome (GOLD analysis project Ga0079224, IMG submission 80414) | Agricultural soil microbial communities from Utah to study Nitrogen management - Steer compost 2015 | ecosystem: Environmental > Terrestrial > Soil > Agricultural land | place: USA: Utah...
CGCTTCCCAGTATTGTTTAACCGTATACCCATCCATGTCACCCGCGTGTATGCCTTTTTCTATTTTCTCATCATCGGGATTTACAATAAGTTTGATACCCACCGATTCGTTCATCATTTCCAGATCCCCGCGACTGTTGCCACCTACTAATAGGGGGCGAGCCTTGATAAATGTTTGAATGGCTTCCGCTTTACCCCCGTCTTGCGGAATGGGGCAAATCAACTGATTAGTTACTCTGCCGTGACTAACTACCGACTTTACACCTAGTATGCGTTCTTCCGGGATGCCAAGGTTTTCCTTTACAAATTGCTGATAGAGTAGTTCCGGCGATGCCGAAAGCACCCAGATTTCGAATCCATAGTGTTGTAGATTTGCGAGCAATTCACGCATTTCCGGGTAAAATTTCGACCGATATTTTTCATAGAAACAGTTTTTTCCAATTGCCTTGTCTGCATCTGGCGTCAAGCCCGCTAAAAAAGCAATGCGATTTTTGACATAGTTGACGCCTACATTGTCTCCATGCAACATTGCATCGATAATGGCCATTTTCGCTTTAGATAAACTGTCTACCTTTTTTGCATAATTCTCCTTGGCAAACGCGTAAATTGCTTCGTCAGCTAAGTAATAAGGAGATTGTCCAAAGAGTGTTCCATCACAATCGAAAACAGCAACTTTTCGCTCCTTGATAATTAAGGTCGAGTTAAGGAAACTTTCCAACTTTTGATTAACCTGGTCTGTCCAACCGTGGATTGGCCGATAGGTTTGCGCAAAAGAAAAGGTAAATAAGAAAGAAAAGCCCCCGATAAACAGGGCTTTCTTGATTTTGTTTACTACTAACATCATCGGGCTTACTTTTTGCTGAGAATGTCAAAAAGCAGCTCAGGTTCATTGGTGGTAATGTATTCTACTTTTTGATCGAGCAAACTTTTCATTTCCTCTGCGTCGTTTACAGTCCAAACGTTAACTGTTAAGCCGATCTTGTGGGCATCCTTAATCCATGATGGATTTTTTTTGAAAACATTGTAATGGTAATCGATACCTTTAAACCCATCAGCTTTTGCTTCGGCCGGACTTAAGTCGCCGTTAAGATAGGCCACTTCAGCTTTTGGGGCCAGTTTTGCTAGGTGTTTGCCTGCGTCGCGGTCGAAGGTAATATAGTCTACCCATTTTTCGGCACCTAATTTTTTAACAAGGGCAACAGACATTTCCGCAGCCTTCAATACACGTTCCTTGCCTAATTTGGAAGGTTTCAACTCAAAGATCAGTTTTGTCTTTTTCTGTTTCAGACCCTCTTTAAGATAGGCCTCAACGGTTGGAATAGATTCGCCGTTCGGATGCTTTTTGGCTAGTAATTCTTGATATGTTGCAGTCTCTATATCGATACCGTAAAAATCCCTATCGTGATTTACCACCAGGATATCATCTTTAGTTAAGTACACATCGAATTCGGAACCGTAGCAACCGAGTTCAACCGCATGATTTAATGACGCAAGGGAGTTTTCCGGTAAACCGGCCTGTTTCCAAGCTCCTCGGTGCGCAATAACTACGTTTTTATTAAATTGAGCATAAGTGCTTTGCATAAAAGTAAATAAACAAATTGCAGTGATTAAAAAAGATTGTTTTTTCATTGTTTTTGTGTTGTTAAATATGCTTGCAAACAATTGAGCAAATTACAAATTATCCATGATAATAGGCGAGTTTGCTCGGATTGCTTTGTGTTATATAAATGCTATCTTTATGTTAATTCAATAATTTGGATTTTGTTCAAGTTTCGAATTCAGATCCAACTCTTTTTGCGCAATAGGCCACCAATAATCTCTTGCCGGATTGAATTTTCTCGTCTCAATAATGTTGTTTTGCCACGTTTTTATAGGGGCATTCATAACAACTTCGGCAATTTTCCAACGTCTTATGTCGTTATAATAAAGCGCTTCTCCTGCAAACTCAATCCGTCTTTCTTTCCTGATGAGTTCGCGCATTTCTGATTGACTTTTATTGGATGGAATTTCCGGCATACCGACACGTTTTCGAATTTTGTTTAGGCTTTCGAGAATGGCAGGATTGCCTGGATCTATTTCATTGAGTGCCTCTGCATACATCATCAATATATCCGCATATCGTAGGACAATGAAGTTCGTTTCTGATTGCCCGGACTTTAAATCAGATTTATCTTTTGGTGGTTTTTCTGCGTCATAAATGGAATATTTTTTCATCGCGTAGCCGGTCTGTTTATAATAGTCGGCACTTGCAACTTCTCCCTTAAAAAGGGCCCCAGGGTATACGACTGTTGCGGCTAGTCGGGGATCACGATTTTCATAAGGCTTTGCAGGATCATAGCCGGCGCCAGGGTCGGTAATAGGCAATCCGTTCTTCATGTCGTAAGTATCCACCAAATCTTGAAGTGGTGCATTCGAATTATATTGTGTATTGATCAGATCAAATGAGTGTCCTTCGTCAGGAAATAGAAATTGTACATCGAAAATAACTTCTTTATTGTTTTCGTTTTCGGGAAGGAATAATTTCCTATAGTCTTCAAACAAATCATAGCCTGCCGCAGGAGCGAGGTCTAATACAGCTTTTGCTGCATCTGCAGCAGCCTGCCATTTTTCGGAACTATTGCTCGGATTCAAAAGAGGGCTTGCTTCGTAGAGGAGCACACGCGCTTTTAGTGCCATGGCGGCGCCTTTTGTAGCTCTTCCTAAATCTCCACCTGCATGTTTTACCGGAAGTTTCTCAACGGCCGTATTTAGATCAGCTATAACCTGTGCAATCACCTCTTCTCGGGAATTCCGAGGCATGCTTACTTGTGTGTCCGGATTTGGTGCTTCCAAAATAAGGGGCACTCCACCATAATAGGTAGCCAGTTCAAAATAATAAAGCGCTCTTAAGAAATAAACTTGCCCCTCCATGAGGTTCTGTTTTTCAGCATCGAGCCCAACATCGCCCACTCGTGCGAAGAATGTATTAGCACGTCCTATACCTTGATAGCATTGTGCCCAACGATTGGCAATAATTCCTTCTGTACTGGCGGATTGCTGGCTACGTCCAATCGCATCGTAGCCTAAGGTACCGCCACTATAACAATAAGCGTTAGGAGTTGCGCCTTCTTCCCATAAAGGAGTGGCATCTCCTCCGAACAAACCATTACCGGTTAATACGGCGTAAATGCCGGTTAATGCTGCGTTTGCAGTAGCTTCTGTTTGCCAAAAATTGCTTTCGGTATACTTGAAATCGGGTTCCCTGTCTAGAAGATCCGGGTTACATCCCGCCAAAACAAGCATCGTGTAAATGGCGGCTATTTTATATTTTTTACTTTTCATTTTTTTGTCTTAAGATGATTTTAGAACGTTACATTTATGCCGCCACTAAAGGTTTTTAACATCGGATAATGATATAAGGAGCTATAATTGATAATCGTTTCCGGATCGAAATCTTTGTATTTAGAAAAAGTCAGGAAATTTTCTGCATTTACAAAGACGCTAACCTTAGCGATATTGATTTTTGATGTCCATTTCTGAGGAATCAAGTAGGCCAACTGTACGTTTTTTAAACGCAAATACGAGCCACTTTTTAGCCAAAAATCAGATTGGAGAAAATTGTCCTTATTGCCCGTACTTTCCGTCACAATGGGTAATCGGGCTTGCGTGTTTTCAGGCGTCCAGGCATCAGTGAGCCATTCGGTTGTGGCACCTGCTCCGTTGTTGAAAGGATAAGCTAGGTTTGCCATCGGGTAAATTCTAAGACCGGCTATGCCTTGAAAAAATGCGCGAAATGATAAACCTTTATAATCGATGTTAAAACCGAATCCGTAAGTATACTTCGGAATAGCAGACGATTCATCCAAAGCTACTCGATCTTCACCGTTTATAATATTGTCGCCATTGATGTCTTTGTATTTGATGTAGCCTGGCCTAGTTGCGTTGCTTTGAAAGGCATGGTTGTCAATTTCCTCCTGATTTTGGAAAAAGCCGTCCGCTTGCAATAGGTAGTGAGCGCTAATGGGTAATCCTTCTTTTGTTATGGTTGATAAATTAGTGTCGAAATCGTAAAGAATTTGGCCGTCCAAATCGATCACTTTATTTTTATTGTATGCTACATTACCCTGTATTCCATAGCTTACTGCGCCTATTTGATCGCGATATTGCGCCGTTAGTTCGTATCCCGTGTTATCTACGGTGCCAACATTTCTCTTAGGTCCTGTTAAGCCTACTTGAGAGGGGAAGTTAACTGTTCTTAAAATACCAGTCGTATGCTTTTTATAAACATCTGCGATTAGATTTAACTTGCTTTGCATAAGTTCGATATCAAGGCCCCCATTGTAGGTCGTTGTTGTTTCCCAAGTTGTCCTTGGATCTGCATAAGCCAAAGCCGCGGCACCCGGAGCTAATAATCCACTCGGCCCTCCGAAACTATAATCTTGCTTAAGTTCAATGTTGTTTTCATAACTATATAGCTCGACAGCCTGATTTCCTAAGCGGCCAACCGAGGCGCGTAACTTTAATAAATTGACGGTGTTTGAGTTAAAGAAATTTTCCTGATCAATACGCCACCCAGCTAAAATGGAAGGGAAGAAACCCCATCGGTTTTCTTTGGAGAACCTGGAAGAACCATCGTAACGAAAAGTCGCTTCCAGTAGGTATTTGTTTTTATAATCGTAGTTCGCTCTTCCAAAATAGGATATCAAAACATCTTCGGTAGTTTTTCCGGAGATTGCGTTCCGAATGCTTCCTACACTCAGTGCCGTTAAGGTTTCGTCCAAGTATCCCGTCATTTCAGCAGCAAACTGTCCATTGCTGAAGTAATCATAAGCAGAGCCTACCATGATCGCTACATTGTGCTTCTGCTTAAACTGTTGTTTCCAGTCTAATGTGTTGTAGAAGTGGAGATTTAAGTCATTGTCGTCCGTTTTATTAGATCTTGGCGCCGTAGCGGGGCTGTTCCAATTGGTTGGTTTCAATGTCTTTGGATTGAAGCTTTGCACTTGCGGGGTAAATTGAGAAAGGAGACCATCATATTTGTCTGCACCAAACTTGATGTTGTAGGTGATGTTCCAGGGCAATTTGTATTCTCCGAAAACGGAGGCTAAAAAGCGCTGAACGATTTTTTTGGAATAACCGGTTTCGGCAATCATTCGCGGATTCTCCCAATTGTTTCTGCCAGGCGTAGATAACCAGGAATTGCCGTAACGACCATCTGCAAGTCGATCTGTCAAAATGGGTAGTGTGCGACTTAAATATTGGAAAAAGTTATTTCCATAAAAGGGTTGCTCATAGTTTCGATAATATCCGTCAATGGATGCGCCCACTTTTAAACGTTGCGAAATATTGATGGAAGCATTGAAACCGAGCGAATAACGCTTTTCGTTATCAGAGGGCCCGATAATGATACCATCTCTGTCTAAATACCCCAATGACAAGCGGTATTGATAGGTGTCCGAACTTCCACCAAAGCTCAGGTTGTGCTTTTGTATGTTGCCGTCTTTTAAAGCGATGTCAAACCAATTGTTGGCTGGGTAGGTATGAGGATCTGATGCCATTCCAGCCTGGTATTCTTCAATTTGACTGTCCGAATAAACGGGGGCCTGTCCTTGGTTGGCGAGTGCTTGGTTTTTTAAACGCATGTATTGAATCGGATCCCAGATGACGTCGGGCATTCGTGTAGGATTTTGAATACCGTTGTAATAATTATAATTCACTTGTGATACCCCAGTTCCCTTTTTGGTCGTAATTAAGATAACACCGTTGGCAGCTCTTGATCCATATATTGCCGCTGATGCATCTTTCAGTACCGTTACGGTTTGAATATCATCGGGATTTAGTTCGTCCATCGAGTATTCGATGCCATTAACCAGAACGAGGGGGTTATTATTGCTAAGTGTACCCATGCCTCGAATCCTAATTTCCGATCGATCAATTCCCGGTTGACTTTGGCCAAGTCGAACGAACATTCCAGGCATCCCTGCTAATGCATTACTGATGTTTGTAGTTGGCGATCCTTCTTTTTCCTTCATATCTAAGGTACTGACGGAACCTGTTACATTTTCCTTTTTTTGCGTACCATATCCAACGACGACAACATCTTCTAACAAAGTGTTCGCTGATTCTAAGCTGATTGTAAGCTTTGTTAAATTACTTGTCACATTCAATGTATAGGGTCGATAACCGACATATTTGAAAATTATGCTGGTATTAGCATTAACTTTAACAGCAAAATTCCCATTGGCGTCGGAAATGGCAATAGCTTTATTGTTGGCAACGATAGATACACCTGGTAACGACTCTTTCGTGTCTGTGGCTTTTACAGTACCTTGAATAGTAAAGGTTTGTTGACTATAAGCCGTGGCCGCGTATAATAGGAATGCTAATAGGCACCGAAACCTATAATCGGCAAAGATCAAACTTCTTTGTTTTAGTGGTCTGGTTTTAATTTTTTTCATTTGTTTTTTCTTTTATTATGAACAGGTTCTACCCTAAGCGAGAGGCATGACTAATGATTCTTCTTTTGTTTTCTGAAAATTACGTAGGTTTCATAATGTTTCATTTGATAAAAAATATTGATTGAATGAAAGGTGTGTCCCTGAAACGAAAGCAAATGATTAAGGATGTTCCCCAAATCATATAATAGTTGAATAATTAAAAAGGCTTCGAGCGGTCTATTACCGCCGATCAAAAACCGTAGCGAATACCTATTTGTATTTGATAAGGATTTCCGGACGGATTAATGACGCCTACATTGGTATTCACATTATAGTTGTAAACATTTAATGTCGGATCAAAGCCTCTGATGTTATAAATATTCTGCTTTCCCAAGGTTTTTTGTACGCCCCAGTCCTTATGGAGTAAGTTCGCTAAATTGAAGATATCTCCGGAAAGCTCGATATACTGCGATTTGTAAGTCGTAAATCTCTTGGTTATCCGCAAATCCCAGGTTCCGTAGAATCCATTGGTACCACCATTCCGCTCGGCGATCTGTCCGATGCTCTGTTTAATGTATTCCTTTAAACCGGCATCTGCCTCCGGATTATCCAAAATCTGTTGAATGGCATTCCGATAGGCTTCGGGCACGTTGTTATTATTCGGATCGAAAATATAAGCTAAGTCGTTTGAGTTAACAAAATCACCATTTACGTTTCCGTTAACGGCCAATGAATAGCGTGTTCCGCCTATTCCCGAATAGCGCAAACCGATACTGATGCCATAGAAGGTGGGTAACGCGCCATATATTACTAACTTGTGGCGGAACTGCGTATTGGAATAAGCCATTCTACTTAAATCACGTGGATCGCCTGGCGTCATTAATTCTAAGGTAGCAGTATTGGCAACATCACCATTAAAGGAGGTGTTATCTTTGCTATCGTTCCAGGTGTAGCTGAACGATAGGACGCCGTCTTTATAGTATTGATAAGTTCCATCGAGAACAACGGCGTATTGGTTGATCTTTCCTTCGCTATTCAGTTCCAACACCCTTCCTAGTTTAGTTGATTTACGCCCGTTCTGCCAGTCGGCCGATCCATTCGCGGTGTTAATTGTTGACGCCGGAACGTATACGCCTCTATTCGCTTCATTGGCAATGCGAAAAAATGGTTCGTCAACCATATTTTTATCGACATACATATAATTGTTTCTCGCTAAACTGGCATATAGACTTAATCCTAGTTTTAAACGATTGGTAATAAGCCGGTTGTATGAAATGTTTCCTTTATAAACGGTAGGTATCTTGGCATCGCTTCCGTTCATGTTAATAGTAGAAGTAGGACTTATGCCTAATTGCTCAAATAACTCATATCCTGGTGCGGTACTTGGATCTTGTCTATATTGTGGAAAGTTGGGCGTAATGCCAAGAGGCGCACCGGGAGCGTTACGCTGAACATCAATGGTTGCCACCTTTGTCCCGTCGAAAACCATGTTATTGATCATGGCATAATTGTTAATGTCGGATCCAAAAATGCCGGCGCCAAACTTAAGGATATCCCGTTGTTGCTCGTTAATGTCCCAGGTAAATTGAATCCGTGGCTGAAGGATAAAACTATTTAAGGCATTGGATGTATTTAATCCCAGCTCATCATAAACCAGTTGATTGAAATTCGGTTTATTGATGTAAGATGTGTAATCTGCCCGGATACCGGCCATCATGTCTAAGCCCTTTCCAAGCTTGGTTTGCATCTGGGCATAAAGTGCGGCAGTCAAAATATTTTGCTTAACGCTGGGATCGTCTTCCAAAGCAATTTCGCGAGCATAACGATAAGGATCTAAATTATTAAACTCTTCCAGTCCCGTGAAATAGAAGCGGCCGTTCATTTCACTGCCGTATAGCGACTTCATATGGGTATACATGATGTCTGTTCCAAAAGTGTAGTTTATCTTTTCGGTATTGTAGTATAAATTGTCAGATAACTGAAATACGTTGTTGTAAAAATATTCCGGTATATAGCGCTGTCCGCCTAATTGTATATCGGTTAAAACTTCTTTTCCATCAATGGTTGAACTGATATTTTGAATGATTGCTCTCGGGATACTTTTGCCGGGAAGCTGTTCATTGGGAACAGAGGATTCGGAAGTGTACAAATGCTGTGCTTTGAGTTCATTGGTGATCTTGGGACTTAACACAGATCTCAGCGTTGCTAAGAAACTGTTATCGGATGTTTTGACGGAGCCATACACTTCATATAGGTTGATTTTGGAATTATCACCCAAACTGTGATTGTTCTTGTCATAGACAAAATTTTCTCGCAGGGTGAGTAAGTGTTTATTGTTAAGCTGCCAGTCAACACGCGCAAAGATGGCATCGGTGCTCCGCTTTCGGTCGAAAGATCCAAATTGCGGCGAACTGGCAACACCATATTTATTTCTGGCAATATCTAAGAACTGATCAAGCGTTGATTGGGTTACATTATACCGCTTTTCATCTTCGGGTGAACGGATGTCGGCAACTTGGAAGGGTCTGGCATCCGCTTGATGATCCCAGGTGACATAAAAATGTGCTTTGTCCTTTACAATAGGTCCTCCCAATGAAAAACCATATTGATAAGTAGAGAATTCATTATCTTGCTTATTACCACGGATATCGTAGGGGCTGGATAACCAGTCGGCCCGTGCAAAGCCAAATGCGCTTCCCGTAAAGGTGTTGGTTCCGGATTTGGTCACCGTATTAATGGTACCACCGCCACTACGACCATAAGTTACATCATATTGATTAGTTACAATCTTAAATTCGCGTATCGCCTCCATGGAAATAGCATAGGAGCCGCCACGGCGATTGGCGGTACCGCCTGAAGTTGGGTTACGAGACGTCATGCCATCCAATGTAAAGTTGGTGGAAGATGCTAATTGTCCGGCCATACTGTTACCATTACTCATAGGGGAGAGGTCTATCAGGGAGGTGAAATTTCGGCCATTTACCGGTAGTTTTTGTATATCATTCCCCGTAACGGAAGTTGCAGCACCGAAGTTCCCTACGGTATTCTTAATATTAGATGCACTGATTTCGACTTCATCCATTTGGACGGATTTACTGGCTAAAGAAATATCGAGACGTAAAATATCTCCCTGATTGAGGGCATAACCGGTTTGTTCATAGGCAGAATAGCCAATATAAGTAACTCTAATGGTATAAGGTTTACCTAAGGGCAGCTGCTTAAAGTTGAACTGGCCGTTGCTGTTCGTTGTTGTTGTGTTGGTAAACCCCGTAGATTCATTTTTTACGATTACAGAAGCGCCGGCGATTGGACTTTGGTTTTCTCCTTTTACCGTACCGGTGATAGCCCCTTGTGTTGTTTGCGCCATCAGGTGCCCAAAACTTACTGTACTTACAATAAATGCAAATAACAGTAGATAAATGTTGCTTTTCATAATTTTCATTAATAATTTGTTCTTAATGGCCATGAAACTTACCCTTCCGCCAAAGCAAAGGCATAAACTATTACACCGTTGACCATGGCAGTCTAAGTAAATTCATTTAAATACGTGTGTCTAAAAGCTAGACACTTTATGAAGCTGTGGTACAGCCGGTTTATAATGTTATATATATGTTATTAAATTGTTAGCTAACATTGAAAAAGGCACGCGTATATCTTCTATCTGGCATACGAACAAAATATTACGTGACGATTATATAAACAACATAGGCCAGGGCGGCGCCAATCAGCGGACCGATAACGGGCACCCAAGCATAGCTTGCATTAAATCCTGCTTTATTTTTTATAGGCAGAATGGCATGCATAATCCGAGGGCCTAAGTCGCGGGCCGGATTAATCGCATAACCGGTTGTTCCTCCAAGTGACAAGCCGATCACCCACACAACAAAAGCTACAGGTATTGCGCCGATGGATCCTAAACCTATTGGTGTTTTGGTATCATCAATGGCGATCTCACCATCTTTAAAGAAAAACACAGCGATAATAAGGACAAATGTTCCGATAATTTCGCTGATTAAGTTGATAGGTAGATTTCTGAGAGCAGGCGAGGTACAGAATACGGCTTGCTTGGCACCTGCATCTTCGGTTTCATCAAAATGGTCCTTATACATGAGCCATACTAAAAAAGCGCCGGTCATTGCGCCGATAAATTGTGCCAGCACATAAGAGCAGGCGGTAGCCCAACTTAGATTATCGCTTAAAATCATTGCTAATGTAACTGCTGGATTTAAATGTGCCCCACTATAGGGGCCTGCGATAACTACGCCTGTGAAAACCGCTAATGCCCAGCCGGTTGTGATTACGATCCAGCCGCTATTGTGTCCATTGGTGCCTTTGAGTACCACATTAGCGACGACGCCTCCACCTAATAAGATCAGTATCATCGTGCCTAATAGTTCAGCTATAAAAGGTGTCATAATTTAGTTGTTAACTTCTAGTTATTGGTTATTAGTTATTTGTTGTTCGTTATTGGGTTAGTAGTTATTAGTTGCTGGTTATTAGTTATTTGTCGTCAATTATTTGTAACCGATTGCGAGTTCCTTTTTCGGCCAACAAGCTAATTCCGAAGGTATCGAAAGCAGGATAAACTCACCTCTTCGGTTGTCACGCCGGCTCATTTATCGACTAATTATCACATTGGCTAATTGGCCGATTGATTTTCCAATCTTGCCCAGGCTTTCGCCGCTTCGACAGCGCGATGCCAAGCTTGCATACGATTTTCAATATCGATTTTAACATCGGGTTTAAAGGTTTTGTCGATTTGCCATTGATCTTTCAAATCATCCATGTCTTTCCAATAGCCAACCGCTAAGCCTGCAAGATAAGCTGCTCCGATAGCCGTAATCTCGGTGATTTTCGGTCGTACGACCGCTGCTTGCAAAATATCTGCCTGGAATTGCATAAGCAGATTGTTGTTAGTAGCGCCACCGTCTACACGTAATTCGTGGATTTCTTTTCCTGCATCTGCTTCCATAGCCTTTAATATGTCAACTGTTTGGAAAGCGATTCCTTCCAACGCGGCGCGAGCAATGTGGGACGCATTGCTACCTCTTGTCAATCCAACCATTGTCCCTCTAGCGTAGGAATCCCAATGCGGAGCACCGAGACCCGCAAAGGCAGGAACTAGATATACACCGTCCGTATCTTCCACCTTACTGGCTAAGGCCTCCACTTCTTCAGACGATTTAATAATGCCCAGACCATCACGAAGCCACTGTACGATGGCCCCGGCAATAAAAATGCTACCTTCTAAGGCGTAAGTCACCTGGCTGCCGATTTTCCATGCTATGGTAGTCACCAAATTATTCTTTGAAACGATTGGTTTATTGCCGATATTCATTAGCATAAAGCAACCTGTCCCATAAGTGTTTTTTACCATTCC
>Ga0079224_100012397_pt1 | contig 11795 bp, 9 predicted proteins | sample Stecom2015_FD_80414 | JGI IMG/M metagenome (GOLD analysis project Ga0079224, IMG submission 80414) | Agricultural soil microbial communities from Utah to study Nitrogen management - Steer compost 2015 | ecosystem: Environmental > Terrestrial > Soil > Agricultural land | place: USA: Utah...
GCCATGGAATCAGATGTAAATTTACCCAAAAGTATGCTTGAGGATCAAATCGCTCAGGCACTCAGACACAACGCCAGACAAGAACGTGAATATCGTGAGCAGCAAGAAGGGAAGCGCCAAAAGAGGTCACGCAAAAAACCGGTAAAAGTTTTTATCCAAATGAAATTTGGCAAAGAGAAACAGAAAAAAAATGGTGTGTTAAGGTTCTTGTTTTAAAATACGCTCATGAGTCGAGGTTTTGTACGTGAGGGCGATCAAGAGGAAATGCCCATTATTCCACCAAGAGCTGCACTCCCGCCAAATGTTCCGAATTATGTAACTCCGGTAGGATTGCAGCTTCTTAATGACGAACTGAAGCAATTGGAAATCGAAAAAAGTTCTATATCCGGCAAAAGTGATACTGAAAAGAGAATCACTTCGGCAATCATTACTGCTAAAATGAACCAATTAATAGAGCGAATTAATACAGCTCGGGTTATAGATCCCCAAGAACAACCCATAGATGAAGTTCGTTTTGGTGCCAAGGTTACATTCCGAAACTTGAATAACGGACAGATCCAAACCTTCCAAATTGTAGGTGTGGATGAAGCGGATGTGGCTAAAGGTAAAATTTCTTTTTTAGCTCCTATTGCTGTTACATTGACAGGATGCAAGCTTCAGAACGAAGTCGATTTTAATTTAGGTGGTGAAAAACGCCGTTTGAAAATAATTAAAATCAGTTATTCTTGATCTTCCAAGCGTGAAAAATCCAAATCACTATAGTTATAACTGAAATCAGTTAATGGTGAAATGGCCGACATTTTAAATCCTTCTGCCTTCCCATTTATACCAAGATTGAAGTTCACAAAAGCATCAGCTTTTAAGGAGCGGTCATCCCATTCCACAATGTAAGTTGTTCCTTTATAAAAGCTCATAGACCCCTTTAAATCTCCAGATTTTTCCGAAACAAAGCGTAACTGATTTTTGTTTTTGGAAATAATTACATTTCCAAACCATGGATCTTTATATTTCCCAATAACATTGTTTGCATCAAGTTCGGGTGCCTTTGATTTTTTATTCAGAGCAATTTCTTTCGCGATTTTTTCCAATATTTCAGACTCTCTTTTCTCGTTTCGTAGTCTATGGTCATTATAATCTTTAATACGGTCTTTATTTTTTATACCAAAGAAACCGTCTTTTATGGAATTGCTTATGGCAGTAAATGCAGCGCCCGATTGCTGATTGGTGAGCACAATAATTGCAGCTCGCATCTCAGGTAAAAGGGTCACTTGACTAACTATTCCTAATAGACCGCCGGTATGCATGGCTTGAAAATATCCGTTGACATCACTTAATACCCATCCCAACCCGTAGGCTGTGAAATGTGTGTTATAAGGGCCGGGACGACTTTTAATTATCGTTTGCGGCGTCCACATTTCTTGTAATTGCTTTTTACTGAAGAGACTGTCGGTGAGTTTTTCTCCATATTTTCCTTCATTTAATAGTGCCTGAACCCAAGTGGACATATCATTAATAGATGCATAGATCCCTGCTGCCGGAGTGGCAATTTGAGTGAAGGTATATGGAGTGATTTCATATTGCCCGGCAATCGGAACATGACCGTCGATTCTATTTATATCAGCTTCAATCTTTTTAATGTCCAATTCAGAACGATTCATCGCCAAGGGTCGGAAAAAATGATTCTCAATGTAAGAATCAAAGGTTTCTCCTGAAACTCTTGACACTATTTCTCCCGCCACTATATAAAGAAGATTATCATAGTCATACTTTGAACGAAAAGACGAAACAGGTTTTAGATATCTCAAATTATGAATCATCTCTTCCAGTGTAGTGGTGTTTGCTGCCGGAAAAACCATAAGGTCGCCTGCACCGAGCCCCAACCCGCTCCTGTGCGTAACGAGATCTCTTACTGTAAATTCTGAAGTGACATAGGCATCATACAATTTAAATTCCGGTATGATGTCTGTTACCTTCATATCCCAATCGAGTTTTTTTGCATCTACCAACTGCGCCAATGCCGCTGTTGTAAAAGCTTTGGTGTTTGAAGCCACTCCAAACAGAGTATTTTCATCTACGGGCTTATTCGTCTTAACGGATTGAATTCCATAAGTGTTTTTATGAAATAATTTTCCGTCTTTAAATACAGCCACAGCCATTCCCGGAACCTCGAATGTGGCCATGGTTTTCAAAACCAGACTGTCTATCTGCTTTGGAGACAACGATGGTGCCTGTTGTGCCGAGCTATGAAGAGAAATGGCAAAGTAGAAAAGGAATAAAATAGAGCGAGAGAAGAATTTCATGATATAGAACTTTTGAGTTTTGAAATAGGGCATTATCTTAATTTTCATTCCAGTAATAACTGTCGGGATAAGGACGTCGACCAAAAATAGCCGTTCCCACACGTACCATGGTACTCCCTTCAAAAATAGCCAGCTCCAGATCGTTAGACATTCCCATAGACAATTCTTCAAAAGATGCATTCGGAAGTTTTAATGCAATTGCTTCCTGTTGAATTTCTTTTAGAAGTTTAAAACAGTCTCTTACACGATCATCTTTCGATGAAAGAATCCCAATGGTCATTAATCCTTTTATATGAAGACGAGGTAACTCAGACACATCTTTTATAAGTTGAATTGCTTTTTCAGGAGCAACACCAAATTTACTCTTCTCATAGGACGTGTTGACTTGAATAAATACATCAATATCTCTGTTGTCAAAATCGCATCTGTTCTGCAGTTTTAAAGCAAGTTTAAATCTATCCAAAGATTGAAGGACATCAGCATATTTCAGAATGTGCTTTACTTTATTTGTTTGAGCGTGACCAATGATGTGCCATTTACAGTCGTTTTGTTTTAACACCTCATATTTATCCAATCCTTCTAAAATTTTATTCTCTCCCAAAAGATGATAACCTTGATCAATAGCTATTTGTATTTTTTCGGCAGCCACGGTTTTAGTGGCTAACAATAATTTGACTTCTTCCGGTTTTCGATTAGCCAGGGCGCAGGCACCATTTATACGGTCTTGAATTTGTTGAAGGTTTTGTTTGATAGCGAGCGTATCCATTCTTTAAATTAAAAGTTTAAAAGTAAACAAAAAGGAATCTTCGCAAAAGCTGTCTTCCGGATGAATTTCAAGGATAGAAATTCATTTGAAATCTTTAGCATTCTCCTAAGAAACTATTCGAAATCTATGACCTAATTTTGAAAATTGATAAATTTTAATTAAAATGAGATATTTTATTCTATTTTTTGCTTCCATTTCTTTGGTTTCTTGCGGATCTTCTCCTGCCGGTGAAGGATTGAAAGACAAAAATCCTGAAGCTAAAATTACCGGTAATTTTTGGGAACTTCAGTCTTTAAATGGTGAGGCCATAAGTCACCCTGATGATCCACGTAAAATAGGTTTTGAATTGCGTGATGACGAGAACCGGATTTCAGGTTTTGCCGGCTGTAATAATTTTTTCGGATCTTATAACCGAGAGGGTGATAAAATTAGTTTTTCCCAAATGGGAGCAACGAGAATGGCATGTTTGCAATCTACATTCGATGAAAATGAATTCCTAAAGATTTTTGAAGCTGTAGATCGATATGAAATTAAAAATAACGAGCTCAAACTATTTTCCGGAAATACGGAATTGGGCGTTTTTAAAACCGAAAATCGCGTAGCAACAGATGCTGAAAATAAGTATTGGAAGTTGAAAACTCTCCGAGGGGAAAATGTGGTAATGGAGGATGATCAGGAGCGGGAAATCCATTTCATCTTAAATTCGCACGACAACAGAATCACCGGTTTTGCCGGATGTAACACCTTTTCGGGAGACTATGTCATTAAAAACAACAGTATTGAAATATCAAGAATGATTTCTACCATGCGTGCTTGCCCTCATTTAAAACTTCAAGATGCTGATTTTACAGGTGTGCTGACTGATGCAGATTCATTTGAGGTTAAAAACGACCGGCTCTTACTAAAGAATGGAAGTAAAACCATCGCAACCTTTGAAGTTGTGTATTTGGATTAAAGAGATCTTTTTGATGCCTTATTAAAAAATGCCCTGGCTTCCCAAGGCATTTTTTATTTTCCAACGGTAAGGTCTTTATTGCGGATAAATAATCACTTTTGTATTCCTGCTGAAATGTTTTTCCAATTTATTCGGAATTTTATCTAAGTGATGATCATGGGAAATGTTTCCATGTCGTGCAGAAACGACCACGATAAAATCCGTTTCGGTGATATTTCGTGACAAAATAAGGAAGTCATCCCAGTCAACAAATTCATAGAAATCTGCTGAAAAATTAAGTTTGTTTTTGTCTGCAATTGCTTTGATTGCATCAAAGGTGGGCTTGGAGCAGTTTAGATTTAAAGGAATGGAGAGTTCTATAGAGAGCATTAAAATTTTTGTCACCCAAAAATTAAACCCTTCCTCAAGTTCGGCGTTGGCAGGAACGATAACAAAAAGCTTCTTATGGTTTCCAAGAGGAATCTTAAAATCACCAATAAAAAGGGTTTTCTCCGTATTCGCAAGAATACTTTCCATCTTATCACCGATAATTTTTTCGAGAAAGCCGGTCTTTTGAGGCCATCCCAATAAAATTAAATCAGCCATAATCTCTCTGGCACTTCTCGAAATTCCGCTGGCTGCATTATGATCTATTGCGGCTTTGACTGTGGCCTGTGTATCTGAAGCAGTGGTTTCAGCAACAAATTTCTCAAGCTCCTGTTTTGCCTTGATGATGGTTTTTTCGGCCTCGTCTGTATTGGGCACAACAGTAAGAATGGATAGTGGATTTGGCGATTTTTTATCTTTTATCAGAACAGCAAAATCCAACACTTTTTCAATATTGAAGAGGTTAGCAATTGGGATTAATATTTGTTCACCCTTGGCGCCCTGATCAATCTCAAAATTTTCATCTTCCTCTGTATCTTTAACAACGCCTTTTGCTGCCGCGGAAGTGACAAAGGAAGCTACCAAACATGAAACCAAAATAATGATAACAGTGGCATTCAGAATGCTATCATCAACAATTTCAGCATCATACCCCACTTTTATTACAGCTAAGGTAGCAGCAGCGTGAGCTGTACTTAATCCAAAAATAAGATTTCTCTGGTTCGAGGTGTATTTGAAAGTGAGTTGTGTAAGAAGCGCGGCAAGATACTTTCCTAAGAGTGCCGCTACTGTCAGGACACCGGCAATAATCAAGGCGGTCCACCCGCTAAATATCACTCTTACATCAACTAACATCCCCACACTTATGAGGAAAAAAGGTATAAATAAAGAATTCCCGATGAATTCAATTCTGTTCATTAGAGCAGAAGAGCTGGGAATAAGTTTATTTAAAGCTAATCCTGCCGCAAATGCTCCAATAATTGACTCAAGACCGGCGATTTCTGCAAGGAAAGCAGAAAAGAATACTACAGACAAAACAAAAATGTAGTGTGAATGCTTTTCGCTTTCAAGTTTTCTAAAAAACCATTTTGCAATGCGTGGAACAACCACAAACATAATAGCAGAATAAAGTATCAAAGAGATGGCTAGTCTGATCCAGAATTCCTGTGTAAGCCCTCCTTGATGAGACCCTAAAATGATGGCCAAAAGAATCAACACGGCAGTGTCTGTCAAAATGGTTCCTCCTACCGTTACTGCAACTGATTTATCCTTAGATATTCCGAGTTTGCTCACTATAGGATAGGTAAGGAGAGTATGGGTGGCAAACATACTGGCCACCAACAAGCTTGCTGCAAAATCAAATTCCGGATCCCACACACTGAGTACGTAATAACAGAGTGGGAAACCAAGGGCAAGTGGGATTATAAAAGTGTAAACTCCAAAAAGAATGCTTCTGTTCCGGTTTGCTTTAAATTGATTGAGATCCAATTCGAGACCGGCAATGAACATAATGTACAAGAGTCCTATTGTAGAAAAAATATCTACGAATTCATTTTTTTCCAGAATATTAAACCCTTCCGGCCCAATAAGTATCCCCGAAATGATTAATCCAATTATTCCGGGTATTTTAATACGTTGTAATAATATGGGGGCTAAAAGAATAATGGCAAGAACCAAAGAGAAGATCAAAACCGGATTTCGAAGAGGGAGTTGAAATTCTTCCATCAGTTGATATACAATTGTATCCATATATACGGGCTGTTTAGTCTGTATGGAATAAGAAAAAAAGGTCCCCGATTATTCCATCCAAATTTTTGCGAAAATAGGAAAATTAGAATAATATGAAGCTTCATTCTCCGGATGAGAGAAATAGATTCATCACAATATAGAATTTAATAATTATGCCGGATCATCTACACTGGAGCCCCTTGCCAGGTCAGCTTCATCTTCTTGTCTCCCAATTTGGGTGTCTAAATAAAAAAGCGATTCGTCTGTTGCTTTTGGTCTTCCGGCGATTTCTAACTTATCCAATAGATCCATTATTAGGGTTTCTTCTTCTATCTGTTCCTTCACAAACCATTGTGCAAAATTCCAGGTGGCCCGGTCTTTTTCACTTTGTGCTACTTCCACAATCTCATATATGGCAGTAGTATTGTCAACTTCATGTTTAAAAGTTCTTTCAAAGCATCCCTGAAGGTTCTTTGGATCTTCCGGACCGGTATCTAAGGCTGCTATTCGGGCTCTTCCCCCTCGGTTTTGGATATATGGAATAAATTTCATCATATGATCCCTTTCTTCTCCTGAATGCCTGAAAATAAGTTGGCAATTCCGGAATATCCTTTACTGTCAGCCCAAATGGCATACGAAAGATAAATTTGTGCGGCATTGGCTTCTTTTGTTACTTGACGATTTAAAATTTCTTCTACTTTATAGAAAGTCTGGTTGTATCCATAAGAACAATTTTAATTTCCTTTAAAAATAAATAAAATCAAATAAACGATACGTAATTCTAACAAAAAGTTGAAATTATTTAAATATTTGCTGAAGAACGGGTAGAGATTTCGGATTCTTAAAACCTTGTACATGAAGTTGAAAGTAACTGATAATTAAGCCAAGCAAGTTGTTTCTTTCAGTTCTGGTGAGCTTAATTGAAGATACATCGTCAAAATTCTTATTAAAAAAGGATTTCAGATTTTCTACCACTTCACCTTCCATGCTATACATATCAGATTTAGAAATTTCAAATTTACCTTCCATGAGATTAAAGACAGTCCATTGATCCTGATCCGCATCCGGATAAAAACCCAAAAACTGGCTTAGATCTAAAAGAAACCTTATATGGAAATTGGATATTTTATCAGTAGAATCTAAAAAATCCAGAGCATTTTTTAAATATCCGAATAAGTCGCTGTTTGCCTGCTCTTCTCTTATAGAACTCTTTAAAATTTCAGCCAAAAAAACGGCAAGTGTCGCTTTATGGACATCTGTATGCAGGCTTTTATAGGGCGAAGATATTCTGACCTCTTTTAAATATTCTAGAGTACCCTTATTTTTATGATTGGCAACGATTTCCAGTTGCGTCAAAGGTTGAAAAAAAGAAGGCTTGACTGCTGATTTTTTAGATTTTAAGATATTCCGGAGCATGTAGTTTTTTATTCCGTCAGATTCGGTGTAACAAGTAGCGATAAGGTCTGCTTCGGCATACTTGACGGTAGAAAAGACTATAGCGCGGGTTTTAACAATCATCGCACAATCATCACTTTTGCAACCTTGGTTTCTTTATCATCTTCAGTTGTAACCATTATGAGATAAACTCCGGATCGGACTTTATACCTGCCAAATGCTCGGGTATCCCACTGAACGCTTCCTCCTTGTGATGTGGTTTCAAAAACAAGATTTCCGCTGATATCCGTGATTTTTACATTAGCCTGAGAAGTAAGTCCGTCAATTGTCACAACACCTTGATATTCGGGACGCACCGGATTCGGGAAAGCTCGCAATCTTGCTAATGAACCTCTTGGGGCGGTGGCGGTGCCTTTATAGGCTACCAATCCTTGAGTGGTTGCGAAGTAAACCATACCCGTATCCGGATCTATGGCTATATCCTGAACATTGTTGGTGGGAAGAGGAGAGTTGTCTTTGGTAAAACGTAATAATGTTTCCTGTCCGTTAGCCGAAACATAGAAAACGCCCGAGCTCGCAGTGGCAATCCATTTGTTGTTAGAACCATCAACTTTAATGGCTGTGATGGATTGTTGATAGAGCAATTCTTGGGCAACACCATTTTCCATAATTATAATGGGTTGTGATTCTCTGGTTCCTGCCTCAAAAAAGCTTGCCGGACTATGAAGGATTCTCAATCCACGAAGGGTTCCAATCCAAATTCTATTTTGTGCATCTATCGCCAGGGCTCTCACATTGGCAGAGGGAAGATTTCCATTACCCGGATTTTCTCCAATTTTATTTAAACGATTTTCTCTGGGATCAAAACCTAGAAGACCATTGTAATAGGCTCCAAAAAAGATAAAACCTTCTTTTGATATTGCAAGTTTGGTCAAAGCTAGTTCACCAACCGGATCTATATAACGAGACAAATCATATTTTTTAAATTCCCCTGAGGGAGTCAATTTAATCAAGCCTTTCTCAGCCTTACTTTGAACCACCCAGAAATTACCTTCCCTGTCAAAATCAGATCCATAAAGTCTGATTCCGGCATCACCGCCTCCTAAATTAATTCTTGTCAAAGGGCTATTAGTTTCGTCATAAAGTATAATGGGCTCTTTGTTTTCAATTTTCAAAAGACCTTTCTGAAATGAACTCATATAAGCTTGATCCGGATTTGCCGGATTTATGGTCACCTTCATGATGTCTGTGGCGTCTTTCCCGTTTAAAGCTTGCTTAAGTTCTTTATAAGAGATATTAAACCAAGTGGAATCAGTAAGTTGGCTGATTCCGTATTCTGAAAGCGGGTAAGGATTAAAATCTATAGTTGTTTCTCCAAAAACTACCCATAATTGACCTGAGGAAGCATCAAGACCGAAGGGTCTGTTTCGTATAGGTCCGTTTGGCAAAATCTGAGTGGCAGTAGCGCTACCATAGGGCACGGCTAAAATACCATGTTCCACTGTTCCTAAAAACACCTTGTTTCCAAATGCAATACCTGCTTCCAATTCCAAAGAATAATTCTGAACATAATCAACCTGCTCTTCATTGATAAAACCTTCTGAATATACATAGACCGCATTCTTTGTAGTGATAGCAAGTTTGTTATCTGTAACTTTAAATCTTCGTATGTCTTGAGAGAAATTTTGTTTTGGATTTAAGTTACCGTCGGGAAAAAGTTGCGAAACCTGATTGAAAGTGGAGGCAACATAAAGCTCGTTCTTTATCCGTTCGATGGCTTTGAAGCTACCAAGAGTTACCAGAGTCCAGTTTCTATAGTCAATGAGATTGTTGTCTGAAATTTCTGCTCTTTTAATTCCGGACTGTTCTGTAACGGCATATATCCGGGAATTTAGAATTGCCGTCTGAGCTACCTTTATTTGTGAGCCGCCGTCTCCAATATAATAGGTGTCTCCAAATTCCAATTTATCCAGGTCAAAAACAGAAATACCATAATCCGTAGAGATATAAAGTTTGTTTCCTTCTTCAAGAAAATGATTAATGGTCTTCCGATCCGGAGAAATTGTCTTTTTTTCAAAAATATCAACTACTTTACGAATTTTTACTTCGCCGTTTTCAGTTTTGATGATATTGATTAAGCCATTTTGGTAGCCCACAAAGATTAGATCTTTCTCTTGATAGTAATGAATTGTAGAAATGAATTCCCCGGAAAGACCTTGAATGGTCGTGAATGTTTGAATTTCCTTTGTAGACAAATTATATCTATATACAGCATTTTCAGCTGCTACTATCAGATCGTCTCCATAACTTTCAATATCTTTCACATTGGCATAAGAGAAATGCCCGACCCATCTGGAACTAAAATCTTGCGCGAAACATACAATTGGTAGAAGTGAAAAAATCAGGAGGGCTGAAAGACGCATCATAAAATAAACTTTCTGTTTAAACTTGCTAAAATAATCTTTTATTGTGGATGTCCCGCTTATTTTGATGCAGAGTAAAAGAAGATAGTTCTTTGGCTTTTATCATTGATGCTTATTCTTTTTCTTTTATCTTTAAAAGATCAACATTTTTTTATATTTTCGATTATTCATTATATTCCCATTGTTTCTTCCCCCATAAAATATTGAAAGACAGCCCGCATTCCATAAATAAAAGAAATGTGTTTTTTTTGAATTTTATTAAAAATATCGTTTTTATTTTAACGCCGAAGTTGTTTTTATATATTTGTAGCGTCTCTATCTAATCCCAAATTTCAATGAAGACAAGAATTCTTTTTGTATCATCACTTCTATTTTTTATCGCTAAAGGGGAGGTTTTTGGCCAGATATTTCATGAAGTAGGAGGTTTTGTAGGGCCTGTTGCGCTATATTCTGATTACGGTCAACGAAATAACTTTGATACTAACATTGGAAACACAGGTATAGGCGTGGGGTTAGTGCATTATTTGAATTTTGCTTATGGACCGCGTAACAATTTTAATCAGCACTTTATGGTGCGAAACGAATTTAATATTCATAGCACCGGATTAAAACATTACGGAGAATGGGTAGCTGACCACAGACAATCTGAAGGTGCAAAAAAGCTGAGAGCCATGAAAGGTTCTTCTACTATTGTGGAACTAGGAACTCATTTGGAATACTACCCTAGAGACTTAAGAGATTTCTCGGCAAACGATTTTAAGCTGGCACCTTTTGCAAGTTTCGGGCTACATGTGGTTTTTTACAATCCCAAAGCAAGTTCGTCTTTGGGTCCGATCAATACTCCTGAAACGACAATTCCTAAATATATTAACGGATTCAAACAAGGAATGGGAGTAACTTTGGCCGCAGTAGGTACTTTAGGTACCAGATACAAATTAAATGACATGAATGATTTGATGCTGATGGCCAAGTGGCATTACTATTTTAGTGACTGGGTTGACGGGTTGAACCCGCGCCGGGAATTTAATAAGGTGGTAGATGTTCCCGAAAACAAATCCAATGATTGGTTATTCTGGCTGTCAATAGGATATGTTCACTACTTGGATTAATTGCAAAATATTCAATATAAAAGAATAAACCCGGAAGATGCTCCGGGTTTATTCTTTTATATGTCTTGTTGTTGGTATTTAAGCTTCGCAGCTGGCACAGTCCTTTTTCTGAGCAAACTTTTGAGCAGCATTCATGCTATGTTGATAGTATAGAGATTTCAATCCCAACTTCCACGCTGTGATGTGAATCTTATTTATTTCTTTTACAGGCATGTCCGGATGAACAATAATATTCACAGACTGTCCTTGGTCTATGTGATTTTGTCTGTTGGCAGCCTGGTAAATGATATCAAGCTGATCTATTTCCGAATAAGTCTTAAAAACAGCTTTTTCTTCCTCTGTCAAAAACTCCAGATGTTGCACTGATCCGTCATAATCACGAATGGAGTGCCACACTTCAGAGGTATTCATTCCTTTTTCTTCCAGCAGTTTTTCCAAGAAAGGATTTCTGATGGTTGTTTTTATTTTGGCAATATCTTTTACATAGATGTTAGACCAGATGGGTTCAATTCCTTGGGATACTTGACCCAAAATGAAGGCAGAAGATGTAGTAGGAGCAATAGCATTCAAGGTTGTATTTCTTCGACCGTAACCTTTTAATACTGCCGGCTCGCCATAAAGTCTGCCCAACTCCTCAGAGGCAGTATATGATTTTTCTTTAATGATTCTGAAGATTTCACTATTTAGATTGTACGCTTCCTGACTGTCAAAAGCGAGCATTTTTGACTGCAACAAAGAATGCCATCCCAAAAC
>Ga0079224_100012398_pt1 | contig 11795 bp, 8 predicted proteins | sample Stecom2015_FD_80414 | JGI IMG/M metagenome (GOLD analysis project Ga0079224, IMG submission 80414) | Agricultural soil microbial communities from Utah to study Nitrogen management - Steer compost 2015 | ecosystem: Environmental > Terrestrial > Soil > Agricultural land | place: USA: Utah...
CCTGCTGACCCTGCTTGGTGCCGTGGCCGAGCTCGAACGTGAGACCGTTGGCGAACGTCGCCGCGAGTCGATTGCTGCCGCTAAGGAAGAGGGCCGCTGGTTCTTGGGGACTCCACCGTTCGGGCTTATGTCTGTGCCTGCTGGCGACGGGAGGCGCGGCCTAGTGCTCCGTCCGCATCCAGACCAGGCCCCGGCACTCCGCGAAGCCATTAGTGATCTCCTGGAAGGTAGAGCAACGCAGAGGTCAATCTCGGAACGTCTCGGCATTTTGCAGACACGACTCGCGCGCATTCTCAGGAACCCTCGCATCGCTGGCGTAGTCAATCCTGACGATGCAGAACCGCGCATCGACCCAGAACAGGCCGTCATTGACCTAGAGACGTGGCAACGCCTTCAAGGCTTCATTAGGGAACGTCCTTCGCGTGGTCGGCCAATCGCCGTACCCAATTACGGTTCAGCCATGGAGTGTTCGGGTTGCGGCGGCGCGCTGTACCGCCGCGTAACCCGGCGCGGCGATAAGGTGTACGAGAGTCTGGCTTGTGATACGACTAGGCCGCTGGCCGATGGCGCTACGGGGCATGTGGCGGTTTCTATGCCTGCCGCGCATGAACACCTCGAACATGCCGCTTTGGCCCTCGTAGGCCACCTGCCGGTGTGGACAGAAAAGGTCGTGGAATCCTCCGAGGCGCGACGGGAGGCTATCGCGCGGGCTCGGCTGGCAGTGGACCAGGCTAAGGCTGCCATGGATGATGCCGACGAGGACGGCGAGGATGCCGCCGTGGACGCATGGCGCAAAGCAAAGCGACACCTACGCGCCGCAGAAAACCTGCCAGACACGACGACCTATGACACGCACCCGACAGGGCAGACCGTGCGGGACTGGTGGCAGGCACAGGGCCACGACAACCGACTGCGCCTCCTGCAATCCCTGGGACCATGGACTGTGGCACCAGGTCGGGGAACCGTGGGAGAGCGTGTCACGAGGGCAGGGGAGTCCCTCGCGGGCATTGGTGCCGTGGTCGACGCTCGCGTGCCTGCACCGACGCCCCTGCATAGACCCGACACTGCGACGATGACGATTAACACCGATGGCGGCAGGGTCCGTGCCCTCATAATCCACTGAAATGGCCTGAGAAGCGACAGAATACCCTCAGACGTGCCCGTGGACACCTGGCACCCATTAGGGCCTCAGATCAACACACACGGCCCCAGAAACACGAAAAACGGGGACACCCAGAGCCCCTAAAGGCCCCAAGCATCCCCGAAAAACACCAGGTCAGTTGTCGTCGCAATCCCCACCGCACGAGCAACGCGACCGGCGAAACACACACTCAGCCGTGCAAACCTCAGCCTCAACCTCACCAAACCAATGCACACCACACGCACAATCAGCCACAGGTCACACCCCCACGTCACTGCCGTCAGTGTTCCCACCAGCAAGCGACCCGAACACGCCACCCAAATACGCATACACCGCGACCGTCACCACCAGCCACTGAGGCTGCAAAGCCCCCGCAGCATCAAACGCCACAGTCAACGACCCCACAACAACACCAGTAACCGAATACAGCGCATACAGCAACTTCCGATACCGGCCAGGAACCACATCAGTCATCATCAGAAACAACCCCCACGTCAGAACCAGCAGCGGCCTCGTCCTCGCCGCTATGCCCAGGTATCCACGACCCCACGCGCGCAACAATGCCCCGCAAAGTCAACGAATCACGCTCAGACTCCACCATGTGCAACTCAAACCGGCCCACCACACGCCGCAGCTCCGACGACTGCGCATCAAGCCGCGACTCGAGATCACCAATACGACGATAAGTGTTCAACTCATGACGCTCAATCGTCGCCTGCATGGCATCCAACTGGTCACGCAAATTAGGATACTTAGCGTCCTGGTGAGAATTAGCGGTCTGCTCCCTCGTCTCACGCGCATCACGACCAACAGAACGAAGCTTCAACCAGGCCGGAACCACGGCCACAGCAACCGCGCCCACAGTCACCACAACCTGAGTCAACAGCTCCACAGTCTCCGGACTCACGACCCGACACCAAACAACACAGCCACAATAGGCCCCCTAAACAAACACACACCCCGCGCCGCACACCAAAAAAGAAGGGGCCTGGAAGATGCTCAACACACCCCCAGGCCCCCTCAACCCCCAGACCAAAAACCTAACTGGACTGGTTCATGCCATGCGCCGGACGAGACAACGTCACCGGCCGCCAATTAAGATTCGACAAACCAACAGCCTTACCCGCGCGAATATCCCACCAAGAATGCCCAGACAGAACATCACGCATGTCATGGTCAACCGTCACCGACGTGCCATCAACGCCACGAACCAACAAGGCGACCTCGTCACTGTCACGCGACACTAGATAATGCCCCGGCGCCACATTGGACAGGTCCGCCCCAACGTCAACAGTCGTCAACGCCTCGGCAGCATCAAACACCGCAGAAACAACCTGCACGTCAGGGACGACACGCTCGGCAGCCGTAAACGTGAACCAGTCCGGCCTCCTGCGATACCGGACCTCCAACGCTTCAACGCGAATCTCGACACCGTCATGCTCATCATTCGTCACCCGATACCGCGCATCATCCGGGGTATTCGGGAAACGCCCCGACGAGAACGGTTCCTCGAGCATGAAATGCGACCCGGTCTGCTGGTCAATGATGCGGGTACGGTCGCCCGTCACAGTGTCCAACAGATACATGCCGTTTAGTGCGTCCGGGCCATACGGGAAGTCCTGCCACGTCTCGGACGACTCATCCCACCAGGCCAGCTTAGCCCGCAAGAACCCCGCCCCGTTAGCGTAGCCATTCCCGAACCGTTCAGTGATCCGAACGTTCCCCTGCCACTCGACACCATCGGCAGCCGACTGGATAACAGGGTCCGGCGCCACATACCGCACCAGAGAATCAACAGTCCACACGACGTTGTTATTCTCGGCCCACACGTAAGCATCGCCGCCGAACGTGACCCGCGACTGATACCGGACCCCGCGCATATACCCCTCAGGGTTATAGGTCACGTACTGGTCCACCAGTTCAACCACAGGCCCAGAGAAGTCGCCACCAACGCCCGTACGGAAATCAAGATCGACAGGCCCAACACACCGCACCGGCCGCGACTTCAAACCATGAAGCATGAACTTATCAAGCGTCACGTCAGCCTCAGAGAACACCAGCACCGGGTCGTCCATCTGGCCATGCATGTTTGAATCAATCTTGCCACGATTGAACACGCCACTGAAAGACTCCGCATAAATCACGGTAGACTCTGGCCGCTCACACCGGAACAGATCGAAATACACGTTGTTGTTGTTGTAAATATACACAACAGACAGCTCCGGACGCCCCTCAGACACACAGTTACGTGCATCCCGAGCATTCGGGTAATACACGTCAACGTCCTCAACCTTGAAATCCTGACAATACTCAAGCTTCAAAGTCGGCCCATCGGTCATATGGAAGAAGCACCGACGAACACGGAACGTGGCAATGCCCTGAGCATAAATGAACCCCGCACAGGCGCCCTTGAACGCCAGCCCATCCACCAGGAACCACTCCTGTGGGGACGCCCCAACAGCGGCCTCGTCCACGAACGCAAACCCATGTTCGCCAGTGTCCACGCCCTGCGTGAACGACACCCACGGCCTGCCGCCGCCGCCAACGATCGCACAAACAGACGGCACGTTAACCTGCCCCGCCAGCCGATACGGAGCGCCAACCGTAGTGCCACCATCGGGCACCGACACGGTCTTACAGTTGTGTGGATTTGACACGTGCGCCAGGCCCGCATGCACGTCATCCACAAGGATGCTCGACTCTGTCTGAGCATTCGAATAGACCTGTATACGGACCTGCCGTGTGCCCGCCGGTGGCGTGTACGTGTACTCGACGTGGCGCCAGTCAGACCCGTACGTCAACGGCTCGACCGCCCCGTTAGACCACGACTCCCCATCGAACACCTGGACCACAAGGCCAGACCCAGGGATCGGTGCGCCGTCTGTGCCCCCGTCCGGCGTCTTAACCCACGCAGACACCAGCCACTCGGCGCCAACCGGCGCAGGCATCACATGAGACGTGACTTGACGGTAAACGTCCGCAGGCTTAACCCACGCCTGCCCTCCCGAATGCGCATCCTCACTGAACGAACCATTATTGCCCGTCCATCCGACAGGGCCAAGCTCGAAATCACCATTGCGCAGCAGGTTCGACCCCACATCACCCGCAGCATCAGTGCATGCGCCATCAATAGCGATCTGGAACGCTACACGGTTAATGTCGGGATCGGCGGAAGGCGACGCCCCAAAATCGGCCACATTCCAAGCAAGCTCATTCTTCCCAACAAGCGTCCGGTGCAGCTCCGCATACGTGGCAGACCCAGGATCGGTAACCATGGACGCCACCGCAGGATCGCCAGCGTCAGCCATCGCATCCACGGCAGCATCAACGATCGTGTCATCCGACGCGAGCGCGTCAGACACCAGCGGCGGCACAGTAGCCGACACGGCCTGATACGCGGGAGAACCCGGCGTAGACAATGCCTCATCGACACGCTCAGCCGTCAACGCAGGCACACTGTCCAACACCTGCCCCGCGGCAGCAGCAGACGCCGCAGCATCCCCCGCGGCAGCCGCAGCCGCAGCGGCAGCATCCTCCGCTGCCTGAGACGGAGCCTCGCGCGACGCGACACCAATCATCGGCAGGTCAGAACCCACCACACGCAGACGCCCATACGGAATATCGGCCCTGAAATCAAGATAGATGCCGTAGACGCCTGCACGCAGAGGCGCCGGGTTACCGTCCATGTCATACGTGGCAACCGGCGTATCCGAATCGTCCGGGACCAGTTCAATACGCGACCCCGGCGCGGGCAGCGGGAAACCGGGCACGAACACATTCCCGGCCTTATAAGTGTAGACCATTACTCCTGGCCCCTTCCCTCAATCGGTCAGCCCTCGCGCGAGTCCGGCGTCATCTGAACCGCCTGCCACATGACCACAGCAGGCCGCGCCGCCCCCGTAGCATTCTCAAGAACCACACGAAACCCCGTGGGGGACGTGCCCTGAATGCCGCAATTGAAACGGACCAGACTATTAACCGCGTTCGCCTGCACCGTAATGACCGGCGTCACCGTGAACCGGCCAGGCGGGAACTCAACATCAGCGATAACGTCACCGTTAGATTGCGCAGGCACACTGTCAGTGTTTACGACCCCGGCAGCCATCGCATACGGCATGCCCGTACCCGCGCGCCACTGATACGCCCCATTCACGCCAGCAGGCCGGACCTGTCCCCGCGTCACGCCGCGACTGTTCTGCGTGCCCGTGTCGCCAGCATCCACACGATGCCTAGCAAGCTCAAGCGCACCATCCGGCAACGCAGGCGCCGCAGGAGTACCCGACACCGCCCCCTGAGCCACAGACACCACGGGCGCACTATCCGGGTCGCCCTGCTCCACGTCATGATGCATCACATAAATAACGTCAATGCGTGAACCCGTAGCAGGCGCGGGCGCCGTAGGCACATCAACAGTGCCATCATTAGCACCAACAATGTAGCCAGACCCGCCAGGGTGCGCCACCACGTAAGAACCCGCATTCACGCGGTAAGTCCACGTCGGCGTCCCCGAAACAACAAGACCCTTCAGTACGCCAGGCTGAGTAATCAGGCCCTCCATGGCGAGGCGCGCCTCAGCAGGCGTCGTGCCCTTATTGTCATCGGGGCGAACAAACAAGCCATAAGTAAACGTCATTGTGGCGACTCGCCTTCCCCACTACTGTCGCCCGCCCCAGGCAGGCCCACACCATCATTACTGTCAACGTCGTTGTTCATTACGCCACCCCCAGGGAACACGTCCACATAGTCGGGCGGCCCACCAGGACCAGTCATCGCGTAAACATCACCTGCACGTCAGTGGCAACAAAATGGTTCGGATCGGCCGGAATGTGCGACCAGCCCGCCTGCACCTGAGACAACGCCCTAATCCACGTACTATCCGAAACGTCAATAGCGGTAATCAGCGTGGCCTGGGCCGTGCCAGACCAGTTAGCCGGGAGGCCCTGCAACGAAATCCCCGTATACCGGAAGCCCCCGCCAGACGTTTCGACCCGCGCACGAACAGCGATACCCGAATCGTTCGACGTAGAATTGAAGCCATACGCGGTAGTCACAGACGTAATAATTGCGGTCGTGAAACCGTTAGGTACCTGAATAGTGACCGGCGCCCGGTTCGTCTCCGTCGTCGTGTACGGAATGTTAGTCACGTCGTTATAGTCGGCGCGCGCCTCGAGCGGATTAGCCAACGCGTCATTGTCGATAATGCCAGCAGGCAGAGACAGCGTCCCCGTCACCGCAGCATTGCCACCAATCGTCGTGTCCCCCGAAAACGACGCATCGCCCGACACGTCAATACTGCCCGTAACCTCAAGCGCACCACTAATCGTGGTATCGCCACCGAACGACGCCGACCCCGTAGACGACAACGCCCCCAAAACATCAAGCGACGAATCGACCGTCATACCATCCGGCGTCATACCGATGCCCGCCGCACGCAACGGCGACCCACGCTCGAGCGCCGCTATACGCCGATCCTGCTCCGCCAGGCGCGCCAACAACTGCCTGATAGCGTCCGGCTCAGAACGGCCGCGACCATTCCAACCCCGCAGGTCATCACTCATCGACGCGCCTCCAACGTAGGCCGAAGCTCAACAGAAACCATCCGGCCATCAACATCACCAGACACCGACGAAATACGCGCACGATAGCCCCCCTCGGCAATGTACGGATGGCCACCGCCAACAAACACACGCACCCAATCGCCAGGTCTGTAAACACCAACAGTCGGCCACACGTCCGCAGCCACAGACAACTTCCATGTGGTCCACGGCGCCGACCCCTGTTCAAGATACGCGTCCGCATGCGCCTGCAACGTCGCCTGACGCTTAACAGACGAATGCGAAAACGCATCCTCCAACAACGGGTGGCCGCCCGCACGGTCTGTCTCGTCCGTGGCCCGCGCAACCTTCAACGCCTCGTCCATGCCCTCTCCGGCCACAAACAAGTTGTTGACCCTGTCGCCCGCGTCCTTAGACACCGACAAGCCAGCCACGCCACCACGCGCCGCCGAAGTATCCCAAACCCAATCCTGGCCCTGTTGAGTCAGCAACGGACTACCGGCACGCATGACCCACTCAATGCTCAGGCCGTTATTCAGCAGGCGCGGCTCAAACGCAAATTCTGGCCCATTCTGCACGTCCGACAACTCAGACAGTCGCTCGTCAACAGTGGCCAGCTCATGCCCGTAATACGTCCGCTCAGCCGTACCCGACACGTCAGCGGGGAGTACCACGGGCAGCTCCCCACGAGGATTGTCCAGAGCCCTTTGAACCAGTCGCTTGCCAATAGTGGCCAGAGACAGCCCGGAGAACTCCAACACCTGACGTTGCGGATTATTCACGCCAGTGCGGGACGCCAGACGCTTAGAAAACACGTGCCGCAACCCCATGGCCTTAACCTGAAGAGTGCGGTCCGTGTCGTCATACTCGTGCCCAACAATCGGGCCAGCTTCCAACACGGTGTCGTCCTCCACCGCGGCCAGGAAACAACGCCACGGCTCCAAATACGGCAACAGGCCCAATCCGGCAACCCCAGGGTCCCCCAGCGGCACGGTCGCGGAAACCTCCCCAGCATCACCAAGGACCTGCTTCCACGACCCCGCCGCCACCGGCACATCAGCCAACACCACGCCAGAGACAAGCTCCCCGGCGATGATCCGAGTCACCATGACGTGTCCCTCCACTGCACCCGCATGACACCAACCTCGGCCTCGGGCGCCTCAGTGTCAGGTACCTCCGGCGCAAGAAACACAATGTCTCCCGCGTAAGACCGGTACGTCTCAGGCGAATAACGCCGCATCCGCGTATACGCATACTCAGTGTCGCCGCCCGCAGCATCAACAATGCCCATGGGGCGGATCAGCCGACCAAACACAGAAGGCTTATCCACCAGCGTCGCCTGCGAATAGCCGCCCGAACCGTTAGGGGTCCACTCAATGATGCGCTCACGGCCGGCGGCAGAATGAGCCGTGACCACGCGGCCATCACACGGAACAGGGAAAGCCATGCCACCGATATAGTTAGCGGCAGCCGTATACCCCACACGCGGCCCAGACACCCCATGGTCTGTAACCGTGACCTGGCCCGAGTCAACATGCGCAACGTGATACACCGCGCCATCCGGTGCCGACGTGTCCCACTCGGCAAACGCGATAGCAAACCCGGCAGGGCCAGGCCGCGGATAAAACAGACGCCGCGAACGACCCGACGCGGGCGCCTCCAACACCGGCTCCTGGTCCTCGTCAAACACCGGCAGGCCCACACCCGACACAACATTGCCGACCGTCGCACCAGTCATAACGTTAGTGATATCGCCAGACTCAACGTCCAGCTCATACCCCCACAAGGTGCCGATAAGCTCGGCAGGGTTATGCGCCACCGCCAGCCGCACAGTGCCACCAACGCCAGCAGCCACAGCCACATACATTTGCTGTCCCGGCCCGGACTCGAACATGAGCTGCGTGGACCCCCACGAGACCGCGCCCGTGCCCTGATCCACCGTGAACGGCGTAACCGACCAGCCCGCACCGCCAAGCTCAGTACGGTTAATCATCCAAAAAACGTCCGTGTCCGCATCGGACTCAGACGGCCTATGAATGATATGAGTGTACGAAAGAGACTTGTCCTCAATCGTCAGAACATGATCCTCAGCGTCAACCAGCGACACCAGAGAACCGTCACGGTCTGACACCTTCAAATGAACGTCGGAGTCCTGCGCGTGGTTCGTCCACGCCACCACAATACGGCGCCCCTCCGAGGCCCACACAGACGGCGCGTTATGGTCATCAACAATGGCCTGTCCGACAACCTCACGCTCAATGGCGCCCGTAGCCTCAGCCCAAGACGCCACCACAATACCGCCATCCTCAGCGATACCGCCCGCGAACACGCGCCCATTCACGCGCACCACAGTGGGAGAAAGCCACCACTCCGAAACCGCGTCAGGAATAGCAGGAGGCAACGCCACAGGCGCAGGACGAGTCACAGACCGCGCCGACGCCACAAACTCCCGAGACGACCCAGCCGGGACCGGCGTCCACTCCCGCACAGTCAGCGACACCGAACGGTCCACACCATCCAACAGGACACGCCCCGTGCCAGTATCAATGACCAGCTCGGAACCGTCCGGAATGTCGCCCGTATACCGCAGCACATTCCCCGTCTCGCGGTTCCTGACCGAAACACCCCCAAGGATCGGGCCACCGAACCGGAACACCGGCCACGCATCCGCAGTGCCACCATTCGACACCACAATACGGCCATCCTCCGACAGCTCCCCAAACTCGAGGAACCCCGTGTTTGCGCCCTCACCATCGGTGAAGAGGTCAAACTGTAGGCCGCCCGACGCGGTCGGCATCGGAGTAGCAGCCTCAACATCTGGCCCATACCGCAACGGGTCAGGACACACCCACTCAACAGTGAAAGGCCAATAGTCGCCCGACAGGTAATGATCCAACTTTGGCTGATAACGCGTCAGCCTGGCATCGGCAGTCAGCGTGCGGCCAGCGAACCGGATAGTCAGCGGCTCAACGTCCGCATGCAACACCAGCATGCCGCCCAGCTTCTGAAACAGCGCATCCCGTTCCTCGCGCGAATGGCACCAGCCCGAAACCGTCACCACACGCTGCTCAGCCCACACGCGATGATCGAACACGCCATGAGCGTTCGGGCGCGCACTCCAAGACTCACGCACGCCCGGCAGACCTTCCCAGCCCTCAATGTTAGACACCTGAAAATCGGCGTCAGGGACGAACGGCGTAGACCGCATCGCCCCATCGCCCCAGAACACCGTAGCGGTCCTAGACTCGCCCCAAAGAAAAGCCAACTAGCTCACCGCCCCGACATTGCCCAACGAACCTCACGGCCAAACTCGCGCACCGCATCTTGCGGGTCATACCCGTACACATTCACCGTGTCAGCAAACGCGCCACCAGACGCATAACCGCCACCGGCAGCCGCACCCACACCGGCCACATTCGCCCCCACGCGAGGAACACTCGGGGTCGGCGGAACAAGAGCCTCCGCAGCATCCACCACACGCCGACCAGAACGCTTCAAACCGAGCGCCATACCCTCGCCAGTGAACTCACCAATCTCCATGAACACACGAGACGGAGAGTTAATGCCCAGCAGAGAACGCGCCGAATTGATCGCATTACGGATAGGTGCAGTCACCGCACTCACAAGACTAGAACCGAACGCGCGAACACCATTCATGAACCCCTGCATCACGTTACGGCCAATACCAGCCATCGTGGACGCGAGGCCGCGCAACGCGCCCGCGATCCGCCCCGGCAGCCCACGAATAAACCCAATGACCCGCTGCACGCCAGACGACACCGCAGAACCAATAGCCGACATGGCGTTAGACACCGCAGAACGGGCAGCGTTAAACCCATTCGCAAACGCCGAACGGATAGACGACAACGCCCCCGACACCGCAGACCTAGCCGACGCCAGACCAGACCGGACACGCGACACCACCGCGTTAAACGCCGAACGCACAACCCCAACAATCGCGTTCCACACGCTCGAGAACACGCCACGCAAAGCATTCAACGCCGTACGCGCAATCGACAAGACACGCCCCAGCAGCCACAACTGCACCGCATTCCAAATGAATTTCAGCGCAGACGTGCCAATCTGCTTCAACGCCTCCCACGCGCCACGCCAGTCACCGGTGAAAATTGCGCGCACCATAGACACCACGCCAGTAATGACACCAACGAGGCCCTGCAACGCGCCGATAATGTTCTGAACAACGCCCCGAACAATCGACAACACCAGCGGCATAACAGCCTGAATGACCGTCAGAATGAGCTGCAACACCGGCGCCACAGCAGACAGAATCAAACCCGCCAACTGCAGCAACGCACCAGCGAGCTCACCCACAACAGGGACCAGAGGCGCGATGGCCTCCATGATGCCCGACAGGGCCGTCCCCAGAATCTGCGCAACCTGCCCAATGATCGGCCCCAGCGTCTCAAACACAGACCCCAGAACCGTCGCCAGCGTCCCCATAAGCGGAGCCAACGACTGCAACGCGCCACCAAGAACACCAGAAAGCGTCCCCGCAACCTGCGCAACCACCGGCCCCAACGCCTCAAACACGCCCATAAGCGCGCCAGACGCCAGCTCGACCACCTGAACAATCAGCGGCACCAACACACTCAACGCGCCAGACAGGGCAGTCCCAATAGCCGACGCCAACGTGCCCAGCGCAGGCGCCAACGCCGACAGGGCAGACCCCAAAGTGTCACCCAAAATCGCCAACACCTGCCCCAGCCCCTCAGCAAGAATGCCAAGAGCCGGGGCAAACGACGCCGCCGCACCAACAAGCGCCGAAAACACCGCCCCAATGCCGTCACGCAAACCCTCAGACGTGGCAAGCATCTGCACAAACGCGCCAATGACCAGCCCCACAGGGCCAGAAATCGCACCAAACGCAGACCCCAACATCGGGATACGAGACGCCAACGTGCCCAGCGACGCCACCAGCCCACCAATCGCAGGCCCAGCCACACCAGACAGTTGACCGAAAAACTCACCGATACCAGAGAAAGCCCCACTGGACAGGCCAGAAAGCCCAGACAGCAAACGATCCGCGACCCCCTCAACCGCAGGGGCCAAACGGTCCGCCAGTCCCTCAATCAGCGGCG
>Ga0079224_100012400_pt1 | contig 11794 bp, 8 predicted proteins | sample Stecom2015_FD_80414 | JGI IMG/M metagenome (GOLD analysis project Ga0079224, IMG submission 80414) | Agricultural soil microbial communities from Utah to study Nitrogen management - Steer compost 2015 | ecosystem: Environmental > Terrestrial > Soil > Agricultural land | place: USA: Utah...
CAAATACTTCCATCGACATTCCTAAAGATGTGAAGGAAAAATTAGTGGAGCTTGGCTATCAGCCTGAATTTGGAGCAAGACCTCTCCGCCGAACCATTCAAGAACATTTGGAAGACAAAATCGCCGACTTCAAGCTTGACCATCCTGAGGTCGAACATTTAGTTGCATACCTTGAAAATGATGAAATTAAGGTGACAAAAAAATAAGCCATGTAAAAGGCCTCATCCCTTAAGCAAGGGGTGAGGCCTTCACTTTTTCAAAATTATAATTTACTGTCATCGATCGAGTCTAAATAGTTTTCAATCGTTCCGACAACAGACTCTACACAACCATCTTCAAAGGGCGAAATGAGTCCGGCAGCTTCGACAAGACCTAAGAAAGATTTTGAACCTCCTAATTTACATAGGTTGACGTAGGACTCCCATGCCTCTTCATGATTTTCCTGAGCTCTCTTCCAATATTGGAGAGCACAAATTTGCGCAAGGGTATAATCAATATAATAAAAAGGCGAAGAGTAAATATGACCTTGCCGTTGCCAATATCCGCCCTTTTCCAAGTAAGTAAAGCCATCATAATCTCGATGGGGCAAATAAACTTTCTCTAATTCTCGCCAGGCCTGTTTCCGTTCTTCCGGTGTGGCATTCGGATTTTCATAAACCCAGTGCTGGAACTCATCAACTAATACACCATACGGTAAAAAGAGAATGGCGCCGGATAAATGGGAAAATTTATACTTTTCGGTATCCTCTTTGAAGAATAGCTCCATCCACGGCCAGGTGAAAAATTCCATGCTCATGGAATGGATTTCAGCTGATTCATAAGTTGGGAAAAAGTATTCGGGAATGCCGATATCCCGGCTCATATACCCTTGAAAAGCATGGCCCGCTTCATGGGTTAAAACATCTATATCCCCGCTTGTCCCGTTAAAATTGGAGAAAATAAATGGTGCTTTATAATCCTGGAATAATGTACAATAACCACCACTTGCTTTCCCTGGTTTCGCAACTAAATCCATCAAATTGTTTTCGACCATGAAATCGAAAAACTCAGCGGTTTCATTCGATAATTCACGATACATCTTTTTCCCATTTTCGATAATCCACTCCGGTCCACCTTTAGGGGTTGGATTACCGGTTAAGAAGGACAATGGTTCATCATAATATTTCAATTCATCTACATTTATTCGAGCCTTTTGCTTTTCTTTTAGTTTTGTAGCTAATGGTACTATAAATTCTTTTACTTGTTTCCGGAAATTGGCGACCATTTTTGCATCGTAATCGGTCCGCATCATTCGGTAATAAGCCAGTTCCACAAAGTTTTCATACCCTAATTTTTGGGCAATTTCTGTCCGGACTTTCACCATTTCATCATAAATTCGGTCCAATTCCTCTTCATGTTCCGCCATAAATCCGAATCTTGCCTCATGAGCGCGCTTCCGCATATCCCGATCCTTTGCTTCCATAAACGGCCCCATTTGGGCAAGGGTCCGTTCTTCCCCTTCAAACTCAATTTTGGCCGAGGCAATCAATTTCGTATATTCCGTTGACAATTTATTTTCCTTTTGCAGTAATGGAACAATTTCCGGCGAGAAGGTTTTTAATTGGCATTCAGCCATTGCAAATAATTGAGTTCCAAAGGTATTTTCTAACTCTTTGCGATAAGGAGAGTTCACTATCGTTTTATAAAATGAAAATTGCAAACCTTGTAATTCGGGTATGACCTCATCAACAAAATCCTTTTCTGCTTTATAAAATTCATCGCGGGTATCAATCGAATGTCTAACGCTAGCCAGAGTAATCATCGTTTCCGCATGCATGCGAAGCTGATTGAATTCTTCAATTAAGTTTATTTGCTCTTCGCTAGACCCGGCTTTACTAATTTTATTTATAAGGGCTTGGGAATCCTTCTTTAATTTTTCAATATCCGGCCTTTCATATTTGAACTCTTCAAATTTCATTACGTTCATCCTCTCCCAAATAGCAACATAAATAATTATAGTTTATTTTTTCAGAAAAAGACTTCTAAAAAATAGATAAAGAAAAAAACGCTTTACGCGTAACTACTAACCGGTCTTTGTCGGAAAGCTTTTTTCAATCGTTGGCTGAAGGACACATTTTTAGCCCCCGGGTAGCGAAAAAAACGCTGGTACTCATATAACAATAAATCTAATTCCTGGCTATGCCGCAATGTAATTTCATTCGTAAATCCGTAGGCTCTGGCCGATTGAATCATTTGTTCCCGCTTTTCTTTGATTGCTAGTTCGATTTCTACTTTATCCCAATGAATATCCACTTTTAAATATCCTCCCATTAACCTCATAACTGATATTCCTACCTCGACCTTATGACAAATTTAAATAGGGAAGTAAATAGAATCGATAAAACAAGACAAAAAGTTATCGTTTGAGTGAAAGTTCTACATTTTATTTTCAGAGCCTACGTTTTCTATCTGTAATAGTTTCGCTTTTAGATCAGTTCTCGAACCAGCATATCCCGTAAGATGGCCATTTTTCCCTATTACCCGATGACAGGGAACAATGATTGAAATCGGATTCGCCTTATTTGCCTGGCCGATGGCTCGAACCGCCTTTGGATTCCCAATTGCCACGGCAATCTCTTGATAACTTTTTGTTTCTCCATAGGGAATTTGTAATAGAGCGTTCCATACCGCTTTTTGAAAAGGAGTACCGTTCAAACGTAACGGTAGTTGAAACTCTTTCCGTTCTCCACGAATGTATTCTTTTACTTGCAGGGCGGCTTCTTTTAATAGAGGATCATCCTCCGCTTTTTCGACATCTTTCTCTTTCTTCCATTCAAGAAATTCTGCTTTTCCGATAAAAAGGCCCACAATATAGTTATCCTTGGCTCCAATGTAAATATCGTCTAAATCACTCTTAAACACAATGTATCGTTCACTCATGCTTCATCCTCTTTTCTAGCAATTGGTAAATAGATTTTAAAGGTTGTTCCGACTCCAACTTCACTCTCGATGTCGATTTTTCCTCCATGTTCTTCGACAATTTTAAAACTGACCATAAGACCGAGTCCAGTCCCCCGTTCCTTAGTCGTATAAAATGGACGGCCAATACTCTTCAATTTTTCTTCAGGAATACCAGTCCCTTCATCCGCAATACTTATACATACCCAGTCATCCATTGATTTGTCAACCTGAACTGTCACCCGACCCCCATTAGGCATTACTTCAATAGCATTTTTTATAATATTGATAAAAACTTGTTTTAATCGATTAGGTTCACAATAACAAATAATATTGCGGTGCGTAAATTGTCGAATAAATTGAACATTTTCGAGAAGAGCTTGAGCACTCAACAATTCCAATGTTTCATTCAAGATATTTATGATATTTTTATGCTTATATTGAACAGGCTGGGGTTTTGCTAAAAATAGAAGCTCATTTACAATCGATTCAATTCGTTCTAGTTCGGCTAAAATGATATTGAAATACATCGAATGATCTTTCGTATTTTCCATTAAAAGCTGAATAAAACCTTTGAGGGAAGTCATTGGATTCCGAATTTCATGGGCAATTCCGGCAGCTAAATCCCCGGCAACATTTAGCAATTCCCATTTTCGCAATTTGTCTTCCATTTGCACTTTCTCAGTAATATCCCGAAAAAGAGTTAAATTGACGCCAGGAATAATATCCTTTTTTGAAAAAAATTCAATATATTTCATATCTCCGTTAGGAAACTCAACCTTCCTTGTCTTCGGTGTTTCTTTTTCTGCTAATGAATTTATAAGGAAGGATTTCAAATTTTTTCCCCCACATTTGTCCACCATCTTTACTAAGTCCAACTGGTCTTCGATATTTCCATTGCTAATATTTAAAATCTTCATTCCTGAAATATTGATATCAACAGTAATTATTTTTTCTCCATGATTAACTTTTTTCCAGAGAAACTTGCCGTCAAAAGATCCGTGGAATACTTTACGGAATATTTCTTCACTCTTCTCATTTGCTTCCCTTTTTAATATGTAAATTTCTTCCTCCTTTTCATGTTGACGAAGTACAATAAATTGAGCCGGTGCTATTTCACCATTTCTTAATTGCAGATTCATTTTAGCAACTGTTATGGGCAAAGATTCATTTCTAGCGTTTTCCTCCGCTTTTTGTGAAACAATGACTAATTCATTGAGCGATTTTCCCAATAAATCGTCGTATTGAACTTGGAAAAATTGGCAAGCAGCTGAATTCGCATCGATAAACTGACGATTTTTATTTAGAAAAAATATCGGTTCTGGTAAATGTTTATATATATTACGGTAAAATTCCATTGTCGTCGTCAAATCATGGATTTTTTTAAGTAGATGCTCGATAATTCCCCCCGATTGTATTGTTCCGCGATCCACACCAATTCCCCCTTAACACTCTTTGTGAACCTATTCGACAATACCAGGAAAATCCCCTTTTTTGCAAAGACTTTTAAAAAAATGTATTTTTATTGTAAAAATCTATTGATTAGAATAAAAAATCCGCCTTAAAAAAGGCGGTTAAAGTGACTACTTAGATTTTTATCCAATTAAGATTCTCTCCTTCGGATAATGGAAATTATCCCGTTTTTCCTTTCCTCCGAGCATAAAGATAAAGGAAATGATACCGACACGGCCAATAAACATTAAAATCATAATGACGATTTTTCCAATGACAGATAAATCTGCTGTAATTCCTGTCGACATCCCGCAAGTACCGAAGGCAGACATGACTTCAAAAAAGATGGCTCCCATCGAAAATTCTTCTGTTGCCAGTAAAATCGCCGTTGAAAAAAAGCAGAGAATGACTGAAAAAGATATAACGAGGAGCGCTTTTACAAAATCTTCCTCATGGATTTCCCTTTTAAATATTTTAATGGACCGTTTTCCTCGAGCGTAATTATAAATAAACAACATCATTATTGCAAAGGTTGTAGTCCGGATTCCTCCCCCTACCGAACTGGGCGAGGCACCAATAAACATGAGCCCTGATAGGATAAGTAAAGTCGATTCATCTAAAACAGACACATCCATCGTAACGAGACCGCCGCTTCTTGTTGAAACAGATTGAAAGAGCGGGTAGAAAATCGATTCATGCCACGATTTCCCTTTTAAAAACCCATCCATTTCAAAGAGGAAAAAGAGAAGGGCTCCAGATAAAACTAGAATCACATAGGTTAATGTCGATATTTTTGTATTTAATGAAAAACGAGGCGTGCCGTTTTCCTTTTTCCGAAAGATAAAATTTTTCACTTCTAAAAGAACTGGAAAACCGATAGCTCCTAATGTAATCAAAATCATATGTATAAATTGGACAAAATAATCATTGGCAAAGGGAATAAGGGACTGACCAGTAATATCAAAACCCGCATTCGTTGTTGCACTTACAGAAGAAAACAACCCGTTTAAAAAAGCTTCCTTCCAGTTTGAAAAAAATTGTAAAAAATATGTACCAAGGATTAGCGCCCCGACAAGCTCAATCAAAACAAAGATGACAATAATTTGCTTAAGCATTTGCACCATGCCACTTAAATTATTTTGGTTCGTGTCGGTCATAATTAACCGGCGCTCTTTTAAGCCAATTTTTTTCCGAGTAATAATCCAGAAAAAGGTGCCTAAAGACATAATCCCGATTCCGCCGACTTGTAAAACAAACATTAAAACAAATAAACCAAATGTAGAAAAGGTTTCCGAAACATTAATGGTCGATAAACCTGTGACACTAACTGAACTGACAGCAGTAAACAAAGCATCAATAAAACTCCACGGAGCATCCGGTTTTCTAGAGATTGGCAAACTTAGGAGCAATGTTGAAATTGAAACGGTTAAGACATAATAAATTACAATAATGCGCGCTGGGGTTAGTTGATTGTAGAATTGCTTGATCTTTCCCAACATGGGCAAGGATTCCTTTCATTTGTAATATTAATTATCATAATGGATTTTCCATGATATTTAAAGGTTGTTCATTATTTTTTTAAGGAAAGTAAAACTTGCCACTCATTTTTCAATGTATTCACTGCCATACTAATCCTACATACTGGTAAAGGTGGTGAAAACATGGCCCGTTCATCAAACAAATTGTTAGTGCCCGGTGTCGACCGATTTTTAGAACAAGTGAAATACGAAATTGCCGAAGAATTTGGGGTCCAATTAGGCGGACAGTCCGCTGCCCGGGCAAATGGGTCAGTAGGTGGGGAAATTACAAAACGATTGGTGAAACAAGCCCAAGCCCAGCTTTCCCCCGGTGAAAACCAAGGATATCGTTATTAACTTTCATGATACATCATTACACCAAATAGACAAAAGGCTGCCAAAGGATTCTATTTCTTGTTAAGAATAGAATTTAAAAAGGCAGCCATTTTTAATAACTTTAAAAAAACGCATATTTCGGAAAAATACGCCTATCAAAAAAAGAAAGACCTAATGCCAATTCGTCCGGCAAAAGGTCTTCGTGGGAAAAGGGGCTCCCGAAACAAGGTATACCTATTTATTCAAATTTTATTTTGCTTCTTTTTTCAAACTGTCACTGACATTACTTTCCAACGCCAATTTGGCAGCATTTCGTTTAGAAATGAGATATCCGCCAACGGCAATTGCAAGTAAGACTGTCCAGAAGGTAATTTTCCAGAACCCGGATTCTGGGAAATGTTCGTTTAAAACGCCAACGGCAGGGTGGGATAAAGTTGTAATCGCAAGTTTTACACCAACCCAACCAACGATGAGAAATGCAGCTGTTTCCAAAGTCGGGTATTTGTTAAGAAGTTTAACGAACCAGGTAGCTGCAAAACGCATAATAATTAGACCAATAAGTCCTCCGAGGAACATAACCATAAATTGTCCGCCGTTTAAGCCACCGATGGTGAAATCTCCGTATTCCGGCAATGTCATCGCCAATGCTACAGCAGCAAGCATCGAGTCAACGGCAAAGGCCAAGTCAGCAATTTCCACTTTCAAAACGGTCATCCAAAAACCGGATCCGCCAGTTTTTTTCGCAGACAAATTTGGCGATTTATCCTCTTTATATTGATCATAAAGATGTTTTACTGCAATAAAGAGTAAATATAATGCACCGAGTGCTTGAACTTGCCATACGTTGACAAGAATTGAAATCATGAACAAAGTGGCAAATCTTAAGACAAAGGCACCGAGCAATCCATAAAATAATGCCTTTTTCTGTTGATTCTTTGGCAAATGTTTAACCATAACAGCCATAACAACCGCGTTATCTGCCGCAAGAATCCCTTCTAATCCAATTAATACTAATAATACCCATCCATATTCCAATAAAATGGACATGTAATCCCCTCCATGTTTAGTTTGCACACATTTTTCCTTTTCATCGATTCCCTCTGTTGGAAAAAATAAAAAGACCTCTGCCCTATTTAGGCAAAGGTCTTGCGTAACATTAAATGTCGACAAAGCCGGTGGTCGCCCACGAAGTGACGACTTTGTCATAGGAATTAAATTCCTAACGCTACTCCCCTTTACAACGTAGCCATAGTGAATACCTTTTATTTATTTTTAATTATATAGGCATTAAGTTCTGATGGCAATCATTTTTTTAAAAAAACATGGAGGACAACTTTCATTAATTTTTCGCCTTTAATCGACGGGTTTCTTTATCAAAAAGACTGTAAATAACCGGAATAAAAATCAATGTTAAAAACGTGCTGGAAATTAGACCGCCAATGACTGTAATACCTAGTGGCTGATTAATTTCCCCACCCTCACCGATTCCTATAGCAAGTGGGATAAGGCCTAAAATGGTGGTCAATGCCGTCATTAATACCGGGCGTAAACGATCTTTAAACGCTTGAACGATGGCATCATAGGATCGATAACCATCCTGCTTCAATTGATTAATGTAGTCAACAATAACGATCGCATTGTTGACAACAATTCCAGCTAAAACAATGATACCGATCATCGCCATTACACTAATGGGTGTGTTGGTTACTACCATTCCGCCAGATACGCCAATAATCATTAACGGAACGGTAAACATAACGACGAACGGATATTTAAAGGATTCGAACTGTGCCGCCATGACAATATAGACGAGGATGACGGCAAGAATGAAAGCCAAACCTAAATCCCGTAATGAAGATTCCATCATTTCCTGTGCACCGTCATAACGAATGTCTGTTTCAGCCGGTAAATCAAGAGGTTCAAGGGCTTCCTCTACCCTTTCCGTAATTTCCCTTAAGGTGAGATTACTACTGTATTGAACATTGACATGGACGACATGTTCCTGGTTGAGCCGGGAAATTTCAACAGGGCTACTACCGGTTTCAATCTTTGTAATATCTCCGAGCTCTACATATGTTCCATCCATTTTACGGAGGAGTAACGTTTTTAACCGTTCTAAATTCTTCGTCACTTCTTCATCATATTCCACTTTTACGGACATGATATTTCCTTCTTCGTCCATGATTGTAGTTGCAATACTTCCTCTTGTAATATCATTGACCAACATCGCCACTTGGGCAGGTAGAAAGCCATGGGCTAAAGCTTTTTCCCGATCAACGGAAATCACAACTTCTTCAACGGAATTAGACAAATCGGATGAAACTTCAGTAACGCCTTCTAAATCCTCCAATGCGTCTGTAATTTTCTCCACAGCTTCGGTCAAGCGATTTTTATTAATATCAACGACATTAAAGGACAGAAGATTAGGATCAATACCGGTAGTAGAATGCATATTTAATGATAACTCTGCCGATTCATTCATGCTTGTTGCAATCTCTTCCATATCCTCTAATTTGTTCTCGGCAAATTCAAAAACGGATATACTCCTTTCATCTAATGGTATAAGCTTTACAAAAATTCTCCCCTGATTTCCACTCGTGCCCCCGCCTGTGACTTGCATTTGCGATACCCCAATTACACTAAAATATACATCGACAATATCTTCATCCTTCAGTTCCTTTTCAAGAGCCGTCATAACCCGCTCGGTTTCTTCAAGAGAAGTTCCGTTTTCCAATGTCAAGTTTATGCTGAAAAATCCTTCATCCGTAGCTGGCAAAAATTCGGCTCCTACTCTTGAAAGTCCCCAAATGCTTCCGGCTACAAGTAAAAGGGTGAGTCCTATTATTACTAAACGGTGATGGAGGCACCATTTAACAGTCCGTTCAAGCCCTTTATAAAAGGGTGAATTTTGTCTTTTTTCCTCAATATTCGTTTTCGGCGTTTTTAACATATGAGCCGCGAACATAGGAACCACAGTTATAGCGACAAATAAGGAAGCAAGGAGGCTAAAGGCAATTGTTAAAGAGAATTCCTTCATTATATCTCCAACGATTCCGGAGACAAAAATGACTGGAACAAAAACAGCAATGGTCGTTAATGTCGATGCCGTAATCGCAACACCAACCTGTTTCGTACCATCTTTCGCTGCTTGCTTCGGATCTTTTCCCATTGAAATATGACGATAAATATTTTCAATAACGACAATGGAGTTATCAACAAGCATGCCAACCCCGAGGGCAAGACCGCCGAGGGTTAAAATATTTAATGTAAAATCCGCTAAATATAGTAATACAAAGGTGACAATGACGGAATAGGGAATGGCAATACCGATAATAATCGGGCTTTTTATTCCTCTTAAAAACAGGAACAGAACAATCATCGCGAGAACAGCACCGAGGAGAAGGGCATCGAAAATATTTCCGATAGCCAGTTCAATATAATCTCCTTGGTCGAAAAGAACATTCGCTTCAATGGAACTGTACTTTTCTTCTTTTAACAAATCGTCTAAAACTTGCTTAAACTCTTCAGACACTTTTTGGGTATTGGCATCGGATTTTTGAAGGACACTTAAAAGAACGGCTGGATTTTCATTAGCTCGAGTAATAATCCCTTCATCTTGCTTTTTAATTTCAACATCACTGACATCTTTAATTTTAATTTGTTCTCCTGTTAAAGGATTGACTCCTACAATAAGGTTTTCCAATGTTTCAATAGAATCAATTGTACTTATAACCCGGGTTGTTAACTGTTTAACCCCTGTAATAACCGGTTCACCGGGTAGAGATATGTTATTGGCCGCAATCACATTGACAATATCGCTTTGGCTAAGGCCGAAATTTTCCAGTTGGTCTTGTTCTAAACTAACGACCACTTCATTGACAAATGAACCGGTAATCCCTACATTGGCTACACCTTCAACTCTCGATAATTCTGCTTCTAAATCCTCCGTTAACTTTCGTAAAGCTTCTTCATCCGCTTCACCGGAAAGCGATAGTTCAATTATCGGAAGTTGGGTCGGATCAAATTTTAAAAATCGCGGTTCATTCGCGTCATCAGGTATGGGTGTTTGCCGAATCCGTTCAAGCACATCGGTTTGAATAACATCAATATCCGTCTCCCAATTAAATTCCAACAAAATAAAGTTAGAGCCTTCTTGGGAGGTAGAATAAATATTTTTCAAACCGGGCAATGTGGAAAGCGAACTTTCTAAAGGCAATGTAACTTTTTCTAAAACCTCTTCCGGCCCCGCTCCCGGATAGGTCGAGACAACAACCCCAAAGGGAGGGTTTATATCCGGGATTAATTTTAATGGTATTCTCGTTAAAGAAACCGCACCAAGGATTAAGACTAAAAACATCGTCACTATGGTAAAGACCGGTCTTTTGATGTGAAAATTACTGATTTTCATTTTTTTCCCCCTATGTATTCCAATCCGATGAAAAAATCAAACTAAATACCCCAATTTGATTTTTCACGCAATTGAATTTATTATACAATAACCTTTTCCGCTAGAAAATTACTTTGCATAAAAAACGTGCCCTCTTTAAATAGGACACGTTTTTAAGCGTTGAAATTATTTACTGATTGCTTTTTTCATCCATCGGGTTATAAAGTTTAACATCCGGATTCTTTTCGCTAAACCAGCGAAGGGCAAAGTCATTTTCAAATAGGAATACATTTCTACCGTAACGGTCTTTAACAAGCATACTCCGGGCACTGTTGAGCTTCTCATCCACCGTATCGCCCTCGACCCAACGGGCGATTTTTGTTCCGAGATGTTCCATATGAACTTCAGCATTGTATTCGTTTTTCATCCGATGTTCAAATACTTCAAATTGCAATTGACCAACGGCACCCAATATATAATCTTCAAATTTCGTTTTATAGAGCTGAATGGCTCCTTCTTGCACGAGCTGATTAATTCCTTTATGGAACTGTTTCTGTTTCATAACGTTTTTCGGAGTGACCCGTACAAATAATTCCGGCGTAAACTGGGGCAAGGGATCAAAATGAATCGCCTGTTTTCCTGCATAAATCGTATCCCCAATTTGGTAAGTGCCGGTATCATACAAGCCAATAATGTCCCCACTAACTGCTTCATTCACCGTTTCCCGATCATCCGCTAAAAACTGGGTGGATTGGGACAATTTCATTGACTTGCCAGTACGGGCTAACGTAACTGACATCCCTCGTTCAAATTTACCTGAACAAATGCGGACAAAGGCAATCCGGTCCCGGTGAGCAGGGTTCATATTTGCTTGAATTTTAAAAACAAAGCCAGAAAAAACCGGATCATATGGGTCAATAAATCCTTTATCTGAATGTCTCGGTGAAGGCGGCGGTGCGAAACGCAAATATGTTTCCAGGAAGGTTTGCACACCGAAAGCAGTTAGCGCACTTCCGAAAAAGACCGGTGTTAAAGTTCCATCAGCAATTTTTTCTTCGGAAAATTCATTGCCTGCTTCCTTTAGCAATTCCATTTCCTCTAACACTTGATCATATAATGACGACTCTTTTATCGGATGGTCTCCAGCCAGAGTCCCATCAGCTTC
>Ga0079224_100012401_pt1 | contig 11794 bp, 11 predicted proteins | sample Stecom2015_FD_80414 | JGI IMG/M metagenome (GOLD analysis project Ga0079224, IMG submission 80414) | Agricultural soil microbial communities from Utah to study Nitrogen management - Steer compost 2015 | ecosystem: Environmental > Terrestrial > Soil > Agricultural land | place: USA: Utah...
AGCGGTTAGCGGTTAGCGGTTAGCGGTTAGTCAGAAGTGTGGCGCAGTTCCTCTGAACTATCCGCTATCCGCCATCCGCTATCCGCTTCTCATGTGCTAACGGCTTCCTCAAAAAGCTTCCCATCCTTGAGGGTCAGCGTCCTGTCCATCCGCGCCGCGAGTTCCGGGGCGTGCGTCACGATGATCAGCGCCGTTCCGCGCTCGCGGTTGAGCTCCAGCATCAGCTCGAATACCTGACGGGCGTTGGCGCCGTCGAGATTGCCGGTCGGTTCATCGGCGAGCACCACGCGCGGACCGGTCACCAGCGCACGCGCGACGGCGGCGCGTTGACGCTCGCCGCCGGACAACTGACCGGGCCGATGCTCGAGTCGCGCGCCGAGCCCCACCCGCATGAGCAGCTCGCGTGCGCGCTCGCGCGCCTCGTCGACAGGCGTGCGGCGGATCAGCAGCGGCATCGCGACGTTCTCGAGCGCAGTGAACTCGGGAAGCAAGTGGTGAAACTGGTACACGAAGCCGAGCTCGCGATTGCGCAGCTCGCCGCGCTGCGCATCTGACAGCTCGCTGATGCGCCGGCCGACGATCGTGACCGCGCCGGACGTGGGCAGGTCCAATCCGCCCAGCAACTGCAGGAGCGTCGTTTTCCCTGAGCCCGAGGCGCCGATGATCGCCACGCGCTCGGCGGCGCACACCGCAAGGTCGACGCCGGTCAGAACCTCGACAAGCGTGTCTCCCTGCTCGAAGTGCTTCACCAGGGAACTGCACGAAAGAACGGGCGCGTCCGACATTCGCAAGAGCTCCTTCGATTCAATCGTGTCGCAGCGCTCGCGCGGGCTGGGTGCGCGCCGCGCGCCAGGATGGATACAGGGTCGACAGGCAACACAGGCCGAAGGCGGTGAGACTGATCTTCAGTACGTCGCTCCACTGCACGGCCGCCGGCAGATCGCTCATGAAATACACCTGGGCGTCCATGAACTGCGTCCCGAGCGCCGCTTCTACCGCGTGGATGAGCGATTCCAGATTGACGGCCGTCAGCACGCCGAGCGCGACGCCCGCCAGGGTGCCGATGGCGCCTATGGCCGTGCCCTGGGTAATGAAGATCGCGAGGATGCTGCGCGGCGAAGCGCCGACGGTGCGCAGGATGGCGATGTCGGCCTGCTTATCTTTCACCACCATCACGAGGGTCGAGACGATGTTGAAAGCGGCTACGCCGACCACCAGCAGCAAGATGACGAACATCACCGTCTTGGTGAGCTCGATCGAGCGAAACAGGTTGGCGTGCTTGCGCGTCCAGTCGTCTATGTAATAGCCGCCGCCCAGGGAAAGCGCGATTTCGCGCACGACGCGCGGCGCGGCGAGCATGTCGCGCAACTTCAGGCGCAGCCCCGTCACTTCCTCGCCCATCCGATACAGGCGTGCGGCGTCCGCCAGGTGCAAGTAGGCGAAATTGCGGTCGAACTCATACATGCCGGCTGAGAACACGCCCACGACGCGGAAAGAGCGCGTCCGCGGCATGACGCCCAGAGGAGTCGTAATGCGCATCGAGGTCGCGAGTATGACCTGTTCGCCGACTCCCACATCGAGCGCCTCGGCGAGCTCGGAGCCGAGCACTATGCCGTATTCGCCCGGCGCCAGCGCCTGGAATGAGCCGGCCGTCATCTTGTCGACGATCTCCGCGACTTCCGCCTCCTCCTCCGGCAACACCCCGGTGATCAGCGCGCCGCTGCTGTTTCGTCCTGCGATCAAGAGCCCCTGTTCCTCGATGTAGGGAGCGGCGGCCAGCACCTCGGGATTCGCGGCGATGACCTGCGCAGTCGACCGCCAGTCATCGAGCCCGGCGCCGAAAGCGCTGATCGTGGCGTGCGAGGTCAGGCTCAGGATGCGCGTGCGCAGCTCGCGCTCGAAGCCGTTCATGACGGACAGCACGATTATCAGCACCGCAACACCGATAGCGACGCCGGCCATGGAAATGCCGGAGATGAACGACACGAATCGATTCGAGCCGCGTCGCCCTGAACGCAGGTAGCGCCGTCCGATGAACAGCTCGTAGCGGCTACTCATAGCGCAGCGCCTCCGCCGGCTGGGTCGCCGCGCCCCGCAGCGCCGGATAAATCGTCGCCAGCACCGTCAGGATCAGCGCGGTCAGCGTGATCCCGAACACCTGCGGCCAGCGCACTTCGGACGGCACCTCAGCGATCACGAACACCGTCGGATCGAAGACGCGCATGCCGAACAGGTTCTCGAGGAACGGCACGATGACGTCCACGTTGAGCGCCAGCGTCAGGCCGAGCGTCAACCCGAGCAGCGCGCCGACCCAGCCGATCAGCACGCCTTGCGTGACGAACACGCCCACCACGGCGCGCGGCGACAGCCCCAGAGTGCGCAGAATCGCAATGTCGGTGCGTTTCTCGTTCACCACCATGACCAACGCGGCGACGATGTTGAACGCCGCCACCGCGACGATCAGCATCAGGATCAGCGTCATCATCGTCTTCTCGATGCGCACCGCGCGGAAATAGCTGGCGTTCTCGATCGACCAGTCGCTCACCCGATAGCCCCCGCCCAGCTCCGCGGCGATTTGCCCGATCCGCGCCGGCGCCGCGAAAATGTCGGCGAACTTCAGACGCAATCCCCCAGGAACGTGCGCTACGCCGGCCAGGGCCGCCGCATCGTGCAGATGCACGAGCGCGAGCACGTTGTCGTGCTCCTGGGCGCCGACCTCGAAGATCCCGCTCACGATGAAGTTCTGAATGCGCGGTTGCAGATCGACGCCGGCGATCGCTCCCTCGCCGGGCGCGCTCAGCGTCGGCACGAGCACAGTGATCTCATCGCCGAGCCGCGCATCGAGTGCGTAGGCGAGGCCGGCGCCGAGCACGATGCGCTGCTCGCCCGCCTCCAGATCGGCGAGCTCGCCGCTGAGCATGCGAGAGGAGATTTCGGAGACTTGCGCCTCGAGGTCTGGATAGACGCCGCGCACCGTAGCCGCGCGCAAATCGCCTCCCCTGCCCAGCATGCCCTGCAGCTGCAGGTAGGGCGCTACGCCCACCACATCCGGCTCGCGGCGCAGGCGCTCGGCGAGACCGCGCCAATCCTGCATCTGTTGCGGCTCGCCCGAGATGGTGGCGTGCGACGCCAGGCTGAGCAACCGCGTGCGCAGTTCACCCTCGAGCCCGTTCATCACCGAGATGATGGTGATCAGCGCCGCAACGCCCACGCACACGCCCAGCATCGAGATCCAGCTGATGAACGAGACGAAAAACCCGCGACTTCGGCTGCGGACATAGCGCAGACCGATGAAGAGCGGCAAGGGCTGGAACATGTAGAGAAAGCGGTTGGCGATTGGCGTTGACGGCGTATGCGGTGCGATCGCGACGACTGCTCGTAAGCAGCTGCCGACCGCTGACCGCCAACCGCTTTCCGCGGCAGGGCGGCAAGGCTACCTGCCCACCCGTGAAATGTGAACTGCGACAACATATTGGGGGCTCATCCTTGGTCCTTATGTCAGCCCTGCTATACAGTCCGACGAGTTCTACTGCGGAGACTCGACCATGCGGTCCACTCACCGGCTCGCCCCGGCTCTCGCTTTGGCTCTCTCCGGATTCCTCGCCGGGCCCACGCTTGCGGACCAGCTGACTACCCCGCCCGCGCCCCAGGCTTCGGACGACCGCCCGACCCGGGGTATGTCCATGGACCGGGTCGAGGCCGTATACGGAAAGCCCGCGAACCGCCGCGAGGCCGTGGGCGATCCGCCGATCACCCGCTGGGAATATCCCGGCTTCGTCGTCTACTTCGAACATCATCTGGTCATCCATTCGGTGGCGCGCGGCTGAGGCAAAGCCTCTTGCCCGTGTTGACCTGACTAGCCGGGGAGGGCCAGGCAGGGACGCTTCCGGCTATCGGAGCGCCTCGTCTCGATTTACATTGCGAACCAATGGCGATCCAGAGCGCCGCCGCCGACGGTTCCGCAATGCCCGCCGCCGAACTGCTGTTCAGAGACGACGCCTACCTGCAAACCGCTACGGCGGCGGTCACCGCCGTGCACGAGCGCGGCATCGAGCTGGACCGCACCATCTTTTATCCGCTGGGAGGCGGCCAGCCCGGCGACACCGGCGTAATCACCCGCGCCAACGGCGAACGCATCACGATCGCCGACACCCGCAAGGGAGAGGCGCACGACAGCGTCCTGCACGTTCCCGCCCCGGAAGCGCCGCGGCCCACGCCAGGCGAGCGCGTGGCGCTGCAAATCGACTGGGAGCGCCGCTACGCGCTCATGCGATTGCACACCGCGCTGCACGTGATGTCCTGCGTAGTCGTCGCGCCCGTGACCGGCGGCAATATCGCTCCCGACAAAGCCCGCCTGGACTTCGACATCGACATGTCGCTGCTCGATCCGCAGAAGATCGAGCGCGAGACGAACGCTCTCATCGCGCGGGCGGTCGACACCGAGACGGTCTGGATCACCGACGATGAGCTGGACGCGCAGCCCGAGTTGGTGAAGACCATGAGCGTCCAGCCGCCTCGCGGCGCCGGCCGAGTACGCCTGCTGAAAATTCCAGGCGTCGACCTGCAGCCTTGCGGCGGCACGCACGTACGCAACATCGGCGAGATCGGCGCCATCCGGGTCGTGCGCATCCGCAATGAAGGCAAGCGCAACAAGAGGGTCGAGATCGCGCTGGCGCAGTAGGCCGCCGCGTAAGCCGGCGTCGACGCTTGCGGCGGGTTGCAGGCGCAGCGTGTTGCTTCGGGGTCCTGGCCCGTTACCATGCGGACGCACTCACACCAGGCCGCGGCCCGAATGAAGATCGCCACATACAACGTCAACGGAATCAGCAGCCGCCTGCCGCGCCTCATCGAGTGGCTCGAGCGTGAGTCGCCGGACATCGTCTGCCTGCAGGAGCTCAAGGCGCCGGACGCCGCGTTTCCCATCATGGCGGTGCGCGCCGCCGGATACGGCGCGGTCTGGTGCGGTCAGAGGTCCTTCAACGGCGTTGCGATCCTCGCGAAGGGCGCCGATCCTGTGGAGATCCGTCGCGGACTGCCGGGCGATCCAGACGACACGCACAGCCGCTACATCGAGGCGGAAGCTCACGGCCTCATCGTGGGCTGCATCTACCTGCCGAACGGCAACCCTCAGCCCGGCCCCAAATTCGATTACAAGCTGGCTTGGTTCGACCGGCTGATTGCGCACGCCGCCGAGCTGTATGCATCCGACCGGCCCGTCGTGCTTGCCGGAGATTACAATGTCGTGCCGACGGATTGTGATATCTACGACCCGAAGTCATGGCGCAAGGATGCGCTGCTGCAGCCCGCTACGCGCGAAGCATGGACCAGGCTGCTTGCGCAAGGCTGGGTCGACGCGCTGCGCGCATGCCACCCAGAAGAGCGCATCTACACGTTCTGGGACTATTTCCGCAATCACTGGGAGCGCAACGCCGGTCTGCGAATCGATCATCTCCTGCTGAACCGTGTGTTGGCGCCACGGCTCACGGACGCAAATGTCGATCGTTGGGTGCGCGGCCAGCCCAAGGCGAGCGATCATGCGCCGACCTGGGTGAAGATCGACTAGAACGACTCAATCCCCCAACGCACTGCGCAGCGCGCTGATCTCCTCGGCGCAGTCGTTCATGATATGCACGCACTTCTCGTTGTTGAGATCGAGCCGCCAGAACGCCTTCACACCCTGCATGTTGAGCTCGAGATCGGTCTCTTGGCCCATGAAGCTCGACATCATGACCGCCACGGTGAGCACGTCGGTGACGTCCGGCGCGCCGACCGTGCGATCGATGTTCTCGTGTTCGCCGATCGCTTCGGCGATGTGCTCCGGGAATCCCCAGTTCTCGACGATCGCCTTGCCCACGTTCGCGTGCCAGTCGCGCATCACCTGCGGCAGCGCGCCGGGGTCGCGGAACAGGTTGCCGTGCCGGTTGGCGCGGGCCAGGATGTAGATCTTGCCGACGTTGTGCAGAAGCCCCGCCAGCATGCACTCGTCGACGTTCACTCCGCGGGACCGCAACCCCACGGCGTATGCGAGCGCCGCCGCCATGGTCGCCTCGCGCCACAGCTGCTCGAGCTCCCCGGCGATATGCTTGAGCTCGCTCGCGCGCCGCAACTGGGCGATGGCGAACGACACCGCCGCGGTGCGCACGTTGTTGTGACCGATGCGATTGACCGCCATCTTGAGGTCCGAGATGGTGCGCCCCGTGCGGTTGAGCGCCGCCGAGTTGGCGAGCGCGAAGACGCGCGCCGCGAGAGCGGCTTCCGAACTCACGACCCGGGCGATCTGCTCGTTCGAGACGAATTCATCGGCGAGCACCTTGCGTACGCGCACCGCCACGTCGGGGAACGAGGGCAGCTCCACCTTGCCGCGCGAGACTTCCTGGGCGAGCTCGCTCACGAAAGCGAATGCGCCGGAATCCACGGGGGCGGCGTCGTCGTCGAGAGAGGCGGAACGGGTGGTCATGGCGACGCTATCGGCAGCTGAACGCAGGACTGTAGGGGTGGGGACGAGGTGAAGAGGACGGGAAGGCCAGGAAGGGCGCGGCGAGCCGCCCCTGCCTCCTTCCATCCTTGTCCCTGACGCCTCAACGCCCTGACGCCCTCACGACATCGCGCACTAGCGCCCCTCCCGCATGGGCCGCATCGCCCGCCAGCGCGATCACCTCCGCAGCAATTCTGTGCAGCGGCGCGACCTGCTGCGCGGCGCCGAGTTTGACCGCCGCACCGGGCATGCCCCACACGACGCTGCTGGCCTCGTCCTGCGCAATGGTCGCTGCGCCGGCGGCGAGCATCTCCTTCAGTCCGCGCGCGCCGTCGTCGCCCATGCCGGTGAGCAGCACCCCGATGGCGTTCGGTCCGACGTTCTGCGCGACAGAGCGGAACATGACGTCCACGCTCGGGCGATGGCGATTTACGGCCGGACCATCGCTCAATCGGCAGCGATAGCGTGCGCCATCGCGCTCCACCAGCAGGTGGCTATCGCCGGGAGCGATGTACACATGCCCCGGCAGGATGTACTGGCCGCTGCGGGCCTCGCACACTGACATCGCGCTGGCGCGGTTCATGCGCTCGGCGAACGGCGCACTGAAGGCGGCCGGAATATGCTGCGAAATGACGATGGCCGGCGCATCGGCCGGCAGCGCCGCAAGCAACTCGCGGATCGCCTCTGTGCCGCCGGTCGAGGCGCCTAGTGCGACTATGCGTTCCGTGGTGCGCAGCATGCGCCGGGGCGTCGGCGCAGGCAGCACGGCGTCGGCGCTGTGGCTCGGCGCCGAATCCGCCGCAAGCGGGCTAACCGCCCTTCCGGCGCTCACGCGGGCTTGCGCCGCCGTTTTCACCTTGTCGATCAGCTCCTGCGCATAATCTGCAAGCGTTCCGGCCACATCGAGCCTGGGCTTGGCGACGAAATCGATCGCGCCAAGCTCGAGGGCGCGTAGCGTCACCTCGGCGCCTCGTTGCGTCAGCGACGACACCATCACCACGGGCGTCGGCCTGAGGCGCATCAGGTTCTCGAGAAAAGTGATGCCATCCATGCGCGGCATTTCCACGTCGAGCGTGATGACGTCTGGATTGAGCTGCTTGATGCGCTCGCGCGCCGCGTACGGGTCGGCGGCCGACCCGACGACTTTGATCTGCCGGTCCCGGCTGAGTATCTCGGTCAGGAGCTTACGAACCAGGGCGGAGTCATCGACGATAAGGACTTTGATCATGACGAAGCGATTACTGGCTAATGACTCGTGACTGGTTGGAGGCTCGCGCGCTGGAGCACGGCGCTGCGCCGCCCAGACGAGGAGTGAAGTCAGCGAGAGCGTTTTTCATCGCACGATTCTCCGAGTCAACGATCACTCTTCTCAAAACAGGTCAATCTCGCCAGCGACCGGCGCCTTCGCCAGACCCGCCGCGTACTGCTGCTCCATCGACACCACCTTGTCGCGCTGCGAGGTAAGCCGACGCACGCGCACTCGGCCGCTCATCGGAAAGTACTGCACGTGCCGTGGACAACTGTCGCCCACGTCCTCGGAGGCGACGCGCAGCCCTTCGTGCTGCAGGTACTCGCGCACGAAGGTCACGTTGTGCAGTCCCACGTCGGTGAGGCTCGACAGCACGCGGCCGCCGCCGAAAATCTTGACTTCCAGGTCGCTCCGCGCGCCGCCGGCTTTGAGGATGCGGTTGATGAGCTGCTCCATGGACGCGCTGCCGTAGCGCGTGGCGCGACCCGCCACACTCTCCCATGTGTCGCCGTCGCAACCGCTCGGCCGCGGCAGCATGAAATGGTTCATGCCGCCGATCTTCAGTCGCGGGTTACGGATGCACGCCGAAACACACGAGCCGAGCACTGTATCGAGCACTTCGTCATCGCAGGTGACGTAGTAGTCCCCCGGCAACAACCGCGCCACGATCTGGCCCTGCGCATTGCGATAGCGGCGCACATTCTCGAAGCCCGGCAGGGTGCGCGCTGCGTTGTGCGACTGATGGCGGTGCACGTTCATGTTCTTCTGTAGATGGTTTTGCCCACGAGCTGGAACGGCGCGCTTGGTGCATGGATGGATTCAGAGTGTCCTATGCACAGATAGCCGCCGCGAGGCAGCAGCTGGGCGAAGCGCAGCACCAGGCGCTCGCGCGTAGGCTGATCGAAATAGATCATCACGTTGCGGCAGAAGATGACGTCGAACGGGCCGCGCATCGGCCAGGCATGCAACAGGTTGAGCGTGCGAAACACGATCAGCGAGCGCAGCTCGGGCTTGATCATGGCCTGACCCGCCCGCTCGCCCACGCCCTTGCGGAACCAGCGCTGCAGCCGCTCGCGCGAGACGCTGCCAAGGCGGTCGAGCGGATAGACCCCAGCCTCAGCATGGGCGATCACATTGCTGTCGATGTCGGTGGCGAGCACCTTCGCGTCCCAGCGCTGCCCGGCCGGCATGACCTGCGCCATGGACATGGCGATGCAGTAGGCCTCCTCGCCGCTCGAGCAGCCGGCCGACCAGATGCGCAGACGCCGCTCTTCGGCGTTACGGCTCAGGGCTTCGGGAAGGATGTACTGCTCGAGCGCCTCGAAATGATGATTCTCGCGGAAGAACGAAGTGACGTTGGTGGTGATCGCGTTGATCAGGCCGACCAGCTCCTCGGGGCCCGCATCGCGCAGGTGGCTGCAATAGGCTTCGTAGGAAGGCAGGCCGAGTTCGCGCAGTCGCCGACCGAGCCGACCCTGCACGAGCTGCCGCTTGTTCGGCCCAAGCACGATGCCGGCGTTCTCGGCGACCACATGGCGAATGAAATCGAACTCTGCGTCGGCCAGCACCGCGCCGGCGGGATCGATGTAGTTGACGGATGCGGAAGGCATGGTGAGCGCTTAGCGGTAGGCGGCGGAGCGCAGGCGCATCGGAATGAGTGATCTGGTCGTGGACCTCACCATCCGCTGACCGCCAACGCTAACCGCTCCCTGCTCTCATCCGACCGCCGCCAGCGGCATCGCGCCCACGACATCAGCGCCTATCAGGCGATCGATGTCGAGCAGCATCACCATCCGTCCCGAGACCGCCGCGAGCCCCTTGACGAAGTCCGTGCTCGCCTGGTCGCCCATTTCAGGCGCCGACTTGATGTCGTCGGGACCCACGTCGATGACGTCGGAGACCCCGTCGACCACCAGTCCCATGTCGCGGCGGCCGGCGGCGGTCTCGACCGACAGCACGATGATCACGGTGAGCGGCGTGTACTCGGCGCGCTCCAGTGCGAAGCGCATGCGCAGATCCACGATCGGCACGATCGAGCCGCGCAGGTTCAACACGCCGAGCACGTGAGGCGGCGTCTGCGGGATGCGCGTCACGGGCGCCCAGCCGCGAATCTCCTGCACGCGCAGGATGTCCACGCCGTAGGTCTCGTCCCCCAGCGTGAATGTGAGCACCTGGTTGGAGCCTGCCGCGACCGCATTGTCGAGCGCCTGATTCGTCATGGGTGTTTCCTGCCTGGTAACTCGCGGGCTAGTGACTGGTGACTGGTGAGGTGACTTGTGACTTGTGACGGGTCGCAGCCTGACGTTTACCGCTGTCCTGCCTTTATCGGCCTCGCTTCGAGCCGGCCGCATCGGGAGTTGCCTGCACCGCGCATCCGACGTTCCAGCAGCGAACTATCGCGAGCGCATCCGATGCTCCGGCGGGTTGCAAGGCGCGAACCAAGCTGCCGCCTCATGGCGACTGGTCGCCTGTCACTCGCGCCAGTCGCCAGCCCATCCTCCTAGAACTCCTGCCACACACTGTCGTCGCCGCTCGCCCGAGCAAGCGGCGCCGGCGACTCGTGCTTCGCGCCAGTATTGCGCGAGATGCTCTTGCGCGCCGGCTGCAGCGTACGCGCAGCGAGCGGCTTGGCGGCGGATACGGCCGGACGCTCAGCGACGTGCGAGACAGACGAGCCGTGCGACGCCCCGCTGTGCACGCTATAGCCCGCCTCGCGCGTGCGGAAGTAGCCGATCTGCGCTTGCAGCGTCGTCGATTGCTGCTCCATGGACTTGCTGGCCGCGGAAGCCTGTTCGACGAGCGCCGCGTTCTGCTGCGTCGTGTTGTCCATTTGGCTCACGGCGTTGTTCACCTGCTCGATGCCGGCGGACTGCTCTTCGCTCGCGGCCGCGATCTCGGCGACGATGTCGGTCACCTTCTTCACGCTTTCCATGATTTCGGCCAGCGTGCGGCCGGATTCGTCCACCAGCTCCGAGCCGATCTTCACCTTGTCGACCGAGTCGTTGATGAGGTCCTTGATCTCCTTCGCGGCGCTCGCGCTGCGCTGCGCGAGGTTGCGCACCTCGGTGGCGACCACGGCGAAGCCGCGGCCCTGCTCGCCGGCGCGCGCCGCTTCCACCGCGGCGTTCAGCGCCAGCAGGTTGGTCTGGAAGGCGATCTCGTCGATCACGCTGATGATGTCGGCGATCTTGCGGCTCGAAGCGTTGATCTCACCCATGGCGCCGATCGCCTTGTGGACCACCGCGCCGCCCTTCTCCGCCTGCTCGCGCGCGCCCACGGCGAGCTGATTGGCCTGCCGGGCGTTGTCTGCGTTCTGCTTCACGGTGGCGGTCATTTCCTCCATGCTCGAGGCGGTCTCCTCGAGCGCCGCCGCCTGCTCCTGGGTGCGCTGCGACAAGTCGTCGTTGCCGTGCGAGAGTTGGCGGGCCGCGGAGCCGACCGCATCGGCGCTGCTGCGCACGCCGCTGACGATCTCGACGAGCTTGGCGTCCATCTGTTTGAGCGAGGCGAGCAAACGGCCAAGCTCGTCGTCGCTGTCGATGCGCACCTCGTTGCCGAGTTCGCCGCTGGCGATACGATCGGCGATGCTCACCGCTGTATTGAGCGCGCTCACGATCGAACGGACGAGGACCAGACACAGTCCGCCCACCATCGAGACGCCGAACAGGATGGCGCCGATGATGACCGCGCGCGTGCGGGCGAAGCTGCTCTCGGCGTCTTCGTGCATCCCTTGCGCCACTTCGATCTGCGTCTCCAGCAACTCGCTGCCGTCAGTGCTGAGCTTCTGGAACGTCGGACGGGCCTTTTCGATGAGCGCGCTCTCAGCGTCCCTGAAATTGGCCGACTGCGCCGCGACCAGCGCCTCGCGCACGTGGCTCAGCACATCGGAAGCATCCCCGCTCAGGCGGTTGAGAATAGTCCGCTCGGCGTCGGTGAGATCGGTCGCCTCGAGCTTGGCGAGCAGCTCGCGCACCTGGCCTTGACGCTGGTTCAGCAGGTCGAACGACTGGCTGACCGCGAGCGCTTCCTGGCGGATTACCGCATCCTCGGCCTTCTCCAGCACCTCGCGC
>Ga0079224_100012402_pt1 | contig 11792 bp, 13 predicted proteins | sample Stecom2015_FD_80414 | JGI IMG/M metagenome (GOLD analysis project Ga0079224, IMG submission 80414) | Agricultural soil microbial communities from Utah to study Nitrogen management - Steer compost 2015 | ecosystem: Environmental > Terrestrial > Soil > Agricultural land | place: USA: Utah...
AAAAAGACTTCCATTTTAAGAGCGAACAACCGGCTACAGAAGTCGCCATTCGGTCAACTTTCTTCGAAGATCTGTATGTCGTGCATTCCGGCTGGGACAGTGAGGGTAATGTCACTTTCCACGTCTTCGTCAATCCGCTGGTTCAGATGATATGGCTTGGAATCGCTATAATGGCTCTGGGAGGGTTGTTCGTCTTGTTCCCAGACAAAAAGCCGGCTTCGGCTGTTCGCCGGAAGCAGAAGGAGGTCCAGGATGAGGCGGCCTAGCCGATCGTGGAAACCGTCGTGTTTCGCGCAAAAGAGTTTCGAGTTTGTTGGTGGGCGAAGGGGAATCGATACAAGGGCATCGTTTGTGACAAATAGGAGCGTCCAGGGAACGGAAGCCCCTGTCCCCGTTGGATTCACTAGCCGGGTTTGTGTGATTCTACTGGCTCTCCTGTTGCTCTTTTCATTTGCAGTTTTGGCTCAACCGGGAACGGTTCAACCAGGAAACGAGACCTTGGATCGGGCCAAGACGGATCTTATGTGCATTTGCGGCTGTCCTCACCAGCTCGGGCAGTGTGGCGACGAATGCGGAGTGGCTCCCCAGCTAATCAGCGACATTCAAAAGATGCTGGACGAAGGAGCGGGCCAGCAGGAAATATACGGTGAGTTTGAAGCTCGTTATGGTTCGATGGTCTATGCAGCACCAAAGGCCGAGGGCTTTAATCTGATCGGCTGGATCTTGCCCTTTGTCGGCCTTATGTTCGGAGGGTTGCTGGTCTGGGGCGTTGTCCGCAAGTTGCGAGTAGACAATGCCGGAGACTTGTCCGCTGCCTCCCATGAGCCTGTGTCGGAGATCGACGAGAAGTATCGGAGGATGCTCCAAGAGGAGCTGTCAGAGTAGTCATGGAAATGCTCGTCGCTCCCCTGTTCTTCATTGGGATCGTTCTTTACATTGCGTGGCCCCTCTTGCAGGAATCTTCCGCGACGAGTGAAGACCTCGAGCCGGGAGAATTGGAGCGCCTGGAGGAGAGGAAGGAACAGCTGGTTGCCGACCTGAAAGATGTTGAAATGGATTTTCGGATGGGGAAGCTTTCTAACGAAGACTATGAACGTCTTAAGGGCGACCTGGAATACAAGGCAATAGAGATTCTCCAGGAGATTGAGAAGACTCAGAAGAACTCCCGACGGCGGTGAAGGCTTGCAAACCCGTACTTCCACCCGAGTCCTCGAACTAACTCGAGTCGTCAAGAGGTTCGGTCCGGTAACTGCTGTTCGAAAGGTCAGCCTTACTATTGAGAAGGGGCAGTTCCTGACATTATTCGGGCCTAACGGTGCCGGTAAAACGACACTGCTCCAACTGATCGCGCAACTGTCCAAACCAACATCCGGAACACTCATCTTTTTCGACAGAGACACTCTCCAATTGCGAAGACTGATTGGGTATGTGTCCCATCAGAGCCTCGTTTACGGGCAATTGAGCGGTTTCGAGAATCTCCATTTTTTTGCAAGGCTTTACGGGTTGTCAGAACCGGCCGCGCGGGCTACCTCAATGCTGGAGAAGATGGACCTCTCTCGCGCCAGGAATCAACTGGTAGCCACCTACTCGAGTGGAATGAAGCAGCGGTTGACGCTGGGCCGAGCCCTCCTCCACGAGCCCCAGTTGCTTCTGCTGGACGAACCGTACGCGGGACTGGACCAGCATGGAAGTCGTCTTCTGACTGACGTGCTGCGGCAGCTCAAAGAACAGGGCCGCACCGTTATCTTAATTACTCACAACCTGACAGAGGGATTGACGCTGGCTGATCGGGTCCTCATCATGCGGCGAGGGGAGCTCATGTATGAGGCCGCAAGGGATCAAATAGACGACAATCAGTTCGAGGAGCTGTACTTTCAAATTGTGGAAGATTAGCAAGCACGCATGCAAAGTCTCTCTCTGATATGGTTGTTGGCAGCCAAAGACCTGCGCATCGAATATCGCAGTCGTCAGGCCTTCATGACGACGCTTTTTTTCGGTTTGTTGATCCTGGTGATCTTCAAGTTTGCGTTTGACCCGGGCAATCGGGCCATAGATGATGCTGCACCTGGAATTCTCTGGGTGGCTTTGCTCTTTCCCGGCATTATTCAGCTGAATCGGTCGTTTCAATCGGAACGAGAGGAGGGGACACTCGGTGCGATCATCCTTGCGCCTGTCGATCGGGGAGTTCTCTTTTTCGGAAAGGCGCTTGCGAATTGGATTTTTCTCATCCTGATTGATTTATTCATCCTGGCCGTTTTCTTAATATTCTACGATGTCGGTTTCTCCTTCCGTCTTCTCTGGCTTTACCTATTGATGCTTCTGGCTGGCATTACCTTTTCGGCGGTCGGGACGCTCTTTGCGGCCATGGTCAGTGGTATTCGGACGCGGGACGTGCTGTTACCGATTCTCTTGTTTCCCATTCTGGTGCCGGTCATTATCGGCGCGGTCAACGGCACTCGGGAAATACTGAACTCTATGGAAATGGAATTCTTTGGCTTGTGGTTGCGTCTCCTGATCGGTTGCGCTCTCATCTTTACGGCTGGATGTTTTCTTGTTTTCGAGTATGTCATCGGTGACTGAAGGGAGTCTTTCAGAGGGATCGTGGATCGGTATCGTAGCGAGGCTTGAAAGTGAAGGACCGGCTCCGAGGCTGCCTGGGAGTCGATATAATGTAGATCGAGAATTTTCAGATGGACCAGAGTACTAGACGGCAACTGGCACTGGCCGGTGGATTTTTACGGGTCAGCCGCTGGCTGATGATCCCTGTTTACTTGCTCATCGCGACCTCCCTTTACGGGGCTTTCCTTTACGCGCCCACGGAGCGCGTGATGGGAGAAGTCCAGAGAATTTTTTACTTCCACGTGGGAACGGCGTTCGCTGCCTTCTTTGCTTTTTTCATTGTTTTCGTGGCCGGCATCCTTTATCTGATTCGCCGCAATCCATTCTGGGATCAGGTTGCTGCCGCGTCCGTCGAAGTGGGTTTGCTTTTCACGACCATCGTACTGACGACCGGTCCCATCTGGGCAAGGCCCGTGTGGAACACCTGGTTTCCCTGGGGCGACCCGCGAGTGATGACCACGCTGGTACTCTGGTTGATCTATGTCGCGTATTTAATTCTTCGCTCCAGTCTGCCGGAGGGCGATCGCAAGTATAAGTTCTGTGCAGTGTTCGGAATCATAGGCTTTATTGATGTCCCCATCGTGTGGATGTCGATCCGGTGGTGGAGAACCATCCACCCCGTAGTGATCACCAGCAGCGGAGCCAATCTGGAAACTCGTATGCTGCAGGTCTTGATTTTATCGTCTATCGCCTGTGGCCTCCTGTTGATTACATTAATTTTGACTCGGACAGCGATGAGGTTGAACGAGCTCGTTGTCGATCAGGTGACACAGGAAGCTTATGAGAGGAGGGTAGCTTAATTGAACGCTTATCTGGTTGCCGGTTATCTTGCCATCTGGACTCTGATCTTTTTCTACCTCCTCTTTCTTCAGAAGCGCCAGCAGCGGTTGACCCAGAGGTTGCGGGATCTGACCGCCAATCTGGAGGAAAAGGAGGACCAATACACGGTTTGACCAGGTTCGCTTCAAGCAATTGTCAGAGGCGTGGAAAGGGCCTTACCCTGTTCCCGAACTCCTTCAAGGCACTCCTTCTACTGGCGATCATTCTCTCAACCTCGGTTTTGTACGGCCAATCCAATCGACGTCAATCTGTCCAGTACCTGACCTTTACGGTCGAGGGTGCACACGGCATATACGTTCGCGATCTGAAGAAAGACGAAGTGGAACTGCGATTAGACGGAGAGCCCGTCGAGATCCGCTACTTCGGTGGGCATACCGTGGACACGGCTTACGCCTTTCTCATCGAAAACAGCCCCCGTACAGCACCTCACGCTGTCAGCAATCCACGCTGGGGTATGGTGAATGCCGTCGACCAGATACGCTACCACCTCATGTCTGATTTTTTCTATCCGCTGTCGACAATCGGTCCATCAATGCTGGCGGAGTTCTTCCTGGAACTGAAAGTCCTGCAGGATTTCACTCGAGAAGACTACCTCCTGGTGAATGCGGTTTCGGATATGCGACCCGAGTTCACGGGAGTTGCGGTGGATCGCATTGAAGTGGGCAGAATGCTGGGCAGAGGAGTAGATTTCCTGCGTGAGCGCCCCGAAAAGCGCAAGATGCTGGTGCTCTTCACAGCGACTATCGATCGTGAGTCCTATGCTCATCTGGAAGAGTACAAGCAGATGCTGCAAGGCACGGACGTGGAGCTGTTTGTCGTCTCGTTTGCCCTGCGGTTCCCCTCCGGGCCGGGTGTCTCGTTCAACGAACAGATGAATACCTATTTTTTCCGGCAACTCACCGGCGTGACTTCCGGAAAAACCTATATCAGTACTGAATACGCATATCTTGACCGGCTCTTTACCGATCTGAGGTCCCGCCTGGAGAATAGCTACACCATCGGTTTCTACCTTCCCGCGTCGGAAGAACCGGATGAGCACGATGTTGAATTGAAGATCAACAGAAGCAAAGTACGGGTGACCTGCCGTCCGGTCCTGATCTACTAAACCAGTATTGCGCCCATCTCCCTTCCGGAAAGTCATTGAGGGACCGAGATTTCTCGCACCCTTTCCTTGACACTACTGAGGCCTCGTCTTATATATTCAAGCGACGACAAAAGCATTGATAAGCAATAATTTAAGCACTCTATAGATGCACCGAAGGAGGCTTTAAATGGCAAAAATTATCGGTATAGACCTGGGAACCACCAACTCAGTTGTTGCGGTAATGGAGGGTGGAAGTCCCAGTGTGATTACGAACCCTGAGGGTAGTCGCACGACACCTTCGGTGGTGGCTATTACGAAGAATGGCGAGCGGCTGGTCGGCCAGGTTGCCAAGCGTCAGGCGGTCACCAACCCTGAGAATACCGTTTACTCAATTAAAAGATTTATGGGGCGGAAATTCCATGAGGTGGCCGAAGAGATCAAAACGGTACCTTACAAGGTCTTCCAGGCCGAAAATGGCGATGCCTGGGTGGAGATGGGAGGCAAGCGCTACTCTCCACCGGAAATTTCAGCGATGATTCTGCAGAAGCTTCGCTCGGCAGCCGAAGACTATCTGGGTGAGAAGGTGACCCAGGCGGTCATTACTGTCCCCGCATACTTTAACGATTCACAGCGACAGGCGACGAAGGATGCCGGCAAGATCGCAGGATTGGAAGTGCTGCGCCTGGTCAACGAACCGACTGCTGCAGCTCTTGCTTATGGACTTGACAAAAAAAAGGACGAGACCATCGCTGTCTTCGACTTTGGTGGTGGAACGTTCGATATCTCCATTCTGGAAGTCGGGGAAGGAGTCGTCGAGGTCAAGGCGACCAACGGTGACACGCATCTGGGCGGTGACAACATCGACCAGCGTCTTATCGACTGGATTATGGAGGAGTTCAAGAAGGATCAGGGCATCGATCTCTCACAGGACAAGATGGCGTTGCAGCGCTTGAAAGAAGCTGCGGAGAAAGCCAAGATCGAGCTCTCGTCGGCTCAGGAAACTGAAATCAATCTTCCCTTTATCACCGCCGACGCAAGTGGGCCGAAACACCTGACGCTCAAACTCACGCGAGCAAAATTCGAACAACTGGTGGAGGATATTCTTCAGAAAACTCTGGCTCCCTGTAAGAGAGCCCTGGAAGATGCAGGAAAGAGACCGGAGGAGATTGACGAAGTCGTGCTGGTTGGGGGCTCGACCCGTATTCCGAAAATTCAGGAACTGGTGAAGGAGTTCTTCAAAAAGGATCCTCACAAAGGCGTCAACCCGGACGAAGTGGTCGCGATCGGAGCGGCGGTACAGGCCGGGGTCCTGGGTGGCGACGTCAAGGACGTTCTGCTCCTGGACGTTACGCCTCTGTCACTCGGAATCGAAACTCTGGGTGGAGTCAACACCGTGTTGATTCCGCGCAATACGACGATCCCAACTCGTAAGACTGAGGTGTTCTCGACGGCGGCTGACAACCAGACTTCGGTGGAAATCCATGTTGTCCAGGGTGAGCGGCCAATGGCGAGGGACAACAAGTCTCTCGGGAAGTTCCATCTGGTCGGTATTCCTCCCGCTCCACGGGGTGTGCCCCAAATCGAAGTGACCTTCGACATCGATGCCAACGGCATCTTGAACGTGAGTGCCAAGGATCGGGGAACCGGCAAGGAGCAGAAGATCACTATTACTGCTTCGAGCGGTCTGGATGACCAGGAAATCGAGCGAATGGTGGCTGAAGCTGAGAGCCACGCGGACGAAGACCGCAAGAAAAAGGCCGAGATCGAAGCAAGAAATCGGGCCGACAGTCTTGTTTATTCGACCGAGAAGATTCTGAAGGAGAATCGCGACAAGATCAGTGACAGCGACGCTCAATCGATTGAGGCTGCTCTGGAAGAGACCCGCAAGGCGATGGAAGGAAGTGACGCCGATGAGATCAATCGGGCGGTCGAGAAGTTGACGGCGGCATCCCACAAGCTGGCCGAGATCATGTACCAGTCGGCTCAAGCGGGCGGACCTGGAGCCGAAACCGGGCCACAGGCTGGGCCACAGGAAACCGGCCAGGAGCAGGAGGATGAAGTGATCGACGCCGAGTATGTTGATGTCGATGACAAGAAGTAAGCGCGATTGTCGGTCCGTATGGTTTTCAGGCCATGCGGGCCGATTCTCCAGAGCGACTTCGTAACTGCCGAAATGGAGCTTCTATTGAGCTCCCCCCTTCAGTTGTTTCCGTAGCTGTTGGTACGTTTGACGAGTCGCTTTTCTGCGCTCTGATTCGGCAAGCTTTTCGTCTGCCAGGAGTTCCTTAATCCGGAGAAAATGGCTCTCCAGGGAGGGGAGGATTCCAGCCGTTCGCGTTGGATCGTAGGGTATTAGTACCTCTTCCAGACCGAGTTCGGTGAAAATTTTCAAGTAGCGGGCAGTCGTTTTGTCAGGGCAGGTGATCCGTTTGCGGCCGGCTTTCACTTCGAAGCCGAGAAAGGTGGAGATAATGGTGGGGCTACATTTTCTGCCCAGCAGTTTGACCTTCCGGTTCCGGTGGGGGAGGACTTCCTCGCGGTAAATGTGCACGAAGGCACGTTTCTCCTTCTCGATCCGGCTTTTGTCCATTCCTTCTTTTGAGACTCCACCTGCTCTTAAGCAGGTCTCAAACAGGCCCTTCGGTTGAACTCAACTTATACCTTTTGAACCAGGTAAGACAGCGCCGGAGGCGCCGCGAGCGACCGGGCTTGTCTGTGTGATACCACCCCTTTTTGGGAGTGTGACCTTTGCACGAGTTCAACATTCTAACACCACATCATGGCGGCTTAAGGAGTCAAAGATCTGATAACATGAAATCCCGTTATCTGCGAGAGATTGAATCTTCACAGCGAATGCTACTGGCGGCCGAAAAACTTTCTCGCTCAATACCAGGACAGATTGTTGGTGAGAGGACGAATGAAATTGATCTTGGGTGATCTCTTCATAGCGGAAGCGGAACCGGGCTGCAGCGTATCACACAACCGGTGTTGACAATGATCACTCTTTTTCTAGCCGCCGGCATCTGGGACTACGTCAGGACCTTTGGCCAGTACATCTATTCAACGGCACTCACACTGGGGGGGCCCGGGCTTTTTCTGGTGGCTTTGGCGGACTCCTCGTTCTTATCGGTCCCCGAAGGAAACGACATACTGATCGTTATTCTTTCTACGGGTCAAACCTGGGAAAGGATGTCTTACTACGTTCTAATGACGATCATGGGATCGGTGACCGGTTGTTCGCTTCTGTACCTGGTGGGCCGTCGAAGCGAGAATTATGTCCACAGGAAGCTGCGAGGGCGAAATCTGAACCAGGTCTTGGAAATGTACCGCAAATGGGGACTGTGGGCAGTCGTGATCCCTTCCATTTTGCCCCCACCCACCCCTTTCAAAGTGTTTGTTCTGGCGGCAGGAATATCCGGGATTTCCTACCGACGCTTTTTTCTGGCTGTGTTGGTCGGACGAAGTATCCGCTATTTCATGTGGGGAATCCTGGCTGTCTTGTATGGAGAGCTGGCACGGCAGTTCCTGGAGGATAACATTCAACTGGTCGGAATGATACTTTTCGTTCTCTTCCTGATCGCAGGAGTTGCCTTCTGGTACAAGATGCGGCGCAAGACCCCGCAAGGGGAGGCTGTATGAAACAGTGGATTTTGCTTTTTAGCATCCTGCTGCTGGCCGGATGCGGGGCGGTTAAAGAGCGGCAAGCAGTTGAGATACCTGCGGCTTACGAAGAGGCGCAGACTGCCTCACTGGATCAACTAATCGAGTTTATTAACACTCGTTATGCCGGCTTTGACAACCTCATCGTGTCTCGTTTCGAAGTCGAATTGACCGGAGGTTCCGTGGATGACGGGTACCTGGAAAGATATCGAAAGGCTAACGGTTATCTAGTTGCCGAACGGCCGGAAGCGATTTTCGTCAATATTTTGAATCCTTTGACGAATTCTTCAGTCTTGACTATGGCGTCGACCGAGAACCGGTTCCAGGTGTGGATTCCTTCAAGGAATCAGTATGTGACAGGCGATGCGGATGTTGCGACAGAAGAAGAGAATCCCATCTACAATGTCCGCCCGTCACACATCCTGGAAGGAATCATGGTGGAAGCTATACCGACGGCTTCACCGGAATTACGATATTTCCTGGAGGAAGATCAGGACACACGCTTTAGGTACTATGTCATTTCGATCGTACAAGTGTCGGCAGATTCGCCCGTGCTCGAACTGGTGCGACGATTGTGGATTGAACGGAGCCGTATGAGATTGGTCCGTCAGCAGTACTATCGGGATGGGAAAATAGTCAGTGCTGTTCATTATAGCCAGGATCTGGAAGTCGATGGTGCTTTGATGAGCTCACAGGTGACAATCGAGCGTCCGCTGGATCGGTACCAGATCCGTTTTCAATTTGATCCTGAGAGAGTACAGATTAATCAAGAAATTAAAGAGGGTGCGTTCTTCATTCCGCAACCCCCAGGAGCCGAGCTGATAGAAGTCGACTCCTCCGATGAGACGGAGTAACTACTCTTCCAATGTTTAAGCACATTTTCTCGAATATCAGGCAGAGGCCGGCTCGCACGATCGTGAGTTCGCTCGCTGTTTCCCTGGGTGTGGTTCTCATACTGGTCAGTGTGGGGCTGAGCTATGGACAGCTTAATGACACTGCTGAAAGGACACGGCGCATCGGCGGTGATTTTATGATTCAGTCTCCCGACGCATCGCTCTTCATGGCATTAAACTCCGGAACTCTGCCGGTGGGCCTGGTAAGGGTGATCGAGGAAGTGGAAGGGATCGAGGCAGCGACTCCAATCCTGGTGAAGTTTATCAGCGAGCGCTTCCACGTTGTATTCGGAATCGAAGAAGAGAGTTTTCGCGAAGTCAATGAATCGTTGACGATGGTGGACGGCAAGTTCTTCGAAGCACCGGATGAGGTCATTATCGATACCATCTATGCCAGGGCAAATGATCTTCTGGTCGGGGATACTCTGGAGCTTTTGGGGCGAGAGTTCAGGATCAGTGGAGTGTTTCAGGAAGGAACCGCGGCAAGAGTTTTAATGTCTCTTCCAATACTCCAGGAAATGAATGGAACTCCCGATAAGGCCACAATGTTTTTCGCCAAAGTTCAAGATGGGGCTGATGTTGACGCTGTCTTCGAACGATTGAAGGAACGGATGCAACATTATAAAATAAGCAAGACAGCAGATTTAGAGGAGATGATGACCTCTACTACGCCGGTCTTCAAACAGTTTTTGACGGCGATGGTTTTCATCTCAGTGGCGATCAGTTTTCTGATCATCTTGCTGGCAATGTACAGTACGATCACTGAGCGGACGCGAGAAATTGGGATTTTAAAATCCCTTGGGGCATCGAAAAGATATATTATCCAGTTGATTCTAAAGGAATCACTAGTAATCTGTTCTCTCGGGGCAGTGCTTGGCTTCATTTTAACTTGGGTTGCGATTCAGATGATCCTGGTCGCATTTCCAAGCGTGCCTGTTGACGTCCCGCTGGAATGGCGCTTTGCTGCATTGTTGATGGCGGTGGGTGGCGGGGCGCTGGGTGCCCTGTATCCCGCTTTTAAGGCCGCACAACTGGATCCGGTGAAAGCCCTTGGTTATGAATAAGAGCTTCGGCAGGGGAGATCAGAAGAAGATTCTCATCGCCGAGGATCTGCAAATGGTGTACCGCGTCGGCAAGGTGGAAGTGCCTGCCCTGCGTGGATTGGATCTCACCGTCAATGAAGGAGAGTTCGTAGCCGTTATGGGGCCGAGCGGTTGCGGGAAATCCACGCTACTGCACCTGCTGGGTGGCCTCCTGACGCCGACGTCCGGAAGGATTTGGATCGAAGGCATCGACATCAGCTCAGTGAACGATGCCCAGAGAACAGAGATTCGAAGAAAGAAAATCGGTTTCGTCTTTCAACGATACAATCTTCTCCCGACATTGTCAGCAGAAGACAACATCGAGCTGGCGCGACGAATTCACGGGAATGGGAATTTAGAGGAGACAAGTGCCCGTGAGATCATGAAGCTCCTCGGGCTGGAAGATAAGCTTCACCATAAGCCGTATGAATTGTCCGGCGGTGAACAGCAGAGAGTAGCAATCGCCCGTGCTGTGATTAACCGACCTGCCATTCTGCTGGCTGATGAACCCACCGGAAACTTGGATTCAGAAAATTCCCAGATGGTCCTGCGAATGTTGCAGCAACTGAATCAGAAGTATGGCCAATCGATCGTTATGATCACGCATGATCCGGAAGCTGCTTCTGCTGCTGGACGGATCCTGGAGATGAGAGACGGCCGAATCCTCAATCGCGTAGAGAATCTCTATTACGCGGTCGAGCCCCAGAGCATCTAGCCGCGTTTGATGCAGAAAACCATGAAGACCATTGCTCGAATCATCTACTGGAGATACAAGCGAGGAAGCTGGCAGTACGATATTCTCTGCGCGTTGATTCTCGGTTTTATCTTTCTGACGCCGCGCGAAGTTTTTGACGGAACCTACTTTACCTCCAATCAGCCGACCGAACTCCAGAAGCAGGATGAAGCCGAAGATCAGGTCTTGAAGGACAAGGAGAGAAAAAGTCCGCATCTAGCGAGAGAACCCGTCAGTTCACGCCAGAAGGGACGCTAGCGTGTCAGAATTCGCCAGAATCTTGCCGACGCGCAGGTAAAGCTCGTTTTCCAATTTTCAAAAACTGTGCAACCACCTTTCTCCAAATCAGTCTTAAGTAAGCAGAATGAGAAAGCACAAAGTACTCGGTTTCCCTATGGTTATTCTGGCCCTTCTCTTCAGCGGCCTTTTACAGGGACAGTCTCTCAGTCTCGAACAGGTGTTATCGCGTATGGACCAGAAGGGGGATCAGCTCCAGTCCATGAGCGCCGACATTCTGCAGCGTAAGTGGACTGACATCCTTGGTGAATTCGATCAGGGTGAGCGAGGTAAGTTTTATTTTCTGCGCAGTGGTGGCGACACCTATCTCAGAAAGGATATCGAACAGCCTAGCAAAAATGTTTTGACCATTGCGGGTAGTGAGGTTCTTTTCTATCAGCCTTCCCTGAGACAGGCTCAGCGCTATCAGCTGGGCACCCATAAAGACAAGACGGAGTTTCTCCTGCTTGGGTTTGGCTCTGATCCCGCAGCCTTGAAGGAAGCTTACGAAATCCGTCTGCTAGGCCAGGAAAAAATCGACGGTCGAAACACTTATCGGCTGGTATTGCAGCCGAAGTCGAAGCAGACAGCTGCCTTTTTCGTGA
>Ga0079224_100012403_pt1 | contig 11792 bp, 8 predicted proteins | sample Stecom2015_FD_80414 | JGI IMG/M metagenome (GOLD analysis project Ga0079224, IMG submission 80414) | Agricultural soil microbial communities from Utah to study Nitrogen management - Steer compost 2015 | ecosystem: Environmental > Terrestrial > Soil > Agricultural land | place: USA: Utah...
CCCGCTTCGGCGATGTCGCTCACGTCCGGGCCGACCGCTGGCCGGGGCACCGGCAGACCGGCGTCCAGCAGCCGCCACAGGGTCTGGTACTCGCGGAAGGTCCAGATGCCTTGCTTGGCCGCGTGGCCCGCCCGCGTACCGTGGCGCATCGCCTTCGCCACGCGGGCGTCGCCCACCCAGTAGCCGTCCCAGTAGCCGGCGTCGTTGCGGAACGAGCGCAGCGTGATGTCGGTGTACAGCTTCGCGGCCAGGCTCTCCTCCCCGCGCCTGACCACGTAGACCGTCGCCTCCTTGCCGCCCCTGAGCTGGCCTACCAGCGTGTCGAAGTAGCCCCTGTCGTAGAGGCGTTGCATGTCGGGGTCGGCGAACGCGGTCGTGGTGGTGGGGCGCTCGTCCTCTCCCCACACGATCTCGCTCACCGAGCCGCGCTTGAGGGGCGCGCGCTTGCGGCCCCTGCCCTTCGAGGCGCCTCCTGCGCGCCTCGCCTTCGTGCGGACGCCGAAGTCGGCGCCGTCGTCCTCGTCGTGCCTGTGCAAGTCCGTCCTCCGTGGGCGGTGTCGATGTCGCTGTGGACGTCGGGCTCGTCAGCGCCCGCCGCCCCGGAGGGTCAAGGTTCGATGAAGGGGTCTACCCGGCTACCCGGAGCGGCGAAGCGCCTGCTGCGATGGTCATGGTCCCTCTGTCCATAGACGCTCACCACCTCTCGGGGGTCTCGCGCCGCATCCTAGCGCACCAAGCCAGGGCGCGCGCGAGGCTTAGCATCTGCGGACGGCGGCCGCACGGCCGCTACCGGCCGGCCCACGCGCCGGCACGAGTCCCAGGAGGACCGATGAGACGCACGCTGCTCCTACTGCTACTACTCCTCTCCGCACCCCTGGCGGCGGCCCAGACGCTGGTCACGGCGGTGGGCTCGAACCCGCCCACGCTCGACCCGCAGAAGACGTTCAACGGCTTCTCGTTCGGCGTCACCACGCACGTCTACGAGACGCTCTTCCGCGTGACCACCGAGGGCGACATCGAAGGCCTCCTGGCCGAGAGCTGGGAGTTCGTCTCGCCCGACCGCCTGCGGGTGACGCTGCACGACGGCGTCGCGTTCACCGACGGCACGGCCCTCGACGCCGCGGCGGTGAAGGCCTCGCTGGAGCGCCTGCTCGACCCCGCCACGGCGGCTCCCGGGCGCTTCGTCGTCTCGGCGATCCAGTCCGTCGAGGTCGTCGACGACCTGACCGTCGACATCGTCACCGCCGAGCCGTTCGCCCCCCTGCTGGCGCACCTGGCGCACCCCGTCACCGCCATCGTCCCCGTGGCGCACGGCGACGACCTGGCGCGCCAGCCCGTCGGCTCGGGCCCGTACGTGTTCGAGTCCTGGACGCAGGGCGACACCGTGGTCCTGACGGCGAACCCCGACTACTGGGGCGGCGCGCCCGCCATCGACCGCGTCGTGTTCCGCGTGGTCCCCGAGGTGAGCACGCAGATCGTGGAGCTGCGCAGCGGCGGCGTCGACGTGCTGTTCAACATCCCCGCCGACAACTTCCGCCAGCTCCAGGGCGTCGCGGGCCTCGAGACGAACGCGTTCCTGGGCTGGGGCAGCGTCCACCTGGTGTTCAACACCGCCAACCCGAAGCTGCAGGACGTCCGCGTCAGGCAGGCCCTGGCGCACGCCATCGACAAGCAGCTGATCGTCGACGAGCTCCTCGGCGGCCTCGCCGACGTGGGCGTCGCGCCGATCCCGCCCACGGTCCGCTTCGCCGCCTCCGACCTGGAGGACCCGTACCCCTACGACGTCGAGCGCGCCAGGCAGCTCCTCTCCGAGGCCGGCGCCGAGGGACTGTCGCTCACGCTGGACGTCTACCAGAACCCCGACCTCGAAGCGGTGGCCCAGGTCCTGCAGGCCATGCTCGCCGAGGCGGGTGTGACGCTCGACGTGCGCGTGCAGGAGTTCGCCGCTTACTCCGAGACGATCCAGCAGGACCAGGCGGAGCTGTACGCCACCTCGTGGGGCACGGTGACCCTCGACGCCGACTACACGCTCTACGCCTTCTTCCACTCCTCCGAGATCCCGGCGAACAACGGCGCGCGCTACAGCGTGCCCGAGGTCGACGACGCGCTCGAGGCGGCGCGCGGCACGCCCGACGACGCCCAGCGCGAGCAGCTCTACCGCATGGTCCAGGAGCGCGTCCTGGCCGACGTGCCGATGGTGACGCTGTACTACCCGCTCTCGACCTCGGCCAAGCAGCCGGGCCTCCAGGGCGAGGTCGTGCGCTTCTCCTGGATCAACCTCGACCTGCGCGAGGCGACGCTGCAGGAGTGAGCCGGGCGCGGCCGCCCCGCGGCCGCCTCCACCCAACCCTCTGACCCAGCGCCGGCCGCACCCAGCGGCCGGCGCGCCGCATACTCGGAGGCAACATGCTCGTCTACGTCGCCAAGCGCCTCCTGGGCCTCGTCCCCGTGCTCTTCGGGGTCGTGCTGCTGGTGTTCAGCATGCTCTGGCTCGCGCCCGGCGACCCCGTCCTGGCCCTGCTCGGCGAGAGCGCGCAGGGCATCAGCGCGGCGCAGGTGGAGGAGCTGCGCCGCGCCTACGGCCTCGACCGCAGCTTCCCCGAGCAGTTCCTCGACTACCTAGGCGACGTGGTCCGCCTCGACCTGGGCACGTCGCTGCGCAGCTCGCAGAGCGTCACCGCCGAGGTGCTGTCGCGCTTCCCCGCCACCCTGGCCCTGGCCGGCAGCGCCATGGCCGTCGCCGTCCTCGTGGGCGGCCTCTTCGGCGTGCTGGCGGCCGTCTACAAGGGGACCTGGGTCGACAGCGTGGCGATCGTCGTGGCGCTGCTGGGCGTCTCCGTGCCCGTGTTCTGGTCGGGCCTCGTGCTCATGCTGGTGTTCTCGCTCCAGCTCGGCTGGCTGCCCGCCTCCGGCTTCGGCAGCTGGCGGCACCTGATCATGCCGGCGGCGGCCGTAGGGTTCTCCTCGGCCGCCTTCATCGCCAGGGTCACGCGCGCCTCGCTCATCGAGGCGCTCCGCCAGGACTACGTCAGGACCGCCAGGGCCAAGGGCCTGCGCGAGGGGCGGGTGCGCCTGAAGCACGCGCTCAAGAACGCGCTGCTCCCCGTCGTCACCGTCGTGGGGCTGCAGTTCGGCGGGCTCCTCGGCGGCGCGGTGCTCACCGAGACCGTCTTCGCCTGGCCGGGCGTGGGCCGCCTGCTCGTGGACGCCATCCGCAGCCGCGACCTCCCGTTGGTGCAGGGCTCGGTGCTCTTCGTCGCCGTCGCGTTCATCGTCGTGAACCTGCTCGTCGACCTCTCGTACGCCGCCCTGAACCCGAAGGTGCGCTATGGCTGACGCCCCCGCCGCCGCTACCGCCGCACCGTTGGCCCGCCGCTTCCTGCGCGCCCCCGCCACCCGCCGCTTCCTGCGGAACCGCGGCGCCGTCGTCGGGCTCGTGCTGGTCGTCCTGCTGGTCCTCGTGGCGCTGCTCGCGCCCTGGCTCGCCCCCTACTCGCCCGACGCGCAACGGCTGTCGCTGCGACTACGCCCGCCGTCGCCCGACCACTGGTTCGGCACCGACGAGTTCGGGCGCGACATCTTCAGCCGGGTGCTGTTCGGGGCGCGCATAAGCCTGCTCACCGGCCTGGTGCCGGTGGCTACGGGCCTCGTGGTGGGCACGGCGGTCGGCCTCCTGGCCGGCTTCTACCGCGGCTGGCTCGACGACGTCCTGATGCGCGTCATGGACGTGCTGCTGGCCTTCCCCTCGCTGCTGCTGGCGCTGGCGGTGGTGGGGACGCTGGGCCCTGGGCTGGTGAACGCCGTCATCGCCGTCGCCATCGTCTCCGTGCCCGGCTACGCCCGCCTGGCGCGGAGCGTCGTCATCGCCTCACGCGAGGAGGAGTTCGTGCACGCCGCCCGGGCCCTGGGCGCCAACGACCCGCGCCTGATGCTGAAGCACGTCCTGCCCTCGACCATCGGCCCGCTCACCGTGCAGGCCACGCTGGGCATCGGCTTCGCCATCCTCAGCATGGCCGGCCTGTCGTTCCTGGGCCTGGGCGTGCAGCCGCCCACCTCCGACTGGGGCGAGATGCTCTCGCGCGGCCGCCGCTACCTCCCCGACTCGTACTGGCTGCTGCTCTACCCGGGCCTGGCGATCTCGCTCACCGTGCTGGCCTTCAACCTGCTGGGCGACGGCCTGCGCGACGCCTTCGACCCGCGAGACTGACCGCGCTGGGGCCCGGACCGGTGCCGGGCCCCGCTCGCCGGCGCGCGCCCGCAGACCGCCGCCGCGCCGCCGGCGAGCGGGTTACCCTCTCGCCATGATCCCCGTCATCGACGGCCACAACGACACCCTGCTCCTGCACCTCGGCGAGCCCACGCGGGACTTCTTCAGCCGGCAGGAGACGGGCCACATCGACCTCGAGCGCGCCCGCCAGGGCGGCCTGGCGGGGGCGTTCTTCGCCGTCTTCCCCCCGGCGCGCGAGGTGCCGGGCCTCACGACGACGTTCACCAGGCGCGACGGCACGACGGCCCGGACCGCCCCCGCCGTGATCGACAGGACCGAGGCGGTCGCGGCGACCAACGCGATGGTCGCGCAGCTCCTGCGCTGGGACGCCGACCCGGAGCGCCGCCTCAGGCTGGCGCGCAGCGTACGCGACATCGAGCAGGCGATGGCCGACGGGGCGCTGGCCGCGATCCTCCACTTCGAGGGCGCCGAGGCCATCGACGTGGACCTGGCGGCGCTGGACGTCTACCACGCGGCCGGGCTGCGGTCCTTGGGCATCGTGTGGAGCCGCGCGAACGCCTTCGGCTACGGCGTGCCGTTCACCTTCCCGTCGTCGCCCGACGTGGCGCCGGGCCTCACCGCCAACGGCGTGCGGCTGGTGAAGCGCTGCAACGAGCTGAAGATCATGGTCGACCTCTCGCACATCAGCGAGAGGGGCTTCTGGGACGTCGCCGACCTCTCCACCGCCCCGCTGGTGGCCACCCACTCCAACGCCCACGCGCTCTCGCCCTCGCCGCGCAACCTCACCGACGCGCAGCTGAAGGCGATAGCCGAAACCAAGGGCGTGGTGGGCGTCAACTTCAACGTGGGCTTCCTGGCCGAGGACGGGTCGTCCGACCCGGGCCTCCCGCTCGAGGTGATGGTGCGGCACGTCGACTACCTCGTCGACAAGCTCACCATCGACGGCGTGGCGCTGGGCTCGGACTTCGACGGGGCGACGATGCCGTCGGCGATCCAGGACGTGGCGGGCCTGCAGCGGCTGCTGGAGGCGCTGCGCGACGCCGGCTACGACCAGGAGTCCCTGGAGAAGATCGCCTACCGGAACTGGCTGCGTGTGCTGAGGCTCACCTGGGGCGAGTGAGGTGCCCGGCCGCCGCGGCCGGACCCCTTCACGGGCGGGTGCGCCCCTCCGGACCGGTCGCCTGGGCCCTGCTCAGCGCCGCGAGGCCCTGACGCGCTCGAGGACGGCCAAGCCGCGGCGGGCGGCGTCCTGCACCAGCATGGGCGGCACGGGCTGGCAGACGAGGAACCCCTGCACCGAGTCGCAGCCGGCCTCGATGACCTGCGCGAGCTGCTCCTCGGTCTCGACGCCCTCGGCCGTGACCTCCACGCCGATGGCCTTGCCCAGCGCCGCCACGGCCTTGAGGATCGCCAGCTCCCCGCCCCGGGCGGCGTAGTCCGGCGCCTGTTCCAGGAAGGCGCGGTCGAGCTTGATGGCGTCCACCGGCAGCTCGTGCAGGTGGGCGAGCGAGGCGTAGCCGGTGCCGAAGTCGTCGAGCGACACCTTCACGCCCAGGCGGCGCAGCTCGGCGAGGACGTCCGAGCCGCGGTGCCGGTCGGCCAGGGCGGCCGTCTCGGTCACCTCGACCTCCAGGCGGCTCGCGGCCACCCCGGCGCGCCGCAGGGCGTTGCGCACGTCCTCGAACAACCCGCCGCCGCGCAGCTGCAGCGGCGAGACGTTCACGGCGACGCGCGGGACCATGAAGCCCGACCGGTCCCAGCACTCCACCTGCGCCAACGCCATGTCGAGGACCTCGCGTCCCAGCGCGACGATGAGGCCGGTCTCCTCCGCCAGCGGCACGAACGAGTCGGGGCTGAGGAGACCCCTCTCGGGGTGACGCCAGCGCACCAGCGCCTCGGCCCCCGCCAGGCGGCCGGTGCGCAGGTCGACGCGCGGCTGGAAGTAGAGCGACAGCTGCTCCTTGCCCAACGCCTGGCGCAGCTCGTCCTCGAGCTCCAGCCGCTCCTGCACGCGCACCTGCATGGCCGGCCGGAACACGGCGAACGAAGGGCCGCGCGCGGCCTTGGCGCGGTACTTCGCCTGCGAGGCCGCCTTCATCAGGGTGCCCGGCGTCTCGGCGTGGTCGGGGAACACGGCCACGCCCACGCGCGGTCGGAACGTCACGCTGCGCCCCTCCAGCACGACCGGCTCCACCAGGCCGCTCACGACCCGCTGCGCGATGTCGGTGGCGTCGACGGTGTCCTGCAGCGGGCGCGTGACGATGGCGAACTCGTCGGTGCCGAAGCGGGCGATGGTGCCGCCCTGCGCCACGGCCTTCAGCCGCCGCGCGGCGAGGCGCAGCATGTCGTCGGCGGCGTCCTGGCTGACGGCGTCGTGTATCAGGCGGAAGCCGTGCAGCTCCAGGTAGAGGACGGCGACCTTCTGCTTCGCGGCGCGCGCCGCGGCCAGGGCGTCGAGGAGCAGCACCTCGAACCGCTGGCGGTTCGGCAGGTCGGTGACGGGGTCGTGGTTCGCCAGGTACTCGACGCGCTGCTGGAGGGCCCGGCGCTCCTCCTCGAAGCGGTCGGACGCGCTCCGTCCGCCCAGCTCGGCGCAGATGGCCATGCGCGCGAGCTTGCCGCCGTACACCAGCTCGAACACGCTGATGGCGGCCTCGAACTCGCCGCCGGCGCCGCGCAGCCTCACCGTGGGCGTGCCGTTCGCCGCAGCGAGGAAAGGCGTCTGGGCCTTCGCGTAGTCGCGCGCGACGGCGGTGGGCAGCTCGCTGGCGTGCAGGTCCAGCAGGGACCGCCCCGGAGCGGGGCCGGCGGGCAGCCCGAACACCTCGGCCGCGCGCGGGTTCACCGCGAGCAGCTCCAGGCTGGCGGGGTCGTAGACGACCACCGCTTGCGGGTGCGTCCTGAAGAAGGCCTCCGTCGCTCTGCCAGGGCTTTGGGTGCGCTCCTCCATCGGTCCCGTTCCGGTCCCCCTCGCGCAGGCGTCGCCGAACCCTCAGGCCGGCCCGCCGCGCTCGACTTCAGATGATAACGGCATGAGCGCCGCGCTCGGCCGCGCGCCGACCCGCGCGCGTCACGACGCCCTGCGGCCGCGCGCCCCCTCCACGCCGCGCACGCGCATCGCCGCGCGGTAGAAGGCCACCAACGCACGGGTAGCGGCGGTCCACGACCAGCGCTCCGCCTCTCTCCGCCCCTCCGCGGCCATCCGCTCCCTGAGGGCCTGGTCGCGCAGCAGGCAGCGCAGCCCGTCGGCCAGCGCCGACCCGCTGCCCGGCTCGACGAGCAGGCCGGTGCGCCCGTCGTCCACGACGTGTGGTATGCCGCCCGCCCGAGCCGCCACGACCGGCACGCCTGCGGCCATCGCCTCCAGGGCGGCGAAGCCCAGGGTCTCGGAGTCCGAGGGGAAGGCGAAGACGTCGGCGGACGCGTAGGCGGCGCCCAGCTCGTCGCCCGAGAGGAACCCGGTGAACACCGCGCCGGTACCCGCCAGGCGCTCCTCGAGCCAGGCGCGCGCCGGCCCCTCGCCGACGACGGCGAAGCGCGCCTCGCCCTGCAGCGCCTTGACGGCTTCGGCCAGGACGTCGACGCGCTTCTCGAACGACACGCGCCCGGCGTAGACCACCAGCGGCTCGCCGCCCGAGGCGCCCAGGCGCGCGCGCATCGCCTCGCTGCGCCGCGCGGGGTGGAACAGCTCGGCGTCGACCGCCTTGGGCCACAGCCGCACGCGCCGGATGCCGAGGCCGCGCGCCAGCTCGACCATCTGGGGGCTGGTGCAGAGGTTCACGTGGGCGAGGTTGTGCACCTCGCGGTCGAGCACCTCCAGGGGTCGCTGGAACCACCCCAGCGACAGGTCCTTCACGACCTTGGGGTCGGTGTGGAACGAGGCGAGCAGCGGCAGCCCGCGGCGCCGCGCGTGGACGGCGCCCCAGGTGCCGAACAGGACGGGGTTCACGACGTGCACCACGTCGGGCGCGAAGGCGTCGACCTCGCGCGCGAGGCGTGATGACGGCACGGCGAAGGTGTGCTCGGGGTACCAGGGGAACGGCAGGCCGCCGGCCGCCACCACGCGAGCGCCCTCCCACTCCTCGGGCGCCCCCGGCGGCGCCAGCACCAGCACCTCGTGCCCCAGCTCCTCCAGCGCCCTCAGCGTGGCGACGAGGCGCGTGACGACGCCGTCGACCTTCGGCAGGAAGGTCTCGGTGACGAGGGCGATGCGCAGCGGCGCCGGCTCGGTGTCGAGCGTGCCGTCCAAGGCTCAGGCGTACGCCGCGAGCAGCCCCTCGAGCGCCTCACGGCTCGGGCGCAGCAGGTCGTCGGGCAGCTCGGAGAGCGGCGTGGCGCCGAACCCGCTGACCTCAGCCAGCGAGGGCCTGGAGTCGTCGTAGTAGAGCAGGCCCGTGACGAGCTCGCCCTGCTGCTCGCCGCGCTGCAGGCGCTCCAGGGCGCGCATGCGGTCGTTCGGCTCGTAGTCGGCCTCGAGCTTGCGCAGCGTGAGCCGCGAGCCGTCGTGCAGCTCCACCACCCGCGTGGTGCCCGGGTCGTAGTCATCGATGACGATCTCGTCCTGCGGGGCGACGTAGCCGATCTCCTGCAGCGCCCTCTCGTTGGCGCGGCCCCAGGCGTAGCTCTTGCGCGAGTCGTCCTCGTCGTTGAACGCCACGCACGGGCTGATGATGTCGAGCACCGCCAGGCCCCGGTAGCTCAGCGCGGCCTTGAGGAGCTCGCGCACCTGCTTGGCGTCGCCCGCGAACGAGCGGGCCACGAAGCCGGCACCGGCCACGATGGCCTCGACCGCGACGTCGATGGGAGGGAAGTCGTTGTGGCCGGCGTACTTCAGGTCCTGACCGTACTCCGCCGTGGCCGAGAACTGGCCTTTCGTCAGCCCGTACACGCCGTTGTTCTCGACCACGTACACCATGCGCACGTTGCGCCTGACGAGGTGCTTGAACTGGCCCAGGCCGATGGAGCCCGTGTCGCCGTCGCCGCTGACGCCGATGGCGCGCACCGTGTGGTTCGCCTGCAGGGCCCCGGTGCCCAGCGAGGGCATGCGGCCGTGCAGGCTGTTGAAGCCGTGCGACTGGCCCAGGAAGTAGGCCGGCGACTTGCTGGAGCAGCCGATGCCGGAGAGCTTGATCACGTCCTGCGGCCTGAGGCTGAGGTCGTAGCAGACCTGGATGATCTGGTTCGCGATCGAGTTGTGGCCGCAGCCCTTGCACAGCGTGGAGGGGGCGGCGGCGTAGTCGGCCTTCGAGAGGCCGACGAGGTTGAGCTTCTGGACGCGGTCCATCAGTCAGCCCTTCCGTTCAGGTGGCCCAGCACCTGGCGCTCCACCCACTCGGCGGTGAGCGGCATGCCGTCGATGTAGCCGACGCCGTGCAGCTTGGGCGCGTGCTGCGGCAGCTCGGCGCGGAGGATGTTCCTGAGCTGGTTGTCGCGGTTCATCTCGATCACCAGCAGGTCGTCGTGGCGCTCCACGAACGCCTCGACCTCGGGCCCGAAAGGCAGCGCGCGCACGCGCATGACGTCGAGGGCCACGCCCTGCATGGCGAGGGCGTCGCGCGCCTCCTCGATGGCGTAGCGCGTGGTGCCGTAGCAGACCACGCCCAGGCGCGCGCCCGGCACCTCCTCGATGACGGCCTGGGGCACGTAGCCGCGAGCGGTCTGGAACTTGCGGTCCAGTCGCTGCATGTTGCGCCACCAGTCGTCGCTCCTCTCGCTGTAGCGGGCGTCCTCGTCGTGGCCCGTGCCGCGGCCGAACCAGGCGGCCCGGGGGTTCTGGTTGCCGGGCAGCGTGCGGTAGGGGATGCCGTCGCCGTCCACGTCGGCGTAGCGCCGGAACCTCTCCAGTCGCTCGACCTCCTCGGCCGAGAGCACCTTCCCGCGCTGCAGCGGCCGGTCGGGGTAGGCGAACGGCTCGCCCATCCAGTTGTTCATGCCCAGGTCGAGGTCGGAGAGCACGATCACCGGCGTCTGGAGCTGGTCGGCCAGGTCGTGCGCCTTGTAGCCGAACTCGAAGCACTCCTCGATGGACGAGGGGAAGAGCAGCACGTGCTTGGTGTCGCCGTGGCCCACGCCGTAGGCGAACGCGACGTCGCCCTGGCTGGTGCGGGTGGGCAGGCCCGTGCTGGGGCCGACGCGCTGGATGTCCCACACCACGGCCGGCACCTCGGCGAAGTAAGCGAGGCTGAGGAACTCGGCCATGAGCGAGAGGCCGGGGCCGCTCGTGGCGGTGAGCGCCCTGGCGCCCGCCCAGCCGGCGCCGACGACCATGCCGATCGCGGCCAGCTCGTCCTCGGCCTGGATGACCGAGTAGGTGGGCCGGCCCTCGGGGTCCTTGCGCAGCCGGGGCAGGAACTCGCGCAGGGCATCGATGAAGCTGGTCGAGGGCGTGATCGGGTACCAGGCGGCGACGCTCACGCCGCCGAAGACCGCGCCGAGGGCGCCGGCCTCGTTGCCGGTCATGAGGATGAGGCCCTCGGTGGCCTCCATCGGCTCGACGCGGTACGGGTCGAGCTTCCGCAGCGACTCCTGGGCCCAGGCGTGGGAGCGCAGTACGACGTCGAAGTTGCTGTCGACGAGCTTCGCCCGCCCGCCGAACTGGTGCTCGAGCGCCTGCCTCACGACCTCGAGGGGCACGCCCAGGAGGTGAGCGACGACCCCCACGTAGGTCATGTTGGCGATGTAGTCCTTGACCTTGCCCGAGACCTGGACGCCCTCCAGCAGCTCCTTGACCGGCACGGGGTAGTAGGTGAGGTCGGTACGGTCGGGGCTGTGGCGGATGTCGGCGTTGTAGACGCAGACGCCGCCGGCCGGTAGGCCCGCGACGTCCTCGTGGATCGTGGCCGCGTTGAAGGCCACGAGCAGCTCGGGCGGCCGCCTGGCGATGTAGCCGTGGCGGCTGACGCGTATGTGGTACCAGGTGGGCTGGCCCTGGATGTTCGACGGGAAGATGTTCTTCCCGTGCACCGGGATGCCCATCTTGAAGAAGGAGCGCAGCAGCGTGAGGTTGGCCGTCTGGCTGCCGGTGCCGTTAGCGGTGGCTACGGCGATCGAGAAGTCGTTGACTATCGCTGCTGCTTCCGGCCCGACGCGGGGGCTGGATAGCGGTTCTTGGACGCCCATCCCTGTGCGTGCACCTCCGGGCGGGCGGAGGACGCGCGCCCGCGGTGGGGCGTGGTCCGCTCCCGCTTCACGCGGCGGGCCGGCGCAGGAGCTTCGCGCCGGCTCCGCCGTCCTCGCGGCATAGTACCCCGCTAGCGAGCGCGGTCCGAGGCCGGAGTCATCACAGTGTGGGCGCTCGCGCGCCACGCGCCGCCGGCCCCCGATCGCGGCCGGCGGCTAGGGGCTCAGGCCTCCAGCGAGAGCGAGTCGTCCTCGTCGTCGCCGGCGCCCGTGGCGAGCTTGACGGCCCCGGCGCGCTGCAGCGTCTCGTACACGCCCTGCTTGATCTCTTCGACGAGGTCTGGTCTGGTGTTGAGGAGCTCCACCGCCTTCTCCTTGCCCTGCCCCAAGCGGGTCTCGCCGTACGAGAACCAACTACCCGACTTCTGCACCACCTCCAGGTCGC
>Ga0079224_100012404_pt1 | contig 11792 bp, 9 predicted proteins | sample Stecom2015_FD_80414 | JGI IMG/M metagenome (GOLD analysis project Ga0079224, IMG submission 80414) | Agricultural soil microbial communities from Utah to study Nitrogen management - Steer compost 2015 | ecosystem: Environmental > Terrestrial > Soil > Agricultural land | place: USA: Utah...
ACTCTTCGAGGAAATTGAGCAATGCCCATCAAAGTCGGTATCAACGGCTATGGCCGGATCGGTCGCAACATCCTCCGTGCGCTGTACGAGGCGAACCGTCAGAAGGAAATTCAGATCGTCGCCATCAACGACTTGGGCGATGCGAAAACGAACGCGCACCTCACGCAGTACGACACCGTGCACGGCAAGTTCCCCGGTGAGGTGACCGTGGACGGCGACTCGATGGTCGTCAACGGCGATCGCATTCGGGTGATCGCCGAGCGCGACCCGTCGAAACTCCCCTGGGGCGAGCTCGGCGTCGACGTCGTGTTCGAGTGCACGGGTCTGTTCACGAGTAAGGAGAAGGCGAGCGCCCATCTGAATGCCGGAGCGAAGAAGGTCGTGATTTCCGCACCGGGCGGCAAGGACGTCGATGCGACGATCGTGTACGGCGTGAATCACAACACGCTCAAGTCGAGCTACACCGTGATCTCGAACGCGTCGTGCACCACCAACTGTCTGGCGCCGGTCGCGAAAGTGTTGAACGAGAAGGTCGGCATCACCTCGGGCGTCATGACGACGATTCACGCCTACACGAACGACCAGGTGCTCACGGACGTGTACCACAAGGACCTGCGCCGGGCGCGCTCTGCGACGATGTCGATGATCCCGACGAAGACGGGCGCAGCGGCGGCCGTCGGCCTCGTGTTGCCGGAGTTAAACGGCAAGCTCGACGGCTTCGCCGTTCGTGTGCCCACGATCAACGTCTCCCTCGTCGACCTGAGCTTTATCGCCAAGCGCGCGACGAGCGTCGAGGAGATCAATGCTGCGATGAAGGAGGCCGCGAACGGCTCGCTGAAAGGCGTGCTCGCGTACACCGATGCACCGCTCGTCTCCGTCGACTTCAACCATGACCCGGCGTCTTCGACCTATGACGCCACGATGACGAAAGTTATCGACGGCACCTTGGTCAAGGTCTGCGCGTGGTACGACAACGAGTGGGGCTTCTCGAACCGCATGCTCGACACGGCGATTGCGTGGTTCAAGGCTGCTTAAGGGCTTGGGGCTTGGGGCGCGGGGCTTGGGTCGGAAGATCCAAGAGCTGCGCTCCAAGTACGAGCCATCGAGAGCACTCGCACGATTCTTTTCTGACCCGAGCCCCAGGCCCCGTGCCCCGAGCCCTCAAGAGGGATTCCTCCAATGCCCATCCTCCGAATGACCGATCTCGATCTGCGCGGCAAGCGCGTCTTGATCCGTGAAGATCTCAACGTTCCCGTGCAAGGCGGCGTCGTATCGAGCGATGCGCGTATTCGTGCCGCGTTGCCGACGATTCAGGCTGCCAAGAATGCGGGCGCGCGCGTGCTCGTCATGTCTCATCTGGGGCGGCCCGAAGAAGGCGTGTACGACGAGGAGTTCTCGCTCGCGCCCGTCGCGCAGCGTCTGTCGGAGCTCCTCGGCTACAAGGTTCGGCTCGAGAAGAACTGGCTCGACGGCGTCGAGTGCGGGGTCGGCGAGGTCGTACTGCTCGAAAACGTGCGCTTCAACAAGGGCGAGAAGAAGAACAACGAGGAGCTCGCCCGCAAGATGGCGGCGCTCTGCGACGTGTTCGTCATGGATGCTTTCGGTACGGCGCATCGTGCGGAAGCGAGCACGCACGGCGTCGCGCGTTTTGCGCCCGTCGCGTGTGCAGGCCCGCTTCTCATGAATGAGCTGGAGGCGCTCGAGACGGCGCTCGAGAAGCCGAAGCGCCCGCTGATCGCGATCGTCGCGGGTTCGAAGGTTTCAACGAAGCTGACCGTGCTCGAGACCTTACTGACGAAGGTCGACAAGCTCATCGTCGGCGGGGGCATCGCAAACACGTTTCTCGCCGCGCAGGGCTATGCGATCGGCAAATCGCTTGCCGAACCCGACATGATCGATATCGCCAAGGGACTGCTGGCTCGCTCCAGGGAGCTGAAGGTGGACATCCCGCTCCCCACTGACGTCGTCGTTGCGAAGGAGTTCTCGGCGAGCGCCGAGGCCGACGTCAAGCCGGTCAACAATGTCGGCGCCGACGAGATGATCCTGGATATCGGACCCGACACGGCTGAGCGATTCGCGCAGCTCTTCGCCGATGCGGGCACGATCGTGTGGAACGGACCGGTCGGCGTCTTCGAGTTCGATCAGTTCGGCGAGGGCACCCGCACGTTGGCGCAGGCGATTGCCCGCAGCTCGGCGTTCTCGATCGCGGGCGGCGGCGATACGCTCGCGGCGATCGAGAAATACGGCATTGCGGAGGACATTTCCTATATTTCGACCGGCGGCGGCGCTTTTCTCGAGTTCCTCGAAGGCAAGAAGCTCCCCGCCGTCGCGGTGCTCGAAGAACGCGCAAAGCAGTAGCGCTGAGACGCGTCAGGGGCGAGCGTTGGGGGGCGCTCGTCCATCTTGAACCTTCGAGACGGAATAGCGCTCGCAAGTTTCTGCAATCTCATTACACTGTCCGCCGCTGTCAGAAGGTCGGAATCGGCCTTCTGGCTATCCGCTAACCGCCAACCCCTAACGCTAGCCTATGCTTCGCCGTACAAAAATTCTTACGACGCTCGGCCCCGCTACTGACGACCCGACGGTTCTGGCAGAACTCATCCGCGCCGGCGCGGACGTCGTGCGCATCAATTTCTCGCACGGGGAGCCGGAGTTTCATGCGCGCCGCGTGCAGATGGTGCGCGAGGCGGCCGAGCAGGCCGGCAAGTGGGTGGCGGTTCTCGGAGACCTGCAAGGCCCGAAGATTCGCATCGAGCGCTTCGCCGAGGGCAAGGTTTTTCTGAATGAAGGCGATCCCTTCACGCTCGACGTCTCGCTCGACACCAACGCGGGAACCGCGAAGAGCGTCGGCGTTGCCTATAAGACTCTGCCCGAAGACGTGCGTGCCGGCGACACGCTGCTCCTGAACGACGGTTTGATCGTTCTGGATGTGACCGACGTCGACGGCCCTCGGATTCATACGCGTGTCGTCGTCGGCGGCGAGCTCTCGAACAACAAAGGGATCAACAAGCAGGGCGGCGGCTTGTCGGCCGGCGCGTTGACCGACAAAGATCGCGAGGACATCAAGCTCGCTGCAAAGCTCGGTGTCGATTATCTCGCCGTCTCGTTCGCGCGCGACGGCAGCGACATGGAAGAGGCGCGTCGCCTCTTGCGCAAGGAAGGCGGCCATGGCCACCTCGTGGCGAAGATCGAACGCTCCGAGGCGCTCGTCAACTTGGATCGAATCATCTTGGCGAGCGACGCCGTCATGGTCGCGCGCGGCGATCTCGGCGTCGAGGTCGGTTACGCCGAGCTGACCGGATTGCAGAAGCACATCATCGCCGAAACGCGCAAGCGCAATCGAATCGTGATCACGGCGACACAGATGATGGAGTCGATGATCAACAACCCGGTGCCGACGCGTGCGGAAGTGTCCGACGTTGCGAACGCGGTCATGGACGGTACCGATGCCGTCATGCTCTCCGGCGAAAGTGCAGTCGGTAAGTACCCCGTGAAGGCGGTGCAAGCGATGGCGCAAGTCATCCTCGGCGCCGAGAAATACGAATCATCGACGCCGATCCGGCAGCGGACGGAGCACGGCGTGCTCGAGAGGACCGACGAGGCCATCGCAATGGCGGTGATGTACACCGCCAATCATTTGAAAGTGAAAGCGATCGTTGCTCTGACCGAGTCGGGTTCCACGCCGCTCTGGATGTCGCGCATTCGCTCGGACATCCCGATCTACGCCTTCACGCGCCACGAAGAGACGCGCCGGCGCGTCATGCTCTATCGCGGCGTTTACCCGGTCACGTTCGATATCACGCACACGAATGCGCAGCTTCTCTATGCCGACATCTTCAAGGTGATGCTGGAGCGGGGCATGGTCGAGGTCGGCGACCGCATCATTCTCACGAAGGGCGAGCTGTCGGGCGTCTCGGGCAAGACGAACGCAATGAAGATCCTCGAAGTGAAGGTGTGAGGCCAGGGGATCGCGACGAGGGGACGGGGGATAGTCAGAGCTCCACCGAGGAGCTCGAATCGAAATTTCTGACGACTCGTAGGTCCCGATTCAGCGGCCGCTTGGTCGGCTACGTTGCTGCGGGACTCGCCGCTCTGATCTCGCTTGCTGCGGCCGCGGCTTATCTCACGTTGCATGGCAGCTTGCCAAACCTCGAAGGTGAGCTCGCTCTTTCCGCTATCGGCGCGCCCGCTACCATCGAACGAGACGCGTTCGGTGCTCCCACCCTTCGTGCGCGCTCGCGAGTTGACCTCGCATTCGCAACCGGCTTCGTCCATGCGCAGGACCGGTTTTTCCAAATGGATCTCATGCGCCGCTCCGCTGCCGGGGAGCTTGCCGCATTGCTCGGTCCATCGCTCGTCGAGGCGGACCGCGTGCTGCGCGTGCATCAATTTGCTTCAGTCGCGCCGCAGATCGTGGCTCGCGCCGAGCCTCATCAACGCGAGCTGCTCGAGGCATACGCCGCGGGCGTGAACGCCGGCTTGGAGGCGCTGAGCGTTCGTCCGTGGGAATACCTCATCCTGCGAGTCGTTCCGCAACGCTGGGAACCGGAAGACTCCGTGCTCGCCGCGTTCTCGATGTACTTGAGCCTGCATGAGTCGACCGGCGCGAGCGAGCTTGCTCGTGAGCACCTGCGTCGAACACTTGCGCCGGAGCTCTTCGCCTTCATGCATCCCGTCGGAACCGAGTGGGATGCGCCGATCGAAGGCGGTCCGTGGCGCACGCCGCCTATTCCAGGCCCGGATGTCGCCAATCTGCGCGAAGTAAGCGCGGGCGCGGAGCGCGCGGCCCCGTCTGGCGACAGTCAACCGTCTGCAGTCTACAGCCCGTTCTCGAGGGAAGGCTTTCCTGGGAGCAATGCTTGGGCGGTGGCCGGCGCATACACGCACGACGGTGTGCCGATGCTTGCGAACGACATGCATCTTGGGCTTCGGCTCCCGAACGTCTGGTATCACGCACGTCTCGTCGTCGAGCAATCGGGAGGCGAGGACAGGGACTTGGTGGGAGTGACATTGCCGGGCTTGCCGTTCTTGATCGCGGGCTCGAACGGACGCCTCGCGTGGGGCTACACCAATAGCTATGGCGATTGGACGGACCTCGTCATCGTGGAAGTCGACGAGCAGGATCCGACGCACTATCTCACGCCCGACGGCCCCGAACCGTTCGAGCTCCGCCGCGAGCAGATCGCCGTCAATGGCGGACCAGCGCAGACATTCGAGGTGCGCATGACGCGCTGGGGGCCCGTCGTTCGCGAAGAGGCGAATGGCCGCATGCTCGCGCTCGCGTGGACGGCGCATCGACCGGAGGCTACGAACCTCGAGCTGGCAAGTTTCGAAACGTCCGTTTCCGTCGAGATGTTGTTCGACCATGCGAATCGCACCGGTGCGCCGGTGCAAAACATTGTTGCAGTCGACGCGGACTCGAACATCGGTTGGTCGCTCATGGGACAGCTTCCTCAGCGAGGTGAATATGACCCTTCCGTGCCCAGCTCCTGGCGCACGAGCGGCGCGGGATGGTTGGGGTGGCGCGCACCCAGCGAGCATCCGCGGGTCATCAATCCCGATGGCGGACGACTCTGGAGCGCGAACAATCGCATGATCGACGCACAACGCTGGTTCGAGTTGCTCGGCGAAGGACGTTACGACACGGGCGCGCGCGCAGGGCAGATCCGCGATGCCCTTCGTTCGCTTTCCGCGGCGACCGAAACGGATTTCGCCGCGCTGCAGACGGACGACCGGGCGCTTTTCTTGGCTCGTTGGCGAGATCTGTTGTTGGAGCTGCTGGAAGACGCGCCGCCTAGAGAGGATCCGCGCTACCGGGAGGCACATCGCTACGTACAAGCATGGTCGGGCCGAGCGGCCGCGGACGACGTCGGCTATCGGCTCGTGCGCGCGTTCAGAAACCAAGTGCGTTCGGACGTCTACGACATGCTCACGGAGGGGGCACGCGCTTCTGCCGCAGGCGTCGAGCTCGTACCGTCGCCGCAGTTCGAAGGACCGCTTTGGGCGCTCGTTACCGAACGTCCGCTGCATCTTCTCTCGCCCAAATATGAGAGCTGGTCCGAATTGCTCGTCGGCTCGCTCGACGCGATGTTGAGGGAAGCGTCGAGCGTTTGCGGCGAACTGAGTCGCTGTACGTGGGGCCGCGAGAACATGCTGTCCATGCGGCATCCGCTCTCGTCGGCGATTCCCTTCATCGCAAGATGGGTCGACATGCCGTCAGTGCCGATGGACGGCGATATCGCTATGCCGCGCGTACAAGGCCCGAGTTTCGGGGCATCGGAGCGGCTGGTCGTTTCTCCGGGGCGCGAGTCGCAGGGGCTGATTCAACTCCCGGGTGGGCCCGTGAATCATCCCCTGTCGCCGTTCTACGGCGCGGGGCACGAAGAGTGGGTCAGAGGTGAGCCGCGACCCTTGCTGCCTGGAGAGGCGAAGCACGTGCTGAGGCTGACTCCTCGATAGAGTACGGACGCAAGAGTCAGCGGCGCTTCACGAGCCGCGCTCTTGCTGCAGCGCCTTGATGTCCGCGAGCACGATATTCGAGTGACCTTTTGGCTCGGTGACGTTGTAGCGCTTCACGATCGTGCCGCTCGGATCGATCAAGAAAGTCTCGCGTTTGGCGAAGCCCGTGAAGTTCAGGACGCCGTAGCGCTTGGCGGTCTCTTTCGTGGGATCCGCAAGCAAGGAGAAAGGTAGTCCGTGCTTCTCCGCAAACGCCTTGTGCGACTCGATATCGTCCACGCTGACGCCGAGAATGACTGCATCGGCATCGCGATAGGCAAAGATGTTGTCCCTGAAGTCGCATGCCTGTGTCGTGCAGCCGGGGGTTTGATCCTTGGGATAGAAGTACAGCGCGACCCATTTACCGCGGTAATCCGCAAGCGTGTGCCACTTACCGTTCTGATCCTGGAGCTTGAAATCGGGCGCCGGTTTGCCGATCGTCGGCGCCTGTGCGTAGGCGTTCGCTGCGAACGCGAGCAGCGCAATGCATAGCATGCGAGGCAAGCGCTTGATGATGTTCATGCGGCTCTCCAGATTGATCCTGCGTACTGTGACATACTAGCTCAATGTCCGAGCGGGAGCTGCCCGCATGTCAGGCTTGCAAGGTGGACATGAACGACCGATGAACCTAGAGTCGCCGCACCGCTCACCGGACCTGCGCCTGACCCGAGCTTCATGACAGTCGAAACGCAGCCACCGGCTCCGCATCCAAACATCGCCCTCGTGCTGCCGGGCGGCGGCGCCCGCGCCGCGTATCAGGTCGGTGCGCTGCGCGCGATTGCCGATCTCCTCCCGGCGCGTTCCGCCAATCCGTTTCCGATCGTGACAGGGACCTCAGCCGGCGCGGTGAACGCAACGGCGATTGCCGTGCACGCCGATCGCTTCCGGGTTGCCGTCGGTAACCTCGAACGCGTATGGCGCAACTTTCACGTCAACCAGGTGTTCCGCGCCGACACTGCGAGCATGCTGCGCTCCGGTTTGCATTGGCTGTTCGCGATGCTCTCGGGCGGGTGGCTGCTGCCGCCGCCGCGATCGCTGTTCGACAACACGCCGCTGCGTGAGCTGCTCGAAACGCAGTTCGACTTCGCCGCGGTACGCAAGTCGATCGATGCGGGTCACCTCGATGCGCTCGCGATATCCGCCGCGGGCTATATCAGCGCGCGCTCGGTGTCCTTCTATACCGCGAAGGCAGGGTGCGAGCCGTGGAGCCGGATGCGCAGGGCAGGCGAACCCGCTGAGCTTTCGCTCGAGCACTTGATGGCAAGCGTGGCAGTGCCGTTCCTGTTTCCGCCCGTGCTGCTCGGCGAGGAGTACTACGGCGACGGTGCGATGCGCGAGGCGAATCCTTTCAGCCCCGCGATCCATCTCGGTGCTCACAGGCTGTTGGTCATCGGCACGCGCAACGAAGCGAGACCGCCTTCGCCCTTGCCGCCGCAGTCTCCGACGTTCGGACAGATATTCGGTTACATGCTGGACGCGCTGTTCTCGGACGGGCTCTATTCGGATCTGGAGCGGCTCACGCAGCTCAACCAGCTCGTCGATCAAGCGGGGCCGCTGAGCGATGCGGGGGTTCAGCTCAAGAGAATCGACATGCTCGTGCTGTTGCCGAGTTGCGATCTGTCCGACATCGCTCGTCATCACATCACGTCGCTGCCGCGCACGCTGCGTGTGCTGTTGCGGACGATGGGCGCGCTGAATAGGGGCGGCGGACAGCTCATGAGCTATCTCATGTTTCAGGATACCTATACGCGCGAGCTGATCGCGCTGGGCTATCAGGACACGATGAAACGCGGCGACGACGTGCTCGCTTTCATCAATGGTCAGAACGTCGCATCCACCGGTGCGACGGGAATTCTGCGTCGGATCGGATCACGTAAGGAAAAGCGTGCCGAGGCCTAGCAGCGATGCGAAACCGACGACATCGGTCACGGTCGTGAGCACGACGCTGCCCGCGATGGCAGGGTCGATGCCGATGCGCTTCAGAATGAGAGGCACCGCGACGCCCGCCACCGCGGCGGCGAGCAAGTTGATCATCAAGGCAGCGAAGATAACGAGTCCGAGCGTCCAGTCTCTGAACCAGAGCCCGGCGGCGATGCCGACCAACGAGGCCACGACGAGTCCATTGAGCAATCCCACGGCCATTTCGCGGGCCAATAGCCATTTCGCGTTCGCCTGCTCTATGTGTCCGACGGCGAGGCCGCGAATGATCAATACGAACGTTTGACTGCCCGCGATGCCGCCCATGCTGGCGACGATCGGCATGAGCACGGCAAGCGCAACCATCTTCTCGATCGTCGCTTCGAACAGGCCGACGACGTTGGCAGCCAGGCCCGCCGTCGCGAGATTCGCGCCGAGCCACACGATGCGGCGTCGCGCGCTCGTGCGCACGCTCGCGAACATGTCGTCGTCTTCATCCAATCCCGCCAAGCTGAGGACGGAGTGCTCGGCTTCCTCGCGGATGACGTCGACGACGTCGTCGATCGTGATGCTCCCGAGCAACCGTCCGTCCTTGTCCACGACCGCGGCGGACACGAGATCGTGATCCGCGAAGAGTTTGGCGACCTCGCGGGCAGGGGTTTCGGGATCGATGGCTTCGGCGGTCGAGTCCATCGCTTCGCCCACCGTCGCGTCGGCGTCCTCGGTGAGCAGCGTCGTGATGTCGATTGCGCCGAGGTACTTGTCGTGCCGGTTCACGACGAAGAGCCGGTCCGTGCGATCCGGGAGCTCGCCTCGCATGCGCAGGTAACGCAAGACGACTTCGACGGTGACGTCCGGCCGCACGGTGACCGCGTCCAAGTTCATCAGGCCGCCCGCGCTGTCTTCCTCGAACGCGAGCACGGCGGAGAGGCGCTCGCGATCCTGTGCGTCCATCGAGCGCAGCACGCGCTCGTTGAGCGTTTCCGGCAAATCGCCGATCAGGTCGGCGAGATCGTCGACTTCCATGCCTTCCGTGGCGGCGATCAGCTCCTCGGCATCCATGCCGCTGATGAGCCCGGCGCGCACCTCTTCATTGAGCTCGACGAGCACGTCGCCCTCGAGCTCCGGGTCGACGAACTCCCAGACGATCTCGCGCTTGGCGGGCGGCAGCGATTCGAGAAGCGACGCGATCTCCGCCGGGTGCAGAGAATTGATCATGCGCGGGCCATGGCGCATCGTGCCCTGTTCGAGGGCACGGCGCAGGGCGCTCAATCGAGTGATCTTTTCTGGTGCCTCGCTATTCATCCGTTTCCCGCACGCGAAGTGGCGCGCAGTGTAACGGAAGATAGAAGCGGTTAGCGGCTCGCGGCTCGCGGTTGGTGGGAAAAATGCATGAGGCCGGATATCCGAACCGATGGCCGGCCTCGAGCCCAGCCCCTAGCTGCTCGCTGAGGTCCGCCCTTGGAACTGATGTTTTGCGTGAACGTGCGGATATTGGGCCGAGAAGTGGCGCGCTAGGCGCTCCACGAGATAGACGGAGCGGTGCTGGCCGCCGGTACAACCGATGGCGACCGTGAGATAGCTGCGGTTGGTCTTCATCAGCTCCGGTATCCAGTGCTCCAGGAATCCGACGATGTCGTCGTACATCTTGGCGACGATCGGATAGCGCTCGAGGTAGTCGATGACCGGGGCATCGAGCCCCGTCAATCGCGACAAACCCGGCTCCCAATAGGGATTCGGGAGACTGCGAACGTCGAATACGAAATCCGCATCGCTCGGGGCACCGTGGCGAAACGCAAACGACTGAAACAGGATCGACATGCGTCCTTCGGCGCGCGCACCAACGCGCTGACGGATGAGCTCGCGCAACTCGTGAACGCTGCTGCGCGTCGTATCGATGACGAGATCTGCCGCGTCGGCGATCGGCTGCATCAGCTCGCGTCCTTTTTGAATTGCATCGGAGAGCGCGAGACCCGTTCGGCTGAGCGGATGCCTGCGACGCGTCTCGCTGTAGCGCTTGAGAAGCGTGTCTTCCTCCGCGCGCAAGAACAAGACGTCGCAATGAAGCCCGCTGCGCTTGAGCTCGTCCACGAGCTTCGGTACGGAGGCGATTTCGCCGGGACTGTTGCGCGCATCCACTCCGACCGCCGCGAATTCGTAGGTGCCTTCCTTGGATCGCACCGTGTGCGAAATGAACATCGGCAGAAGTCCTGCCGGGATGTTGTCAACGCAGTAGTACTCGAGGTCTTCGAGCATGTGCAAGGCCACGCTCTTGCCCGAACCGGAGAGGCCGCTGACGATGACGAGACGCATAGGGGGAAGTGACTCGTGATTCGTGACTCGCAAGAGGAGGATGACCCTGCCTCGAGGGATATTAGGCCAAACGGCCGAAGGATCACATTAGCAAAACACAGAAACGAAGTGGGTCCCGCCATGACATAGGCGGGACCCCAACTGCATTAAGTCCGAACGAGGTGTTATTGACTAGTCACGAGTCACTAGTCACGAAATCACACTCACGACGGACGTGCGGCCCTGAGCGCCTCGGCCGCGTGATGATCGGAAAGCTTCTCTTTGTGCTTCTTGACACGGCGGTCGAGCTTGTCCGCGAGGGCGTCGATCGCCGCGTACATATCCTGTTCGACCGCATCGGCGTAAATCTTGCGGCCGTTCATGAGAATCGTGGCTTCGGCTTTGTGTCTCAGTTTCTCTACCGTAAGGATGCAGTGAACGTCGATGATGCGGTCCGAGCGTCTGACGATGCGATCTAGCTTTTTCTCCACGTAACCTTTGAGGGAGGAAGTGACATCGACATGATGACCCGTGACGTTCAGTTGCATGATGCCTCCTGTTGCGAAGTGAATCGTGACTCGTGATTCATGATTAGGAAGAGCACCGGGCCTCGCGAAGCCCATCTTGCGAATCACTAGTCACGAGTCACGAACCACACCTCATGGCTATCTCACCGGAACTCTCTTGCGCTCGCTAGACGGGGGAATACCCAATGCCTCGCGGTATTTCGCGACGGTGCGCCGGGCAACTTGCACCCCTTCCTGTGACAGAATGTCGGCGATGCGGCTGTCGGACAAGGGCTTGTCAGGCTCCTCCTGAGCGACTAACTTCCTTATCTTTGCTCGAATCGCGGTCGAGGACATTTCGGTGCCGTCGCTCGCCGCGACGTGACTCGAGAAGAAGTACCGAAATTCGAACACGCCGCGGTGCGTGTGCATGTACTTGTTCGTCGTGACGCGCGAAATCGTCGACTCGTGCATCTGCACGGCTTCAGCGACATCCTTCAATATCATCGGCTGCATGTATTCGTCGCCGTGCTCGAGGAACGCGGATTGACGCTGCACGATGCAGCGCGCCACCTTGAG
>Ga0079224_100012405_pt1 | contig 11792 bp, 4 predicted proteins | sample Stecom2015_FD_80414 | JGI IMG/M metagenome (GOLD analysis project Ga0079224, IMG submission 80414) | Agricultural soil microbial communities from Utah to study Nitrogen management - Steer compost 2015 | ecosystem: Environmental > Terrestrial > Soil > Agricultural land | place: USA: Utah...
CGCCGCCGTCCGCGTTCGAGGTCGCGCGAGAGGTGCTCGGCCCGCTGCTCGGGCCGATCGGCAAAGCGGGTCTCGTCGTCGTTCTCGTGATCTTCATTCTGATCGAGCGGGAAGATCTCAGGAACAGGCTGATCCGCCTGCTCGGACCGAATCTCGAGCTCACGACCGAGGCGCTCGACGAGGCCGGATACCGCGTCAGCCGCTATTTGCTGATGCAGCTCGTCGTGAACGTCACGTACGGCATCCCGTTCGGCGTAGGCCTCTATTTCATCGGCATCCCGAACGCGGCCCTCTGGGCCGTGCTCGCCGTGCTCTTGAGGTTCATCCCTTACCTCGGCCCGGTGCTCTCGGCCGCCTTTCCGTTGTCGCTCGCCATTGCCGTCGACCCCGGTTGGACGACGTTCGTGTTGGCGCTCGGGCTCGTGCTCGTGCTCGAGCTCGTCAGCAACAACTTCGTCGAGCCGTGGCTCTACGGATCGAGCACGAGTATCTCCGCGGTCGCGATCATTCTGGCGGCGATCTTCTGGACGACACTGTGGGGACCGATCGGCCTGCTGCTCGCGACACCGCTGACGGTGTGTCTCGCGGTGATGGGCCGCTACTTCCCGAGCCTGCGCTTCCTCGACGTGATGCTCGGCAGCGCACCGGCGCTCGCGCTGCACGAACGTTTCTATCAGCGGCTCCTGGCCGGCGACGTCGACGAGGACGTGCGGATCGCCGAGGAGTATCTGTCGGACCACCCGGTCGAGGCGCTTTACGATGACGTCGTGCTGCCGGCGCTCGCGCTCGCCGCTGCGGACGACGGCACGGGGAGGCTCTCGGGCGAGCGCAGGCATACCGTCGTGCGCTCGGCGCTCGAGTTCGTCGGCGAGCTCGCCGACCGGGACGATTTGCAGGCGGAGCCCGACGCGGACGCGGCAAACGCGGCCGAAGGGACCGCGACCGGCGAGGTGTCCGACCTCGCCGCCGCGCAGGATGCCGAGAGCGGCGCACCATCCGTGCTCTGCGCCGCGGGCCGCAGCGGTTTCGACCTCGTCGTCGCGACGATGCTGTCGCAGCTCCTCGAGCGCCGCGGCTACGCGGTGCGGGTCGTGACCGCCGATGCGCTGTCGCCGGAGCACCTCGCATCGTGCCGGGTCGAGGACTTCGACGTCGTCTGCCTGTCGCTGATCAGGGGGGCCGCCGCACCGCGCGTGCAGCAGACGCTGCGCCGGCTCCGCCGGCGCGCGCCGGACAAACCATTGGTCGTCGGGACCTGGCGTGCGCTCGATGGGGACTCCGCGGAGGTGCCGCTTCCGTCCGGCACGACGCGCGTCGAGTCGTTGCGCGCCGCGCTCGACGCGATCGACGAGGCGACGCGGCCCGAGCGTCCGTACTCCGCTCCGGCGACGCCTGAGGACGAGCCGGAGCGGCTTCGCGACGTCGACGCGCTGAACGCGCTCAAGGCGAGCTCGAAGCGGCTCGACGAGCTGACGCGGCGGCTCTCTGATGAATTCCGCGTGCCGATCTCGCTGTTGACGATCGTCGATGCCGAGCACCAGCACTGGCGCGCGCAGACCGGCTTGCCGGACGAGCTCGAGCGTGCCGGCAAGAGCCCACGCGAGACCTCGATCTGCGGCCACGTGGTCGCGGACAAGGACGTCATGATCGTCGAGGACGCGCTGGATGATCCGCGCTTCGCGAAGAATCCTTTCCTGCTCGAGCACGGCATCAGGTTCTACGCCGGTGCGCCCCTCGTCACGCGGCGCGGTCACGCGATCGGCTCGCTGTGCGTGATCGACGCGACGCCGCGTTCGGTCACGGAGGCGGAGAAGGACGTTCTGCGCCGTGCGGCGGCCGAGGCCGTCGACGAGCTCGAGGCGCTCGTCTGCGCGGACCGCGGCGCACCGGAGCGCGGCGAGGACGCGATCGGCCGCGGCACCGTGTAGTCCCTCCCGCGCCGTTGGCGTGCTCCCGCGCGTGCTATGCTGCACGAAAAAGCGGGGAGGGCGTCATGCAGGATCGGCGCAGGTTCATCCTTTCGACGGCCGCGGTCGGAGCCGCGCTCGGCACCGGCGCCTTTCGGGGGCTTCGTGCGGCCGGAGGTGAGCTCTTCTCGATCTCGCTCGCGCAATGGTCCTTGAACCGGATGATCTTCTCGGGCCGTCTCGATCCGCTCGACTTTCCGGCGTTCGCGAAGGAAACGTGCGGCATCGACGCGGTCGAGCACGTGAACCAGTTCTTCATGGACAAAGCGACCGATCGCGCATGGCTCGGCGAGCTCAAGCGCCGCTCTGACGACGCGGGCGTGGCGAGCCTGATCCTGATGTGCGACCGCGAGGGCGACCTCGGCGATCCGGATTCCGCCGCCCGTGTCCGCGCCGTCGAGAACCACTACAAGTGGGCGGACGCCGCCGCCTTCCTCGGCTGCCATTCGATCCGCGTGAACGCGCGCTCGTCGGGCAGCTACGAGTCACAACGGGACTACGCGATCGACGGGCTGCGGCGCCTCGCCGAAGCCGGAGCCGAGCGGGGACTTAACGTGATCGTCGAGAATCACGGGGGGCTCTCGAGCAACGGGCGCTGGCTCGCGGAGGTCATCGAAGGGGTGGGGCTCGACAACTGCGGCACGCTACCGGACTTCGGCAATTTTCTGATCGGCCCGGGCGAGGAGTACGACCGCTACCAGGGCGTAACGGAGCTCATGCCGTATGCAAAGGGCGTCAGCGCGAAGAGTCACGGGTTCGACGCCGCCGGCAACGAGGTGCGGACCGACTACCGCCGCATGCTGCGCATCGTGCTCGACGCGGGCTATCGCGGCCATATCGGAATCGAATGGGAAGGCGCGGAGCCGGACGAGGTCGCTGGCATCCGTCTGACGCAGGTGCTGCTCGAACGGATTCGAGACGAGCTCGCGGACGAGTATGCGTGACCTGACCGGGCGTGGGGCAGTCGCGCGAGCGTAACGAACCGCCGCCGAAGGATACCGCCCGGAGACCGTCTCGCCGGCTCGCTTTCTCCGTTACCGGACCCGTATCGCATCCCGTAAAGCGATTCGCGCGATGGGGCGCGCGCGCTCATGCCCTTTGTCATGGCACGCCGATTGCAACTTTGCGAGCGGGGGATCGCTAGACGATCAAACGAGTTGGCGGCCGCCGCGTTCCACCCCGTCGCAGCCCTCGAAGCGCCGCCGACCGTCGAGCACCTTTTGATGAAGGTTTGCGAAATCGAGAACACCCGACGGTGGCGGTCGATACGCGCCCGTATGCGCCCGCGGAGGCCGGTGGCTGCGCAGCACGAGCCGGGAGTCGGAGCGTGGAGCCGATAGCCACGTATCGGGTGCAGCTCAACGCCGACTTCGACCTCGATGCGGCTGCCGCGCTCGCTCCATACCTCGCTGACCTCGGGCCGAGCGACCTCTACTGCTCGCCGTATCTGCAGGCGGCACGGGGCAGCACGCACGGCTACGACGTCGCGGATCCGACCCGCGTGAACGTGGAGCTCGGCGGCGCCGAAGCGCATGCCCGGCTCTGCGCGGCGTTGGCCGAGCATGGGCTTGGCCAGCTTCTCGACATCGTTCCGAACCATATGGCCGTCGTTCGCGAGAACCCGTGGTGGTGGGACGTTCTCGAGCATGGCCCGTCCAGCCGATACGCACGCTATTTCGACGTCGACTGGGCCGCCGAGGACGAGCGGGGGCAGAACGTCGTGCTGCTGCCCGTGCTCGGAGATCACTACGGGCGCGAGCTGGAAGCGGGCAGGATCCGCCTCGAACGGGTCGGGGACGCACTCCGCGTCCGCTATCACGACCAGGAGTTCCCGACCGCGCCGGGGACGCTCGACGTTCTGCTCGGCGGCCGGAACGACGAGTCGCGGTCGTTCGACGCGATCGACGCGGCGATCGAGCGCGCGAACTCCGACCCCGATCTGCTCGATGCGGTCATCTCCCGCCAGCATTACCGGCTCGCGCATTGGCGCATCGCGAGCCGCGAGCTCGGCTATCGCCGCTTCTTCAACATCGACACGCTGATCGGGATGCGCGCCGAGCGCGAAGAGGTCTTCCGGGACATGCACGCGCTCGTCCTCGAGTGGCTCGGCTCCGGCATGCTCGACGGAGCTCGGGTCGATCACATCGACGGCCTCTACGACCCGCAGGAGTACCTCGAGCGCCTCCGCGCCGCCTGCCCCCGCGCGTGGATCCTCGTCGAGAAGATCCTCGAGCCGGGCGAAAGGCCGCCGGCGGAGTGGCCGATCGAGGGCACGACCGGCTACGAGTTCAATCATTTCGCCGGGGCGCTGTTCGTGAACCCGGCGGCGGAGGCGCCGCTGACCGCGTTCTACGCCGAGCTGACCGGCGAGGATCCGGATTACGGCGCGCTCGTGCGGCGCTCGAAGCACGACGTGCTGCGGGACCTCCTCGGCAGCGACGTGAACCGGCTGACGAGCCTGCTCGAGGAAATCTGCGCCCGGCACCGCCGTTACCGCGACTACACGCGGGACGAGCTGCGCGACGCGCTCAAGGAGACGATCGCGTGCTTCCCCGTGTACCGCACGTACGTTCGCCCCGGCGCGAACGGCGTGGGCGACGCGGACGTCCGGCACGTCGGCGAGGCGATCGAGCGCGCGAAGCGCGAGCGCGCCGACATCGAGCCCGAGCTGCTCGACTTCCTGCGCGACCTGTTGCTGAAACGCGTCGGCGGCGTCCTCGAGACCGAGCTCGCGATGCGGTTCCAGCAGCTCACCGGGCCCGCGATGGCGAAAGGGGTCGAGGACACCGCGTTCTATCGCTACCACCGCTTCGTTGCGCTGAACGAGGTCGGCGGCGCGCCGGATCGCTTCGGACACGCCGTCGACGAGTTCCACGCATGGGCCGCCGAAACGCTCGAGCAGAGGCCCCGTACGCTGCTCGCAACGTCGACGCACGATACGAAGCGTTCCGAGGACGTCCGGATGCGGCTCGCCGTGTTGTCCGAAATTCCGGATCGCTGGCGGGACGCGGTCGAGCGCTGGGTCGCGATGAACGAGCGGCATCGTCGCGGTGCGTGGCCGGACCGCAACGTCGAGTACCTGCTCTATCAGACGCTGGTCGGCGCCTGGCCGATCGACGCCGCCCGCGCGAAGGCCTTCATGCAGAAGGCCGTGCGCGAGGCGAAGCTCGAAACGTCCTGGCACCGTCCGAACGGCGAATACGAGCAGGCGCTCGACGCTTTCGTTTCCGCAGCGCTGTCCGCTCCCGATTTCGTCGCGGATCTCGACGCGTTCGTCGCCCCGCTCGTCGCGCCGGGCCGGATCAACTCGCTCGCGTTCGTGCTGCTGAAGCTCACGGCGCCGGGCGTGCCCGACTTCTATCGGGGCACGGAGCTCTGGGATCTGTCGCTGGTCGATCCGGACAACCGTCGCCCGGTCGACTACGACCTGAGGCGGCGCCTGCTGCGCGAGCTCGACCGCCTGACACCCGAGGAGATCCTCGCCCGGCAGGACGAGGGGCTGCCGAAGCTCTGGCTGATCCGCCAAGGCCTGCGCGTCCGGCGAGCGTACGCCGAGGCGTTCGCCGCCGGCGCTTATCGTCCGATCGAGGCCGGCGGCGCCCGGCGCGAGCACGTGATCGCATTTCGGCGCGGCGAGGCGATCGTGTCGGTAGCGCCGCGCTGGCCGCTGTCCGTCGGCGGCGATTGGCAAGACACGCATATCACGATGCCGCCGGGCGACTGGCGCAACGCGTTGACGGGAGACGAGTGGCACGGCGGCGACGTCCGCGTCGCCGACTTGCTGCGTCGCTTTCCGGTCGCGCTGCTTGCCCCGGCCGGGTCGTAGGGAAAGCCGACAAGGCACGCTCCCGGCCGCGCCGTCCGGCCGGCAGCATCGCGCGCATGGTTGAAGATGCAACGATTCTTGGAAGAGGCACGTTCGTGGATCGCGCGCTCGCGCCACGGTCTCGTCTCCGTGCACCACGCCGGGGAAGAGGAGGATGCGGACGATCGCGCGGAGCGAAGCCGGCTGCTCGACGGACCGGGTGAGGTGCGCGCGCTGCTGCGCGGTCGCGAGGCCCGGAAGCATCTCGGTCCCGTCAAGACGTGGCCCGCGCCGCTCGTTGCGTCGATCCGGAGCTGCCTCGATGCGCCGAAGCCGGCGTGGGTCTTCTGGGGCGCCGATGCCGTGCTCGTCTACAACGACGCCGTCATCGCGCTGCTCGGCAAGGCGCATCCGGCGGCCCTCGGCTTGCCGGCAGCCGAGTCTCGCACGCAGATCTCCGAGGTATGCGAACCATCCGTCGAGGCCGTGCTGTCGACCGGGTGTCCGCAGCGCCTGGCCGATCAGCTCATTCTCACGGGTAACGGCAGCGTCGAGGAACGTTATTTCGACATTCTGCTCTGCCCCGTGCTGCATCGCGGCGACGTCGCGGGGGTGCTCTGCACGGCGACGGAGACGACGCGCCGCGTGCAGTCGATGCGCCGCACCGCGATGCTCGCCGAGCTCGCGGCCCGGACGGCATTGGCCCCCGACGAAAGAGCGGCATGGTCGGAGGCGGTCGCCGCGCTCGAGCGCAATCCCGCGGATCTTCCGTATGCGCTCCTCTATGCGTTCGAGCCGGACGGCTCCGCGGTGCTCGTCGGAACCGTCGGCCTCGCGCTCAACAGCCCGCTCGCGCGGTCTCGGCTCGATGCGCTGGCCGATTCGCCGTGGCCGGTGGCCGACCTGCGCAGTGCGTCCGGCCCGCTGCACGTCCAGGACGCGCTCGTGTGGCCGCTTGCGATGCCCGGCGGACCGCCGTCGGGCTTCTTCGTCGCAGGTGTGAGTCCCCGTCAGCCGCTCGACGACGAGTATCGGGCGTTCGTCGCCGCCGCCGCGGAGCGGCTCGCGGCGAGCATCGGCGCTGCCCGGGCACGCGAGGAGCTCACGCGGCGGCAAGCGTCGCTCGAGCGCGGGCGCCGCCGGCTCGAGCAGCGCTGCGCGGAGCTCACTCGCCTTTACGAGCACGCGCCGATTCCAATCCTCGTCGTGCGCGGCGCCGATTTCGTCGTCGAGCGCCTGAACCAGTCCGCGGTCCTGGCAGCGGAGCACGACCTGCTCGGGAAGCCGTTGTTCGAAGCGATTCCCGAGCTCTCGAACCAAGGGTTCGGCGAGTGTCTGAAGCGCGTGCTCGAAACCGGCCAGCCGGAAGTCGGCCGGGAGATCCTCGTCCGGCTCGAGCGCGCCGGACACCTCGAGGACAGGCGCTTCACCTTCATCTGCACGCCGCTCGAGCTCGGCGCGGATCCGCGCATCATCATCGTCGCGGAGGACGTCACGGATCACGTCGCGGCGCGCGCCGCGCTCGAGGCCAGCGAAGCGCGGTACCGCGACATTTTCGACGGGGTCGACGTCTCGATCTGGGTCGCGGACTTTCACGCCGTGCTGACGATGCTCGACGAGCTCGCGGCGGCGGGCGTCGAGGATTTCCCGGCGCACTTCGCACGATACCCCGAATTCCTGCACCAGGCGCTCGAGAACGTCTCCATCGTCGACGTCAACGATGCGACGCTGCGCCTCTTCGGTGCGCGCGACAAGGACGAGCTCAAGCGGTCGTTGCAGAGCGTCTTCGTCGCCGAGTCTTGGCACGCGTTCGCCGAGGTGCTGATCGCGCTCCACGGGCAACGCGGCCGCGTGCGGACCGACGTCGTCGTGCGCACGCTCGCCGGGGACCTCCGTGACCTGATGCTGACCGTTGCGCCGCTCCCCGCGACGACGCGGCCGAGCCGCGTGCTCGTCACGATGACCGATATCACGGATCTCAAGCGGATGGAGCAGGCGCTGCGCGAGGCCGATCGACAGAAGGACGAGTTTCTCGCGACGCTCGCGCACGAGCTGCGCAATCCTCTCGCGCCGCTCAGGAGCAGCGTCGACCTGCTTCGCGCGGCGCCGGGCGACATGCCCGATACGGTCGTCGACATCATCGAGCGGCAGGTCGAATATCTCGTCCGCCTCGCGGACGATCTCTTCGAGAGCTCGCGGATCCGCCGCGGCGCGTACGATCTCAGGATCGAGCGGGTGCCGCTCGCGGACGTGCTGCGCGACGCGCTCGAGACGAGCCGCCCGCTGATCGAGTCTGCCGGGCACGACCTCGACGTTCGGGTGCCCGACGAGCCGCTGTGGATCGACGGCGATCGGATGCGTCTCGCGCAGATCTTCGCGAACCTGCTGAACAACGCGGCCCGTTACACGCCCGAGCCCGGCCGCATCGTGGTCGAGGTCGTGCCGTCGGACTCGCAGGTCGAGGTCCGCCTGACCGATACGGGCGTCGGCATCCCCGCCGAGGTGATGCCGAAGCTCTTCACGATGTTCGGGCGATATCGCGGCGAAGACGAGCCGAAGGTCGCGGGCTTGGGAATAGGCCTCGCGCTCGCGAAGCAGCTCGCGGAGATGCACGGCGGCTCGATCGAGGCCCACAGCGAGGGTCGCGGCAAGGGGAGCACGTTCATCGTGCGCCTGCCGTTGAGCGTCGCGACGCGGCATGCGCCTCCGCCGCCGCAACGAACCGGGCGATCCATCGAGGGCCGTCGGATCCTCGTCGTCGAGGACGATCGCGATACCGCGGAGAGCCTGAAGCTCGTCCTGGAGGCGAACGGCGCGGACGTTCGGGTCGCGACGAGCGGACCGAAGGCACTTGCGACTTTCGCGAGCTTCGCGCCCGATGCCGTGCTGCTCGACATCGGCCTGCCGGGCATGGACGGTTACGAGGTCGTGCGGCGGCTGCGCGCGGAGTTCCCCCAGCAGCGCGCGCTGATCGTCGCGCTCACCGGATGGGGCCGGGCCGAGGACATCGAACGCGCGCGGGACGCGGGCTTCGACGAGCATCTGGTGAAGCCCGTCGACATCGACGCGCTGAGGCGCCTGCTGTCACGTGAGGTCGATCCGCCGGGCTCGAGCGATACGCCGCTGCCGCATTGAGGTATCACGGCACCGCGGGCCCGTCCGCGGTGCTCGCGGCGCGCGGCTCGGCGAGCCCGAGGACGGCCATCGAACGGCCGACGAGCGTCAGCACGTCGCCTCCGGAGAGCGTCCTCTGCGGGCTGCCTCTCTCGCCGGCCGTGTCGAGCAACAGCGTCCAGCCGTCGCCTTCCTCGGCGTCCGGCAGCGTGAAATCGACGTCCTCGTGATGCGCGTTGTAGAGCAGCAGCAGGCGCGACAGGCTCGGCTCGTCGCCGTACGCGGGCTCGCGGCCTTTCGAGAGCAAGAGCCCCACGCTGCGCGTCTCGGCGTCGATCCACGCATCGGGTCCGAGGTCCTGCCCGGAAGGGCCGAGCCAGCGAATGACCATCCCGTCGCGGAAGCTGTGCCGGTGGAGCAGCGGCTCGGCTTGTCTCAGCTCGATCACGCTGCGGACGAAATAGGTGAGCGCCCGATCGTCGTCGTCGATCGCGTCCCAGTCGAGCCAGCTGATCTCGTTGTCCTGGCAGTACACGTTGTTGTTGCCGTGCTGCGTGTTGCCGAACTCGTCGCCCGCAAGCAGCATCGGCGTGCCGTGAGACAAGACGAGCGTCGCGAGCAGGTTCCGTTTCTGCCGCGCCCGGAGCGCCTTCACTTCGGGATCGTCGGTCGGTCCCTCCGCGCCGCAGTTCCAGCTCTCGTTGTCGTCGGCGCCGTCACGGTTGTCCTCGCCGTTCGCTTCGTTGTGCTTCTCGTTGTACGAGACGAGGTCGTGCAGCGTGAAGCCGTCGTGCGCCGTGACGAAGTTGATGCTCGACCAGGGTCTCCGGCCCGAGCGGTCGTACATGTCGCCCGAGCCCGTCATGCGCGCCGCGAAATCGGCGATCTGTCCGCCGTCCCCTTTCCAGAAGCGGCGGACGGTATCGCGGAACTTGCCGTTCCACTCGGCCCAGCCGGGCGGAAACTCGCCGACCTGATAGCCGCCCGGGCCGATGTCCCATGGCTCGCCGATCAGCTTCACGTGCGCGAGCACGGGATCCTGCACGACGGCATCGAAGAATCCGCCTCGCGGATCGAAGCCGTGCGGCTCGCGCCCGAGGATCGTGCCGAGATCGAACCGGAAGCCGTCGACGTGCATCTCGAGCACCCAGTAGCGCAGGGAATCCATCACCATCTGCAGCACGCGCGGATGACTCGTGTTGATCGTGTTGCCGGTGCCCGTGTCGTTGATGTAGTAGCGAGGCTCGTCCGGCATCAGGCGGTAATACGAGCGATTGTCGATGCCCTTGAAGCACAGCGTCGGTCCGAGCTCGTTGCCCTCCGCCGTGTGGTTGTAGACGACGTCGAGGATCACCTCGATGCCGGCGTCGTGGAAACGGCGCACCATTTCCTTGAAGGTCACGATTCCGCCGGGACCGAGGTAGCGGGGCTCCGGCGCGAAGAAGCCGATCGAGTTGTATCCCCAGTAGTTCGACAGGCCCTTGTCGAGCAGATGCTGATCCTGAACGTACGCATGGATCGGCAAGAGCTCGACGGCCGTGATGCCCAGGCTCTTGATGTAGTCGACGACCGCCTGCTGGCCGAGACCCTTGAAGTTGCCGCGCAGCTCCGGCGGCACGGCCGGATGCAGCATCGTGTAGCCGCGCACGTGCGTCTCATAGAGGATCGTGCGCTGCCACGATACGGACGGGCGCACGTCGCCGTTCCAGTCGAAGGACGGATCGATCACCTGACACTTCGCCATGCGCGGTGCGCTGTCTTCGGTGTCGAACGACAGATCCTTGTCCGGGTCGTCGAGCCGATAGCCGAAGTGCGCCGGCGACCAGTCGATCTGGCCGACGATCGTCTTCGCATACGGGTCGAGCAGCAGCTTGTGCGGGTTGAAGCGATGGCCGTTCTCGGGATCGTACGGGCCATGCACGCGGTAACCGTACAGCGTCCCGGGTCCGACCTCGGGAAGATACCCGTGCCAGATCTCGTTCGTGTACTCGGGCAGCGTGATCCGCTCGACCTCGGTGAAATCGTTCGGATGAAACAGGCAGAGCTCGACCCGTTCGGCATGCGCCGAGAAGATCGCGAAGTTCGTGCCTTGACCGTCCCACGTCGCGCCGAGCGGCGCGGGTTCGCCGGGCAGCACGCGGCGAGCATTCTTCATACGTTTCCTCCCCATGCCGGGGGCCTGACGGGGCTGCCCCGATCGCAGCTCGCAGTTCGATGCACGAGTCATGCCCGCGCGCGAATCGTCGTCCGTTCTTCGCATGCCGCGGAATTCGGTGGCATGCGACTTGCACCCGCCCAGCGTCTTCGGTAGACACCGCGATCGATACGAACCAATGGAGGAGAGCATGGACAAGAGATCTGGCGCGATCGCGCTCGCCGTCGCAGCGACGCTCGCCGTCGGCAGCGCGGTGCTTGCGCAAGAGCCCGCACCGGGCGCACAGCAAAGCCCCTCAGAGGCCGCGGAGGCGCTGCGGCGCGCGGCCGAAGAGCTGAACCAGGCCGCCGAGGCGCTGCGTCAAGCAGCCGAGCAACAGAGGAGCGCCGCAAGCCGGCAATCGGCAGGCGATCAGGGCAGCGCAGAGGCAGGGAGCGGTGAGCAGCGTGCGGCGGCGCAAACCCCAGGCGAGCGGGCACGCGGATTGGCGGAGCAGCAGCGTGCGGCCGGGCAGCGCGCGGCAGCGGAGCAGCAAGGTGCGGAGCGCCAAGGTCAGGGTGCGGCCGGGCAGCAGCAGGCACCGGTGGCGCAGCAGCAAGGTCAGGCACCGGCGCAGCAGCAAACTCAAACGCCGGTTGCGCAGCAGGGCGGCGCATCGCAGCAGCCGTCGTCCCAGCAGCCGGGCGCAGCATCGTCCGATCAGCAGCGCGGTGTGACGGCGCCGCAGGATTCGCTGTCGCAGCAGCGCAGC
>Ga0079224_100012407_pt1 | contig 11792 bp, 10 predicted proteins | sample Stecom2015_FD_80414 | JGI IMG/M metagenome (GOLD analysis project Ga0079224, IMG submission 80414) | Agricultural soil microbial communities from Utah to study Nitrogen management - Steer compost 2015 | ecosystem: Environmental > Terrestrial > Soil > Agricultural land | place: USA: Utah...
AACCCTTATTTATAGTCTCATTAAAAAGGCAAGCTACCTACATCGCACCGCTACGACCACATACCCTTGCTGCGTTCCCGCCCTGGGGGGTTCTGCAGGAGCTGGTCGTGTAGGACTTGCCGGTTGCAAATTTACAACAATTTTAGATTTTCACAATCATTTTACCCGATTATCTCTATGTATTTAATTCTCAGGTTAATTTGATTTTATTAAAATGAATTAACATCAAAACCTCGTAAAAGTTTTTGATTAATACTACTATAATTATTAAAACTCATTATACATTCCTATTTTTGCATAACAACTGATTATATATGTTTAAACTAAAATGAAAATTTATAAAGTTTTAATAGTCACCTTTTTATCAATCGCTTTGGTTGCATGTAACGGGGCTAATTCATCCACACAAAAAAAATTCGCTCTTGAAATTTCAGATTCAGAAAAAGAATTTAAATTAAATGACACCTTCAATATAAAAATCATCAATAAAAAAAGTATTGAAATTGATTCCATAAAGTATGAACTGTCAGGGAAGTTGATAAGTGTAAGCAACAATACAGTTTTACTTGATAATGCAAATCTTGGTAAACAGGAACTTACAGCCACTATTTATTATGATGGAAAGTTTGAAAAAAACAGTACTGGTATAACCATACTTTCCAATAAAGCACCTGTTGTATACACTTACAATATAATAAATGAATACCCGCATGACCAAAAAGCTTTTACCCAGGGACTGGAGTTTCATAATGATACCTTATATGAAAGTACCGGGAAAAAAGGCCAATCCTCAATAAGAAAAGTAAATTATAAAACAGGTGAAATACTTAAACAAGTAGATTTAAGCGCAGGATATTTTGGTGAAGGAATAACTATTATGGATGATAAAATCTACCAGCTCACGTGGCAGGAAGGAATAGGTTTTATATATGACCTCAACACTTTCAAACAACTTGAGACTTTTAAATATGGGAACAGCAAAGAAGGCTGGGGACTTGCCAATGACGGAAAAAAATTATTTAAAAGTGACGGAACCGAAAAAATCTGGTTTTTAAACCCTAAAACGCTAGCCGAAGAAGGATATATCCAAATCGTGACAAACACCTCTGTTTTTAATAAAGCTAATGAACTAGAATATTTAAACGGTAAAATATATGCCAATGTCTGGCAAAAAGATAGTGTTATGATTATAGATGCCAACACAGGAGCTATAATTGGTGTAATTGATTTCAGAGGGCTAAAAGATAAAGTAGCCAAAGGGAATAATCTGGATTTAGTTTTAAATGGAATCGCTTTTAACCCCACCACCAAAACTTTTTTTGTAACTGGTAAAAATTGGGATAAGCTTTTTGAAATTGAAATTGTAGAAAAGTAAATTTCTATTTGTTATTTGCTATCCCTTTCCATTAGTATATGAAAATATATGATAAAAATATAATAGTTACTGAAGATGACCTCGATGACATGAACCATGTTAATAATGTAAGGTATTTAAAGTGGGTTCAGGATATAGCCAAAGAACACTGGCTTGCATTAGCCCCTGAAAGCTTTATTAAAAATTATGCCTGGGTGGTCCTGTCTCATCATATTGAATACAAAAATGCTGCTCTTTTAAATGATCCGATTAAAATTCAAACTTTTGTAACAAAATCAGAAGGGGTTACTTCTATTCGTGTAGTTGAAATGCATCATTTAGAAACCTGCAAGCTTATTGCAAAGGCAGAGAGTAACTGGTGTTTGTTGAATGCTAAAACTGGCAGGCCAACCCGGATTCCGAAGGAAATTACTGATATGTTTCATTGAGTACCAGTAAGTTTTGGTTAAAACACTCATCAAAAAATCCTATTTTTACATAAACTCGTAAAAAGCAATGCGAAAAAAATATTTGTGCATCTTAATTTTCGGTGTAGTATTACTATTGGGTTCCTGTAGAAAAGATTTTGAATTTTCGCCGAGTTCAGGAAAGCTTACATTTTCCCGTGATACGGTTTTTCTCGACACTGTTTTTTCTAATATTGGCTCAGGCACATATAATTTGAAAGTTTACAACAGAAGTAACGATGATATCGTTATTCCTTCGGTACGTTTAGAGCAAGGACAACAATCCGGTTACCGGTTAAATGTAGACGGAAAAGCCGGAAAAGAATTTACCGATGTAGAAATCATGGCAAAAGATAGTATCTATATATTTATTGAAACTACCGTAGATATTGAATCACTTACCGCCACACAAACACAATTTTTATATACTGATGCAATCTCTTTTGATTCCGGTTCTAACGAACAAAAAGTAGAACTTGTAACACTTATACAGGATGCGGTTTTTTTATTTCCGGATAAGGAAAATGGTATTAAAGAATCATTATTGCTGGATGTTGATGCCGATGGAAATGAAACCCGTATTGAAGGATTTTTCCTGGAAGATGATGAACTCGTTTTTACAAATGAAAAGCCCTATGTGATTTATGGATATGTAGCTGTTGAAAACGGAAAGGTACTCACAGTAGAAGCAGGTGCTCGTGTACATTTTCATACAGGCTCAGGGATTATAATCGCAGCCGGGGGTTCTCTTAAGGTAAATGGCGAATTAAGCACCGATCCTTTATTGCTTGAAAATGAAGTTATTTTTGAAGGTGACAGGTTAGAAACCAGCTTCAGTAACATACCGGGGCAGTGGGGAACTGTATGGCTAACCGACGGCAGCACTGCCAATGAATTAAATTTTCTCACTATAAAAAATGCTACAGTGGGTATTTTAATGGATCACAATGATGGAACCTCAAATCCGACCCTTACAATTAAAAATACGAGCATTTATAACTCATCTAACTTTGGTACTTGGGCAAAAACAGGACATATCAATGCTGAAAACCTGGTAATAGGCAATGCAGGACTATCATCGCTTTACTGCAACATTGGGGGCATATACAGTTTTAAACATTGCACTTTTGCCAATTACTGGACTAACAGCTATAGAAATTTACCCTCAGTGTTAATTGATAATTATTCTGATTTGGGAGATGGCACCACTTTTACTGCCGATCTCGAACAAGCCGATTTTTCAAATTGTATTATATTCGGTAATAATAATTATGAATTACTTTTTGATAAAGCAGATAATGCTTCTTTTAACTACACCTTTAGAAACTGCCTTATAAAATTTGATGATTTTAATACACAGTTTGCAGATGACACTCTGTATGATTTTACAAATTCTTCTTTATTTGAAAATATAATTTTAAATGAAGGTCCTGATTTTAAAGATCCGCAGAAACAAGATTTTAAAATCGGGGATGAATCTGCTGCCAATAATCAGGGTAATGAGGAAACCGCTCAGGATGTTCCATTAGACTTACTGGGGGTTGACAGAACAAATGCACCAGACATAGGGGCTTATCAAAGCATTTCCTTAGAACAAACAACTAATTAAATATCATGAAGAAAATTCTCGTGTTACTATTACTAGTGTGCCTGAATAAATTACACGCCCAACATAAAACCCTCTCAGAACAATTGTGGGAGTATGTAAGTGATTGCTATGATGCATTCGATGAAGACACTCCACCTGATACTATTATTGATGATACTAAAAACGGGTATTTACATGTTGAAGGAGAAGCCCCTACCTGTGGATGTCCATGTTCTTCTACCGTTGCTGCATATAAAAAAAATGATCAGAGGTATGTATTTCTGAGTTATCATGAAGAAAAATGCAACTTTAGAAGGAAAGTATTCTCTAATTATCCATTAGAAAATATTTTACCGAAAATTACAATACATGATTTTTTGAATACTGATTATTCTCCCCCAAAAGATACATTGGCCACTTTTATTTTGATACCTGAGATCCCTCAAAAAGGCACTCTTACAAAATTGATTTTGAAACAAATTCCGTTTGGGCTCAATGAACCCTCATCCAAAGCAATAACCTATACATATAGCGGAAGTGATGGAAAAGGTATAACAGAATATTATCACATAGGCGATTTAATCAGAAATATAACAAATGAAAAAACACTAGAGCTTATTGTTGAAAAACAATATGACAAAATTAACAATGAAGATATGAATACATTAAAAACGTATGTCTCAGAAAGTCAAAATTACAAAACAATAGAAAAAGTGAGCAAAGATTTATCTGTTAAATACAATGCGTATTTATTGTACCGAAACTTAAAATATGACACCTTAATTTTGGATTTTGATAAGAAAAAGGGTGTGTTCAACATTAAAGAAAAATTATTAGTGAATTTTAATCCATCTATAAGCTTCAAAGAATTTCTTTCATCCAGTCCCTGGGTTTTTGCTGCATGCTAAGCTTCTAAATAATTCATAAAAATAATGTTTTAGGGCCTCTAAAAATCAATTATGGTATATCTTTAGCCGATTTTAAGCCAACCAAACCTTTAAATTTATGAAATTATTGTTCGGAATATTAGTTATGGCTTTGCTTGTCACTGTGAGTTGCACTACCAAGTCCAAAGAAAATACTACTAAAGAAGAGCCTAACAAAGAAATTACATTAGGTGACACTGTAAATACAGAATGGGAATATTTGTTAGACAGCAACCTTAGCAAATGGGAAACGTATTTAGGTTATCCGCAAGATTCGCAGAAAGTTGAGGGATTAAAAAGGGATGAATCCGGAAAATACCTGGAACCTATTGGCAAAAACAAAAATCTGAACAATAATTTTTCTGTGATTTCCGAAAATGATGAACCTGTTTTACGAATTTCAGGTGAATATTATGGGTGTGTGGCCACCAAACAGGAGTTTGAAAATTATCATTTATCCCTTCGTGTTAAATGGGGAACATTAAAATGGGAACCCCGGTTAGACAAACCTATGGATAGTGGCATCCTATATCACAGTATAGGTGAATATGGTGTAGACTACTGGCGTTCCTGGATGCTTTCTCAGGAAATGCAGGTAGTAATAGATGAAACCCATAAAGAAGGAATGGGGGACTATTGGTCTATAGCAAATTCAGAAATTACTATCATGGCCACACCTATTGAAGAAGGTGAAGGTTATGTCTTTGATCCTGAAGCTGAACCCGTTCATTTTGAAGGCAGTAATAATTTTTGTTACCGTAGAGGTGATTATAATAAAGAAAATGATTGGGATACATTAGAGCTCATCACATATAAAGGCAATAGCTTACATATAGTAAACGGACATGTGGTTATGGCACTAACAGATTCAAGATATAAGAATAAAAGCGGCAAGAATGTTCCACTTACAAAAGGAAAAATTCAAATACAAAGTGAAGCTGCGGAAGTTTTTTATAAAGAAATCAAAATAAGGAAAATTAATAACATGCCTTCTGAATACATTAAATATTTTTAGTAAAAAACTGAAAACACAGCTATAAAAACACAATATCTTAGCCCAGTTCTACAAACTTTAGACACTTTATGGTTTTCCTTTTGTTGCATTACTCCCATTTCATAAATTATTTATAAATATTTTATCTGTTATCTACAGAGAGACAATTTGATTTATCTTTAAGCAATCAAAGCTAAAACAATTTTTGAGTATGAGATTCCTATTAAAATTAATGGCTATACTATTTTTTGTATTCATTATCGGCTGTAAACCCCAATCTGAAGAAGAAGAAAAAAATCTCACTGCAGACCAATGGAAAATATTATTTAACGGCAAAGATCTTTCTGGCTGGGACAGCTTTTTAGGAATGCCCTACAAAGAGGGGATGGACATCTGGCAGCAAAAACAACTGCCAGATTATAAACCTTTTGGATTAAATAATGATTCTCTAAAAGTATTTTCTGTAGTTAAAGTTGACGGCCAGCCGGCTTTACGGTTATCAGGTGAAGTGTACGGCGGTCTTTCTACTATAGATGAGTATGAGAATTATCACCTCCGGTTAGAGTTTAAATGGGGTGAACTAAAATTTGCCCCCAGGCTCGATGCACCCCGCGATAGTGGTTTACTGTATCATGGTGTTGGCGAACAGGGCGCAGAAGCCGGATTCTGGTTACGCTCACAGGAAATGCAGATCCAAGAGAATGATTGCGGCGATTATTGGGGAATTGCAGGAGCCCACATGGATATACGAACAGAAATAAGGCCTGATAGCCTATATCAATACAATCCAAATGGCGAATTAAGAATCTTTGGAGATACAAGTGAATTTGGACGAAATGCCAAAAAGTTTCCGGATGGGGAAAAACCAAAAGGAGAATGGAATATATTGGACTTATATTGCTATGGTGGTGAAAGTGCCCATATTGTTAATGGTGTGGTTACCATGATTTTAGAAAATTCTACAATGATCATTGATAGTGTTTCTACCCCTTTAACTAAAGGTAAAATTCAATTGCAAACCGAAGGGGCTGAAGTTTTTTACAGAAATATAAAGATAAAACCCATTACCGGATTCCCTTCATTAAAACCCTGAAAATTTCAAATAATGAACCAGAATAGATAACAGAATAAGATTTACCAATTATAAAATATAAAATTTGCATAATTTTAATAAGTACCATGAAAAAAATACTACTACTCATCATTTATTTAAGCTTTAATGCCGGTTTTCCTCAACAATTTGAACCCGTTAATAAAAATGCATCCAAAGAAGCTAAAATCCTATTAGCCTACTTATATTCCATAAATGGAAAACAGATACTTTCCGGGCAACATTGTTATAATGGAGAACCTGATAAATTTTATAATCTTGCCAAAGAAATAACAGGAAAATACCCGGCTGTATGGGGTACTGATTTTATATGGGACGGCACAGAAGACCCCGGTGGGAAAATCGTGAAATCCGTCATCCAAAAACACAAAGAAGGTTCAATAATAACCCTTATGTGGCATGCAGGAAGGCCTATTGACGAACCTCCGTTTACATGGAAAGAAAGTGTGCAGGGAAAACTTACTGATGAGCAATGGAAAGAGCTTACTACACCTGGAACCAAAATTCATTCTACATGGTTGACCCAGATTGACAAAGTTGCCGGACATTTAAAAATGCTTCAGGATGCTAATATTCCGGTGCTGTGGAGACCTTATCATGAAATGAACGGTGTATGGTTTTGGTGGGGAGATAAGAAAGGTGAAGACGGATACCAAAAATTATGGAAAATGATGTACGAGCGTTACGTGAACCACCATAAACTAAACAACCTTATTTGGGTGTGGAATGCTAATGCACCGAGGGATATTCCAAAAGATGAAGCTTTTCCGTACAGGGATTTTTATCCGGGACATGAATTTGTTGATGTGCTTGCAACAGATGTTTACCATTTTGATTACGAACAAAAGGATTACAATGAGCTCCTGGAGCTGGCAGAAGGAAAATTAATTGCTTTGGGCGAAGTCGGGCAACTCCCTAAAACCAATATCCTTGATGTACAACCAAAATGGTCATGGTTTATGGTATGGAGCAATTGGCTTACAACCCATAACACAGAAGAAAGAATTAAAGAAGTCTATAGTTACAAAAGAACACTTACCCGCGACGAAATAAAAATAACAGAGTAGATATTTAACAAAATATCTACTTTTAAAACTTATTAATTGGATACTTTTATAGCGCATAACCAATAAATAAATATAAAATGAAAAAAATTAGTATCAGGCACCTATTTACTTACACCTTATTACTTTTCTTTAGTGTTACCTATGCTCAGGATAAGTTAATCAGGGTAACCGTAAACGGGAATGATTTTGTAACTGACGATGGTAAAACTATTATTTTTAGGGGACTTAATACCAGTGATCCGGATAAACTCGAAAATGAAGGGCACTGGAACAAAGCCTATTTTGAAGAAATAAAAAACTGGGGGGCCAATATTGTACGCTTTCCCGTGCATCCAACAGCATGGGTAAAAAGAGGAAAAGAGAATTACCTGAAGCTTCTGGATGATGGCATCCAATGGGCAGGTGAACTTGGCATGTACGTTATTATTGACTGGCACAGTATAGGAAATTTACGTACAGAAATGTATCAACATGACATGTATGATACCACAAAAAAACAAACTTTTGATTTCTGGAGAACCATAGGTAAAAAGTATGGAGATAACACAACCGTAGCATTTTATGAACTTTTTAATGAACCCACAACCTATAATGAAGAACTGGGAACAATAACCTGGGATCAATGGAAAGAACTGAATAAAGAAATGATAACTATTGTCCGTGCTAATGGCGGAAAGGGCATCCCGTTAGTAGCGGGTTTTAACTGGGCGTATGATTTAACACCCGTTAGGAAAAACCCTTTAGAAGTTGAAGGAATTGCGTATGTAAGTCACCCATATCCTCAAAAAAGAGAAAAACCATGGGAAAAACAATGGGAAAATGATTGGGGCTTTGTAAAAGAAAAATATCCCCTAATATTAACAGAGATAGGTTTCTCCGGCCCTGAAGATCCTGGTGCACATATTCCTGTTATCAGCGACGAATCTTATGGAGATGCTATAACTAATTATAGTGATGAAAAAGAAATATCGTATGTGGTTTGGGTTTTTGATCCTCAATGGGCCCCAAGATTATTTGAAGACTGGAATTATACCCCTTCCCGGCACGGTAAATATTTCAAAAAGAAACTACAGAGTTATAAATATTAATATGAAAAATCCCGTTTAAAACGGGATTTTTTTTAACGTTAAATTTTTCATTATTCCTCTGCTTATAATCATTTTTAATTTACTTTTGACACGTGTTTAAATAAGATTTATTTCCATTATGAATGATACTAAAACAACCAATACGTTACTTTTAATCATTGTTATCCCATTGGTTTTTTATTTGTTGAAAATATTGTCGTTTATTTTTGTACCCCTTATTTTTTCTATGTTTCTGGCCTTGCTATTTCTACCATTAATGAGATGGTTTAGCCGAAAAAAAGTCCCTAAATACATCAGCATTTTTTTTATAATAGTAATTGTAATCGGAGTATTAAAAATAAGTGGGCAGTTAGTACTACTCTCAAGTAAAGAAATAATGTCAACAGACACTGCCTTTTTTCAGAAGGCAGAAACAAAGCTGGTTACACTGATAACCTCTGTAGAATCATTTTTTGGAGTTGAAGATACAGAAGATGATAAAAGTTTTTCTTTCATTGACAAAGATTACCTTATGGCAAACTTTGGGACAACCGTAGATTTTATAGGTAATACATTAACCATGATGTTAATGACCCTATTTTTTGTTGTATTATGGCTTGCAGAATCCATCAATGTTCAAAAATTATTAAACACTACCATACTAAAACAAAAGCATACCTCTGTTAAAACATTCATGAAAATAGAGAAGGACTTAATTACATTTATTAAAGTTAAATTCCTTGTAAGTTTATTTACAGGTGTTGGCATTAGTTTAGCATGTATATTTTTTGATGTGAGCTTTCCTATTTTCTGGGGGCTCTTTGCCTTTGCCATTAATTTCGTGCAAATGGTAGGATCCTTTATTACTGTCATTTTACTGGCATTGTTTGCTTTTGTAGAATTGGACCCTACCAGTAATTTATTCTTTTTTATTCTCGCCATTACAGGAGTAGAGGTGCTGTTTGGAAGCATTTTAGAACCTGTATTTATGGGTAAATCTTTTTCCCTTAATGTGATAACCGTTTTGGTTATGCTCATGCTTTGGGGGTATATTTGGGGAGTACCAGGATTAATAATGGCAATTCCCATCACCGTATTCATTAAAATTATATTAGAACAGTTCCCAAGAACCAAAGTCATAGCGAATATGTTATCATAATAAAAAAGCTTACAATAATTTAAACTCTGTAGAAGTAATATTATCCTTTAACTTTTTGGGGTAAAATAGTTCCGTACTTATCAATTAAGTAAACAAGTGATGCCATGGTAGCAGCACCCAGTTCAAGCTCTCTTTTGTTTACGTGTTCAAAGGTATCACTGGCTGCATGATGGTGGTCAAAATAACGTTGAGAATCAGGTTTAAGCCCTGCCAGTACCAGTCCGGAATCTTTAAGAGGCCTTATATCTGCACCCGGATAGCCTTTGGTGAATGAGTGTATGAGATAAGGTTCAAAGAGGGGCTTCCATTTCAATATTCTTTCAAAATTTGCATCATCACAATCAAACGCGAAACCTCGTGGGGTAAATCCGCCGTTATCACTTTCTAAAGCAAAAACATGATTTTCTCCTTTAGCCTTTGCTTCTTCGGCATATTTGTTTCCTCCACGTAACCCGTTTTCTTCATTCATAAACAAAACCACCCGAATAGTACGTTTAGGTTTATAACCTGTTTCTTTTAAAAGCCTTAAAACCTCCATACTTTGTACACAGCCGGCACCATCATCATGCGAGCCATCTCCCAGATCCCATGAATCTAAATGTCCACCAACGGTAATTATTTCATTAGGGAACTCACTCCCTTTTATTTCTCCTATTACGTTATGCGACAGTACATCGGGATATACTTTGCATTTTTGGCTAAAATAAAATTTTATATTTTTATCCAAAGCCATCATTCCACTCAACAATTCAGCATCATTAGTACTGATAGCTGCTGCAGGAATCCTGTCGCTTACCGGGACATCCCCATAACTCATAGAGCCGGTATGTGGAAGGTTGTCCAGCTTTAAAGTCATTGACCTGACAATAACACCTACAGCACCGTATTTAGCTGCTTCTAAGGCACCGGAGTACCGCTGATCTACACAATTACTATAAGCATCAAATGTATTTATTAAGTCAGCCTGCATGGGGCGGTTATAAAAAATGATTTTGCCTTCAATTTTTTCTTTGCCTAATTTTTCAAGGTCTTCAATTCCTTTTACCTCAACCACATTTGCTTTGAGCCCGCCATCGGGAGTAGCTACTGAACCACCAAGCGCACAGATATTAACAAGATGGGTTTGCCCTGGTTTAGTTTCTACATAGGCATATTCTTTAATACCCCTTACCCATTTGGGCACCATTACAGGTTGCAACCAAACTTTATCCAACCCAAGGGATTCTAGTTGAGACTTTGTATATTCAACAGCTTTTTCAGCATTGTAGGATCCTGAAAGCCTCCCTCCTATTTGATTGCTTAAATAATCTAACCATGCATAACTCTGCCCGTTAACTAATGCGGTTTTATAAATTTTTTCGAGTTGTTGTGAATCCTCTTCGCTTTGGGAATAGGCAAAGCCACATATTAAAAATATCAGTACTATTAATTTTTTCATTCTTCTTTCTTTTTAACAATTGATTTTTATTCAGGTAAAATATATATTCCTTAACTTTCAGCCTCCAGTTGTTTTTTGTATTCGGCTAAATTGGCTTTTATTTCATCACTAAGTTCCGGTTCATCTATATCTTTATATTCTTTTAAAACATCATACAAAATGTCTGCCACAATTACCCGGGCAGCATCTTTATTATCAGCCGGGATTACATACCAAGGAGCATGAGGTGTTGAAGTTTTGTTTATCGCATCTTCGTAACATGCTAAATACATATCCCATAACTTTCTCTCCTTGAGGTCACCCGGCGAAAATTTCCAGTTTTTTTCTTTTAGCTCAATACGCCTTAAAAGCCTGTTTCGTTGTTCTTCTTTAGAAAGATTCAAAAAAAACTTAAATATAATTGTTCCGCTTTGGGCAACGTGTTTCTCAAAATTATTAATCTGTTCAAAGCGGCTTTCCCAGAACTCTTCATTAACATCCTCTATAGAATCTATCCCAGGGATATTCTCACCTAATATATATTCAGGATGCACACGTGTAACCAAAACATTTTCATAATGTGTTCTGTTAAAAATACTAAATTTACCCCTTTCGGGCAGAGCTATAACATGTCTCCATAAA